>Ga0105050_10001251_pt1 | contig 38354 bp, 34 predicted proteins | sample FRY01_FD_78088 | JGI IMG/M metagenome (GOLD analysis project Ga0105050, IMG submission 78088) | Freshwater microbial communities from Lake Fryxell liftoff mats and glacier meltwater in Antarctica - FRY-01 | ecosystem: Environmental > Aquatic > Freshwater > Ice > Glacier meltwater ...
TGGGTGTGTAACGATTTTGAAGAAGTGTGCCCTACGTGTTTTTGTTGTGGGCATCTGCAATTTTTTTCATAGCAGTGGAATAGCTTTTTTTTCGTTCGAGGAGCTGCCTTAACAGTCTCTCTTATGAATTTAATAATTAAGTTTGAATTGCTCTTTTTGGTTTTTTTCTTCTCATTGAGTTTGGTATCTTGCTCTTCACTTCTTTCACTGTCCGCATCATAGTTTTTTTTTTCTTCTTTTTCTTTAGGCACAGAAGAAGCTGCGTTGGCGGAGGGGGAAAAGTCATAGGGAATTTCTTCACTGTGAATGATTGCATAAAGTTCTTGTAATTTTTCTAGTGAAAAATGAAGCTCCATATTTTGAAAGGAGTCAGCAGGGTATTGCGTTGGTGGGAAAATTCCATTTTCAAAGAGGTTCGCTGTGTTTGAGAAAATGAGGGAAAGGTCCAGCTCGGGTTCAGGATGCTGGCAAGAAAAAGAGTAATGGGGCGCTATTAAAAATAATAATGCTGTAATCAGATTCATGGACCGCATGTTACATCTTTCTTCTTTAAGTTTTTTGCTCAATGAACAGAGAGCATAGAAAACAAGACCGTTTTTGTGCAACTTTTATGAGAGAAAAATTTACCTATGGTTTTTCTTAGAGAGTGGCGCGAATTACTTCTATGAAGGTGAATTTTCTTGCGCGATTACAAGGGGAGGGGCAGAGTTTTTAAGAATTTCATGATTTATCCCTCATTAGGAAGTAGTTTTGAAATATTCTATAAACTATAGAAATACGCTATTTTTTCAATCTTCCTATAAATAAAGAGGAATAAAGCGGTGTATGTTTTATGAAAATAAGAGCCACCGCTTTCTATCGTCATGGTCTGTTAGTCAATCGATAGCGCATCCATTAAAGATTGAGCAGAGATTTTCAAATCATTAGTAAATTTTTGCACATTCGATTCTATTGTTCTCCAGAAAGAGTAGCCTACGAAGATATTACTGGTAGAAAGCTTTTCCCCCTTTGCAAAACTTTGCGCTGCAGCCAGATAAAATTCAATTGTTTTTTTAAGTTCGCTTTCTCCTAGGCAGTGGCTTTTATAGGCGGTAAGGGTAATTGATCCGCCGACGTCCATCATTTTTTTAAGATCAGCAAAGAGGTTGTTAATTACCATAAGTGTCTCGCATGCTTTTAATTCTGAGGTCTCAGGAAAGGTCATTATTATCTGGTAAAGATTTTTAAATAAGCCCTCAGCGTTGCTCCTTAGAGCAACGATTAAGGCTCTTTTGAGAGAGTTGAATTCAGAATCAAATTTTTTAAAGAAATCAGCTTGTAGGGAAGTTTTCCTGAGGGAGTTTTCTTCGCAGAGAGTTTTTTGCAGGGCCTTAAGCATTTCTGATCTATTGGTAAAGTATTTTCTAAAAGCGTCTTGATCTATGTCTTTAAATAAACTATTTCTAGTTTGTAGGAGTGATTCACTAACAAATTTTATTTCTGAGTCGTTTATGTCAAGCTCTCTCTTAAGGATTTCTATTGAGAGATCAAGGGTCTCCTTTTCTATTGAAGTCAGGTAATTTTTTCTTGATTCTAATAATTCTGCAATGCCTTTACTGTTAAAAGCTTTTTTATCTTCAGGGCGGTTTAAAATAGCGTTGATGGCTGCACTGTCTGGCCGCGTTTTAAAGATAGTGGCATCAAGTGTTATTGTCTGTTCTAGATCCGCGGTAGACTTTTTGGATAATTGATCTTTTTTTTCATTAAATTTTGTAATTTTTTCCAAAGCAGTTTCGTTGCGGTTTTTTAATTCTACCAGTTTCTGTGCCCTTCTAATTCCTTCTTCATCAAGAAGCAAAAATAGAAGGGGAAGCTGAGCATTTTCAGGAGAGCTTGGAAACATTTTTTGAAGATAACTTTTATATTCATTGTTTTTAAAAGTTTCTGTAAGGAGTGCATAGTCATTAGACTCACGCAAAGAGAGCTGTGGGACTTCTTTTCCTAAAAGATTTTCAACTTCCGGGGAGATTGTCACTTTGTCTTGAAAGTCTGCGCCTTGTAAGCTAAGGGATGCAGAAAGTAGAACGGCACCCAATAAAAGTAATTTTTTCATAATAACCTCCTCTTGAAAAAGACTAACTTCCGATCTAGTCTATAAAGAACTCCATTTTTACTAACCTAGTATGAGGCTAACATAAACTGGAGATGAAACACAATGAGTGTATTCAAGTTAAAAGCACCGTTTGTCCCTATGGGAAGCCAACCTGAAGCGATTAATAAGCTTATAAAGCAGCGCCCTGGAATTTCTACACTTATGGGGGTAACGGGTTCGGGAAAGACCTTTACTGTTGCAAACATTATAGCTCAACAAAATAAGGCTGTTTTGGTAATTTCCCCTAATAAAACATTGGCCGCTCAGTTGTACGAAGAATTTTCGCTTTTTTTCCCAGAAAATAAAGTGTGCTATTTTGTAAGTTATTATGACTATTACCAGCCAGAATCGTATTTACCAGCTCAAGATATTTATATCGCTAAAGAAACAAAAATAAATACTGAGATTGAACGTCTTCGTGTGGAAGCGTCTGCTTCTTTAATAAATAGGCCTGACACGATTGTTATTGCCTCGGTATCGGCAATTTATGCATTGGGTAATCCCGAAGATTACCGTAATTTGGCTTTTTCATTAAAAGTTGGTCAAAAAATAAAACGTACTGATCTTTTGCATAAACTGATTTTTATTCAATATAGACGTAATGACATGACGCGCGAATCAGGGACGTTTCAGGTTCTTGGAAATACTGTTGAGGTAATTTTACCGTATCAGCGAGAAAAGCTGCGAATAGAGTTTTTTGGGGATACGATTGAGTGCTTACAGTGGGTTTCTAAAGAAAATAATAAAGTCTTGCGAGATCTTGATAATTCACTGATTTTTCCTGCTAAGCACTTTGTGACTACCGAAGAGAAAAAACAAGCAGCACTTCATAGCATAAAAGCTGAACTTACTGAGTACCTGCCAAAGATGCAGAATGAAACGTACAAAGAACGTCTTAACCAGCGGATTAATCATGATCTTGAAATGATTGAAGAGGTTGGTTATTGTTCGGGGATCGAAAATTATTCTTCGCATTTTGACGGCAGAGAATCTGGCAGGCCTCCTTATTGTTTGTTTGATTTTTTTCCAAAAGATTTCTTGTGCATTATTGATGAGTCTCATATTGCTATCCCACAGTTTAGAGGAATGTATGCCGGTGACCGATCTCGCAAAAATGCTTTGGTGGAATATGGTTTTAGGCTGCCCAGTGCATTTGATAATCGGCCCTTGCAATTTCAAGAAATAGAACGCTTTTTTAAGGATGTTATTTTTGTTTCTGCAACGCCGGGTGAGTACGAAGTTAAACATTCGCAATCGCTTGTTGAGCAAGTTATTCGTCCCACGGGGCTTGTTGACCCTCGCCTTGAAATTGTTCCACGCTTAGGGCAAATGGATCATCTCGTGGCGGAAATTAGACGAGTTCGCGACAATGACCGTCGCATTTTGGTGACAGTTCTTACAAAGAAGCTCGCAGAAGAATTAGCGCGCTTCTTAGAAGAGCAAAAGCTAAAAGTGTGTTATATGCATAGTGATATTAAAACTCCTCAGCGCACTGAGCTTTTACAAAAGTTACGATTGGGGATTTTTGACTGCTTGGTGGGAGTGAACCTTCTTCGTGAAGGGCTTGATCTCCCTGAAGTTGCACTTGTTGCAATTATGGACGCGGATATAGAGAGTTTCTTGCGTGATAAGCGATCACTCATTCAGATTATTGGTCGCGCTGCGCGTAATGTTGATGCAAAAGTATTAATGTACGCAGATAGAATAACCGGATCTATGCGCGGTGCTATTGATGAAACTGATCGTCGAAGAGCTTTGCAAGAGGCATACAATAGAGAGCATGGCATTACGCCGATGAGCGTTACGCGCGAAGTCACAAAAAGTATTTCATCACTTCAAGATGCCATAGCAAAGGCGTCAAAAGGTCGTCAAAAAGAAGAGCGCAAAGCTCCAGCTGCAACCACCAGCTTTGAGGTTGAAAAAAGAAAAGCTGATCTTGAGTTTGCAATGCGTAAAGCTGCAGATGATCTTGATTTCGAGCGCGCTATAGCTTTGCGAGAAGAGTGGTTTAAATTATAAAAAGCTTTTGAAGCGCCCGTATATTTCTTATACTGTCGGGACATGTTGTAACGTAAGGAATGGATGTGAATAAAGCTACACTGGTTCTGTTTACGATTCTTATAATAAGTTCTGTCTTTTTAATTCGAGGGAAAAAAGTGTCATTGGGAATAGAGCAAGATAAAACTGGTTATCAATACGTACAATCGCTTGATGATGTTGCAAAAGTGTATCCTTTAACTGCTGCAGATATTCAGGCTCGGTATAAGCATGTAACAGAGCGGGTAAAAAAATCTATTGATGCGATTTGCAATTTGCGGCCACAAGATTATTCAAAGGACTCAGTGCTCTACGGATTTGATAAAGCAGTCTCCTATATGAGTTCATTTGCAGGAGCTATTGAGCTTGTTCATATGGTAAGCCCTGATGAAATTGTGCGCGAATCGGGCGCTAAATACGTTCAAGAATTGCAACATTTTGGTGTTGAAATTATTTCAAGTAATAAAGCTTTATACAAAGTTTTTAAAGAATATGCTTCGACTGTTGCACACGGCGAACAGCTTACAAAGGAAGAGGCGTACTTTCTTAAAGAATTGCTTGCGGACTTTAAAAGAGGCGGTCTAGAGCTGCCTGATGAAGAGCTGCAAAAAGTAACAGAAATTCGTAAACAACTTGCAAGCCTAACAACTCAATTTGAAGTTAATATTTCTCAAGATGTTTCGGTTGTTAAGGTAAAAGAAGAAGAGCTTGCAGGTGTTTCGGCAGAATTTATTAGCGCACTTAAACGCGCTGAAGATGGTCTATGCGAACTTAAATTAGACTATCCAACTCAAGATATGATTATGCGTGAATGCGCGGTTGCCCAAACACGCAAAAAATATTACGAAGCTATCAGTCAAAAAGCATATCCTCTTAACGTTTCAGTACTCAGCGATATTATTGCACTGCGAGATGCGCTTGCAAAAGCGCTTGGGTTTGCAAGTTATGCGCATCTGGATCTTGAAGACCAAATGATTTCTTCGCCAGAAAAAGCTCGCAGTTTGCAAATGGACCTTCTTCCGGCGTTGCATAAAAAAGTAGAAAAAGAATTTGAGGTGGTCCTAAAAGATTTACCAGAAGGGGTTGTTATAGCACCTGGTAAAAAAATTAATCCATGGGACCTCGCCTATTTGCAGAATTATTACAAGAAAAAATATTACAGCGTTGATGAATCTCTTCTTGCAGAGTATTTCCCTTTAGAAGGTACTTTGGAAAAGTTGTTTGCTATTTATCAACAGTTTTTCAGTCTTACTTTTACTACTGTTCCGTGTTTGTCTACTTGGCATCCTGATGTACAATTAATTCAGGTAAATAAGAATGACGGGGGAGTTGTTGGGTATGTATTTCTTGATCTTTTCCCTCGAGATAATAAATATGGCCATGCTGCGCAGTTTGGTTGCATTGCTGCACATATAAGTGAAGGTGGCGTTTATTACCCGGGTGTTGTTACTCTTGTGTGTAATTTTACCAAGAGCACGTCTGATAAGCCTTCGTTGTTGCGTTATAGCGAAGTGAATACATTCTTTCATGAATTCGGGCATGCATTGCATTCACTGCTTGGCGGGACTCGGTTAAGTTCTCAGGCAGGCACATCGGTAAAGCGTGATTTTGTAGAGACTCCTTCGCAAATGTTAGAAAACTGGCTGGATGATAAAGCGATACTTAAGGGCCTTGGCCGGCACTACAAAACGGGCCTTCAAATAGATGATGTGCTACTGGATAAGAAGCTTGAATCGCTTAAAATATTTATGGGATTTTCAGAGGCTCGGCAACTCTTTTTGGGAATGTTTTCATTAGACCTCTATCTTTCTGGTGGCACAAAAGACATTGAAGGTATTATGAAAAGCTATTACCAAAAGATGACCCCCAATATTATTTTTTCCGATGCAAATAAAATGTATTGCAGCTTTGGACACTTAACTGGCTACGGCGCAAAGTATTACGGCTATTTGTGGGCTCGTATTTTAGGTGCTGATATTTTTGAACAGATCAAGCAAGAAGGGCTTTTGAGCCCTTCTGCTGGTGCGCGTTATGCCCAGTCAATTTTAGTTCCTGGTGGTAGCCGTGATCCTTATGAAATGGTGACTGAATATCTTGGTAGAGAGCCTCGCCAGGATGCATTTCTTAAAAAGAATGGTCTTTAGGAGTGAGCAGTGACTGAAGGGCGCGACGAAGCCATTATTCTTCGCCATACGGGAGTGCGGTACGCTTTTTTAGCAGAAAAAAGGGGCCGCATCGATGTCACGTTGTTTAATAAAATGGGTCAGCCGCAACTGAGCCCTGGTGTTATAATTTCTTACACCGGCCACAGGAGTAACTACGGCAGTTTAGTTGCGCAAGATGTTGTTGTTGAGCATGTTCCTTTGGCCTGGGCACGTCAGGATATATATTTGCTGCATTATATAATGGAAGTTTGCTATTTTCTGATTCCCGTGGGTTCAGGTGAGCAATCGATTTTTTATTTATTAAAAGATATTTATCGTAATTTTCCTTCATTTACCGATTCGATACACAAAAAAATAGTGGTATGCAAATTTCTTGCACATCTGGGTATTTGTCCAGACACGCAACCGTTTCATTCTTATCTTAAGATCCTTTTAGAGACTCCTGTTGACAATACAGGAATAATGGACTTACAGTTAATTTGTGAAGAGGATGCTAATAAGTGGCTTATGTGGTGTATGCATTTACATCCTCATGGAAAGTGGTTTAAAGCCTTACCATTCTTACTGACAAGCGAACAACTTATATGAACATAGTAAAATTACTATCATTGGGTCTTTTATTAAGTACTCATATCGCACGGGCAGATATTTTTGAACAGCTTGGCATTAAGCAATCTGATACAACAGTTGATGTTGTCTTGGGGAATGAAAAAAAATCTGAGATTGTTGCCTTGCAAAGCGATATTGCTGCAATAGAAGAAAAAGAGAAAAAATTTTGGCAAGACAATCAACATAAGTTTGACAAATACAAAGCAGAAATAGAGCAGCTTGAACAGGAAATCAAGACCTCTTTTAAAGATATTGATTTTGCTAATAAAAGGCTTATTTTTCTTAAGACTATTAAGCAAATATTTTCAAGTTTTCGTTCTGTGTGGAGAGAGACTATATCAATCCAAAAGCAGCATAGAGACATCCTTGAAGGGTACGTGAAAGACCCAGAATTTTCTGTATTACGATTACAAAAGAAGTCATTTTATACCTTTGATGATCTGCAAGAATTTAATGAGCAAGTTGCAGCGCTAGAGGAAAAAATAAAAACACTTCACTCAGAGTACATCGAATCTCAAACTGATTTTACAAATCACAAAAAAAAGCTTGCAAGCGTTGAGGCGCTTTATAAGGAAAAGCATCAGGAGCAGGCCGATCTTATTGCAAAGTCGGCAAAAATTATTATTCCTGAAGGAATGAGCTCTCGTCAATATGGGTATATTATTGATCTGCAAGTAGTATTGGGAGAGTATGAAAAAGAGCTTATTCTTTTGCGTATTAAAAAAGAAGAAGCAGAGCTTGCTCATAATCTTAGCAGAAGTGGTATTGCAAAAAAGCGAATGCAGGTAGTCCGAAACAATCGTGATTTGATGACGCGCATGTTATTGCGAGTTGATGAAAATGATCTTGTAATTCGTAGAGAAAAGCTTGCGACGCAAAAAAGAGAATATTTTAATGTTGTTGAATTGTACGGCGAAAAAGTAGATGCACTTTCTTTAAAAGAAGAGATTTTGAAAGAGGGATTACAGCACATTTTAGAGGCGAATCATGCGGTCTTTGAAGGACGTACCTTGTCTGTGGAATGGTCAATGAGACCATCGACTTCAGAGGGGTTTGTGGCCTTAGCAAATGCTGGCCTTATTCAGGAGAAGATTTTTCTTAGCAAGCGTGAAGAGGATTTTTCTCGTGTTCAAATTGATGCAAGTAAGGCTGAGCTCGATCAAGAAGAATTAATGTTTGATACTATTCAAACATGGTTTAAAATAACTCATAAAAGATTTAGGACAAGTGAAGAATTTTCTAGAGAGCTTAAAAAGTATAGTACCTTAGTGTCTTCTTTTGAGCGCGATAGAGAAGTTTATGAAGAAAAAAGGCGTGTGGCTAGTGCTAAATTAAATATTCAAAATAAATCGCTTGCAGACATTAAAGAACTTCTTCATAAAGTTGAGCTTCACCACTTTAGCAGTAAGGAGGCGCAAGAGAATAAAAATGCTCAGGATTTTTTAAACCAGGCAATAGAGATTGTTGCAAAGCAGGTAGGAGTAACAAGTAAGCTGATTGAATCGTATTCTAAGTTGCTTATGATAACCAACCAACTTATCTGGCAAATAAATACGATGATTGATGAACTTGAAAGAGCAAGCCTTTGGCATCGTTCCAGCGGCGCTATTTCGCGTGAAGGGATAAGTAATCTTATTCCAGATATTAAGAATTTTATCGCCGACGTACATACTTTATGGTTCGCCTATGTTGCCGAGTTTTCTCTTTCAGAATTATGGGAATCTGCGGCCGAAGGATTTAAGGATCTATGGTTTGTTTTTTTACTGCTAGTTAAGTTATTTATTGTAGGAATTGTCTTTGTATTTTTTAAAAGGCATGTCCTCATTCTTGTTGAGATTTCATCAAAAGTTAATAAAGAAATTTGGTGGGTTTATCTACTGAGTTTGTTCTTTTCAATGACTTTTGAATTTGTTCATAAGTATTTTATAAGCATATTTATATGGTTGTTATTATATGTATTTTTTGGATGGTCTCCTTTGCCTACTATTCCGAGTATATTTTTCTTCTTGTTATCGATTCCCTATTTTCTTTTTATGTCACGAAGATTTGTTTCGTACTGGGCGCAGTTTAATGGCAAGAATAATTGTATTTTCTTTTCCGAGTCATTTGAAGAACGATTTGTTCCTTTTCTTCGTTGGCTTTTTTACACTACAGTAGTAATTTTTCCTTTTAGAGAAGCGTTCATTTTAGCAACGTATAGCAAGTCAGAATTACCTGATATCTTATTTGCGTTGTATTCCATTATTTTACGCGTCCTTCTTCTTGCGCTTATCCAAAAAGAAGACTTATTATCTTTAATTCCATCAAAGACTGCCTTTGGGAATTGGGTGTGGCGTCTTGTAAATAATTATTATTACATACTTTTATGTGGTTTTATTATCCTTATGATAATGATGGATCCTCATATCGGTGGTTATAATAAATTAGTTTTTTATCTGGTATGGGGAACTATTAGTACGTTTATTGCTATTAAAGTTGCTATTGAACTTTATGCATTATGTCGTCGCGCATCTTCGATTCTCTTTTTTTCTTCTGATGGAGAAGTTCTTAAAGAGCGCTTTCAATTATCAAGGACACTGTACGGTGCGTCTGTTATTGTTTTATTTGTTCTATTTCTCTTGTTTGGATTTTTTACCATTGCTTGGGTATGGGGCCGTCCTGTATCTTGGCAAGCTGTTGGTGACTTTTTAAACACCGAGCGCCTTACCCTTGAAGCGAGTTCGGGCCAGTTTCGTAAACTTAGCATTGTAGACCTTGCTAAGGCATTTTCTTTTATTCCTCTTGGCATTGTGGCTGGCTGGATTGTTGATTGGTTTATTGTTAATAGAATATTTAGTGTGTTACTGGTTAAGCCGGGAGTGCAGAACGCTATTTCTACCATCACTTACTATTTTGTGGTTGTCAGTTTTATCACGATTAGCTTGTGGGGTGAGGGTTTTGGATTTATTATAGCGATTCTAGTTGCTCCGGTTTTACTTGGTATAGCATGGTCCTTGCGGGATGTTTTTAACGACTTTGTTGCCTACTTTGTTATTTTAATTCAACGGCCACTCAAGGTAGGTGATTACATTAAATTAGATGAAGAAACTGCAGGGGTTGTTAGAACAATTAGTCCTCGCTCTGTTGTGCTGCGCAGAAAGAGAGGATTTTCTGTTATTGTGCCCAACTCTCGCATTATCAGAGAGACTTTAACTAACTGGGACTATAATCTTAACTTCATTTCTTGTCCCGATATCATTGTGCATATACCTTACAGCTATGGTGCAGAGCGAGCACGAGCTGTTCTTGCTCAGGCTGTTGATAGATGCGTCCAAGTGTTAAAGGTTCCGGGCCCTGTTATTCGGTTGGACCATTTTGCGGATCATGGTTATATGTTTATGATTCGCGTCTACACCAGTCCAGAAAATACACTTTTGCAATGGGATATTGCCAGCGATGTTCGATTATCTGTAGATAAAGTTTTACGAGAACAGAGTATGGAAGTTGCTGTGCCGACTAGAATTATCAAGATGTATAAAGACGAAGATTGGGAGGAAAAAACTCCTCCCAATACCCCAGGATCTCAAGATTAAATAAGACTGACCTGCAGCCAGACATTAAGAGTCAACGGTTGCGGATCATCAAAATGCGAGAGTGTGCGCATAGTATAGATTGTCTTTGGTTGAAGCGGGTTGCCGCCACTTGTGTACAAGTTTTCATCGCAGTGAATCGGTTTTATATTAGCTGGCAGAGGTTCGCCTTGGTGAGCGCCAAATGAAATAATTGGATTTTTTGTTTTAAGACTATGTACTACTTCTTCGTAGTAGGCGCCTATAGATTCTTTCCAACATTTTTCTTTGTCCGCGACACTTTTAGCTGCAAAAGAGGCAAGCTCTGAATTTTCATGTACCTTAACAATCGCGTTATAGCAGTCTCTATGTAAGTTGCGTTTGCTAATCGTTGAGCTAAATGAGTTAATTGCCCGTGAAACAGTATCTTCGCCCTCCAGGGGGCTTTCATCCTGGAGGTAAAAAAGGCAGCTTGCCAATGTTTGTCTACTTGTTTCATCCATCGATTCTATAGAATACGTTTGTTTCCACTCACGCTTCCACCGCTCACAGGTGTTTTTCATATCTCTGTATGCCTGGACAGGCGCGGTAGCTATTAGAAGAAATAAGAAATACATTTTCTTCATAACTTGCTCCCTTTATTTGAGCTTTTTTGACAGTATACCTTTACGGGGGATGTAGTTTACCAGGTCAAATCACGAAGGTCAATGGAGCTTAAATAAAGCAAATAGAGTTGGAAATTTGAGATTTCTATTCTACAAAGCCTTTAAGGGGCCACCCTTGTGAAAAATCGATGTGTGGATCATGCAAGGGGGCGTGGTCGACAAGGAAAAAGATTGTCTGGACGCTGATCCCAGCAGTTTGTAATGTTTTTGAAAGCCCTTCTATAAGCATTAGTTTTTGACGAGTCGAGATGTTTTTTGAAAAAGGTGTACAATCAAAAGAGACATAGGCCTCTTTTCCAGGTTGAGAAAGGCAGGCATCTTGGACAGTAACTTTTTTTTCAAGCACTTGCTCTTCGTCAAGAAAGGTAAGCCATCGGTTACTCAGGTAAAGTATTCTTTGTGCTTCATTGGAATGCCATAAAATTTCAGCATCTTCCTTGTTCCAGCGTTGATTTTTCCAAAAGAAAAAAGTGAGTGTTTTCTTTAAAACTGGCTCTACATGTTCGCTAGAAAAAATTTTTGAAGGAAATGACCAATGGACGATGAGTATTTTATGGTACAGTAAAAAAAAGAGCATTCCAGTGCATAATGTTGCAGTACAAATAGCTTTAAGCCAATTATTGTTACTCATTGTGTGTGGCCTTTTGTTTCTTTTTTTGTTCTACCAAAGAAAAAGCTGCCTCAATAGCGTCATATAAGAATGAAACCCACGATTGCCAGTCAGAGCTTTTTTCTAGGCTCATTTCAATTCCTAGCGCAGGAGCTATTATTCCAGAGAGTGGTAAGAAGGGAATTCCTAAGGGTTCGTGTACATCACAGTTTTGTTTATGCAAAAGTGAAAGGGTCGCGTGTACAGAGCGCGCCATGGTTTTGGTAGTAGAAAAGTTCAGCATGTGCGCTTTATGAGAAGGTATAAAGCTGAGTGCTGACTCTTGTACTTTCCATGATTCTGCAATGGGATTAAGTGAGAAATAATAAAGGTCAGCGGCAGGGCGTTCATCTTGTTGTGCCGGGTAAAAGTGAATGCTTACATACAAATCAATATCTAATTGATTAGCAAATGATGCATTTTGTAGCGGTTGTAAAGTTTCTCCGGGAATACGAGTGAGAACAATACGTACGTGTGAATAGCGACTTTCAATTTTCTTTTTGAGGTACTCTGCGCATTGCAGGGTTATCCCTCGTTCAAAGGTGCAGTCTATTGTTCTACCCGTGCTTTGGGCATCACCTGCTGGATTAAGCATAACGGTAAATGTACTGGCATATGCAGGAGTACTTAGAGTGAGAAGTAAAAAAAACAGTTTCACCGAGCCTCCAGATCCGTTGTAAGGAATTCTTTTAGAAATGTTGTCCTACAGATGCCCTTGTTGTTTTTAATGGCCATAGCGAGTGCTCGTGGTTGTCCAATAATTATACAAAGTTTTTTGGCACGCGTCAGTCCTGTGTAGATGAGGTTTCTTTGTAGGAGGGTAAAATGCTGCATAAAAATTGGCATGATTACTGCATCAAATTCAGAGCCTTGGCTTTTATGAATTGAGATTGAATAAGCAAGTACCAATTCATCGAGTTCCATAAACTCATAGGTTACGGCTTTTTCTCCATAATTAACGGTTATGGTTTGATCTTCTTGATTAACTATTTCAAGAGTTCCAATGTCACCATTAAAAACGTGTTTATCATAGTTGTTTCTAATCTGCATAACCCTGTCATTTACTTTAAAGCTTGTACCCATGCGCATGACAGTTGGTTGTGCTCCAGGATTTAAAATTTCTTGTAAATAGTGATTAACGTGTTGGGTTCCTGCTCCACCTTTGTTCATGGGAGAAAGAACGACAGCTTGTTCGGGTTTGATGCCCATCCGTTTTAGTTTTGTTTTAAAGATAGTTTGTAATTGTTCGTCAAGAGTATCGGGGGTATCAAGTTTTATAAATTGATAATCTTTTAAAGTATTAGGAGCTTCAAATACAGGAAATTCGCCATTATTAATTTTATGCGCATTATAAGCTATTAAGCTGTTATGTGCCTGGCGGAAGATAAATTGAAGGCGTGTCGTAGGGATTTTTCCACATCCAATAATGTCATTTAAAAAGTTTCCTGCTCCTACAGAGGGGAGTTGATCAACATCGCCTATAAAAATAATATGTGCTTCAAGGGGAACTGCTTTTAAAAGAGAGAGCCCCAAAAAAATATCAATCATGGATGCTTCATCAATGATTAAGTAATCAAGTTTGAGTGCATTTTGTTCGTTGTGCACAAAGTTCATTGTTTGCGGATTAAATTCAAGGAGGCGGTGCAGTGTTGCCGCGTACCGGCCCGTCCCTTCAGTGATTCGTTTTGCTGCTCTGCCTGTTGGCGCAGCAAGTTGGTAACGCACGCCGTGTTCATCCAAGATATGTAATAATTTTTTAATTAAAGTGGTTTTTCCTGTCCCAGGCCCGCCGGTTATAACCGAAACTTTATTTTGCAGGCAACTCATAATTCCCTTTTGCTGAGCTTCATTCAGTTCAATTTCACTGTCTTTAACAACACGTAGTTGTTGGTAAATGGCATGAATATCAAAGGTGTGTTTTGGGGGGTGGTCTAAAACTCTTAAGAGTCTTTGCGATACACTTTTTTCTGTAAAGTAATAGAGAGAAAGAGTTACATAATGTTTTTCTTGATGTGATATAAGTTTTATTTTTTCCTGATTATACAGTTGATGCAGCGAGTTTTTGAGAGTTTTTTGAATTTCCGGGTTGTCATTAAGTTCAAGAAGTTTAAGAGTATAAGCCCGCAGTTCTTCTAATTCAACATACAAGTGTCCATTTGATGTATAACTAGTTATAGAAAAAAGGATTCCCGCGGTAATTCGCTGAATTGATTCGGGAGTAAAGCCCATGTTTTGAGCAATGTGATCTGCAGTTTTAAATCCAACGCCCCATATGTCCTCGGCAATACGGTAAGGATTTTGGGTAATAAGCGGGATTGATTGTGATCCGTAGCGTTTATAAATTTTTGTTGCAAAATTGGCAGAAATTCCTTTGTCTTGTAAGAAAACCATAATGGAAGCAATTTCTTTTTGATCTTTAAATGCTTCAATAATAGTTTCTCTTCTTTTGAGGCCAATCCCAGGGACCTCTTTAAGCCGTTCTGGATGATGCTCAATAATAGTAAGCACTTCTGTACCAAAATAATTAACGAGTTTTTCAGCGTACGCAGGGCCGATACCCTTGATCATTCCAGAACCGAGATATTTTTTAAGACCTGTTGTGCTGGTGGGGACTGCTACAGAACAATGGTCTGCTTGAAATTGTTTGCCGAACTTGGGATGGACAACCCAGGTACCCTTAAGATGGACTTGTTGTCCGGCTTGAAGAGCTGGTGCATAGCCGCGCACGGTTGTTGTTTCTTTTTTAGCAAGTTGAAGAACAAAGACGCAAAAGCCATCTTCTCCTCCTTGAAACAGAAACCGTTCAACGGTGCCAACCAGCTCTTCCATGTTATTTATCCTCTAAATGAAGCATCAAATTTTTCCCACTCACTGTGTGGAAGATGATGTTCTTTGAATAATTGTCGACCTTTGGGACAGCTGTACATGAGGTCATGCAGAAAGTCTTTTAGATCATTACAAAACTGTTTAAACTCAATTGCTGATGCTCTGAGTAACGCTGCTTCTTCCTCGATTGCGCCCCAGTTTAGCAAAAGGGAATGAGGGCGGTTTGTTTTAGCGCACCATTCTTGGATAAGGTGCAAATTTGTTCTTCTAGCTGCTGCCGCTTGTCCAAGAAGTGGCCGTGTGAAGTTCATGAATTCTTGTTTCATTTTATTTAAAACGAGGTTAAATTCTTGTCTTAGTGTAGGATCAAAGGTCATGTTTTTTGTATTATAAGTTTCCTCAAGTCTTACAAGGTCATTAAGTGCAACCAGTTGACTATTAACGTTATATTTTTTTTGGTAGGTATGTGTTGCTTTATCAGCTTCACCATGAAGCAGAGTATTAACGACATTGCGGACTTTAAGACAATCAAGAACAGAATTTGAGTTCATTCCCGGAGTTTCCCCATCAATGATATGCAAAGCGGGGTGTTCAAGCTTAATAAAAGTATGCTTAGGAGCCTTAGTAATTGTTATGGTTGGATATATCAATAAAACGCTATACAAAAGAACAAATAGCCGTATGTTTTTCATTACGGGCTCCTTAATAAAGGGTGCTACATTACAGATACAAATGACTTACTATTAGAACTCGCGAGAAAGGGTAAAAGCAAGAGTAATATCACTGCCGATACCATAACTAAGTGCTCCATAGGAGGCAACAAAGCCGAGGTTCCAATTAGAATCTTTTCTATTTTTTTCTACTCCTAGAAAGAAGGTACTTTGAAGCGCATAGCCACGTTGTGCGCTTGCAATATCAAGAAGTGTTTGTTCTGAGGCCGGAACATCTATCTTGATAAATTTTTCCTTAGCTTGATACCATGTATCTACACCAATAAATTGCTCCCAAATGCCTTCTTCATCGCAATCGCACCATAGATTCCCCTGGTGAGAGATTTTAAGTGTTGTTTGGGCAATAATTCCAGGAAATACTTGAGTTTTATAAGATTGTGGGAAAAGGTTTTGGAGTATCTTGTCGTTTAGAAGGCTGATTTTTACAGAAGATTCTGGAACTGTCAGATGAGGAAGATTTAAAATGTTCTGAATTTCTTGGGTAGTTATAGGCTTTCTAATAAATCGCCATTCATTTCTTGGCAAAGGAACGTCAAATTTTGTTTTTGTGGTAAGTCTGACATGTGGGAGTAAATTAATAGTGCTTCTTATAAATGTTCCAACTCCAAGATGGCCATCGCTACCTAGTTCATTTTCAATAAAAATTGTAGTCATGCGATCAACTGCTTTAAGCAAGAATGATTCAGCATTTGCCAGAAATACACCTTTTCTTTCTGGTTGTCCGTTAGAACTATCAAAATAGGGAGAAAGCAAATCCTCGTGGATATCAAGTGAGGGTCTTTGCTTTCTTTTATCAAAATAAGTTCCAACAAGACCTTTTTTGAATGCGAATGCTGTGGGAAGGGTTATGTCTACACCGCCAAAGATGCTGTAAGATTTGCCTTCTTTAAGAAGTTTTTCTAAAGAAATTTGCATGTCACCAATACCAAACTTATCACTTATTAAATGATGCGTTGCAAAATGTATTGCTGTTGATGGATCATAAAAAGGTGTATTTTCGATCGCTTTTCGTTCTGCATTGGTAAGAAAAAAAGTATTGAGTTGATAAACAAAAGGGAGATTGCATGCAAATTTAAAAGAGTTAAAGGAGCGCGCGTATTGCATCATAAATGCGAGTTTATGTTCTTGGGCTTTGATGGGCTTAAAAAGCGAAAGAATTTCTGGAACATCAATAGCCGCAACATCTTGTCCGTTAATTATGCCCTGGGCTTCATCAATAAGTTCTATGAGGTTTTCTTGCCCTAAGTTAAATACGTGTTCGATAGTTTTTTTATCTTTCCAAAGGTGTCCTTTGTAGGTCTGGTTGTATATAACCCACCCACTAAAGTTTTTTCCAAACTCATAGCGAGGAAATTGAAAGATTGGCAAGCTGGGTAAAGTTCTTCTACGTAAGGGATTTGTTCGTAAATAAAGCTCATCAGAGGCAACTCTCAGAAGCCCGCCTGTTTGATTGAGGGTATCAAATATGATAATTGCAGAAATGGTGGGCTCAGATCTAAGAACTTCGTGGTGGTGGTTTTCAACCAATTGACTTATGTTGTCAAGATCATCGAAGAGTTCAAACTCTTCTCCTTCGAATGCAATTACTTGACCGACGGCGCAAAATATCAAAAGAAAATAGAAGTACTGTGCATATTTTTTCATTGCATTCCAATTTTTATTTTCAGAATAACTAAATGTGTTACACTACAAATGGAGTGTAGAGCATACTTTATTTTAGTGTATATGCCAATAACCCCCCAATTTAAGCTTAAGTTTAAGGGTTTTAGGTTTCAAAAGTGCAGTTTGACTACTAATTTCGGAGAAATGTATGATTTCTGACTTTCAAAAGAATTTTATTGTAGAGGGTAATATTGGAGCAGGAAAATCAACATTTTTGCGCTTTATTGAAGAGCGGCTGCCTGTGCAGATTGTTTACGAGCCACATGCAAAATGGCAGCAAGTTGATCAAAAAGAAAATTTATTAGATAAGTTCTACAAAGATGCAAAGCGTTGGGCATATACTTTTCAGTCGTATGCATTTGTGACGCGTGTTATTGAGCAGCAGCAGAAAGCTAAAGAAAATCAATTTTCTTTCCAGGTTTTAGAGCGATCAGTGTATTCAGATCGTTACTGTTTTGCCAGGAATTGTTTTGAAATGGGCGTAATGAGTGAGCTTGAATGGAATTTGTATTGCGAGTGGTTTGAATGGCTTGTTGAACTGTATGCCGTAAAACCAAGTGGCTTTATCTATTTAAGGACAAGCCCAGAAGTGTCTTATGGCCGTATTAAGATACGCGGGCGCCAAGAAGAGTCAGCAGTTCCCTTTTCATATATTGAGCAACTACACACTAAGCACGAACAATGGCTTGTAGAAAAAGTCGGCGTTGCGCCTTATTTGGTGGATACGCCGGTATTGATTCTTGATTGTGACGGGGACTTTGAAAATGATCCAGAAATATTGGAACACCATTTAAGCAATATTGCGAAATTTATAGGAGCTAACCTTCTGCCTTCTTCAAGGCCTACACAGACTATTACGCGCCACTTGTAAAAAAAGTAAAAAAAGAGGTAGAATGGTCAGAAACCTGAAGGGGAAAGCTATAAATATCCTCTTATCATGAAAGGTCTTGACATGGAAGGTGTGTCTTACGTCAAAGCGGCGGCATTTTTAGGTGCGGCTATTGCAATAGGAGTTGGTAGTATTGGGCCTGCTATTGGTCAGGGGCTTATAGGAACAAAAGCAACTGAAAGCGTGGGGAAGTATCCTGAAAGTGCAGGAACTATTCGTACAACGATGATGATCGCGATGGCTATTGTTGAGTCAGCTGCCATTTATGCCTTTATTATTGCGCTACTTTTAGTTCTTTTGAATAAGTAATCTATGTGGCTTGAGGCGTTGTATGATTGATATAAATGCCACATTTTTTCTTCAAGCGTTTCACTTCTTTATCGTATGGTGGGGGGTGGATCGCTTTTTTTTCCGTTCTGTTGTGCGTACCATACAGGAAGATGATCTATTGGTTGGAAAGTTACAGCAATTACTGGCGCAAGAGCGCACATCTTTAGAGGCTGAAAACAGCCGCCGTGCGCTCCTATGGGAAGAGCATCGTAAGCAGTTTAAACTAGTTACTCCTGGGCTTGTTCACAAAATTACTCCATCGGCTCAGTCAGTAGTTTGTCCTGTGTGTTTTGAGATGGACAGCTCGGTAAAGAAGAAATTAGTGGACCAAGCAGCCGCGCTTATTGTGCAAAGGGTTGTAAATGAGTGACTTCTCGCCCTTTAGTGTACTGTATCGAATGGTATGTTCAGGTTTACTTGCCGCTGCCTTGGTGCACGCTATTAAAAAATATATAAAGCCTTTAGTTCTTGATGGAATAAAGGCATATAAGACATTTTATAGTTCCTTGCAATCAGATTACGGCACTGTGTGCAAAGAACATCAACTTTCGGTTAAAAGCACCTTTGATAAAGAAGCATATGCGAAGCTGTTATTTTCTAAAATTGCCTTGTGGCAAGAGCGTCAGAATAAAAAAAGAGCTCAAGTGGTTGTGCAGCATGAGGCTTCAAAAAGGTATATTAAACGATATCTTGATGAACGTGTTGCGTGGATAGTTAAAGATTGTGCGGCTAAAGAAGTTTTGCCTGAGGCTCTTATTATCGCAGGAAAAGAATTAGAAGGAAAATTTTCCCAACAGGCGGCACAACAAAAATTTCTTGATGATATTTTAGTTCGTATGCGTAAAGGAATCTCATGAACAGTGCGCACGGCTCTTCGCAGATGCAAATGCTTGCTCGTCGGTATGCGTGTGCCTACCTTAATGTTTTTTATGAAATTCTTTCGCCAGAATCTGCGGACGCGATTTGTGAAGGCGCAAAATTTTTTTCTGAACGCAAAAAAGCTCTTTTTTTTATGCAGCTAGGGTGTCTAGAAAGGTCAGACGTGTATGATCGATTGGTAGATACCTGCGGAAAAATTGGTATTCCTTCTACTTTTAATTCGCTCATAGCATTGTTGCTTGAACATAAAAGAGCATTCTTACTTAAACAAATTTTTGATGAATTGTGTAATGAAGTGCACAGAAGAAGAAATGAACTGATCTGCGAAGTCGCAATCGCTGGTCAGATAAGTGAATCTGATAAAATAGTAGTGACAGATTTCTTTCAAAAAAAGACAGGTAAGAAACTTATCTGTTCATATAAGGAGGATCCTTCATTGCTTGCAGGGATACGGATACACAGCGAACAGTTCTTGTGGGAAAGTTCAATTCGTGGGAAATTGCGTCGTGTATATAACGCTCTCAAGCGGTAAAACGAGGGATATTTGATGGACATAAAAAGTACAGATCTTGTTGCTTTATTTGAAAAAGCTCTTGCGGGCGATTCCCAAGAAAAGCTTGATGAAGTAGGCATTGTTGTTCAAGTAGGGGATGGCATCTGCCGTGTACATGGTCTTGATAACGCTGTGTACAATGAACTTGTGGAGTTTGAAGGCGGTAACGGTGGAATAATTTTTGATCTAGAAGAAACATCAGTTTCTATTTTTCTATTGTATACAACTATTTCAGTTGTAGAACTTGAAGTAGTAAAACGCACGGGGAAAGTTTTTAAAACTCCCGTTGGAATGGAATTGCTTGGTAGAGTTATTGACGCTACCGGTAAGCCGATTGACGGCCGTGGAGACATTGGATGTACAGAATTTTCTCCTGTAGAAGCTTCTTCTCCGGGAGTTGTTGAACGTAGTCCCGTTAATCAACCACTAGAAACCGGAATTCTCGCGATTGATGCGTTAGTGCCTGTTGGAAAAGGACAACGTGAATTAATCGTTGGTAACCGAAGTACGGGTAAAACAGCGTTGGCGCTCGATGCAATTTTGAACCAAAAGGGCAAGGATGTATTTTGCATCTATGTATCTATTGGTCAGCGTCAAGCAAACTTGGCACGCATCATTAGGCTTTTGGTAGAACAAGGATCTCTTGATTATACAGTTATTGTTTCTGCAGATTCCGGCGATTCAGTCTTGGCGCAGTACCTTGCTCCGTACGTCGGTTGTACGATTGGTGAATATTTTAGGAAAAAAGGGCATGATGCGCTGATTGTGTATGATGATTTAAGTAATCATGCAGTTGCGTATCGTACTATGTCTTTGTTGATGCGCCGCCCACCGGGACGCGAAGCGTATCCAGGCGATGTTTTTTATCTTCATTCACGTTTGCTTGAGCGCGCTGGCAAAGTGGTGAATGGCGGGTCTTTAACTGCACTGCCTATTGTACAAATTCAAAGTGATGATATTACCGCCTACATTCCGACAAATTTAATTTCTATTACCGACGGACAGATATTTTTAGATGCGCAGTTATTTAAAAGTGGGATTCGTCCAGCGATTAATATTGGGCTTTCTGTATCTCGCGTGGGGGGCGCTGCTCAAACAAAAGCTATTAAAAAGACGGCCCAAACATTGGGCCTTGAATTGGCACAGTATCGCGACCTCCTTGACTTTTCCCAGTTTGGGACGGAGCTTGATAAAGATTCTCAACGAAGGCTTGCTCGCGGGCAACGTGCTGTAGAACTTTTAAAACAGCAGCAAATGGCAACTATTCCTTGTGTTGATCAGGCGCTTATGTTGTTTGTGCTTCAAGAGGGGGCGCTTGATGGGCTTGATTTAGCTCAGGTTCAGCCTTTTGTGATGCAATTTGTGAGTTATGTTGAATCGGTTTATTCACAGCTTTATGAGGTTATGGAACGGTCAAAAGACCTTTCTGATCAGACGCGGGATGAGCTTGTTTTGATTGTTAAAGAGTTTTCTTCACTCTTTGTTGGAGTTTAAGACACGAATCTAATTTGAAAAGCGCCTTTTATTGGCGTATACTTGGTTTTCGTCTTATTTTGTGCCCGTAGCTCAGTTGGATAGAGCGACGGACTTCTAATTCGTAGGTCGCTGGTTCGAATCCAGCCGGGCACACCAATTCCCACTTCCGCCCTAATTCAGTATTGTTACATATACCGGTTTTATCTCTATGGGTTGATTTGCCGTTTTTATAAAAACAGTTCGATGTTATCAAATTTATCGTTCTATATTTTTTAGCCATAGGTCTTTGCTTAATCATCTGGCAAGCGTTTTTAGTGAGCCCTAAGATTATATTAGCGTTCTCAAGATAGATGGTATAAGCCTTTTGTGCTGTATATAATTTTAACAAGGTGTCTTTTTTTATCTGCTTATAGAAAAAATGAATGGGCGGATTAGCACTTGCTGTTGCTACGGGTCCAATATAAATAAGAAGGGGTCTTTTAATGCATCCATGGTATGTGCTGTACAGTGCAGCAATGTTAGCAATCGCTTTATCCTATTATATAAAAGTTTATATACTGCGATATGACTAATGAATCAAAGTATGCATACATGGATAGCTAGCGCGTTAGTGATAGTAACGCTCATGGTTATGTTTCATAGACATCGTTTGTATGAGTTAGAAAATGCAAATGAATTGGAATTGATACTATTTTTTATTGAGATAATTTCGCCGATTATATTTTTGAGCATCTGGCTTTTTTTGATTACCTAATAATTCTTAGGGGAACTATTCTATTACCTCTTTTTGACCCTAGTCTGGCATAACTTGTTTTTCAGATCTTAACCAGCAAGAAATAACTTATGTTTACGCAGCGACGTCTCCTGTCTGCTTGATACCCAACATTCAAAGGAGTTCACTGGGCGTTGAACTTGTATAGAGTTTAGTATTTTTATTACAAGGTCGGAGTGAAGCTCTTGATCTAATCTTTGAAGACCAAAGCTTAGACTGCAAGCAGTTTTTTAATCTTTGTGGTATCGAGATTGGGTTGTATTTGGATAAAGTAGATTAATTGCCATGCTTGTGTTTTTTTAGCTTGAGGATTGTCAGTTGTATCCCATGGAGGATAGACTCGCATAGCTCGCTTGCCTCCCTTTTCATCTTTTGATACCAGCCCTTTTTGCCACAATACGTTTTTTGGAAAAACAAATTGACCAAATTGTTGTGCGTCCCGTACGCTGACTACAAGTAAGTCAAAAGAATCGTTTATATCATAGGGCGTAATAGGGACAGCTTTAATTCGTTTCCAGAAAGTAACGAATTGTCCAATTTTTGTTGGTGTGATTTTTGCCAGACGAAATTTTATTGTTTTGTTATTTATCTCAAATGTGCATGCGCTATATTCTTGGCTTTCTATTTCTGACACTAAGTTTTTATAGGTTAAGCCAATTGGTTTATATGCAATTTCTTGGGCTATAGATAGATCAGGATGCGCAACGTAATTAAGTTTCATATAATTTAATTCCTATACGGTTCAATTAAGTATTGTGTTAACTCTTTGAATGCATTTTTTCATTTAGCTTTAGGCCCATTGCCTACTTCATTTTCTATATCGCACAAGGGCTACATTAGTTTTTAAGATTTTTTAGGGAGGCTTATTTTTCTGAATTAAAAATTATTGGATGTTTTTCTGCCATATAGCGAGTGTATTTTCCGTGTCCTGGTTAGTATCAACTTGTGGCCACATAAAATGTATTTGTAGCCCCGGAATTTGTTGGTATCCAAAGTGTTTCCATACAGGGTCAAGCAGGCGGTGGTTGTCAGGCCTTGCAGGATGATTATCTGGGCGTTCTACTGTCATAAAAATCATGTGAGAATATCCTTGAGTCAGAGCTGTATTTTCATGAAATTCAAGGAATTTTCTAAGAATTTTTTTGTTGCGATAAGGTTTATAGATCATAACTTCGCCGATATAAAGATATTCGCTCAAGTTAAGTTTGTGTTCTATGAAAGGTGTTTTCATTTCTTCAGATTCTTCTGAAAGTGCGATTGAATTAGAAAATCCTACAATTTTCTGGCCATCAAATACAAGGAGAATAAGTGCGCAGGAAGACTTAAAGTAGGTTTCTAAATACTCTTTTTCATGTTCGATTGTACCTTCATACAAGTAAGGATATTCAGAAAAAAGAGAAATGCGGATTTGTGCAATATCTTCAAAGTATTCTCTGGCATCTGGCCCGGAAAGTACTTTCATGTAGAGGTTTTCTGATAGGTTAATTTTTCTTTCTTTCGGGATGGTACAAGAAATTGTACCAAATATAAATGCTATTTTAAGAATGAGTGAAAGGGAGAAGAGAAACTTTTTCATCAATTGCCTTAGTTTTAATGGAAACGTTTTGAGTAAAATTTATTTTGTAAAACATACTATCTTTTACAAAATAAAAACATTGTTGGCCACAAAGAATTTCTTAAATTCTTTGTGGCCAACAATGTTTACGGTATTTGATAAAAACTCTTTTTTGAGTTTACTATTTCCGGTGTTCTATTACCGATTCTGCAGTGTGTTTTTTTGCTTCTGCTTCATGCAGTTCCCGAGCCTCTTTAATTTCCATTTCCTTTTGCTGCTGTTTTTTTTCAGCTTCTTTTCGTTGGTAATCTATTTCCTTCTGTTTACTTTCAGCTGCTTTTTTTTCAGCCTCGCGTCTTTCTTCAGGGGTGAATAAAATATCGCTTGAATCATGAAATTCCTCGTTTTTTTCGTGATGCTGATTTTCATTAGGAGTTTTATCTTTCTGAGTTTCGACTGCGTCGTGAAATTCTTCATCCTCCTCTTGTGTTTGGTGCTGTGCAAGTTGTTGTAAAGAGGTTCCGCGCTGTGAAAGTGCCGTGGCAACCATATGTTCTTTGGCAGCTATATTGGTTGACGGGATTTGCATTTTTAGCGTCGCATCAATTTTAGCAAGCAATTCGTTAGTAAAAGAAACATAATCATTTGCTTTAATACTCATAAGTTCCTCTGTGCTTGCTTCTAGCCATGCATCATGTACCTGTTTGAGTGCAGACTCTGGAAGTTTTTTAAATTCGGCAGGCTCAATTTTTCTAATTGTTGCAGATTCAACCCTTGTGTTAACACCTTCAAGAAGTGTTTTAATGAGTTCTGCTTTTTTGTTTTCATTATTTTGTAGTTCTAGCTTTTCTAGCTGGGCTCCGATTGACTCTGCAAATTCTTGCAAACTTTGGTTTCCAAACATTTCAGGGGAGAGCTCTTTAAAAGGAGCAGTTGGTTTTTGTTTACTTGGTGTCATTGGTTCATTAATTGCTGATTGTTCTACGCCCATCATATTTTTTTGTGTTCCGGTTAAAAGGCTTAGTGGATCACTAAGAACTGCCCCGATGCCTTCTGTAAATTTCATAAACGCACTGGCCACGGCTTCACTAGCAGAAAGAAGTTGTCCTTTTGATGACGCTACTGTTTTTTGCAATAATTCGTGTGCACCCGCTATGGTATCTTGGATGCTGGTTGTTACATACGTTACATTTTCGGTGATTCCATTTATAATTTTTTGTGCAGCTTCTTGTGGCGCGGTTGTAATTTCTCTGACTGTTTTTAAAGCTTCGGCAAGTGTTTTTTGTGTAAAGGGAAGGGCTGTCATTTTAGCAATAGAATTCGGGGAAAGATCAGTCCCTGTTTCTGTTGCGGTAGGAGTAAAAGTTTTAAGTATTTCGCCGCCAGACTTAAGTACTAATTTTGCCGTTCCTTCTACGCATTCAACCACATAATTTTTAGCATCAATTGTTGTTGTAATAATCAATGAACCGGTTTTTTCTATAATCTCAGCAGTATACTTGCTGCCCTCAATAATCAGTTCTACACCGTTTTGGGTTTGTTCCATTACAAATTTAGTAGCTTCAACCGTTTGGTGAGAAACGGCTTCAATAACTTTTTGTGCTCCCGCAATAACTTGTGTTACACCATCAGACACTACTTCTGCTGCTGCCGTTGCTATACTTGTTATTTCAGCTTCTGCTCCTAGCGGAGTCCCCCCAAACCATGAGCGTACTTTTTCTACCGCAGCATTAAATTTAGTTGTTAGCCAGAATAATATTCTTTCTTTGCGTGTTGCTTGTCCTGTGATTATTCGACTTACAGAAGAGTAAACGTGTGCCTCCTTAAATTCTGAAAGTTGTTCTTCTGTATAACGTTTAGTTCCATCAGTATTTGTTTTAGACCGGTGCAAATCAATTTGGCGCTCAACCATAATTTTAAGGACTTGGTTAAGCGACTCAGCAGTTACGCGTTTTTGTGCATCTGAGTCACTCATAAGCCCGCTAACTATGTCTAACACAAGTCCTGACTGTTGGGTTTTCCCTAGCTCGACAGATTTTTTAAGTGCAGAAAGAAGGGTGATGCCAATTTTTACATGACTGTACCAGAGCTCTTCTGTAGGAGTAGCAGAATTGGTAGCAACGCGAGCTACTCTTTTTAGTGCTTCTGAAACTGAAATGTTATTAAGCATAGTAAAGGAGTCAGTAACTTGCTGTACCGCGCCAGAGGACTGGGCAAAGAAGGTAAGTAAACTCAATAAAAAAATGTTTTGTGTAAAACGTAAAGATGACATTATTTTACCTCCTTTTTAGGCCATTAACTTTCAGTTTAGTTTTCTTCCTCTAGCTCATTGTCTTCAGAATCTTCTTTTTTTGTTTCTTTTTGAGTTCCTTTTTCTGCTTGTTCTTTGGGGTTGCCTAGGTCTTCTGTTGATGGGGGTTTATTGGTATGAGTTTTGTCTTTAATTTTTTTGTCCGAAAGTTCTTTAAGGGTTTTTTGTACTTTTGCTTTTAGAGCTGTAGATACGTTAGAGATTATATCTTTTGCTGCTTTGGTAATGGTTGCTATTTCTGTTTCTTTTCCAAGGTTTTCGCCCCCAGACCAAGAGCGTATCTTTCCAATGACGGCATCAACTTTGACTGCAATCCATAAAAGAATTCGTTCAACACGAGTTGCCTGACCAGAAATAATTCTTTTTGCCGAAGAAAGAATGCTCGAATTTTTAAGTTTTTCTATTTGTTGAGGCGTATAGCGTGGTTTTCCTGAGGTGTTTATTTCGGCCTGCCATTCGTCTACTTGGTTGCTTAAATAGAGATCAAGCACTTTATTAAGCGACTGTGCTGTTAACCTATTTTGGGCATCTTTTTGACCTAAAAGTCCATTAACCAGAGTGGTAAAAAAGCCTGGAGTTTCAGATGTTTTTAATTCAGCGGTTTTTTTAAGTTGAGAAAGCGTAGCTACCAGAACTTTTACATGGCTGTACCAGAGCTCTTCGGTAGGGGTTGCTTTATTGGTTGCAATCCTAGAGAGTCTTTTTGTAACTTCTGAAACAGAAAGATTTTTAAACATGGTAAGCGAGTCGGCAAGTTCCTGGGCAGCGCCATGCGAGGCGGTGAAAATTATAAGCATGTTTAAAAGTAGTATGGTTCGTAAAGAAAATTGTACACGCTTCATTATTATACCTTCCTCTTTATGGTGTTAAAGTACGCTTTGTTTATTTACCGTGTTCTGGCGTAAGGACACGTTCCCGATCTTCTGTTGCAGCTTTATCTTTAGCTTCTTGTGACTTACGTTCTTCAGTTTGCTTTCTTTGCTCTTCCGTCTGTCTTTTTTGTTTTTCCTGGGCTTGGAGGCTTGCTTCATTTTTTTGAGCGTCGGTAGCATTTCTTGTTTCTACCTTTGATACTTCTATTTTTGGCTCATTTTCTGAAGTGTTTATTTCGTTATTTTCAGGATTAACAGGATCATTTTTAGAAGGTTCTACTTGGGCATTAGCTTGTGCTTGTCTGCCTTCTTTAAGTTTGTCTGTAATGAATGAGTTGACGCTGTTAGAAGCTTTTACTGTTTCAAGTCTTTTAAGTTCATCAAGAACGGTAGTGACTGTTTTTTCACCAGCATTTTTTAGAACTTTCGCCCGTTCTGATGATGTAAGTTTGAGAAGTGTTTCTGACACTTGCTTTATGTTTGCTTGAGAAAGTCCTTTGAAAAGTTCTGTAACCGAAGCATGATCACCTTCTTCAATTCTCTCATTAATAAAAATTTCTGCCTTTGTTTTATTAAAGGTGGTTTGTAGAGATTTTCTTTCCGTTGCTAACGCCTTTTGCTTTGCATTAAAAAATTCTCCACAAAATCTTTTGAATGATTCAATTTTTGTACTGAATCGTTCAAGGAATGTTGTTTTTTCTGTAACTGTTTTTTCAGCATTAAATCCTTCTAGGGTTGTATGAAGACTTTCTACCATTGATTTAATTTCAGAACTTTTTTCAAAAGTTATTTGTGAAAAAAGTTCTTGTAAGATTGTTAACATTTTTTCAGATCCAACTTGCCTATTAATAGAAGCAAGATGTTCAAACGCTTCAAGTTCGGTTCCAAATATATTTTTTTCAAAGTGTGCTTCTAAAATTATTGTTGTAATTTTGGGATACAATTCTTCAGGAATCATAGTCCCCATAGAGTCTATTATTAATCGTGAGTTAAAAAGAGATGATGCATCAAAATTTTCAGAAAATCCGTTTGCGTATACATCAAAAAGAGAAAGGCTCAGGGAAGTTTTTGCAAAAATTGTATCTGCGCTTGAATTACCTTTTCTGGTTGTTGTCCAGTTCCGGGTGACTTCTTTAACTGCAGTCTGCTGAGAATCAGAAAGGCCCATTTTTACAGAACTGCCTTTTACTTGTAGAACCTTATCGAAAAATGTTTTTGCAAAGTCAGATGGTCCTTCTTCTCCAAATACTTCTGTAAGAGCTTGTTCACTTTCTTTTCTTTGTGTGTCTGTGATATTTTGAAGCAATTCTTGTGCGTATTTTTCAGTAAAAAGAGCTTTAACCATTTTAAGAAGTTGAGGGCTTGTTTGTTTTACTGAAAAAAGTTGGTTTAGTTCGGTGGTACTATTAAGGACAGATATTGTAGTATTTATTACTTCTAAAGCTTTTTCTTGGAGCTTGATACGGTTAGCATCTGGTCCCATTATTCTGTCAGGATTTTCTTCAGTAAGCGTGGCAATAACGTTTTGTATTTGTTCCCTGAAGGTTGTAATAAATGTCTTGGCGTAGTTTCTTCCGTTTGAATTATTCATTTCTGTGATAAGGTCATCGGCTGCTTTTAAAACACCATCAGAAAGTTGTTGTGCTTTTAAACTACCATACTGAGCGCCAAAAATTGCCATACCAATAATTAACAATAATTTTTTAGAAACCTTCATCGTATAACCTCCTTTTTAGATTCTCCATTTTTTAGAAGGAGCATTAAGCTCTATTTTTAGAGTAACAAAAGTCGTTATTTTGCCACAATGGTTTTCTGTAAAACATTACTAGGGAGGGAAAGTGAACTTTTTTTGTTTTATAAAATGAGCTTATTATAAAAAGTAGGATAAGGAGCCTAAAAAGAAGAATTAAGCTTAAATAGGCTTGAGTAAAAAATGGCCATTAAAAAAGCCACAAAGCAAAATGCCTCGTGGCTTTTTTGTATGATCAAGTACTATGAAAAACGGTCTTATCGTCTAAAAAGAGAGACATCTGAATTTTTAAAAGCAAAAAAAGCTTTTTGGCCAGCAAGTGATAATCCTGCAGCAGCGGCGCCAGTAATCCATGGATTTTTACGATCGAATCCATACGAATCAACATCTTTATTAACTGCGTTGTTTGCTTTTACGAGACCAAAGCCAGCTGCAGCAGCAATAAGAGGGATGCTTTTTTCTGGAAGTTTATATGCGCCAAATACTAGAGCTCCTAAGGTAACTACTGTGGCAGCGTTATTCTTGTTTGCCCATTCTGGTAGCTGCATTTTTGATGCAGAAATCGCTTTTCTTCTAACAACTTTTGGAGAACCGTTGGTGTTATCTTCGCCTTCCATGCACAATGCATTTGCAGAAACACAAAGAAGCGCGAGTAAAAATAGATTGTTTTTCATGAACGTTACCCTTTTTAAATAAGCGTTTAAGTATCTTAAGAAGTTACAACGTGTGCGAGTTTAGTACGACTGATATATTTGTCAATCGACTATTTTTTTATCTATTTTTTTGAGCTCTTTTTTCTAGGGTAGTATTATTTTTTTTGGTCATTTTATCATAGGTAACTATCATTGCTTCACCTAGGAAAGCTTCTATAATTGGACTATTCAAAGGGTTTTTGCAGTGCCGTGCGTTGCTGAAATAGATTTTTGCATAAAGGGTTTTGGCTATAAAAAATGTTTTTATTCCAGCGTAAAAAGTTCTGACAGCTTTTGCAGATTTAAAAGAGGAGTGTCGTTTTTAAAAAGAGCCGAATGGGTTGCAACGGCATTTACACCATATTCTTTTAGATCTGAAAGAATGTCTGTTGTTGTCCCCCCATCAACTGCAATTTCAAACGAAAATTCTTGTGCAGCGCGATAGGCAATAAGATGCTCTATTTTTTCCCACGTCTCTGGTAGAAATTCTTGTCCAGCAGCTCCAGGATGGACTGCCATAAGAGTAAGATGACTTACTCCATGAGTAAGTTGTAATACAGAGCCAATGGGGGTTTCTGGGTTTATTGCAAGGCTTGCGCGCCAGAGATTCTGTTCAATGAGCCCGATAATTTCTTCTCTTTCTGCAGGTTGTATGCTTTCATAATGAAACGAAATAATACTCTCTGATTTAAGACGTAATTGTTTAATATACGCAAGGGGATTTTTAACCATTAAATGCACCCATAGGACACGCGGAGTAAGTGTATCTAATTGATTGGTTAGTTGAATGCTTCCCATAGTTGCGGGGACAAATTCTCCGTCCATAATATCGATATGGTAACCCGGAACAAAAGGGTCAAGTTCTTTAAAAAGTGTGGTGAGTTCTTGAATGTTTTGTGTGTGTGGAGCAGGAAAAATACGCATGGCACCCTTTTCGTTTTTTAAAAAAGATACCATGTGCTTTTATTGCAGGGAAAGAGTTTGGAATCTCTAAAATTTTTTAGAGAACTTTAGAGATTTTTAGTTAATTGCGAAAAATAACCCGTTTTTTATTTTCAGACATCAGTTGGTATTGGCTGTACACAAATCCTGCGCCCGCCCCAAGCAGTACTGGCATAAAAATATCACGTGTAGCGAGGGAATTTCCTGAATACACTTTGACCCCCACGCCAATCATACCACCTGCAATTGCTCCAGGGGCCATCCATTGGAAGCCTTTTAAATCAGCGGTTGCTCCTGCTAATGTCGCAATAGTTGCAGCGCCTGCAATTATTTTAACCACAGCATCGGATAGAGTTGAAGGTTGTGTAATGGTTTTTTGGGGGCTGGTTTCTTCTACCAAAGGGTTTGTGTTCATGCTCATTAGTGAAGTTGTTGTGCAATGCACAGAGAGAATTATTAGCAGTTTTTTCATAATTTTTAACCTATCAGAATTAAAGCGTTTTTTGGTAGCACAATGAAAGAACTTTTACGCATGGACTTACGGTAGGATCGTTCTTAATCAGATTATACCAGTTAAAATCACTGGTTATACTAGCTATATTTTTTTCGTTAAGCATCTTGAGACGTATTTTGCCTATAAGAAATCCAAGGCTTGCCCCATAGAATACTTCCAGTAAAAGAAGATTTTTTTGTTTTTTAGTGTGGGGGCTTTCTGGTGTATTATAAAAGTGAAAAAGTACAGCGACGATTGTAGCGCCAGAGAGAATATAAGGAATAATATCAGAAGGAATAATATCAGCTTGCTTGTCAAAAGCACTCTCAATGAGCAAATCAGTTAAGGCTGCTACTGACGCTATTGTTATGACTAAAGCTTTACCTCCGACTATTAATTCTTTGAGAGGAAATGTTTTTTCATTTTCTATAGAATTAGGGTTTTCATTGATATTTTTTTCATGAGCTTTTTCTGTATTATTTCCTAATAGAGGTTCATTGCTTAAAACATTGTCTGTTATAAATAAACTAAAAATAAGTAGATATTTTTTCATAAAAACCTCCATTAGCTCTTTTGACAAGACGTTTTAAGTGTCTTAATTATAACAAGGTTTTTAGATGGAGGCAAAACGGGAGGGGGGCTAAAAGTGTTAATGGGTGAGCTGGTATGAGCGATGTACAACAATAAGCTTAGGTGCTAAAATCGCAAAGTTTTGCTTTACCATTTCAGTATTCTTTTTTATGCGTAAGAGCGCTTTGTCTACTTTAAGCTACTTTAGTCTTTAGGCAGCACAAAATGGTTTATTTTCTTGCGATTTTTCTTTTTCTGGAAAGTAATGATTATAAAGCGCATCGTGTAAATCAAAAAGTAGTTTTACGCCCACAAAAGCAAGGGCAGATCGAGTAAGCGGCATAGTTTGAAATTGTGTAAGTAGGAGGGGTGATGAGTTTGCTGTGTGCCGTAAAATTCCAGCAAGGAATGAGTCGGTTGTTCGTGCTTTAGATTCTTCTTGTTGAAGTTTATGTCGAGTGTGCTCATCAAGTTGTTTAAAAAATTTCGATTCGAGGGCGCTGTTTACGCTAATTTTGATACTTTTTTTTGTGCAATTATTAATATCTTCTTGGGATGGCTTTTGAGGGTCTTCTGATTTTTTAAAATAGTCCTGTGCGAGTGAGGGGTGGGGAAAGTTAACTGCGATAGTGTCATCTTTTGTATTGTTTAAGGCTTCTAAAAGTTTGCAAATTCCAAATGCATTAAGCGCTTTTCGTGCAGTAGAAAGTTGTCTTTGTCGTTTAAGTGGATGTTGATAGGTACGGTATCCAAAGGCTGCTGTTGTTGCACCGAGTGAATAAAGCCAGGAATCTGGAAGAGGTTGTTTGGTGTCTGACTTGGGGCATAGGCGGTGATTTTTGATTGCAGGCGGAAGTTTTTCCCATAGTTTATCGATGGCTATTTTACCTACCGCTTCTCCTGTTACACAAAGTGAATCATAGGTTGTGGTGGCTGCAATTTGTGCGGGAGTTGCTGGTTTTTCTGCGTTAAGCTGATTGTATCCTCGCCATAAAGCATAGACTCCCACCGCCGCAGCAAAATCTTTTACCGTGCTACCTAAAAATTGTGTGTCAGAAAAAAGGTGCCCTACATAAAAAGCTGTTCCTGCAACGGTTGCAAAGATGCAGCTATCTGCATAGGGGGGAAGCTCTGCTTTGTCAATTGTGTGTGGTGTAACTAAAGAAAATAAGAGAATAATGGCGAGTGTTTGTGTCTTCATACTAATCCTTTTATTATAAGGTACCGCTGAAGATTATACAAAAAGATTACAAAATAAAAGCGCCCTGATTTTTTTCAGGGCACTTTTATTTTAAGTAAAATTGGGTGGATTTTTACTTTTGAGCTTTTTTAAAGCGTTCTGGAAGAACAAGTCCAAGGATCTGTGGAAGGTCATTTTTAAAGAATGGCATTGCAAATATACCTGCAAGTCCGCCACGTAAAATAGCATCGCGTACTTCGTGTTGTTCAATTTTACCTGGATTAAGGAAGCGACCTTTTGCAAGCATCACTGCTGCGCCTTTTGCAAAATCATCACGGTGTTCGGGCCCGTTTGTCCAAAGGCCAAGAAGCCCATTTACGCCTACAAAAAGACCAACTCCTTCAATAAGGTCTGTTGGGCTTACTTCAAGTGCGGCTGCTGCCCATTTAAGACCATCGCCTAAATAAGGAGTTTCAACAGCTTTTCCTTTTCCTAAAGTGCATGCTGCTGCTATTATTGCGCCAATAACAGCAGGAGTAACTGTTGCAACTCGTACGTCATCGGGTGCAAAGTTACTAAATAGAATGTTGTGTGTTTCTGCGGTGGCTGCCGGTGCTGTTATTGCAAGCACATTCATTGAGCTTATAAGCGCAAGTGAAAGTGCTATGCGAGAAAATTGTGTTTTCATTATATGCTCCTAGGCATAGAAGGGTTGGTTATTTTTTTCAGATTCAGAGCGACTGTAGCGGGGGGGCTTAAAAGGAGTCAATACATTCTGAATTAGAAGTTATAAAAAGAGCGTTATAAAGGAGTTTTTGAAATAGTTTTAAAAATTTTTTGTGTACTAAAAATGAAGGGGTTTATAGTTTAAGACCTATTTTTGTGCCCAAAAGAATGCTAAAGCGTAAGGATGGTTTTTGGGCTTAAATCTTCGTTGTTACCTTAAAAAATCTTAGTCGGTTTGTATAAAATATTGCACTCTTTTTTTGTTGCTGTATACTGGTCCATGAACCTTTCAATAAGTCGTCTTGAAAAGGTTTTAAGTGTATATTTTGAATTCTAATAACTATCAAAAAACCAGGAGGATATTTTTATGAAAAAGATTCGTCCATTGTTTGATCGTTTATATATTGAACGATGTGAAACAGAAGAAAAGACTCGCGGGGGACTTTATATCCCTGAAGGGTCAAAAGAAAAAGGACAAACAGGGAAAGTTCTCGCAACAGGAACTGGTAAAGTTACTGAAAACGGAACAAAATCTGATTTTGTAGTAAAAGTTGGTGACGTTGTTTTCTTTGGTAAGTACGCGGGTACTGACATTGATGAAACGTTCCTTATTTTGCGTGAAGATGAAGTACTAGGAATTATTGAACAGTAAGGTTGTAAAAACATGGCAAAAAGAATTGTATTTGGTGCCGAAGCTCGTGAGAAGATCCGTAAAGGGATTGATACACTTGCTGACGCAGTAAAAGTGACCCTTGGGCCTCGGGGAAGAAATGTTGCATTTGAAAAAGCCTTTGGTTCTCCAGTCATCACTAAAGATGGCGTGAGTGTTGCGCGTGAAATTGAATTACAAGATAAGTTAGAAAACATGGGTGCACAGCTTGTTAAAGAAGTTGCAAGCAAGACAGCTGATGTTGCTGGTGATGGAACAACCACTGCAACGGTACTTGCGCAAGCAATCTTTGCAGAAGGTAACAAGTACGTTACCGCTGGCGCAAATCCGATGGAACTTAAACGCGGAATAGACAAAGCTGTCGAAGCTGTTGTTTTAGAAATTCAAAAGTCTGCGCATAAAGTAACTAACAGAAAAGAAATTGAACAAGTTGCTTCTATTTCTGCAAACTGTGACGCTGCAATTGGTCAGCAAATTGCTGAGGCAATGGAACGTGTTGGCCGCGACGGTGTTATTACTGTTGAAGAAGCAAAAGGTATGCGTGACGAGCTTGATGTTGTAGAAGGAATGCAGTTTGATCGTGGCTATCTTTCTCCTTATTTTGTAAATAAAACAGATAAGATGGAAGTACAATTAAGCGATGCGCTTATTTTATTCCATGACAAAAAAATCAGTTCTATGAAGAGCTTGCTTCCTGTTTTAGAACATGTTGCAAAAGCAGGCAGACAACTTTTAATTATTGCTGAAGATGTTGACGGCGAAGCGCTTGCAACACTCGTGGTTAATAAGATTAGAGGTACTCTGCACGTTGCTGCAGTTAAAGCTCCTGGTTTTGGTGATCGCAGAAAAGAAATGCTTAAAGACATTGCAGTTATGACTGGTGGTCAAGTTGTTGAAGAAGAACGCGGACTTAAGTTAGAAAATATTGCGGTGACAGATCTTGGAAGCGCAAGTAAAATTATCATTACCAAAGATTTGACTACTATCGTTGGTGGCGCAGGTCGTCAAGAAGAAATTGACGGTCGTGTTGCTCAGATCAGAATGCATATCGAAAACTCTACTTCTGATTACGACAAAGAAAAACTTCAAGAACGTCTTGCAAAGCTTGCGGGCGGAGTAGCAGTTATTAAAGTCGGTGCTGCAACTGAAACTGAAATGAAAGAAAAGAAAGATCGTATAGAAGATGCGCTGCATGCAACTCGTGCAGCAGTTGAAGAAGGTATTGTTGCTGGTGGTGGTACTGCATTACTGCGTGCACAAACAGTTCTTGATACTTTGCATCTAGAGGGCGATGAAAAACTTGGCATTGCCATTATTCGTCGTGCGCTTGAAGCTCCTTTGCGCGTTATTTCTGCAAATGCGGGATTTGAAGGTTCTGTTGTTGTTGATACAGTGCGTAGAGCAAAACTTGGTGTTGGTTTTGATGCCAAGGCAGGTCATTACACTGATATGATTGCAGCGGGAATTGTTGATCCTGTTAAAGTAACTCGTTCTGCACTTCAAAATGCAGCATCAATTGCTGGTTTAATGCTTACAACTGAAACCATTATTGCAGATATTCCTGAAGATAAAAAGGATGTTGTTCCTGCAATGGGTGGCGGTATGGGCGGTATGCCGGGAATGTATTAATTCATTCAGATTTTAATAAATAAAAAAAGCTCGGGTTTTTCCCCGGGCTTTTTTTTGCGCTAGACATAATCAAAAAAAAATAAGTATCTTAAACATTGAGTGATAAAAAAGTTCCCCAAAAACCAAAGATCCCGGATTTTTACGTCCGGGATCTTGTTTTATAAGTAAATTACTTGTGGAAAAATTACAGATTTAACCATGCAATAATATCATCATGTTTGTCTGTTTTTAAAACAACAACAGAAGTATTACGGGTTCTTACAACATCATAACCCAATTCTTGTGCACGAGAAACAGTGTTTTCGTCTGCTCCAACGATAGCATCAAATCCTTCTGATTCAAGATTTTCAAAGTCGAGGTTAACCGATCTTGTTTCGTTAGTAAGATGGTAAACTTTTCCTGGAATTTCATTGAAGAATGATTCAACGGTGTTTTTGAAAGATATTTCAACGTGTGGGTTTATGGTGATGGTTTCTGTAAGAGTGATTTCTTGAGCACCTTGTCCGTCTGCATATGCAGCTGAACTGAGAAGTAACAAAAGAGAAAAGAATGATGTGTTTTTCATGATGAGCCCTTTTTATTAAAAACTATTATACATCCGGGGTTAGTGTAGCGCTTTTTTAAGCTAGCGCAAGCATTTTTTAATCGTAATTGTGTGTCCAGGAAGACACTCAATAAAGAGGCGTTATTTTTCAAACATCTTTTCTAAATATTTCTCTTTCTTTTAAACATTTTTTTCTTTAAGAAATCTTTTTTCTTAGATCATAGTCTATAGGTGCCCTCCGCGGGCAAGCGGCAGAGAGATGGTGTCTACTTAAAATCATTCTCTGTTTCTTTAAAATATTTTTATCTCCATCAACATCTCTATGGCACCTTGCGTGCAGCACTAGCGGGGGTTCCCGATTTAACCCCCCTAGGACCCCCATCTCTTTTTAATACACGCACATAGCGCTCACAGAAGAACTGCTGCGCAGTTTCGTCTTTGCACGACGTGCTGATGAAGTATTTTACTTTATAACTGCAATCGATTAGCACCAAGGCTATACCGGGCCGCCGTCGCCTGTTTTAGCAAACCCCTCTCCCGTGCCTTTTTTATGAGATAAGTACCTTATCAGCACATAACCAAGATAAAACTGCGTAGCAGTTCTTCTGGTAGTAACATGCGCGTGTATTTAAAGGTCCTGGGTGCAGGGAGGTTGACCAGAACCTCCTTGGCCCCTGCGCGGGTAGCGCCCTCTAGACCATGAATCTTTAAAAAAATTAAATAAAGAAAAAAGTAATGATTTTAAAAATATGTTTGAAATAGATAAAAAACCTTCGCTAGTGCTGCACGCATGGTGCCATAAAGATTTTGATGAAAATAAAAATTGTTTAAAGAAAATGATTAAATGAGAAAGATAGACTTTGAAAAAGGTAGAAATAGTTTTAAAAGACAACGACTGGTCTGCTTATCTTCGTTGATGTTGGTTTTGTATTTCTTGAAGGGCGTCCATAAGTTCTTGCTCAGTACAGGTTGTGACGCGACGTTTTTCAACTGCATGTTTTAGTGCACGTTCAACGGTTTCTTTAATGTCGGCTGTGGTGAATTTCGCGCTTGAAGCAGCCATGGCATGAAAGAGCTTTTCAGAGTATGGTTCTTCCTGAGATGTATGCTTTTGCTTTCCCGCTGCTTTTCCCTTTTGGAATGCGTGGTTAAGAAAATGCTTAAACAAATGGAAACGGTTTTCCAAAGAGGGAGTTTCCATAGTTACATGAAGCCCAAAGCGCCCGGGACGAACAAGTGCCGGGTCAAGTAGATGAGAAAGGTTAGTTGCACAAACAACTAAGATATTTTTATTTTTAGGGCTTGTAAGCTCTGTAAGTAGCGCATTAAGTAAGCGAACCTCTTCTGAATGGGAACCGCCACCCCCAGCGTCTCGTTTTCTCCCAATGCCTTCTATCTCGTCAATGAATATGAGAGCGCCGACGGATGTATTGGGGGAGCGCCGCGCTGCGCAGCGAGCTTGCTCAAAGAGGTCTTTTACCGCTTGAGGGCCTACGCCGATGTACATGTTATGAAAAGATCCACTGTCTTTTTCAAAGAGTTCCACTCCAAGTTCTTGTGCAAGGTAACGCGCAAGATGCGATTTACCTGTTCCTGGAGGTCCGTCAAGTAGAACGTTGGGATTAGTTCCCACTCCCGCTGCTTCGTACAAATCTTTATTATGAGCAAAATCTAAAATTTGTTGGGCTGCTTCTGGAAGTGGACCAAACCAGTGTACTTTATCTTGTTGGGGAGTTTTTGATTGTTGTTTTTCTGTGGGAAGAGTCTTTTCTTCTACGTGGCGTCGTTCTATGTTTGAAGAGAATTCTTCGCGATGCATTTCTGAACGTTCGTGTAGAAGCATTTCTTGTTTATGCTTTGTTATAAGATAAAGAGAGCCTATGGTCGCTCCGATTCTGAGAATATCTCCAAGGCAAGTTATTGCTTCTTTTACTGCATGTCTTTTGATTGATTCTCTGGAGTTATGATCATCGTCTGCTTGTATTGTTTGAAAAAGTAGACTCGCTAGACACACCGTCAGTAAACATCTTTTCATAGTAACCTCATTTGTTAAGAAAACTGGTAACTTTTGATAAGGATCTTTGGTGAACTCATAACTCCAGTCAGTTTAACAGATGTAACGTGATTGTCAATTAATAATGGCTCTGAGAGCTTATTTGGGCGGAATGATTAAAGCTCCATTTTGACGTTTTTAAGGGGAAAATAACTCGGGGCGGACAAGAGGCCAAGCATTTCCCCGGGCTTAAGGTAGGAAGGTATTTTATTCTGTTTTGGTTCGTATATTTCAATTCCCATGGTCCCCTTGGGAAGCTTTTTTTGCTGTATGCGTTTTATGCTTTACGTTAAAATTTGATCGCTTGAAGGCTTATGGGCACATTGGGTAGGTAGAAAGTAGTATAACTTGAAGAGTTTAGAAGGAAGAGTAGTGAGTTTTAAATAAGAACTTAAAGCAGGTCTAAAAAACAAACCCGGATTTCTCCGGGCTTTAATGTTTTTAA
>Ga0105050_10001260_pt1 | contig 38273 bp, 42 predicted proteins | sample FRY01_FD_78088 | JGI IMG/M metagenome (GOLD analysis project Ga0105050, IMG submission 78088) | Freshwater microbial communities from Lake Fryxell liftoff mats and glacier meltwater in Antarctica - FRY-01 | ecosystem: Environmental > Aquatic > Freshwater > Ice > Glacier meltwater ...
AAAATAAATCGCACACATATTCGAGTGCCTTCTACCGAATGCTATCTTTCTTACTCTAGAACATCACTTGTTTTTTTATTGCTCACCTATAACTTGATGTTATGGATAGCGTTGGATGTTTTATTTTTCCGGAATCGCAAAGCCTTGCGTTTTAACGGTTTCGCGCAGCACCCTAGCAAAATCTTGCGCGAGCTGGGAAAGGGGCTCAAAACGAGATTGCACCAGATTGATGGCCAGTGTTTTCGTGTGTGCAATGGGTCGCACCACAAAATCCCCAGCCGCGCTATGCGCGGAAAACTCATCCACGATGGCGATCCCGCCACCGGCCTTGACGAGCGTGCAAGCATTATGCGGGGAGCTCACCTCTATCGCGACTCGGCGGACATGGCCCGCCTCTTGGAACATTTGCTCGACAAGCATGCCAAACGGCGTTTCACTGCGATAGGACACCAGCGCATAAGGCAGTAAATCTTTGATCGTTAACATCGAACGGTTCGCCAGCGGATGACCGTAGGGAAAGATCACCACCAAATTGCCCTGGCCGATGGACTCAGAGGACAGGTTGGGGTGCTGCGAGGGCAAGATCACGGCCCCCAAGTCGGCACGACGCTCTAACAACATCTGCGTGAGCGGCACAACGGTCAGAGGCTGAAACGTCACTTTGACTTCAGGGTGCGTTTGGTGAAATGCCGTGATGGCCATGGGGATCAGCATATGCCCAATGCTGGGGCTCGAGACTAGATGCAGAATACCGCTGCGCTTTTCTGAGAGCTCATTGGCGAGCTCCTCAACACGACGCACCCCGTCGTAAACCACCTCAACCTCTTTAAACAGTTGACGTGCCTCTGGGGTGGGATACAGGCGACCTTTGACTCGCTCGAACAACCCAAAACCGAGTCGCTGCTCTGTGTGGGAAAGTAAACGACTGATGGCGGGTTGTGAGACAAACAATAGTTTGGCGGCACCGCTGATCGACCCTGCGGTCATCACGGCACGGAATACTTCAATTTGCCTTAGATTCAGTTGCATAGACCCAAACCTTGGGAAAGTTCACCCGCAAACCATAACACCATGTTAATGCTTGTGCATAAAAAGACAATGATGAACATGCATTGACGCTGCTAGACTTGCAAAAAGAGGAGAGACCCATGCCAAAAACCATTTTCGTGATCAACCCAAACTCGACTCAGGCGGTCACTGACGCATTCGATGAAGCACTCAACGTCTTGCGGATTCCAGGTGGGCCCGCGATTAAATCGTTGACGTTAGCCGAGGGTCCTCCAGGCATTCAGTCGCAAATGGATGTCGAGCAAGTCACCTTGCCCTTGGTCAGACTGGTGCAAAGTCTTGACAACCAGCATGGCGACGCGGCTAGTGCTTATGTTGTGGCATGTTTTAGCGATCCGGGCCTGCATGCGGTGCGCGAAGCGACCACCAAGCCTGTGCTCGGGATCAGTGAATGCGGGGTCTTGACTGCACTCACGCGCGGCCACCGCGTAGGCGTGATTGCCATTCTTCGCCAATCAATCCCTCGTCATGGGCGTATGTTTGGTGCGATGGGACTGACCGAGCGCGTCGTCGCTGAAGTACCGCTTGGGATGAATGTCACCGACTTAGTGGATGCGGAGCGAACCCGAGCGGGCTTACTGCGCGCGGGTCAAGAATTGCGAGATCGACACTTAGTCGATGTTGTCGTGCTGGGTTGTGCTGGCATGGCTGCACATCGAGCCTGGCTAGAACAACAACTCGGCATCCCTGTGGTCGAACCCACCCAGGCTGCAACATCGATGGCTATCGGGCGAACACTTTTAGGCTGGTGAGACATAACCCATGCAGGATCCTATGAAGCAAAAGGAATTCACGTCGCGACTGCAGCATGTGGTGGGCGAAGACGGCGTGATATTGAATCCTGTAGATCAAGAGTTCTATGTTAACGACTGGCTAGGCAAAGCACATGGTCGAACCGTCGCCGTGGTGCGACCGCGCAACACTGCTGAAGTATCCGCCATCATGCGGCTATGCCACCAATCCCAGACCCCCGTCGTGCCTCAAGGCGGCAACACGGGGATGAGTGGCGGCGCAACACCTGACATGAGGGGTGCGCAGGTGGTGCTCTCGCTCAGTCGCATGAAACGGATTCACGAAGTAGATCCCGTCAACAACACGCTAACAGCCGACGCAGGCGTGATTTTGGCTGACATTCAAAAATCAGCTCGCGATGTGGGGCGCTATTTTCCGCTCAGTCTAGGTGCGGAAGGAAGCTGCACCATCGGCGGGAATCTTGCCACCAATGCAGGGGGAACCGGCGTACTGCGCTACGGCAACACACGCGACCTGACGCTCGGTTTAGAGGTCGTTTTGCCAGACGGCAGAATCTGGAATGGGCTGCGTGGCTTGCGTAAGGACAACACCGGTTACGATTTAAAAGATTTGTTCATCGGCTCAGAGGGCTCCTTAGGCATCATTACGGGGGTTGTGCTCAAACTATTCGCAGCGCCAGCGGGCCGAATCTCCGCGTGGGTGGGCGCACAACAGCTCTCTCATGTCGTGACGCTTCTCAATCGATTGCAATCCACTTGCGGTCCTCGCTTAAGCGCCTTTGAAATGATGTGCGCTCCGAGCCTTGCGTTGGTGACTCAATTTTTGGATGGGCACGCATCGCCTCTACAAAATTCGTATCCCTATTACGCGTTGATCGAACTTGCGGATACCAACATGGCGGGCTTACAGGAAATGCTGCAAGACGCATTATCCTCAGCCATTGAGGATAATCTGATCGATGACTGCGTTGTCGCCATGAGCGAAGCGCAAAGTCTAGCGATGTGGCGATTACGCGAGGGCATTTCCATGGCCCAAGTCAAAGCAGGCAAGGCGGTCAAGCATGACATTGCCCTGCCCATTTCCAGCCTCGCTACTTTTGTCAAAGAAGCGGATCAGACAGTATTCAACAGTTTTCCTGATTTACCCATTATTAATTTTGGGCATATCGGCGATGGCAATCTGCACTACAACGTGTTGTTGCCTTTGGATGTAGCGCCTACGCATTACAAAGAGATCACGACTGAGTTAAACAAACGGATCCACGATTTAGTCGCACAGTTCAATGGCAGTATTAGTGCTGAACATGGTGTGGGAACATTGCGTCGCGATGAGCTGCGACGCTACAAATCAAGCGTTGAAATGGATCTTTTGATTTCGATTAAACGTGCGCTCGATCCAAACCAGATCATGAATCCAGGCAAACTACTTTGACCTCACGCAGCACACAGCTCAGCGTATGAATTTCAGTGTTTCTTCTGTGCTCGCCACCTGACAGTAGATTCTGTTGATCACGGTCAACTCATGCGCATGGAGGGCGTCGGTGGCTGCAGCGCAAGCGTCGTGCGCCACGACGACATCAAAACTCTCATCAGCCAGACTCCGTACTGTGCTCGACACGCACTGATCCGTGAATATGCCAGCACAAATCACATGTTGAATACCCAGATTATGCAAAATCAAACGTAAGTTTGTACCGGTTAGCGCACTATCGGTTGTCTTCGACACGACGATCTCGTCTTTAGTGGGTGCCAACGCATCAATCAGTTGACTAGCCCATTCGTCTTTCGGCAACAACAAATTATTAAACCCCGGCTTGCGTTGAGAGAGCGATCGATCTCGACCATCCGCTGTCTGACATGCAATACGTGCGAACAGTACCTCTACCGAACGCGCTCTGCATTCGGCAATCAACTTTTGAGTATTGGGAATCACAGTCCGATGCATGCGCTCAAGAAAAGGTTACCAGCGCACGGCCTCCTCCTGATTGGTGGGAACTTGCATGTAGGCATTTTGAATGTCGATCACCAATAAAGCAGTCCGACTCGCATCTAAAAGAATGTCTTCAGGATCGGGCGTATGCTCATAATAAAAAGAACGGAAGCCTGTTTTCCAATTTGAGACTGTCATTGCAGAGCCCTTTTAACGTGAGTATGTATTGGACGGGTGTGCCACACTATTCACATGATGACATAACGAAGGGAATCTCCCTATACTGGTAAGCTAGAAACGGACCGAAGAAAACGCCACTTTAAACAACGTGAGTTCAATGGAGATTTTCAATGACACCTGAGCAACGCTTAGAACAGTTAGGTATACAGCTGCCTACGGTACCCAGTCCTATCGCCAACTTCGTCATGTGGCGACAAGCGGGTTCGCTGTTGTATTTATCGGGTCAAGGTCCCCGCAAAGCCGATGGTAGCGTTGTCGTAGGTCGGCTAGGACTGAATCATTCAGTCGAGGATGGCTATAAAGATGCTAGACAAATTGGACTGCAGATTTTGGCAACGATTCGTCAAGCTGTAGGTTCGCTAGACCGCGTCGAGGCCGTCATCAAACTGCTCGGCATGGTGAATGCCGAACCGACTTTTGGCGATCATCCAAAGGTGATCAATGGCTGTTCGGATTTACTTGTTGAAGTCCTGGGCGATGCCGGAAAACATGCGAGATCGGCGGTCGGCATGGGCTCTTTACCAGGCGGCATGACGGTAGAAATCGAAGCCATCATTCAGATCAAAGACGTTTAAATAAGTTTGAAATAATTTTATGCTGACAAGAAACACCTGGATCGTCTGCTCTCTGATGAGCTTTGCCGTTCAGTTCGACAAAATTATTCGAGCTCAAACGCTTGATCCTATATCGATCGGCACTGCACTGCTGATCGCCATGATAATGGGCGCAGGCTGGGCCTTCGTGGCGGGCTGGATCCGTACAAAACTTTTGCCCAGCCTTGCCGACGATTACGCTAGAAATATTCAGATCGGCTTTGGAGCTTTCTCGCTGCTGTTAATCGCCGGCCTTTTTTATAAGTTATGGGCGACCTAAACCTGTGTCTATTTTGCGAGACGCGAGAGAAAGTATGAGATATCTTTGAGGTCTTGGTCGGAGACACCGTAGACCGACGCAGCCATATTGGAGTCGCGTCCCGTTGCTTGATTATTTTTAAATTGCAGCATGCTGTGGAGCAGGTAGTCTTCACGCTGCCCTGCCAGCCGGGGTATTTGTTCACGCCCCAGATAATCAGGCAAATGGCAGATGCCGCAACGCATCCCTTCGGCTAGTTTGCCACCACGCGCGAACACTTCAGCATCACGATCAGTTGGTGGTGCCGCTAAAGGCAGTGCAGCATAATACTTGGCGAGTTCGGTGATCTCTACGTCGGAAACACCATCCATCATGCCTGTCATTGCCGGGATGACGCGCATCCCTTCACGAATGAGTACCAATGAATTTTCTAAAAACAATTTCGGTTGTGCGGCAAGAGATGGGATCCCCTTAAGTTGGGAATTCCCATCCACGCCATGACAACTCGCACATAACGTCAGACGCTGAGAAGCAATCTGCGCCTGACTGACTGGGGTCGCCAACAAGGCGACTCCCAGCACTGCAAACATCTGAAGAAAAGCAAACAATCGCATGCGAATTACTTGCTGTAGGTCACGCGGTAGATGACGCCATTTTGCTCGTCAGAGACTAACATCGAACCGTCTTTCATCTGATGCAAATAAGCAGGACGACCCCAGAATGACTGGTCTGCTGGATTCATGAAACCCGTCATGAAAGGCTCAACTTTGGCGTTTTTACCATCAGCGTCTGCACGCACGGCCACCACGTCAAAGCCAATTTTCTGCGTACGGTTCCAAGAGCCCTTACGTGCATTAAACATCACGTTTTTGTACTCAGCTGGGAACATGTCGCCTGAATAGAACTTGACCCCCATCGTTGCAGCGTGAGGTCCCATCAGTGCGACGGGTGGCTCGACGCCAGCGCAAGCATTTGCCTTCTTAACATCTGGGTCAGGCATATTGCCTTCATGACAATACGGGAAGCCATAATTAGCCTTGAGCTTCAGACGGTGCATCGTGTCATTTGGCTTGTCATCACCCATCCAGTCACGACCGTGATTACTAAACCAAAGCTCTTTGGTCACTGGATGCCAGTCAAAACCAACGGTGTTGCGCACACCGGTTGCAACGACTTGCATGCCGGAACCATCGGGGTTGTATGTACGGATCTGCGCATACTCAGGCGAGGGGAGTTCGCAAATATTGCAAGGTGCACCAAAAGGCATGTACAACTTACCATCCGGTCCAAACGCCACATACTTCCAATTATGGTGGGGCAGTGGTGGCAAATTAAATTTGGCGGTCAAGTCAACAGGAGTCGCGTTCGGGTTCTTGGCGATACCATCAAAACGTAAAACTTTATCAATGGCGACCACGTAAAGTGAACCATCTTTGTATGCAGCCGTTGGTTGATTTAACTTATCAACCACAACGCGCGAGGTGCGCTCTTTGCCGTTGTCCGTCACTTCATAAATACGACCTAAAGCGCGTGTGCCGATGTAATACTTACCACCGTCACCCTCAGCGATCGCACGCGCACCGGGAATGCTGTCCGCCCAGACTTCAACCTTAAAGCCTGGGGGTAATTTGATTCTGTCGATTGGCACATCCGCCGCTTTGGTGGCGACTAGCTTGCCTGGCAAAGGTGCCAATTTAGAATCAGCCATGTCGGCTGGCATGCCCTGCTTCCATGCAGGTGGTGGGGCCGCAGCAGGCGCCGCCGTTTGTGCCTGAACGGACATACTAAATGAGAGGGCCAGACCTAGGCCGCTTATTGCGCGCAGATAATTTTTCACAGTAGTCTCCGTGACGTTTGATGTTAGAACAAGCTAATCTTATTTTTAAACTACTTTTTGATTCTACTTGAATAAAAATGGGTGTAAAAAGTTTTTTAATCAAGACCACTCTTGAATTGCGGAGAATGTCGCAGCCATCACGCCGTCGTCAGTTAAATCGTGTCCGCCACCCCTGACCCGAACCACGTTGGCCTGCGGTAGGACGCGCTGAATCGCAAGGCTGTTCGCAAATGGGCAGAGCACATCCTGATCGCCATGCACCAGAATGAGGGGAAGTTCACGCAAAATCTCAATGCCAGACAGTACGTCCTGTCGAATAAAACATCGATGCATCAAGTAGTGACTTTGCACGCGATAGCGCGCGATGAGCGAAGCGTCCTCAAACATACCTACTGTTGGAGCCGGCCTCGGAAATACATTCATCGCTGCCTCATAAGCGATCCAGGCGCGCCCAAGTCGAATCTGCATGGCTTCATCATGCTCCAGACAAAACACGCGATAACCAAACTCTAGGATGCTTTCCTCTGAATGGTTCGGCAGCAGATCTTTAAGCGCTTGCCACAGCACACGACACGCCTCCGGTGGTGACTCCATAAAATTTTCAATTTCTGCTGCTGTGCACAAAAAAGGGCTGCGTAGCAGCATGCGCACGACCACCTCTGGATGCGATTGCGCATACAGGAGCGCGAGTGCACCACCCCAAGAGCCACCGACCACACTCCAGCGGGAGACCCCGAGATGATGGCGTAAGCGCTCAATGTCATTGATCAAGTCTGAAGTTTGATTCGCATGAATGGCACCGGCGGGTCGGCTTCTGCCACATCCGCGCTGATCGTACTGAATGATCCAGAACTTTGTCGGGTCGAAAAATCGTTTGTGCAATGCACTCGCCGAGCTACCTGGCCCTCCATGCAGCCATATGACCGGCTTGCCATCTGGATTGCCACTGGTCTGCCAGTGCATGGCATGGCCATCTCCCACATCAAGCCATCCCTGCGTCAAGACCGGAGTCTCCGGAAATACCTTTATTTTCATATGGTTATGATTTATAAAAAGTTGGTAGATCAAAGTGCATTGATTCTATATACTTATCTTTAATGCCAATGAATGGCGTTGCGAGTACACACAACCACTCTTTTGGAGACTGCTATGAAATGGGAAACACCATCAGCAATTGATCTGCGCTTTGGCTTTGAAATCACAATGTACATCGCTAATCGCTAATCGTTATTCAAAAGGCCGTGACTGATGTTTCGGCCTTTCTTCTTTTGAGTTGTGATGCAGATACGCGTGTTAGGCTCGGCCGCTGGCGGAGGGTTCCCCCAGTGGAATTGCAATTGTCTGAACTGCTCAGGCTTACGTCAGGGCACGATCAAAGCCCAGGCGCGTACCCAATCGTCAATCATCGTAGGCAACGGCTCGCCTGATTGGGCGTTGATCAACGCCTCGCCTGATGTGTTGACCCAAATTAAAAATACACCCGTCCTTCAGCCCGCCAGAAAAATGCGGGACAGCGGTATTGCTGCTGTCGTGTTGATGGACGCACAGGTCGATCACGTCACGGGCTTGATGATGTTGCGCGAGAGGAACTCACCTCTGCCCATCTATGCGACTCGGCAAGTATTCGAAGACCTCACCACGGGCTTGCCTCTCGTCAAGACACTGGCACATTACTGCACGGTGGATCAGCACCTGATCGATCCAGCGCAAGAAAGTTTTTCTATCCCACAACTAGATGGCCTGTTGTTTAAGCCCATCACGCTTTCAAGCAAAGCACCGCCATACTCCCCTCACCGACATGATCCACACCCTGGGGACAATATCGGTTTACTGATCACCGACCGCGCAACTGGCAAAACTGTGTTCTATGCGCCCGGCCTCGGAGTCATCGAGCCACAAGTCGAACAAGCCATGCGCCAAGCTGACGTATTGTTGGTCGATGGGACCTTCTGGACCGATGACGAGATGATCACGCTCGGTCTGTCTGGCAAACGCGCTATCGACATGGGTCATCTGGCTCAATCAGGTCCCGGCGGAATGATCGAGGCGCTATCCGCCTTTCCTGATAAACGTCGCATCCTCATTCACATTAACAACACCAATCCCATTTTGCGGGAAGACTCTGCTCAAGCGTTAGAACTCAAGACGCTCGGCATTGAGATCGCCCACGATGGCATGTATATCGAGATCTGATGATGAGCACCACGCAAGCCGCATGGACACGCGAAGAATTTGAAGCACGACTCCGCGCCAAAGGGCAGAGTTACCATATCCATCACCCGTTCAATATCAAAATGAATGCCGGCGAATGCTCCAAAGAGCAAATCCGCGGCTGGGTCATGAATCGCTTTTATTATCAGTGGATTATTCCAATCAAAGACGCCGCGATCATGTCGAACTGTCAGGATCGCGAGACGCGTCGCCGATGGATCTCGAGGATTCTTGATCATGACGGATTCGGAGACTATCAAAGTGATACAGAGTCGGGAGGACTCGAGGCTTGGACACGGCTCGGTATCGCAGTTGGACTTGAACGCGATGCGTTGTGGTCCCTAAAACACGTCGAACCCTCGGTGAAGTTCGCCTGTGATGCTTATGTCAATTTCGCACGTCAGCAACCTTGGCAAGAAGCGATTTGCTCATCACTCACAGAAATGTTTGCGCCTCAGATACACAAAGATCGCTTGGCGACTTGGCCCACGCATTACCCTTGGATCGAAGCGGGTGGACTGCACTATTTCCGCTCGCGTATCCCCTTGGCGCAACGCGATGTGGATCATGGATTAGAAGTCACGTTATCGCACTTTACAACGCGCCAGCAGCAAGAGCGTGCGCTCGATATCTTGCAGTTCAAACTTGATATTCTTTGGGCGATGCTTGATGGGATTGAGCGAGCCTACCCAACATGACAGCGCAATACATCACCACCACACTGCCTGACCGCCCAAAACTCAATAGACTCTTTCGTCTGCAATGGGAAGAGGTCCAGCAAGCCTACGTGCTGCTGTATCCTGAGGGGATGGTCAAGCTCAACGTCAGTGCTGCTGAAATTCTAAAGCGCTGTGATGGTGAACACACCGTGGACGCATTGATCGCAGAGCTCGAAACCGCGTTTGGGGAAACGAATCTGCGTGAGCCAATAGAAGGCATGCTCCGCGCAGCGTTCGAAAAAGACTGGATTCAGTAAGGCCAAGGCCTGACACACAGCATGAATCAACCCGCCATCAATCCGCCGTTCTGGTTACTTGCCGAGCTCACTTATCGCTGCCCTCTGCACTGTGTGTTTTGCTACAACCCAGTGAACTACGCCAGTATTGAGAGTGAACTCAACACACAAGAATGGATTCGCGTCATGCAAGAGGCCCGCGCGCTCGGCGCTGCCCAGCTTGGCTTTTCCGGTGGCGAGCCCTTGCTGCGAGATGATCTGGATGTGCTGGTTGCCGAAGCAAGACAACTGGGGTTTTATACCAACCTCATCACCTCAGGCGTTGGGCTCAACGAGACGCGTATCGCCTCGTTAAAAAATGCGGGCCTCGATCACATTCAACTTTCATTTCAAGACTCCACTCAAGAGATGAATGATTTTTTGAGTAGTACGAAGACCTTCGAACTCAAGAAAAAAGTCGCTGCACTCATTAAAAAATATGATTATCCAATGGTGATGAACGTCGTACTTCATCGCCATAACATTCCTCATGTCGATAAGATTATCGACATGGCGCTTGATCTCGGTGCCGAGTATCTTGAGCTCGCGAATACTCAATACTACGGATGGGCGATGAAAAATCGCGCACAACTGTTGCCGACCCGAGAACAATTAATTGCGGCTGAAGCCACCGTCAATGCTTACCGTGAAAAAATCGGTAAGCGCTGCAAACTCTTATTTGTTGTGCCCGATTATTTTGAAGAGCGTCCCAAAGCATGCATGAATGGATGGGGATCAATTTTTCTAGATATTGCACCGGATGGCGCAGCCTTACCTTGTCATAACGCACGGCAGCTACCGGGACTTGATATTCCAAATGTGCGAGATCACTCTTTGCGGGAAATTTGGTACGAAAGTCAGGCCTTTAATTTCTTTCGAGGCGATGAGTGGATGCAAGAACCCTGCCGCTCTTGTTCAGAAAAAGAAAAGGATTTTGGAGGTTGCCGTTGTCAGGCTTTTTTACTGACGGGTGATGCATCGGCTACCGATCCGGTCTGTGCGAAGTCACCCAAACACTACGTCGTCACACAGGCCATCAACGAAGCCCTCGCGCTCAACCATTCGGACAAGCGCGAAGAGCATCCATTGGTTTTTCGAACTGATAAAAACTCAAGGCTCAACGGACTTTGATGCACGGGCAGAACCCGCTGCAATCTGCCAGGCGGCCAGACCCACGCCAATCCATTTAAACCAGCGCCATCGCTTGCCGACAAACATGGAAGACAAGCTCGCAGCGATGTATGGATATTGCGCAGCCAAGGAGAGTCCTTGACCAAGCAAACTTGCCACACGTTGTCCGCCACCTACACCCGATTCCTGACTTGGCTGGAGCAGTTGGGCAAACCAGCGTCTAGGACTCATTTCACGACCAAGCTCCGTCGTGTGAATAGACAGGGCCTGTCGTTCATAAGCCGCTCGAGCACGAAGTAATTCGATGTGTGCCTGCCGAGCCGATGGCACAAGGTGACGTTGCTCACTCATGATGCCCTCCAGTTTTCTCGTCTCGAACACCTTGGGCTAATGACTCGCGCAAAGTCCCTAAAACAACCACATCACGATGCAATTCCTCGAGCGTTGCCGAAAATGGCATTTCCTGTGTTTCTAATCGACGCCAAACAATCCAGCCTAGAAATATACCGATACAGGCATACACAAGAGCCAAACCTCCAATGACCCAGTATCGATAGTCTGTCGACCAAAAAAGTGTCACGATAAGAAAAGACGCAAGCACGACTGCCAACAGCAAAAAAAGGATTGCTGCAAAAAATAGTGCGGTCAACGCAACGAGGCGATGCTTTTGCTCCGCGAACTCCGCACTAAATAACTCGATACGCGTTCGCAGCATGGCGACGAGGTCACTCGCTACCATACTCAGGTTTTCACGAATACTCATCGCAACTTAACGACGGCTGATCAACAAGCCGACCAACAAACCCACCACACCCGCTGCAGTAATCACCTGCCATGGATTGTCGTGGACGTACTCATCCGCTTCGTGGGCTACTTTTTTACCTTGACGCACCACCGACAGCTTTGTATCGTGCAGCGCTTCGCGAGTGGCACGCAGGGACTCTGCCGCACGAGCGCGCAACTCTTGTGCTTGCTCGCCTGAAGCCGCTGCTGCATCGCGCAAAAATCCCTCAGCTTCGTCAAGAGCCGCCTTCATGCCTTCGAGTAACTTTTCCTGCGCCGAGGTTTCCTCAACTGCGGGTTTGGTCTGTTTCATTTTGCTCTCCAATATCGACGGTTAGGGACAACCCTAATGCTACTTATTAGATACCTTTTTCCTAATTCTGTCTGTACTCCATCTGTGGCGCCTCAACAGATCTCATGATCGATCAAGGAGCCACAGATAAGCCTTTGACATGATGTTTCGCAATCAGTTCAGCGACGAAGCCGGATTTCTTAGCATGCTGGACGAATCCTTGTAAAAATTTTGCCGCCTCGGTTTTGCCTTTTGGAACACCGATGGATTGCTGCACAGCGGTGAACTGCCCCTCCAGTATCCGTGATCCTGGCACTTTCTCTACATCACTCAAAAGACCTGGCCTAAGACTTGCCATTGCTTCAAGTTTTTGCGACACAAACAACTCGAGCGTGGCATCAAAGCCCTCAGCATGCATCAGCGTCGCATGCTTGATGTTTCGTACCAACCACAAATCATACGCACTGCGTGCCGACACCGCGATCCGATTGCCGGGCCGATCGACTTCCGAGGCATGGCGCAATGCAGAGTCTGCATGCACCAAGTAGGTTGCCTCAATCTCCACATAGGCCGTCGTAAAGTCAATCTTCTCGGAACGTGCCGGCTCAGAACCTATCAGTCCAATATCCCAAATATCATCGGGTGCTGCATCAGCCAACTCCCCGGGCGTTTTAAAAGGTACTAATTGCAAGGCCACACCGAGTTGCTCGGCGATCGCGCGTGCCATATCAGGGGCAACACCCTCAGGTGCGCCAAGGCTCGAGCGGCCCGTCACAAGCAAAAAATTGCTGAGGTTAATGCCTGCCCTGAGAACGCCCTTGGGTGCGAGTTGGGACCGAGCCTCTTGACTCAGTGTGTGTTGACTTTGTGCATCTTGACTCATGTTGCGCGTCCGTTAAAGAGTAAGTTCTTTGTTTTTTTCAACTTCAGTGTTGACAAATGATATATCGCCGCCTAACTTGATGGTCAATCATTCACTAAAAAAACTAACTCACTCGACTATGACAAGCGCCAAACAAGCAACACCTCCTGCGGCCCAAGAGACCTTTCTCACTCTGCACGAAATTGTTCAAAAAGCACGACAAAAGTTGAACCATGACCACTGGGACTATATCGTCGGTGGTACAGAAACGGAGACCACATTACGCCGTAATCGATCTTCGCTGGACGCCTTGGCATTTAGACCGCGGATTCTTCGCGACGTCAGCCGTATCCACGCGGGGACTTCTTTCTTAGGACGTGAACTACGCTTACCTCTCATTCTTGCGCCCGTCGGCAGTTTGGAATTGTTTGCTCCCGAAGCGGCAGCAGCGGCCGCACGCGCGGCTGGCGAGTTTGGTATTGCACACATGTTGAGCTCCGTATGTGAGCCGGGCATCGAAGCTGTGCAACATGCCGCACCTGATGCTTTACGTCTATTTCAACTTTACGTTCATGGGGATCCAGCCTGGGTCGACGCAATCGCTGCCCGGGCAGAAGCTTGTGGCAACGCCGCATTCTGCTTAACGGTCGATACCGCAGTCTATAGTCGGCGAGAGCGCGACCTCGCCAAGCGCAACATTAGGCGCAGCGGCGTGCCAGGACGCGAGCATCAACTTGCGTTGACGTGGCGTGATGTGGATCGACTGAAGTCAAAGCTAAAAGTTCCTCTGATCTTAAAAGGGATTGCGACTGCAGAAGATGCCCTCATGGCGATCGACCATGGTGTGGATATGGTTTATGTGTCGAATCACGGCGGTCGGCAATTGGATCATGGTCGAGGATCAATGGATGTTTTACCCGAAATCGTCAAAGCCGTGAACAAGCAGGCCACTGTGATTGTTGATGGCGGATTCAATCGTGGTTCGGATATTGTCAAAGCTATTGCGGCGGGTGCGGATATGGTCGGGTTGGGTCGCATGCAATGCTTAGGCTTAGCGGCAGATGGCGCAGCAGGCCTCGTACGAACTCTAGAATTGCTAGAAGCCGAAGTGAATATCTGTCTTGGTCTATTAGGCGTCAATACACTTAAAGAATTGAATGCCAGTTACCTACACGCCGTACCAGCACTAGAGCCCTCAGGTGCGCTGAGTGCCTTCCCCTTACTTTCGCTGGAGGAAAGGTCTTTTTATTGATATTGAGCTACTAACCTGTACACTTGGGTTATGAGCTCAGTCAAAAACATTTTCTTCTATGTTGTTTTGTTCACGCTCGGTCTTTTGAGCGTGAGCGGGCATCTCTACGCCCAACTCGCCACCACGGCGACCCCTCAAAAAAATATCGTTTATGTCGCACCGATCAAGGGTGTGATTGATCTTGGGCTAGCGCCATTCGTGGAGCGCGTCCTAAACGAAGCACAAAAAAATCAAGCTGTTGCCGTGATTCTTGACATCAATACCTTTGGTGGCAGAGTCGATGCAGCGGTACAAATTCGCGATGCATTATTAAACAGTCCTATTCGCACCATTGCATTTGTAGATAAACGTGCAATCTCTGCGGGGGCGCTCATTAGTCTGGCTGCCGAAACGATTGTGATGGCACCCGGCGGTACGATTGGCGCTGCAACACCAGTTCAGTCGGGGCCCTCAGGCAGCACGACAGCTCCCACCTCTGAAAAAACAGTTTCTTATGTTCGTAAAGAGTTTCGCGCGACCGCCGAAAGTCGCAAGCGCCCCCCTCTCATCGCCGAGGCAATGGTGGACAGTGACGTCGTGATCCCAGACGTCAGCGAAAAAGGCAAACTGTTGACGCTCACGACACAAGAAGCGCTCAAACTCAAGGTGGCAGATTTTGAGGCAAACTCGATCGAGGCCATCCTCAAGAGTTTAGATATTAAAGATGCCGAACTGCGCTCGCTGACCCCCAACTGGGCCGAGGAGGTTGTACGCTTTCTCACACACCCTGTTGTCAGCTCATTGCTTGTGAGTGTTGCCATGCTCGGGATTTTTTTAGAGTTACGTACGCCCGGCTTTGGTATTCCTGGTGCGCTTGGTCTGACAAGTTTATCGTTGTTTATGTGGGGCCATTGGATTGTTCAGCTTGCGGGTTGGGAAGAATTACTTCTAGCTGTCGTGGGACTTTTCTTACTGTTACTTGAGCTCTTTGTCATACCAGGCTTTGGTGTGGCGGGTGTTCTAGGCATCCTCGCCCTACTATCCGCGATTGTCATGAGCACGCTTGGTGCGGGCAGCCATTCAGAGTTTGTACTTTGGGCTGTGGTTAGGATGGGATTCTCAATCGTCCTCGCAGTGATTCTCAGTGTCCTCTTCCTCAAGTTTTTACCTAAACTACCTGTTGGTCGCAAACTCGTTCTCGATACAGAACTTGATGCATCCACAGGCTACTCCTCCGCCCCAGCTTCCGATTATCAATGGCTGGGTCGCACAGGACGGGCACACAGCACGCTCAGGCCTGCTGGTATTGCAGATTTTGAAGGTCACCGGATAGACGTTGTGTCTGACGGTGAATTCATCGACGCGGGCGAACCCATTCGCGTCACGCATGTCGACGGTAATCGCATCGTCGTTCAGCGGGACTCCAGTCCCAAAACTTAAGGAGTTCACCATGATTGAAACCGGTCTCATCGGATCTCTCGGACTATTAATCCCCATCGTTGCAGTCATCATCTTGATACTGTACTTGGTCCCCCTGCCACTCTGGATTGCTGCTTGGGCTTCCGGTGCCTATGTTGGACTGTTCACTTTAATCGCGATGCGCTTGCGTCGCGTTCCGCCAGGCATGGTCATCAATGCACGCATCAGTGCGGTCAAGGCGGGTCTAGACATACCACTCAACGATCTGGAAGCTCACTTTCTAGCGGGCGGTAATGTTGTGCGTGTCGTCAACGCCATGATCTCTGCTGACAAAGCCAATATTTCGCTGCCCTTTAAACGCGCGGCGGCTATTGATCTCGCCGGACGAGACGTACTTGAAGCCGTTCAAATGTCCGTGCTCCCCAAAGTCATCGAAACACCACGTATTGCTGCGGTCGCCAAGGATGGCATTCAGTTAATTGTCGTGTCGCGCGTCACCGTTCGAACGAATATAGACAGACTCGTTGGTGGTGCCGGTGAGGAAACCATCATTGCGCGCGTAGGAGAAGGGATGGTGAGTACGATCGGCTCAGCCGCCAACCACAAGAGCGTGCTAGAAAATCCTGACCACATTTCTAAACATATCCTCAGCAAAGGTCTGGATGCCGGTACGGCGTATGAAATTTTGTCGATCGATATTGCCGATGTGGATGTGGGCGAAAACATTGGTGCCAAACTGCAAATCGATCAAGCTAATGCGGACAAACAGATTGCACAAGCTAAGGCAGAAGAACGTCGCGCGATGGCCGTTGCACTTGAGCAAGAGATGCGTGCCAAAGTTGTCGAAGCCGAAGCTGAAGTCCCTCACGCAATGGCGATGGCGTTTCGTGAAGGGAACATGGGCATCATGGATTACTACCGGATGAAAAATCTGCAAGCGGATACCGAAATGCGAGACACAATCGCTGGCTCCGCCGATGAAGCACCTCCACCAACATCGAGAAAGTAATTGCTATGTTTGATTATGAACTCACCTCTGTCATTGCAATTTTCGCAGGCATCGCGGCACTGATCGCCTACATCCGTGAAAGAACGAAGCAGCGAATCAAAACAAACGGGCAGCCTTTTAAACTCAAGAAAATGTCGGGTGCCCAAGAGACGAGCGATGAACAATCATCGCTCGACAATTGGCATTTCCCTCAGCCTACAGAAACGCACGTAAAAGCACATCCTCGCTCTCACTCAAAAGTGAATAATCGGGTGCAGGACAATATCAAAAACCACGCCATTGGGCGTACACCACACAAGCGCCCGTCTGCCAATGCCCGCTTTGGTACGCGCGCAAAACTCAGAGAAGCTATTGTTACAATGACGGTGCTTGGACCTTGTCGTAGCCTTGCGCCTTATCAAGAGCGCGAACATAATTAATTTATATAAATTAAACGCATCACAATAAAAAACTGACGTACCAAACCCATAACATCACTCTTGCAAACTCATCCATCACCATCATGCTGACCCTCTCACTTCGCAACGTATTCGCTTTGCTCACACTTTCAGCGGTGACGCTGTTTGGCCCCGTCTCATATGCAGAAAGTCGTGCGGCACTTGAGCGTAGCTCGCACGCAGCACTCTCTACACTCATTGCACAAAATGCCATTGCACAAGAACTCAGTAAAAAAGCCGCCGCTGTTTTAGTTTTTCCTAGTGTAAAAAAAGCTGGCCTGATGATTGGCGGACAGTATGGTGAAGGCGTGTTGTGGCGCAATGGTAAAGCGGTTGCGTTTTACAACACCGGTGGTGCTTCTTTTGGCTTTCAAGCCGGCGCACAAGAATATGCCTATGCAATGTTCTTTATGAAAGAAGATGCGATCAAGGCCTTAGATGTTGCGCAGGGCTTTGAAGTGGGTGTTGGACCCAGTATTGTCGTGATCGACCAAGGCATGGGTAACTCCACCACCACAACCACCATGCAAAAAGATATTTATGCGTTTGTGTTTGGTCAAAAGGGGCTCATGGCGGGCATCGGAATTCAAGGTAACAAAATCACCAAGATCAATAAGTAAGTGCTAAAGCCAGAGCTCAAGCTCCCTCCTCTTCCAGCTGGGCGGCACTATCGCTTTCATGCGATGAACAAGCCGTCCGGCGCTGAGTGCAATATTGACTGCGATTACTGTTTCTATCTGCACAAAACGGATTTGTTAGAACACAAGCCACATGCCCGAATGAGTGACGCCACTCTTGAGCAGCATATCCGACAGTACATTGAAAGTCAGACGGGCGAACAAGTGGTTTTTTCATGGCAGGGCGGCGAACCAACCTTAATGGGCCTGCCGTTTTTCCAACGAGTCATCGAGCTCCAGCAACAATACGCCAAGCCGGGTCAGCGGGTTGAGAATGACCTGCAAACAAACGGTATCGCACTCGATGATGAGTGGGTGCGTTTCCTCAAGACCCATCATTTCCATGTGGGGCTATCCATCGACGGTCCGAGGGCGTTACATGACCGATATCGCAAAACGAGGAATGGCAAGCCTACCTTCGATTTTGTAATGAGTGCTGCGCGCAAACTCGTCGAGGCCGAAGTCTCTTTTGCTGCACTCTGTGTCGTCAACCGTGCGAATGCAAAACACCCCAAGGAAGTCTATCGATTTCTAGCCGACGAGGTTGGAACTTGGCGCGTGCAATTCAATCCTGCTGTCGAGCCTCGCGCGTTCAAGGAAAGTGCGCCAGCCAAGATGGACTTTTCCTCGGCGCCGCTTCAGGATACTGCGCGCGCAAAGCCTGGTCATCCGCTTTCAATTGTGACCGATTGGTCAGTCGACCCCGACGACTATGGGACCTTTCTTGCGGGGGTCTGGGATGAATGGCTCGCGACGGACTACGGCCGTGTTCACGTTAATTTATTCGAAACAGCGATCGCTCAAGCCGCTGGACTCCCTGCCCAAACATGCACGCAGGCTGAATTCTGTGGCAAAGGTCTCGCGGTCGAACATGATGGCGAGGTGTACTCTTGCGATCACTTTGTTTATCCAGAATATCGACTCGGTAACATTGCCGAAATACATCTTGGCGATATGGCTTTTTCAGCCGTACAGGAAAAGTTTGGAATGGATAAACGCGATACGCTGCCCAAGCAATGTCAGCGCTGTGATTACCTGCAACTATGCTGGGGCGAGTGCCCTAAGAACAGATTAATCAAGAGCCGTGATGGTGAGCCTGGCATGAACTATCTGTGCACAGGCCTATACCATTTCTACGAACATATCGGGTCTGATGTTGTGCGCATTCTCCGTCATCTGGGCAAGCTACCCGAGTAAAGCTATGCTCGCGCACGCAGATTTTTGCACGCCGTTTTTTACTTCACTTCGCAGTAAATATTTCACGCCATTCGCGCTTCATATCGACGACCGTCCAACCCTTGATCGGCGCTTCATCTAGCGCAGTGTTCAGGCGTCCAATAGATGACTTGCGATCGTAAGCAACCTCTCTGACCTCATCAGTGTGATGAATCAACATACCAAAACGTGGGCCTTTACCCGCAGTCGTCCACAACAACATCTCATAATCCCCGTCAGAGTTTCCGAAAGCCATGACGGGGCGTCGACCAATGCGTTCTTGAATAGCGATTGGTTTATTTTCTTTGTCATCGATAAACTGCATTTCAGGTAATCCAACAATCTGCGGAATCCCATTCACGATTTCAAATTTACTTTTGATGGAGCTGCCAATCACACGCTCTGGTGGGATGCCATAAATGATTTCTGTCCAAGGACGCATGAATTCGATTCCACCGCCAGAAACAATATAATTTTTATAGCCGCGGGACTCCAAGTAGGCCAGTAGCTCTATCATCGGTTGGTAAACCATCTCGGTATAGAGCCTTCCAGTCTTGGGATGACGGGCTGTTTTAAGCCACTGCTCTGCGATCTCGCGAAACGCTTCAGTGGTCAGACCTGCATGGGTCGCTGCAATCAGTTTAAACAAGCCCTCCTGACCACTGGCCAAGACACCTTTGATGTCGCCTTCTAGTGCTGCCTTAAAAGGCTGTTGCGTTTTCCACTCAGGATATTGGTGGGCAAGCGCTTTGATACGATCAAAGGTGAAGGCAATCTGAACATAAATTGGCTGCTCACTCCACAATGTCCCATCATTATCAAAGACGGCAATACGCTGGGGGATTGGGATGAAATCCAGGGAATCTGTAGACGTCGTTTTTTCAATAAAACTTAGTACAGCCTGCTTGCTAGGCCCCTCGTTCCATGAAGGTAATGGCGCTTGCGCGCACACACTGTAGGTGACGAAAAAAAGAACACTGATTACAAATTTTTTCATGCCGCATTCCCAATGTATATTTTTCGCTATTGAAAAAAAACTCCGCCAATCTGAGGCGGAGTGAGTCTAACGGAACTTAAATGCACTGCAAACTGCAGTGCCGTGCATCAAGATTAATTTTGTTGCGAACGTGTCACGGCTTCCATCACACGATCAAGATTAAAGCTACCGGGTTTCTGACGAGGTGGAAACTCACGGAAGCTCTGCAACCAACGGCCTACAAAGGCACCTGCCGGCGCAATCGCGAACATGCGATCAAGATACCAGCGCTGATAGCCCATGGCATGCTCTTGCTGAGCCCGCTCAAACGGGTCCATACGTAAGTTTGTCAACGCAGGCGCGCGCAGAACTGTGAAGGGCTTTTGCCAAACCTCAAGGCCTTCGGCTTCTTGTTTTAGAAAGGTCACTTTCCAGTTGTCGTAGCGTAGCGCTGCGACACTGCCATCATCGGTCCAGTAGATGAACTCTCGGCGTGGCCATTTAGCATCCGTGCCTTTCAGTGCAGGTTCCAAGTCATAACCGTCGAGGTGAACTTTGTAAGTCACATCACCGATCTTGCGACCCTTTAAAAGATCCTGCTTGACGGTTTTATCACCGGCTGCTGCTAACAGCGTTGGCAGCATATCTTCGTGCGCAGCAATATCGTTATTGACCGTGCCAGGCTTAATCACACCTGGCCACTTGATCATGGCTGGGACACGATAGCCGCCTTCCCAGTTTGTATTCTTTTCTCCGCGAAACATTGTCGTACCGCCATCTGGCCATGTAAAGGTCTCAGCGCCATTGTCGGTGGAATACATGATGATGGTGTTTTCATCGAGGCCGAGCGCCTTGAGCTTAGCCAAAATTTCACCAACATGACCATCGTGCTCAACCATACCGTCCGCGTAAACACCCAGTCCAGTCTTGCCCCGTGAGGCTTCTTTCAAATGCGTAAAGATGTGCATACGGGTAGAGTTCCACCAGATAAAGAAAGGCTTGTCTTCCTTTTTGGCGCGCTCCATGAAGTCAAGTGTCTTGACCATGACCTCGTCATCAATCGTCTCCATGCGCTTGCGGGTCAGGGGTCCCGTATCATTAATCTGACCACCAGCGAAGCTATGGATGACGCCGCGCGGTCCAAACTTCTTTTTAAACTCCGGATCTTTTGGGTAGTCGGGATTCTCTGGCTCTTCTTCTGCATTCAGGTGATACAGGTTGCCAAAGAACTCATCAAAGCCATGTGCCGTCGGCAACATGTCATCACGATCACCGAGGTGATTTTTGCCAAACTGTCCAGTTTTATAGCCACGCGCTTTGAGCAAGGTCGCCAACGTCGGATCTTCTTTGCGCATACCTTCTGGTGTGCCGGGTAATCCAACCTTAGTCAGGCCCGTACGAATCGGCGACTGTCCGGTAATGAACGCCGCTCGTCCGGCAGTACTGCTTTGCTGACCGTACCAGTCCGTAAATAATGCGCCCTGTTTAGCGATACTGTCGATGTTGGGAGTACGATAGCCCATCATCCCGTGGTTATAGGCGCTGATGTTGAACTGACCGATGTCATCTCCCCATAGGATGAGAATGTTCGGTGCTTTTTGTGAAAGCGCTTGCGTCGACATCAATGTACCGGCAGCCATTGCTATCGCAAGGCTGGTCTTTTTGAGCGTGAATTTCATTTTGTATCTCCGGCGTTCGGAAGTTTATTTTTTAATGAATGAATCGCGATGCTTAAAATCGTTTTCTATTGAACCACAAATGCCAAAATCAACACAAAAAATATTCATACTGTTGGCCACATATTTTTTATGCATATCCAATATTTATGCGGCTGACAGGCCAGTTCCCATCACGCTTGAGGTGCTTGGCCGCAGCCCTATCACCGTGCATACATTCACCCCACTCGATACGCCAAAAGGAGTACTCGTCGCCTTACATGGATGTGGTGGCTTGCTCTCGATTAACGACAAAAATGGTGACATGCTTTCGGCACGCCATGCGGCAATGGCAAAGTTTGCGAACCAACTCGGTTGGGTTGCGGTATTTCCAGATAGTTTTACAGCGCGAGGACGTCGTGAGATCTGTACGCAAAAATTTTCTGAACGCACGATCAAACAAGGAGAGCGTCGCGCCGATGCGCTCGCGACTCTTCAATGGGTCAGAGAGCAACCATGGTTTGCTGCAAACAAGGAAATGAATTCATTACTGCTTGGCTGGTCTAATGGCGGAACAACTGTATTGCAAACGATCGAAACGAAATTTGATCCCTCCATCCTCATCACACATGCCATCGCGTTTTATCCAGGCTGCTCTCAACAACTTGCCCGCGACTACAGCACACATGTACCACTCACACTTTTTTTGGGGGGTAAGGACGACTGGACGGCGCCCGGACCTTGCATCGCACTCGGCAAGCGTATCCATGCACAGGTGTATGTTTATCCGGATGCACACCATGGTTTCGACAGTCCAGTCGGTAAAGTGCGTCTACGTACCGAAGTGCCCAACGGTGTTCATCCTGGCCAAGGCGTGCATGTTGGCCCTGATCAGGCATCCCGAGAAGATGCCTATGCAAAACTTGCAGCACTATTAGGTCGGCTTTCGCGTTAAGCAATCCTCGTTTTTTTGTGACTTCACTTTCATGAGACCTTGCGCTGTCATAATCAATTGATCTCCAACCGACAAAGTGCCTCGCAGAAAAATTAATGTTGAAGCCTGTCGTGTCACCTCAGCGTGTGCAACGATGAAATTGCCTGCAATCGCTGACGCAACAAAATGCGTATCGAGCTGAATCGTCGCACAAGGCGCGCGTCCTGCTGCATCCCAGGCGATTAGGCTGATTGCCTGATCCATCAACGTGACCAACATGCCTCCATGCGCGACACCGATTCCATTGAGATGTTGCGTCTCAACAGACATGCCATATTCCCAACTATCTGCTGTTTTGCGAGACCATAGTGGCCCAACCGAGGAGAAATATCCCTTCACGTTTAACTGTTTCCAGCCCTCATCAATGGGATTGAACGGGATGTCCATTATCTGATCCTATGTCGTGAATTTTATGAATAGTGAATTTTGAATAGTAAATTTTTTAAACCTTGCGGTTTCAAGGCTTAGTTGGCAAATATCTGATTCGCAACCACGCGAGCTTCTTGCTGCATGTGTTGAATTAATTGAGACATCTGAGTTTTATTCAGTGCATCCATCAAACTTGCACAAACGATCGTGTGCGTAATTTTTTCATTAGGCGACAAGACGGGGACAGCAACGATTGAAAGGCCCGCGATATAACGATTGCGATCTAGGCTGTATTGCTGTTTTTTTGCAAAGGCGACTTCTTTGCACCAAAGATCGTAATCAAGAGGTTTATCCCAACGGAGCTTTTGAAATCGGCGTTTGAGTTCTGCCTCTGGTTGTTCACCAAAGGCAGCCACTAATCGACCGGTCGCGCTCAGTAAAGCTGGAAAAACACTGCCCACATCAACGTGAAGCCGAAACGGTATGTTAGAACGCGAGAGGGCGACCACCACCATCTGATCTGGATCACCAACATCGACACCGATCGCGGTCACCCCCCATCTTGTCAATAGCTGATCAAGCATCGGCTGCACAAGAACGGGGAACGCAGTCGCCTCGAGCGCGCTTCGTGCCAACGTCACCATGCCTGCGCCGAGTCGATAGTGCTTGGTCTCTGGATCAAACGCAACAAGTTTCTCTTGAACAAGTGCGCGCAAAATATGCAGGCACGTACTCGGGATGAGCTCAAGCGTCTGCGCAATCGCATTGACTCCCATGGGGGTGCGCACCTTGCCAAGTAAACGCAGTATCGCGATAGCCCGCGAGACTGCAGGCACAGGCCGAATACGCGGAGATTTAATCGTCGTGCTCTTCATAATCTATGCACTTATTTATTGTACTAAAACAATTAGTATTTGTATTTGACAATAATTCAAGTACTCGTTAAATTTCTTAATCAGTTCAATCAAATAACATTTAGAGACAACACATGACCAAGCTCACCGAATACTCTTCGTATGCGGACGCGCAACAAAACTTTTCCTCGGAAAAACTTTGGGAGCTTTTTGATTGTGACCGCGAGTCTTTAAACATCGCACACGAATGCGTAGATCGCCATGTCGGTGAGAACAACACCGCGGTCATCGTGCTGCGTGCGGATGGTCCAGACGAAATCATTTCTTATCGAGACTTGGCCGAGCGCTCGTCACAAGTGGCGCATTTTCTCCACGCACATCAGGTCAAAGCAGGCGATCGAGTGGCCGTGATGCTCGAACCCTCAATGGCGTTCTACGCAAGCATCTTTGGCATTATGAAAATCGGCGCGATCGCCGTGCCTCTCTTTACACTTTTTGGATCTGACGGTCTGAAGTTACGTATTCAAGATTGCGAACCTACGATACTGATCACAAACCAAGAAAAAATCAACATTGTTGATCCAGAGTTACACGCGCGCACCCATTTAGCTGACGATGCATTTATGTCTGCTCTCACTCATTACCCCAAAACGTTTATCCCCAAGACAAGTGCAGACGACTACGCAATATTTCAATACACCTCGGGCACAACGCGCGAACTGCCGGAGGCCGTCAAACACAAGCATCGTTCAATCGTGACGCTCATGGTCGCTGCACTGTATGGCACGGGGCTTCGCCCTGGAGACCGCTACATGTGCCCCTCATCACCCGCTTGGGGGCATGGGTTATGGCACGGCACGCTCGCACCGATGGCCATGGGTCTGACGATCGGCGCCTTTGCCGGAAAATTTAGCCCTGAACGGTTGCTGGAGGGCTTGCAAGAGCATCGATTCACCAATATCTCAGCCGCTGCGACACACTACCGCATGATGAAAAATGCGGGCGTTGCAAATCAATACAGCTACCACTTGGAGAAAATGTCCTTTACAGGTGAGCCGATTGATAGTGCGACCGAAGCCTTCATTGACCAGACCTTTGGCATCAGAGTTTGCAGCATGTACGGAACGACCGAAATCGGCGTCATCTTGGTGAGCTACCCGGGTGCGACTGACTTTGTTGTCAAACATGGATCGCTCGGCAAAGCCATCCCCGGTGCACGGGTGGAGGTGCAAGACCCGCAAGGTCAGCCATGCCCCGTAGGCGTCACCGGGGAGCTCAAAGTCTGGCGTAAAGGTCAGTGGATTCCGACTAAAGATCTTGGACGCACGGATGATGACGGCTACTTCTACCACGGTGGTCGTGCGGATGATGTCATCATCTCTGCTGGCTGGACGATGAGCGCGGTAGAAATCGAAGACGCCATCCTGAAGCACCCCGACGTCACTGAGGCCGCCGCAATTGGTGTGCCTGACACCTTGCGGGGTCAATCTGTCAAAGCATTCGTTGTCACAAGTCGCTCAGGCGACGACACTTTTGTACAAGAAATACAAGAACTCGTGCGCAGCCGCTTGAGCCAGCATGAGTATCCTCGTCAGATCGAGTTTGTTCGAGAGTTACCCAAAACACCTGCTGGAAAAGTTCATCGCAAAAAATTACGAGAGCTTGAACGCGCGCACGCTGCCGCATAAGCCATCCACCCCCCAACATTCAGTCAACGTTTTAAAAATTTGGAGACATTGATGTCATCATCTGAAGTAGGTCAGAGAAGTTTTCCTAAAATCACGGAACAAGGTCTGGATGATTTGCGACGTCGGCTCGGCGTCAAGATTGGCGCAACAGCCGAGCCATGGTGCTACGAAGCCACGAGGGACAATATCCGTCACTACGCGCACGGCATTGGCGATGACAATCCACTTTGGTGTGATCCAGAATACGCAGCCAAAACAAAGCACGGCGGACTGGTTGCACTACCCAGTTTTCTGTACTCAACGAGCCGCATTGTTTCAGGCTACGTAGGGGGGCTTCCTGGTGTGCATGCAATGTGGTCTGGCTCTGACTGGACATGGCACAAATACGCGCAGCGCAACGACGTGATCAGCACGGAGTCGTATTTGAAAGACTGTATCGAACATGAAACTCGTTTCGCAGGCAAAGCGATTCAACAGATCTATCACGTCGATTTTTTCAATCAGTCAGGCGACAAGCTGGCCGAAGCCGATACTTGGTGCTTCCGCACTGAGCGCGATCACGCTAGGGAAAAAGGGACGAAATACACTGCCGTCAACGAGAAAGGCCATGTCACCTACTCAGACGAACAGATCAAAGAGGCCTACAAACTGTATGCCAATGAAGAAGTGCGCGGCGCAAACACGCGCTACTGGGAAGACGTGACTGAGGGCGAAGCACTGCCTGTCTTATTTAAAGGTCCAATGACGGTGACAGGTTTCATCGCATATGCCCAAGGCTGGGGAGGACTGTATATTCGTGCCAACAAACTAGCCTGGCAATTGATCGATGCCCACCCGGGCGTCGGCATTAAAAACCGTTTTGGTATCCCGGATGTGCCCGAGCGTGTACATTGGGAAGAAGATTTTGCACTCGAAGTGGGTGCGCCTGGCGCGTATGATTATGGTCCAGAACGCAGCTCTTGGCTCATGCATCAGTTAACCAACTGGATGGGTGATGAAGGTTTCCTTCGCAAGGCTGAATGCAAAATCAGACGGCATAATCCTGAGGGTGATATGGTTTTTATTAAGGCAAAAGTGGTGCGTAAATACAAAGAAGGCGAGCGTCATTTAGTTGAAATCGCACAAGAAGCACACAATCAGAACGACGAGCTGTCGGTTCTGGGCTCCGGTGTTGTCGAATTACCGAGCCGCGGCTAATTGATATGAGCGAACGACTGACGCCTGAGGCTTGGCTCAAACAAAGCGAAATGACTGGCGCGTTGGCTGGCGTTCGGGTGTTAGATCTGTCCCGTGTTGTGGCGGGGCCGTTATGCGGACAGATGCTTGCAGATCACGGCGCGGATGTCATTAAGGTCGAGTCTGCCCAAGGTGATGAGACGCGCCGTCTAGGACCACCCTTTGTCGAGGCTGGGCAAGCGGCCTATTTTGCTGCACTGAATCGGGGCAAACGAGGCATCTGCCTGGATCTTACGCAGTCACAAGATAAAGAGGTCATCGAGGCCTTGTTGGCTGATGCTGACGTACTGATTGAAAACTTTCTACCCGGTACGATGGAAAAGTGGGGGCTCGGCTACGAAACACATCTGGCCGCTCAATTTCCAAAACTTATTTATTGCAGTATTTCTGGTTTTGGCAGGACGGGCCCACTCGGCGACCTGCCCGGCTATGACGCAGTACTGCAGGCCATGTGTGGCATCATGAGCATCAATGGTGATGCGCAGTCCGGCCCGACACGCGTGGGTGCTCCGATTGTTGATCAAGTGACGGGCTACACCGCTTTTTCAGGTATTTTGATGTCGCTTTTTGCACGCGTACGCACGCAACGAGGTCAGCGTGTCGAGGCCACCCTGTTTGACACTGCGCTCAGCATGCTGATCCCCCATGGGGTGAACTGGATGACATCCGGTCAAACACCAGAACTCATCGGCAGTGCACATCCAAACATCCCTACCTACGATCGCTTTGATGTCGGCGATGGTCAAATGTTCTTAGGCATTGTTAACGATGCGCAATTTGTGCGTTTCTGCAAGAAAATCGAGCGAGTGGATTTGAGTGAAAATCCTCTTTTTGTTAACAATACTCAACGCTTGGCAAACCGCCCGGTGCTGCGTCAAGCGCTCGCCCACGCTCTCAAAGACTTCTCCCGCGCCGAGCTCTGTCAGGCGCTTATGGAGGCAGGTGTGCCGGCTGGCCCTGTCAACACCGTACCAGAAGCTTTTCAGCAGCCGCACGCTCAAGCGCGCGAGATGCTGATCGAGCGACCTGAATACCGGGGCATCGGCCTACCGATCAAACTCTCCGACACGCCCGGTCAAGCCGGTCGTCGCCCCCCAAAACTAGGCGAACACAACATAGAGATTGTCAAATAACCAAGTATTTTCCCATAATTAACATAATTTCTCTGAGTCCACGCTAGGGAAAGCGATGGGACGACAAAGGCCTAACTTTGTATAGAATGGATCGTCAAATAATTTTAACGACCCTGGGAGATGACAAAAATGAAATTCACACTTAAACGCGGCCTCACTGCTGCTGCTGTCACCGTATTTGCCTACGGCATGATCGCGCCAGACGCCGCTCACGCCCAAGCCAAGTGGCCAGACAAACAAGTACGGGTGATCGTACCTGCCCCGCCTGGAAGCGCACCTGACGGACAGATTCGCCTAATCAGTCAAAAGCTGTCTGAAATGTGGGGGCAACCCGTTATTGTGGAAAATATAGTGGGTGCCGGCGGCACGATCGGTACCGATCGCGTGGCTAAAGCTGCGCCAGACGGCTATACGTTCCTCTACAACACGATTGGGCCGATTGCTGTGGCCGAAAGCCTGATGGGTCCTGGCAAGCTTCCATATAGCCCAGGTAAAGACCTGGTCGCCGTGAGCTTGGCCACCAAAACACCGAACTGGATTACGGTGCATCCATCCGTGCCTGTGAACAGCATACAAGAACTCATCGCCTTGGCGAAAAAGTCGCCTGGTAAGTTGCGTTACGGCACCGCAGGTCCTGGTACCACTCAGCATTTGACGGGTGAGTTGCTGAACTTGGTGGAGGGCATTGAGCTGGTCGGTATTCCTTACAAATCCAGTGCGCAAATGACCACCGACGGTTTGGGCGGCCAGATTGAAATTTTGATTCACAACACGCCCGTGCTGTTGCCACACATTCGTGCTCAGAAACTCCGCCCTCTGGCGATCACAAGCGATAAGCGCTCACCAGCCGAGCCGCAGATCCCAACTATGATTGAAAGCGGTGTGAAAGATTTCGAAATCACCGCATGGTTTGGTTTTATGGCCCCTGCTGGCACACCGAAACCCATCATCGACAAAGTGTCAAAAGATGTTGCGGCTGTTTTGGCAATGCCTGACGTCAATAAGCGTATTGTGGATACCGCAACGGAAGTTGTGGGGAGCACACCAGAACAGTACGCCGCCTTCATCAAGTCAGAAACGGCCAAGTGGAAAGATGTCATTATTCGCGCGAAGATGACAGCCAACTAAGTGCTTTAAAGCAAGTCGTAGGCCTTAATCTAAGCTTCACCTCTAGCTAGACAACCCAATATGTTGTCGAGACCTCCTCTCGACAACATATTGGATGCATCACTTCACCACACTTGCGCACCAAGCCGGTGATTCCAGCGATACAAACTCGCACAAAGAAGATGCTTACAGCACTACAACTGTGCGAAACGATGAATGCGCTGTTTGCGCTCCGTAAAAAACTTGTGTAACGCCTCAAAACTTTGCATACTTCGAACACAACAGCTCAGCTCCACCTTCTTTCAACGCTTTAAGTTAGGAAGCCCTCATGCGTAAATCCATTTTTTCTAAAGCCGTACTCACCGCCTCATTGAGCGCGGCACTCGCCCTACCCTTAGTCGCTCAGGCTCAAGGCACGGCCCCAAAATGCTCAATCGCTCAATTAGTCGTGCCTTGGGCCGCAGGTGGCGATACAGACATTGTTTTTAGGGTCTATGTCGATGCGGTCAACAGAAGCGGCATCAAGCCAGAACTTCAGGTCGTCAATATGGGCGGCCAAGGTGGCAACAAGGGCTCGGGCGAAGTTCGCAAAGCCAAGCCAGACGGCTGCACACTTGTCGCTATTCATGAAAGCGTCATCACTAGCTTCTTGACGGGTCGCGTCCCTTTTACCTATGACGCCTTCGACCCAGTCGCCTTAGTGAGCTATACGCCATCGATTATTGGTGCAACAGTAAAAGCCCCGTTTAAAACGATGACCGAAATGGTTGAGTACGCCAAAAAGAATCCCAAGCAAGTCACTGCGGGCGTCACATTGGGCTCAACCAGTCACTTCATCTTCCTGCTGATCGAAGATGCGACGGGCGCCCAATTTCGCTATGTTTCCTATGATGGAACACGCGAACGCAATACGGCACTCTTGGCAGGTAACGTTTTGCTGGGCGAGACTAATATCCTCTCAGCCAAACAATATCTGAGTGAGGGCGCCTTGCTCGCACTTGGTATCGCAACTGAGAAGCGCGATCCCCAACTGCCACAGGTTGCAACACTCATCGAGCAGAAAATCCCCGTCACCTACGGCCTTGCTCGCGGCGTGATGGCACCCAAAGGCACGCCACCTGCCGTGATTAAATTCTGGGACAGTGCCTTTGAAAAGGCCTCTAAAGATCCAGCGGTCATTAAAGCCATCACCGGTGCAAGCTCAACTGTGATGTACAAACCTGCGGCTGGGTATGGAGAATTTCTAAAAGCGTCGTATGCAGAACACGAGAGACTTGCGATCAAAATCGGCATGTACAAAAAGCCCTAAGGTGCATTGATTGTCTTTATGCACTGACATTTTCGGGTAGAAAGTCAACACGTTTGACTGACCCACAATGCCGCAGGGCGCTCATCCTGCGGCATTTGTCTTTAACTATCGTTAGGTTTTCCTATGAAACGCCTCAATCGTGACACGGTCATTGCCGTCGTGCTCCTGCTGTTTTGTGGCCTCCTTTTCAGACAAACTTTTTTCGTCAGAAAAGTGCCCTTTTCGATCATGGGCTCTGAAGTTTGGCCACGGTTCATCCTCAGCGTACTGTTCGTCCTGCTTGTGATCTATTTGTTCAGATCGCTTGCTAAACCTCCGACGACGAGTCTGGGCGACCGCCCCCTCAAAGTATGGATCGAAATGTACCGGAATCCCCTCTGGTGCTTTAGCATGTTCTTTCTGTTTTTAATTAGCCTACCCTATCTCGGCATGTTGCTCAGCGGCATCCTGTTTGTCTTCATTACGCAATCCATCATCGGCTCGAGAGACAAGCACAGCTTGATTCTGCATGCGTTGGTGTCCGTTGGCGCAGTGGGTGGCATGTGGGCCATCTTCCGTTTCGGTCTTGGCGTGGTCATGCCAACCGGATCCTTGTTCTGAGCAAATAGGTCAATTCATCATGTTTGAAAATATTCTTACCGCCTTTGGTAATGCATTGACGCTCTACACGCTCATGCTCATGGCAATCGGTGTGGTCTGCGGACTTGTTGCAGGCTCCATTCCTGGCTTCACGATCACCATGGCGGTGGTCCTGACACTGCCGTTCACCTTTGGGATGAGCCCCATCGAGGGACTATCCACGATGCTTGGCGTCTATGTCGGTGGGTTGACGGGCGGCATGTTCTCCTCGGCAATTATTGGTATACCGGGCACGCCCTCGGCGATCTCAACGACGTTTGATGCATTTCCTATGGCTAGAAAGGGTCGACCAGGCTTGGCGCTTGGGCTTGGTCTGTGGGCATCCTTTTTCGGTGGGCTTCTGTCTGCACTCGTACTGGTTGTGCTGGCGCCCACACTGGCGTCAATCGGTTTAGAGTTTGGCCCCTGGGACTACTTCATGCTGGTCTGCTTTGCCCTGACGATTGCGGCAAGCCTATCAGAAGGCGACTTGATCAAAGGTCTCATTTCGGGCGTCTTTGGTCTGGTCATCGCAGCCGTTGGCGAAGATGCCATCAATGGCGCGGAGCGACTGACCTTTGGGATCGAAAATCTCGGCTCAGGATTCGACTTTCTACCCGTGCTGATCGGACTGTTTGCGTTCAGTCAGTTGCTTTCCGATATGAGCGACTCGGAGGCCGCAAGAAAACCCATGACATCCAAGGCTCAGAAAGTCATTCGTTTAGAGCACTTAGAGTCGATCAAACTTTGCTTTAAGCATTGGGGAACGGTCATTCGCTCCTCATCGATTGGCCTGTTCATCGGTCTGTTGCCTGCTGCGGGCAGCTCGATCTCGAATATTCTTGCGTACGATCAAGAGAAGAAAGCATCCAAACATCCGGAAAAATTTGGTACAGGTATCCCTGAAGGGGTCATTGCCTCTGAAGCCTCCAACAATGCGACAGCCGGAGGCGCACTGATCACAATGATGGCGTTAGGCATTCCAGGCGATGCAGTCACGGCCGTCATGCTTGGCGCGCTAACCATCCACAATATTGCACCAAGTCCAACCTTTATCTCCAGTCAGCCCACTCTCGCGTACGCCATCATGATCGCTTATTTCCTAGCGAACTTCATGACGCTTGCTTTGACCTCAGGCAGCCTGCGGATGTTCTTGCTGGTGACGCGTGTGCCGCTCTACATCCTCGGCGTCGTGATCCTGCTGTATTGTGCGATTGGAGTGTTCACACTGAGCAATTCGACCTCAGACATCTGGACCTTGTTGATCTTTGGCGTGCTTGGTTTTGTGATGACACGTAATGGATTTCCTCTCACTCCCATGGTCTTGGGTGTGGTCCTGGGGCCCATGGCAGAAATCAACTTGTCACGCGCGATCGCAACAAGCGACGACCTCACACTCTTTTTCACTCGCCCTTGGGCTTTGTTCTTCTGCGTGATGGCAGTATTTTCAATATTCTTTCCTCTCTATCAAGCTGCAAGAAATGCAAAAAAACGCTGGGCAACCTATTACGCCGGCGCCTTTATCGCGTGCATGGCGGTTCCAATTATTTTGATGGGTGGCTGGTTCAGAACATGTCTTGGCGTTGCGCTTTTAATCGCTGCCGCCTTCATCCTATTGAAACGTAGTCGCTCACCTACCACCCCCGCTTAAGGAGATTTTTAAATGGCACACACACCCATTATTCCAGTCGGCTCCGCACCGCCACTCGCGCCCTACTCACCTGGCGTGCGCGTCGGCAATCAAGTCTATGTCTCCGGCATGTTGGCAATCGATCAGGAGGGCAACTCCGTTGGCATCGATGACATCACGATTCAAACACGTCATGTTCTGGAAAGCGTCAAAGCCGTTGTCGAAGCAGCGGGCGGCTCGATGAGCGACATCGCCTACAACGCCATTATTCTCAAAGATCTGGCGGACTACGCGGCGATGAATAAAGTCTATGCTGAGTACTTTCCTCAAAATCCTCCTGCGCGCTATTGCATCCGCGCAGATCTGGTCAAGCCAGAATTTTTAGTGGAAATTACCTCTGTTGCCCACCTAGGGGGCTGAACTCAGTCATGGCATACGTTGAGCGCGATGGCGCAAAGATCTATTGGGAGTCTGTCGGCGAAGGCCCGCCCCTCATGATGGTGGCAGGGCTAGGAGGTGTTGCGACGTATTGGACGCCACAGATGGAGTCCTTTAAAAAGGACTATCGCGTCATCGTTCATGACCAAAGAGGGACTGGACGTTCCAGCCAGATTGCGGTGCAGTCTGTCGAACAGATGGCAGATGACGCCATCGCGGTTATGGATGCCGCAGGTGTTGATCGCACCTTGTATTTAGGCCACTCGACTGGCGGAGCAATCGGCGTAGCGCTCGCGCTCAAACATCCTGAGCGCCTTGCTGGGCTCGTGATCAACGCTAGCACAACACATGGTGATGCTTATCGCCACAAACTCCTTGGCTTACGAAAAACATTATTAGACTTGGGTCAGCCTGAGGCTTATGCAAGCTACACCACCTTACTGCTTTACCCACACTGGTATATCAATCAACACTACGATCGCTTAATTGCGGATGAGGCGCGTGCGGTGCAGTCGATGGGCAACGCACAAGCGCAATCTAGTCGACTCGACGCAATTTTAAATTTCGATCCGCGCACCCGCCTTGATCAACTCAAGGTGCCTACGCTCGTCCTCTGCGCACGCGATGACATCCTGACGCCTTTGTATTTTTCAGAGGAATATGCTGCACGGATACCCGGTGCAAAGCTTATTACGCTTGAGACGGGTGGTCATGCCGCCTCAAGAACAGTCACCGCACAGTACGATCAAATCGTCCGCAGTTTTTTCGAGTCTCTTTGATTTCATGTCACTCGAGTACTGCCGCACTTTTTGAGAAAATCAAAAAAAGCATGCGGTGTCCGTATGCATCAACGCACTATATTGAGGCGAGCTGACTCCCGACTTTGGCGCATTGCGGCCTACCGACGGAGGATGATCGGCAGTTCAATCTAGCGTGCACAGAGTCAAATCCCCCTTCGCCTCTCCTTGGCACACAAATTGCTTGGCACCTGTGTCGACATGACTTTCCATTCAACGGGGGCACTATGAGTTACTTGAACAAAATATCAGTCTTAGGTTTTTCTGCAGCTCTATTATCGATGGCGAGCATCAGCCAAGCTTCAGCACAAACAACTCCTGCTGCGGCAGAACCCGCTGCGGCGGTCGTCACCCCGGGTCCTTTTACTGCGAACCTCACGCTGACTAATGACTATCGCTATCGCGGTATTTCACAATCCAACTTTAGGCCTGCAATCCAAGGCGGCTTTGATTACGCGCACTCCAGTGGCTTTTATATCGGTAACTGGAACTCCTCAATCAGCTGGATTTCAGATTCCGCCTCATTGGCAGGCAACAATGCCTCAGCCCCGATCGAAATGGATTTTTATGGTGGCTTTAAATACGAATGGGCTAAAGGTTTCGTCGCTGATGTCGGTGTGTTGCAGTACTACTACCCCACAACCAACCTATCCGCATTTTCAGCTAACCCCAATACGACTGAGCTATATGCTGCGCAGAACTTCACGTTTGATGCCGTAACGGGTTATCTGAAATTTTCGTGGGCCGCCTCAACGCTGTTTGGTACACCCAATAGTTCAGGATCTAACTATACCGATCTCACTGCAAATTACGATACAGGCTTCTGGGGCCTCTCACTGAACGCACACGTTGGCTATCAGTTTGTTGCTGGAAAATTTGCCGACACAGGTATCTCCAACAGTAGCCTTTTCTCTTACACAGACTGGAAGCTCGGTGTCACGAAAGATTTTGGTAGCGGCTTCTCAGGATCGATGGCTTATATCGGCACGAATGCTAAGGATGGCTCGTATGTGAACCCTCAGATGCAAAACTTAGGTAAAGGTGGATTCTTAATTTCACTGACCAAAACTTTCTAATTAAAGCTGCGCACCCCGCATCCCCGCTCGTTGCGCAGCTTCTGCGAGCAACCCACTTGCCTTAACCTCAATGCAAAATTGAGCAAGGATAGGCAAGGCTTCTGCTCGGCCTTTCGGAATACCGATCGCAATATTTTCACGGCCCCATGCACCTTCGAGTATTCGGGCACCTGAAATGCGATCGGACAGTTCAGACAAGATTGTTTTGTTGGTCGCAAAGGCATCGAGCCCATCTGACAGTATCAATCGTACAACTTCATCGAGGCCTTGCGTCGACACGACCTTAGCGTGATGAAACATTTTAGGCAAAGTCGCCTCTGAAGTGCTGCCTGCAGAGACACCCACCCTGATCCCGGGTGTATCGATCTCCTCCATGTGCTGCACCTGACAGTTCGGACCAACCAAGTAGGTTTGATCAGTGAATAATAAGGGCTCAGCAAATGCCAGATAGTCTGCGCGTACCGGTGTCGCATTGACGAAGACAAAGTCGATCTGATCAAGCTTTGCTTGAGCAAGAACTTCACCGTTCGTCGCAAAGATCACTGGATCAAAAGGAACGTTTAAATATTGAGCAAAAGCGCGTCCAAGCTCAAACCCCATCCCTCTCCACTCCTCGGGTTGATCGGATATGATCAATGAACCGGGACTACCCGGATAGAGCCCCACCCTCAATTTCCCAGTGGGTGCGAGCAGATGGGTCAGTCGTTCGTTCATCAATAAAACTCCAGTTCAAATAGCCTCTCAAACAATCTTCAAAGACTAGCAGTTAATTGCATATAATTTCAGCATTAGTTCAACAAAGGAGATCAACAATGGGTAAGACAATTCAGCTCAAAGCATCCGATGGTCACGAGTTCGACGCTTATATCGCCGAACCTGCTGGCAAACCCCGCGGTCTTGTCGTGATCGCGCCCGAAATCTTCGGTATCAACAAGCACATTCAATCCGTTGCGGATGGCTATGCTGCAGACGGTTACTTGACCGTTGCCCCGGCACTGTTCGATCGCGTGCAGCGCAAATACGATACAGGTTATTCACAACCGGAGATTATGGCTGGCGTCGAAGTCATGAAAAAAATGAGTTTCGATCATGCGATGCTTGATGTGGCTGCCGTACTTGAGTATGGCAAGACCGCAGGCAAAGCCGCCATTGTGGGTTACTGCTGGGGCGGTGTTGTCGCCTGGCTGGCTGCAAGTCGCGTATCTGGCTTTAGCTGCTCCGCACCCTATTACGGTGGCGGCATTCCTAACTTTCTTGAAGAAAAACCTAAGTGCCCAGTCATGTTTCACTTCGGTGAAACAGATCAATCCATCCCAATGGAAAAAGCCAAAGCGGTCGTTGCCGCCTATCCGAACGAGCAGGCGTTTTTCTACCCTGCTGATCACGGTTTTAACTGCGATCACCGTGGTTCATTTAATGCCGAGTCGGCAAAACTGGCTCGCGAACGTACGCTTGAGATGATTAGAAAATATGTCGGCTAAGACATAGGCAGCACAAGTCAAAGCGTAAGGGGGTGAAGATCGACATTCAATCTTCACCCCCTCTTCTTTTTTAAGACTAGCGCTTTCGTCAGATTGAACGAATGCTATTTTTTACCTGCGCTCAATCCTGGCAAATCAGAAACCTTTGCCACAGTTTCCAAAGACATCAACGCATCAAACAGACTGCGTGCCGAAAACTCAACTTGACCGACCGTGGCGCAGTCCTCAAACTTACTCCACAGATGCTCTCTACTCAGTGGCAAATCAGGACCACCACGGACGGCGACGACTTCTCGACTCTTGATCACCTGTCCATTTTTAAGTTTGATCGTTACCTGATCGAATGGTGAGTAGCCAGGCAAACTGGGATGCTCTGCTTCATCTGCCTCGACTGTGACCTTCTTCATCAAGTCCTGAATATCCTGACGCTGCACAAAGTCGTCGACGAGCTCATTCAAACCTGCCCGCTCAGCCACCACGCACGAGGCCATTGCAAACTCCATACTAAATTTTGCTTCGAGACCAGTTTGTGGATTGTGATTACGTAGCACCTTAGTGTTTCGAAAACTCGTCCGTGCGTTGATGCTCTCAATCTCATCAGGCTTTAGCGACTGCTCCACCACCAAGTCCAGCATGCCATCGAGTGCGCGATGCGTGCAAAAGCATAGTGGATACTTTTTGACTGACAACTTACTGACTGGAAGCTTCCAGACCTTGCCCACCTCAACCGGCGATGTCACATCAAAACGCGCTCCCGGCGAAACCGCCGACAAAAAGCCTTGTGGATGCTCGAGCGCGTCAAGCGAAGACGTAAACCCTGCACGGGCCAAGCGCGCCGCCAATACACCTGACTGAGCAGAGCGTCCCGCATGAAACGGCTTAGTCATCGTGCCGAAGTTCGCCATAATGCCGGCACTCTGAGAAGCGCCAAGCGAGATCGCCATCGCGCACTGCTCTGCATTGAGCTTATTGAGTGACGCACAGGCAGCCGCCGCACCAATCGAGCCGAGAATACCTGTTGGGTGCCAACCTTTGGTGTGATAGTGATCGGGGTCACGCCGTGCAAGCTCAGCCCAGACTTCATAACCGACCGCATAGGCCACCATCATTTCTCGACCGGTCGCGCCAATCGCTTGCGCTTCAGCCAAAATCGCCGGAACTAACACCGTGCTTGGATGACCTTTAAGTGCGACATCATCGAAGTCCAGCGCGTGCGCAGCCACACCGTTAATCCATGCAGCATCGGTGGCACTCGCGGTGCGTGATCCAAATACTAATGTCGAGGGTCCAGCAGGCGGAGCCAATACCTCAGTCAGAATGCGCGTAGGTGGTTCGTCACGCCCAGCAAGCATGACACCGACACAGTCTGCAAAACCGGTGTGAATCACATTCAGAGCACTCTCAGGAATCTGCTCATATTTAAGGTTCGCGGCAAATGCGCCGAGATCACGGGTGATGTTTGTCATGACTGATTCCATTTCAAGTACCTGCCGACAGAGATTCTTTGACCTTTTGACGCAAGCGATCAAGCGTACCGCCCTTCATCACCGATCCTGGCAATGGATGGCCAACAACCTGCTCAGCTAACAAAGCCGACTCGATCAACTTTTCCAGATCGATCCCTGTCTCGATGCCCATTTCGTGACACATGAAAACCAGATCCTCGGTACACACGTTGCCGGAAGCACCCGAGTGTGACGCGAAAGGACAACCTCCTAGACCCGCAACAGCCGCATCAAAGATGGCCACTCCCATCTCCATGCCGGCATAGGCGTTGGCAATCCCCATGCCGCGCGTATCGTGCAAGTGCAAAGACAGCTGCAAGTCAGGGAACTTGTTGCGCACTGCACCCACGACTGTACGGATCGAGCCTGGCGTCGCCCACGCCATGGTGTCAGCAAGAGAGAGCACTTCAAGTTTGAAGTCATGCTCTGCAGACAAATCATGAAATGTTTGAATCATTTCCAATATG
>Ga0105050_10001263_pt1 | contig 38194 bp, 32 predicted proteins | sample FRY01_FD_78088 | JGI IMG/M metagenome (GOLD analysis project Ga0105050, IMG submission 78088) | Freshwater microbial communities from Lake Fryxell liftoff mats and glacier meltwater in Antarctica - FRY-01 | ecosystem: Environmental > Aquatic > Freshwater > Ice > Glacier meltwater ...
CAGGAATTGCTCGCGCTGATCGAACGCGAAAAACAAACTGTTCAGGAAGCAGTCACACTCGGCGCCATCAGGCAAGCCACCATCTCCGCTGAATGCTTCAGCGGGCTGGATCTTTCGCCACCCACGGCAAGCCCCTTTACCGAGTTGCTGGCGGTCTTGCCGGCTCCCGAGTCCCTTGTCTCCGGTTCAGCTGACAACACCGCAGCGGAGAAGGCACTGCAGGACATGCAAAGTGGCTGGGCGGAGTTTGCCAGTCTGGCGACTCCGTCCGCTGATGAAATGCAGGCCAAAGGCGCTCTCGAAAAGCGGTACACCACGTTGATCGCTGCAGTGACCAGAATGAACAGCGCAACCTGGCCGGAGCTACCGGACCTGCCTGCCCACATTCCAGCAACAGGCACCCAGGAATTCTGGCGCCAGGTCGAGGGTCTTGATCGAACGCTCGCACGACATGCGCGTGTCGACAAAGAGCTCGTCTGGCCCGATGTGTTGTCAGTGCCACCAGCTCTCGCAGAAGCGCGTTTGCAACGGGAGCAGGTCGAAGCCGCACGTCAGGCGCTGCGAGAACAGGAGACCACCGTCCTGCTCGAAATCAGGAACACCATCAAGGAATTGACGCATCTGATTGACGAAGGCCAGTCGCGCCAGGCAAACGGTCTGCTGGCAGAAGCCCGCCGACGCAACGCACTGATTTCGTTCGCACGATCGGAGGAAGAACGGGCTCAAATCGATGCGTTGCAGCAACGAATACGCGAACTCAAGGACTGGCAGACCTTCGCCACCTCTCCGAAGCGCGAGTCGTTGCTAGAGCAAATGCGCGGCCTTGCGTTCAACACGCTGGAACCGGAAGAACTCGCCACTCGAATCAAGCGTGTCCGCTCCGACTGGAACACGTTGGGAGCACCCGCCAGCCGGCACGAGCATGACCTGAGAGGGCAATTCGAAACAGCCGCCGATCAGGCGTTTGAGCCCTGCCGCAAATACTTCGCCGAGCAGGATCAGATTCGTCAGGAAAATCTGCAGCGCAGAAATGATCTGATCAGCATGCTTGGTCAATATCTCACCAGCACAGATTGGCCGCAGGCCGACTTCAGGGCTGCCGAATCCATACTGCACAAGGCTCGGGAGGAGTGGCACGCAAGCTTCCCTGTCCCTCGCGGCGATCACAAACCGATGATTGCCGAGTTCGAAGGATCGCAGCAGCGTTTGCATGACCTGATCCACCAGCACTATGCAACCAACAGTGACCGCAAACAGGCCGTCATCGATCAACTGAAGGCACTGCGCGAAAGCGCCGGCATTGACGAACAGGCAGATGCCGTCAAAGGCATGCAACAGGACTGGAAGAACATCGGCACCGGACTGCGCTATCTCGAACAGAAGCTGTGGCGCGATTTCCGCGAAGTCTGCGATGCCGTGTTCACTGATCGCGCCAATGCCGTCGAAGCATTCCGGGCTGCCCAGAACACTTTGGTGACGCAGGCGAACACGCAGAACGCCGAGCTTGCGGCCTTGATCGCGGCATTCACCATCGACAACTCGAGTCCTGCGGTACTGCGTGATGCAACAAGTCGCTTCGAGGCATTGGGTGATCTTGGCCGTGATGGCCGTGCCGCGATTGAGGAACATCGCCGCCTGCTTCGCCTGGGCGAAGATAAACTCACCGGTATCGTCAGGCAGCGCCGTAATCAGCGGTTATCGAGCGTGCAGGACTTCGATGCGCTGCTGGACCGGGATCCCGCTACGAGTCTGGATCAAGCTGATCCGATATTCACGGGACGCTATGCCTTTGCCGGTGTTGTGGAACCGGAACTTGTCGACATCACCCTGCTCGCCGAGATCTGCGCAGAGATCCAGTCACCCAACGAGGATCGAACGCGTCGTAGGCGCTGCAGATCGAGTTGATGAACGCGCGCACCGCGCTGCCTGCGCCGGAAGGGTTGCTCAAGCGATGGTGTGTCATCGGCGGCAAGCCTGATAACGAGCGGGTCAGAGCACTGCGGAACCGTTGCTTCGCTGCTCTGGGCAGACTTCTTCACTGACAGGTTGCTGAACGGCAACCCAGATGCACTGATACAGTAGCGCAACCCATTCGAAAGCCGGCCATTACCAGCCTGGCTCGGAAATCCTACGGTCCATCCTGACCTCAAAACTTCTCCGGCCTGAACACCACCACCTCCGACATGTACATGATCATGGCGTAGTGGGCGTAGTAGGTCGCTCGCAAGTGGGTGGCGATGGTTTCGGCGGTCGGCTTGTCACACACCACTTCGATCCGCACATTGCTGCTCGCATCCCACGCCGATCCGCGTACACCGCGGCTGCCCTTGCCGCGTGCTTCGGTAATCGTGTAGCCGTTGGCGCCGAGCTGGTCCAGATCACGGACGATGGTCGACTCGATCGCCGATTCGGTGATGATGGTCAGCAGGATGCGCGTGCCTTCGCCCATAACAGGTTCCTCAGTTGCCATGAATCCGGGAAGCGATTTCGTAATACAACGGAATGCCGACCAGTACATTGAAAGGAAAGGTGACACCCAGGGAGGCCGCCAGTGACAGCGCCGGATTGGCCTCCGGAACGGACACACGCATGGCAGCGGGTACCGCGATATAGGATGCGCTGGCGGCCATGATGGCGAGCAACGTTGCCCCGCCCACTGACAAGCCAAGCCACACACCAAGACCCGCGCCAACTACCGAAGACGCAAGAGGCATCAGAATGCCGAAGCCAATCAGGAACAGACCCTGGCGCCGCAGGGAGCCGAACTGGCCGGCTGTGATCAGTCCCATTTCCAGCAGAAACAGCGCCAGGATGCCCTTGAACAGGTCGAAGAACAGCGGCTCGATCGTCCCGACTCCGGCCGGACCCGAAATCCAGCCGATGATCACACCGCCAACCAGCAGGACGATGCCCTTGCCCAGAAATACCTCGTGGGCGACATGGCGCAAGCGCAGATTCGCAGCAAATCCGCGCGCTACGACGATGCCTACCAGAATCGCCGGGATTTCCAGCAGCACCATGAGCAGTGGCATCTGTGCCTCGAACCCGATACCCGCCTCCATCAGCCAGGCCACGCCCACCGCATAGGTTCCGACGCTCACCGAGCCGTAGTGGGCAGCAATCGAAGCTGAATCGGCCCGCGAGAAGCGGCCGAGCAAACGCAGCACGGGGAAGGCCACCAGGGTCAGGAACATCCCCAGAACCAGCACAGCCAGCATCTGCGGCACCATGGGCAGAAGCGGTTGCCGGGCAAGTTCGATGCCGCCCTTCAGGCCGATCGACAGCAGCAGGATCATTGTAACAAGATCATACACGGCCGACGGCAGGCGCAGTTCAGACCGCGCGAGACCAGCCGAAAGTCCAAGCACAAAGAAGAGGATGACCGGATCGATCGTCACGCCAGTTTCCCCCGCTTCGGCCACGTGGCGACACACGGTCGAAGGACCAATGCAGGCCATTGTCCATGCACCATCATGGTGGTGAAGGCCGGGTAAGTGGTGGTGTACATGCTGATGGACAGGCCGGGACGGAATCCGGCAAGACTATCCCGAACGCCCCGTATCAGGGAAATCGCTTTTTGTTGAGGCCAGACACAGGTGGACAGTGGACAAATGTGTGACCCGATCATCCTGTACGGTCGTCAATGCATCCTGCGCAGGCATTGAGTGCAGTAACAGTGCGACAATGCACGTTCTGCAACTGTCTGTGCTGCCAATCGTTCATGAATCGCCCTCGTGTGCTCGTTCCCTGTGATGTCAAACCCGTGCCTGGTGGTGGTCCCTTTCACTGTGTCGGCGAAAAATACCTGAATGCAGTGGTGCACGGCGCCGACTGCATGCCCTTGCTGATGCCGGCACTCGGTGAGGGCGATGAAATGGAATCGTTTGAATCACATTTCAATATTGATGACATGCTGGATCTCGTGGACGGCGTATTCCTGCCAGGGTCCGCCAGCAACGTTCACCCGAAGCGCTACGGCAAGCCACACCGCCACATGTCTCTGGACGAACAACGTGACGAATCGGTGTTTCCGCTGATCGACAAGGTGCTGGAACGGAAGATACCGCTGTTTGCCGTCTGTCGCGGGCATCAGGAACTCAATGTCGCCCTCGGCGGCACCCTGCATGCTGGCGTCCAGGATGTGCCCGGTTACCACGATCACCGTGAAGACAGCACCCTGCCCAGGGACCAGCAATATGCCGATGCCCACGATGTGCTGATCACTCCGGGAGGCATGCTTGCGCGAATCGTTGGCAGCGCTCGTGTCCGAGTGAATTCATTGCATGCCCAGGGTATCGATCAACTGGGCAGAGGTCTGGTGGTCGAAGCGCGTGCTGAGGACGGATTGATCGAGGCGGTGTCGCTGCCCGATCAGTGGGTGCTCAGTGTGCAGTGGCATCCGGAGTGGTGCTTCAGCGACAACCCTGTGTCGGTTCGCCTGTTTGCAGCCTTTGGCGAGGCCATACGCGGGAAGTAAGGAACCTCTGAATGATCAGAGGTTCCCCAAGTCGGGCCCCAGGCTCGCACGGACCACCTACGGGACCTAGCTTCACATGCCGAGTCGGTCGCGCAGTCCATACCAGAGCGCACCCAGTGCCGTATAGGGCATGCGGAACACACGACCACCTGGAAACGGAAAGTGCTTCAACTGCGTGAATACATCAAACCTCTCGGCGTGACCCTGTAACGCTTCGGCCACCAGTCGCCCGGCGAGGTGTGTGGTGGTGACACCATGACCGCTATAGCCCTGGGTGTAGTAGATATGTGGCGCAAGGCGGCCGAACTGGGGCAACCGGCTGAGCGTCAGCAGAAAATCTCCGCCCCACGCGTAATCGACGCGCACGCCCTTGAGTTGCGGAAAGGTCACTTCGAGGTGGCCGCGGATGAACTGTTCGATCGAAGCCGGATCGCCACCACCGTAGGTGACGCCGCCGCCGTACAAAAGACGGTGATCGCCGGTGACGCGGTAATAATCAAGCTTGTAATTGCAGTCTTCCACACAATGACCACCCGGTATCAGCGCCGCGGCCACCTCCGGTGACAACACTTCGGTGGCAATGATCTGTGTGCCACAGGGCATCGTCCTGGCAGCCAGTTCCGGAATCAGGCCACCCATATAGGCGTTGCCAGCAAGCAGCACGTAGTCTGCCGTCACGCAGCCTTCGGCCGTGTTCACCACGGCGGGTGTGCCGCGGTCGAGGCTGAACACCCTGGAATCTTCGAACACACAGCCCCCGGCCACTTCGAAGGCTGCGACTTCCCCGAGCAGCAGATTCAGGGGATGCACATGTCCGCCGGTGTGGTCGAGCAATCCGCCTACATAACAGTCGGTCTGGATATGGCGGCGTACGCCCGCTGCATCCAGCAGTTCAAGACCCTGATGTCCGTACCGTTCCCACAGAGCTTTCTGTGCGGTCAGGTGCTGCATCTGCTTTGCGTTCAGCGCCGCAAAAATTCCGCCGGGCTTGTAGTCGCAGGCAATCTGGTAGCGCTCGATCCGTTCGCGAATGATGTTGCCACCCTCGAACGCCATGTCGCCGAGTGCCTTGCCGATCTGGTTGCCATAACTGCGCTCGATGGTATCGATATCACGGCTGTAGCTGTTGACCAGTTGCCCACCATTGCGCCCCGAAGCGCCATAGCCGATCCGCGTCGCTTCCAGCACCACCACGCTGAAGCCGGCTTCCACCAGATGCAGCGCTGCAGAGATACCGCTGAACCCGGCGCCAACCACACACACGTCCGCCTTGATCGATTCCGTGAGAATCGGCCGGTCAGTCGTGTCGCTTCTGGTCGCGGCGTACCAGGATTTCACGTGAGGGGTGCGCTGTGTCGTCATCCGGAACGCCTCTGTTCAGGTGGCGGTAGAAACGGGTAGTACGCATGATCTGTTCGGAAAAGGCGAGCGGGTTTTCCCGGGCACGCGCCCGGTTACGGCCTTCGCCGGTCAGGTCGCGCTTGCCCGCCAGCAGCGCCAGTCCGCACGCAGTACGAAGCCCGAGCAGGACGGGATTACACTCTGTCGTCACAGGCCTCTCGTTCTGTTGTGTGCAAGTGCTTGTCGGTGCTTGTCGGTGCTTGTCGGTGCTTGTTTTATGCAACAGCCAGGGGCCTGTTTCAATATGAACGGTGAGATTTCCGGGCTAGCGCCGCTTCTGCTCGGCGATGAAGCTGGCCCAGGCCGGATGCTCTGCAGGATTCCAGAGCCCTTCGATGAATTTGTCCGCCTGTTCCTCCGTCCATAAACCGTTGCGCATCGCATACAGGCTGTAAAATGCACTAACCCGGAAGTTCGCCGCGCAATGCGCGTGGACTGATTTGTCACCGACCTCATCCATGGCCTGGACAAACGCATCAAAATCAGCCTGTGTCGGGGTGGCAAAATCCACGGGGATGTAAACATAACGCAGCCCCTGGCTCGTCACGATCTCGCCTTCTTCAGGAATCGAATACTCGCTCTGGTCTGGTAACAGGTTGATCAGGGCGCCATACCCTTCCACCTGCAGGTTCCTCAGTCGTTTGTCGCCTACTACACCGGAGGTGGTGACACGCTCACTGATTCGCCGAAAGTTGTAGCTGCCTTCAATACCCATGGTTTCCACTGCGCTGTTGTTGATTTCAGTTGATTTCAGTTGATTTCAGTTGATTTCAGTCGAACCGGCGAGGACAAGGTCGGCCTGGACCATCGTCATCACAATGACCAGCGCCATTGCACCCCACACCCGGAGCCGGCGCGACAAAAGTTCTACAGGCTGCGGCGGTGCTTGCCCCCGCCATGCAGACTCCTGGCCCGGATTGTTCATGGATGGTCAGGGCGAATCTCCCGAACCGCATACCGCACAGGGTCGTCCCCTGGCCGTTTTAGACAGCCTGTCCATCTGCATGGCGCCGGCAAGTTTGTCATCAACAAAACGAATGCCCAGCGATCCATACTGCCAGGTCTCTCCATCCGCTGTCTTCGCGGTGGCATCCGGCTCATCGAGCCATGCCAGCACGGCGGGCTTGGGCGAGCCGTTCTTGAGCCCACCCTCATGAATCAACTGCCCGAGGTGACGCAGCAGATTGGCCCGGACAGTACGATCTCGCGGATCGAGGGAATACGCGGTCCGCACATGCGGCCAACCTTCCCTCGTCCGCCCTGCCGCAAAGTATGCTGCAGCCAGATTGTTGAACGAACGGGCTGAAGCGGGGTCGAGCCGAACGGCCTGCGTCAGATGGGTGATTGCCTCGTCGTATCGACCGTCATCAATAGCCTGCGTGCCGTTGATGTAGCTTAGATTGGCGTCCACCGACACACACCCCCCCAGTGCAACAGACAAGGTTATCCACACCACCACGTGGCTGAAGCGAAACGCTGAGGAGCCCTGGATCACCTCAGCATCTTGGCAAAGCGTTCGAGTTCACCCGGGATATCCGGGCCCGCCGGTTGATAGGCAATTTCTGTCACACCGGCTTGCTCGAAGCGCTGGAACTGCTGCTGCCAGGCATCCGGCGTCTGGGCCAGTTTTTGAATAGTCAGCAGCTCACCTGTGACAAATGTTCGATCCCGGTCATTGACTGCAATCAGGTGTTGATCATGTAACGCAAGGTGCCGTTCCCTGCCAGGAACGGTGTCATACGCTGCGGCCCACTGGCGGCCTCCGGGCAGTGAATCGAGTGCGTCGAACTCGGTAGCCCAATGCAGCCCCACTGCTGCGGCATGTCCGGCAGCAGCGATGGCGCGTTCCGAACCCGGGGATTCGCCTGGCAACAGCACCGTCCCCATTGCCAGCAGGACACTGCGCGCAAATCCGGGAATCGGCGCCGAACCAAAAACACCCTGGCCAATCGATCTGGCCACCTCGATGCCTTTCGGACCCGCCGCAGCAATGATGAAAGGCACGTCAATGGGCCGGGCCGCACCAAAACCTGCCGGGTGCAGCATGCGGATGGGCGCGCCTTCCCACTCAACCTGCTCGCCACGCAGGAGACCCTGCACGGTACGCACATAGTTTGCCACCTGCTGCCACGGCAGGGGCCGCTGGCCCAGTGTCAGCCGGCCGGTGAAACCCGAGCCAATGGCAACCGCGACCCGCTCGACACCGGCAATGCCAGCCAGGGTCGCAATCGCAGCCGCATTGGTCATCGGATGCCTGAGACTGGGAACCAGAACTGCAGGACCCAGGCCAATCCGCTGTGTGCGCTCTGCTGCCCGACAAAGTTGCACCCAGACATCCGGGTACAGGGCTGGCGAGTCGTAGAACCAGGCACGCTCATAACCCAGTTCTTCCGCTACGCGAGCATGTTCGTGACTGCGTTCAGACGTCGCAAACGCACAGGACAGCGCCAGGGTCATAGGACTCTCCTCGAGGTGGTACTTTGGGAATGCTGAGAACCGAAGTGGTTACTTCAGCACGAGTCTGATTCTCGCGCCACCCAGTGGGCTTGAGTCGATCGAAAGTGTACTGCTGTACAGGCTCACCAGTTCGGCCACCACCGAGAGACCAATTCCCTGGCCGGGTTGGACTTCATCCGCCCGTATGCCCCGATGCAGCACGTCCTCTCGCAGGTGCTCCGGGATCCCGGGCCCATCGTCATCGATGCACACCTCGATGCCCGCGGCGACTCTGGTTGCCTGAATGGTTATCCTGGCGCCGGTGTACTTGAATGCGTTTTCCAGCAGATTACCAAAAATTTCCATCAGGTCACCTTCATCACCACGAACCCGCAACTCGGGATCGATCCGCTGGCTGACGTCGATGGAACGATCGCGATACGCCGTGCGCAGCGCACGCACCAACCGCTCAACCAGCGTCGCCAGCACAACCGTACTGCCTACCACGACAGGGCCACGCACGGCCGCACGTGACAGCTGGTGATGCACCGTGCTTTCCATACGAGCCAACTGCTCGCGCACCAGGTCGGAGCCGGAGCCATTGTTCGAACCGTTGGCCGTGGAGAGTGCGTTGCGCACCACGGCCAGAGGCGTCTTCAGACTGTGCGCGAGGTCTTCGAGGGCATTGCGGTAACGCGATCGGGAGCGTCGTTCATGCTCGACAAATCGATCCAGATTTTCCGCCAGACCCTGCAACTCCGCCGGGTAAACCCGGCTGAGCGCTTCGCGATCACCGGCTTCGAGCTGCCGTACTTCATCGGCCATCTGGCGCAGCGGTGACAAGCCCCAGCGCAGCGCGAGGAATTGAGCCGCGACAAACAGCAGCAGGACCGCCGTGAGCCCGAACAACAGATTGCGCCGGAAATCCTGCATCGACCGTTCGAAGGCAGACGTCTCGGAAGCCACGGTAAACGTCAGCACGGTGCCATCGTCCGCCCCCCAGATGACCGCATAACTCAGGTAGTAAAATGGCGCTGCCGCATCAGTGACTTCTGTGAACTGGAATTCTCCAGGCTCCATTGCCAGAACATGTTCAGGAAAGGGAACATCGCTCGTCAGAGCGGATGGAGAACGCCAGGCTCGAACACTTTCGCGCATCTGCACACTGGCATAGAGCCCGCTTTCAGGCTGATTCAGCCGCGGTTCGGGCAATTCCGCAGACAGGCTCACGCGGCCGTCGACAAAATCGACCACCCCCATCAGCGAGTAGGTCACCAGTCGAAGCTGCTGTTCAGCTCCGGTCAGTACACTGGCCTTGAAGGATCGATCGAGAATGTACCCCGCGAGGGTGAGACAGGAGCCGAGAACGAGAGTGGTGATGAAAAACAGGCGAGTCTGAATGCCTGCTTTCACACGTCACGGTCCGAGAAAAATCGGTATCCCTGGCCACGCACCGTACGAATAGGATTGAGCGGGTCGAGTTTTTTGCGGAGTCTGCCAACAAACACCTCGATGACGTTGCTGTCGCGGTCGAAGTCCTGCTCATAGAGGTGGTCTGTAAGCTCGGTCTTGCTGACGACCCGGTTGGGATTGAGCATCAGGTATTCGAGCACCTTGTACTCATACGCGGTGAGGTCGACAGGCGCGCCGGACAACCGCACGTCCTTCTTGGCAGTATCGAGTTTGAGTTCGCCGTGTTCGAGCACCGGCGAGGAATAGCCGGCGGCGCGCCTGATCAATGCATTCAGACGCGCCAGCAGTTCTTCCATCTGGAAGGGTTTGGTCAGGTAGTCATCAGCACCGGCTTCCAGACCCTTCACCTTGTCCTGCCAGTTGCCTCGTGCTGTCAGTATCAATACTGGCATGTTCCGCTCTGCCGCCCGCAGCTTGCGGATCAGACCCATCCCGTCCAGTCGTGGCAGGCCCAGATCGATGATCGCGGCGTCGTAGTCGTACTCTTCACCAAAGTAAAAACCTTCTTCACCATCCTTTGCGGAGTCGACGACAAATCCGGCACCACGCAACGCAGCCACAAGTTGTCCGGCGAGGGCTGCCTCGTCTTCAACAATGAGTACTCGCATGCTTTCTACTCGTTTTGGGTGCGACCCTTGCGATCAACAAACCAGGTTTGAACCTGACGTTCGTCAACCAGGACGCGGACCTGATAGCCGACTTCGGATCCACGGCTCGCGGAATTAGCGGAGAGGACCCGTCCACCCGTGCGGTGCCGGATGATGGCGGTAGCCGTTTCCAGGCTGACATCCGGATTCGGCTCGACCAGATAATTCTGTGTAGCGGCTTTTTTGTATTCACTGGCCACTGCATCGGACGGAGCGCCCGACAGACCCACTACACCACCGAACAACATCACTGTGAGTGAACCAAAAAGCAGCCGATCACACCACAGGCTGTTTTTCCCGGCCCGGTTGTGCTTGCTGGTCCTCTGCTGCCCCTGGATATGGCTCTGGCTCTGAACGTTCATGCCCATGCCCTCGTCTGCACCCAAACTGTGACCGGACCCTGCTTCGATGGGATTGTAACCACATTCTGCCTGCAATCGCAGCGACCTCGCCACAACTGTGGACACGAGGCAACCCTCATCGGTTGCCTCATGGCGAAGGCTACTCTGCAGGCGCAACATCTACCCGCACACGTAGCGTCTCACCGGGATGGTTCCTGGTATGGGTACGGTAGACCTGGTCGCCCCACGCATATTCAACGTCATAACCTGCCAGCTCTTCCTGCTCGCGAACTTCATTGACGCTCTCGCAGACGCGCTCGGTACCATAACGCGAAACACCTGTCCGGTTGGCCTGCGCGCGTCGACCGATGTCATTGCCGATGCTGCCACCCAGCACCGCGCCCACTGCTGTGCCTATACGCTTGTTACCCTTGTGGTGACCCACCGCATTGCCAAGCGCACCACCGATGACAGCACCCAGGATGGTCGGTGTTGCCGAGCCACGTCGTGCGGGTTCGTAGTAACTCACTTCTTCCTCATGGCAACGCTCGGCCGGAACGGTATAACTGACCGTGCGATAGACAGGGTCTGCGCGCAACACCTGGGCCTCCTGATATGAAGTGGCACACGCGACACCGGAGAGCAGCACAGAAGCGCCGAGAACCACCGCACCCAGTGTCCGGCGTACTGCGCTGACGCTGACCTCGCTGACCTCGCTGACCTCGCTGACCAGTTGTACGGATTGTTTCGTGTTTGCGTTCTTCATGATTACCTCTGCATGACCTCAGCATGACCCCTGCCGTTTGCACGACGCCCTCATGGACTTCGATGAGGGTAGTCGCCATGTTACGGGGAAGGCCTGAACATCAGATGAATAACCGGTCGTTGCATGGGAACCAATCGATCGGTGTCGGTCTAAGTTCGAAATTTGCTACCGCTCGAACACCAGGGAACCTCATGCACGACACTCTTGCCCGGAATATCATCGGTTGGTACGACCGCACGCTTGCGGCCGCGCTGCATCTGGATGGCGTGGTTTCGCTTGGCTTGCGGCTCATCCTCGCTCCTGTGCTCATCGGTGCCGGCTGGGAGAAACTCCATGGCGAAAACTGGTTCGCCTTCCAGCTTGAGTCCTTTCCCTTTCCATTCAACATCCTGCCACCAGAATTTTCATGGTTCCTGGCTTCGTGGACCGAATTTGTCGGCGGCATCTGCCTGTTGCTGGGTCTTGGTACACGGGTCTGGGCCATCATGCTGGCCATAACCATGTTCGTCGCGGCCTACTCGGTGCACCTGCCCAACGGCTGGGCCGCGATTGCGCCATCTGCGCCAGCACAGATCTGCAAGCCGGCAACCCAGGCACATGCCGCTGCCACCACGTTCGAACGATACATCCACTGTTACAACGTCAATGAGCGCACTATCGACGCGTCCGAGCGTCTTGACGAGATCAAGGTCATCCTCAAAGAGCAGGGCAACTGGCAGCGACTCAGCGGCGCCGGCAGCATCGTCAAACTGAACAACGGTATCGAGTTCGCTGCCATCTATTTCATGATGTTGCTGTCCCTGGCCCTGATCGGTGGGGGACGATTGTTGAGCCTCGACTATTTCGCGAACCTCCTCCTGAGAAAAAAATGGCCGCAATCCTGAGCTGACACCGCAAATCACCTGCGGGCAGTCGTCATGCCCGCTATGATCGCCGCGCCAGTCGACAAGGTGTTCTTCATGCTTCGAGCCGTCATGATCATTGCGCTGCTGCTGGTCGCCAGTTGTGCGACCCCGGTTGCAGGCCCACTTTCCGTCGAGATCATCAAGAGTCCGAATGATGATCGCGACTACCGATACCTTGAGCTCCCGAACCAGCTCAAGGTGGTACTGATATCCGATGCCAGCAGCGACAAGGCAGCAGCCGCCTTGACGGTGTTTCGGGGCAGTCTGCATGACCCGGCAGAACATCCTGGTCTGGCCCATTTCCTCGAACACATGCTGTTTATCGGTACCACCAAATACCCGGATGTCGACGGTTACCAGCACTTCCTTACTGCCAACGGTGGCACCTCGAACGCCTATACCGCGCCGGATCACACCAACTATTTTTTCGACGTCGCGCCCCCGCAATTCCCCGAAGCGCTGGATCGATTCGCGAATTTTTTCATCAGTCCGCTCTTCACTGCTGAATATGTCGATCGGGAAAAAAACGCCGTTCACTCCGAATACCAACTGCAGCTCAAGGATGATGGCTGGCGAGGAATGACGGCCGGCAAGCTCATGATGAATCCGGCCCATCCGCTCGCCGGCTTCAGCATTGGCAGCCTTGAGACTCTGAAAGGCGATGTCCGATCTGCGCTGCTCAAATTTTTTACTGGCGAGTATTCCGCTGATCAAATGGCTCTGGTCGTCCTGGCTCCAGATTCCCTGGACACGCTGCAGACGTTGGTCTCCGAACGATTCAGCACGATTCCGAACCACAATCTGGGTCGGGACGATACACCGGTCGAGGTTTTTAACAGGGACGACCTGCCCGTTCGCCTTGACGTCAAGCCGATCCAGGAACTGCGCAGCGTTACCTACTCGTTTCCAGTACCTGCCCTGCGCCCGCACTACCGTGCAAAGCCCGAGTTTTACATCGCCAATCTGCTGGGCCATGAAGGTCAAGGCAGCCTGTACGCCACCTTGAAATCGCTCGGTTGGGCGACCGGTCTATCGGCGACGTCAGGCGATCTGGATACAGACGAATCCAATTTCGACGTCGGCATTTCACTGACCGAAGAAGGCGCGAAGCACATCGACCAGATCACGGCCTACCTGTTTGCCTACATTGAACTCATGCGCAAGGCGGAGCCGGCCGAGTGGCGGCAGAAGGAACTTGTCAAACTGGGTGAACTTGGCTTCCGATTTCTGGAAAAAGGCGGTGCATTGAGCACCGTCTATGGCCTGGCACCCGCACTGATGAACTACCCGGCCGAAGAAATCCTTCGCTATCGTTTTCGCTACGACGAATTCAAACCGGAACTGATTCGCAGTTTCATGGATCACCTGCGCTCCGACAACGTTGCCGTACAGGTGACCCTCCCTGATGTTGAGACCAATGCCAAAGAGCCATGGTTTGGCGTGGACTACGCCTTGACGCGGGGTTCAATCAAGGTTGTGACGCTACCGTCATCTGCGTTCGCTGGATTGTCACTACCCGAAGCCAATCCATTTCTGCCGGAAAATCTCGAACTGGTCACCGCGAAACCTGTACCTGGCCAGATCATCAAGGATTCTGCGGTCAACTACTGGCTGCATTCCGATGGCGAATTTGGCGTACCCAAGGCAAACCTGCGATTCAATCTGAATATCGACGGTGGCCTCGTGACGCCCGAGGACCAGGCCGCCGCCCGACTTTTCGCCAATCTGGTCGCCGATACCATGAACCAATGGGCGTACGCCACGTTGCTCGCCGGCATGAATGCTCAGATCGGTACCCGCCCACTCGGTTTCCGGTTTGACATTACCGGTTACAACGACAAACAACTCGTTCTGGTTGAACGGGTACTCGAGACTTTTGCGACGATGCCAATTGATGCAACACGATTTGCCATCATCAAACGTGATCTGATCCAGTCACTGGATAACAGCGACAAGGAACGACCGTACCTGCAGACCATGGCAGCCGTTGGTCAGGCGGTGCATGGCACCGAGTGGCCAGAGGCAGAAATATCGCGCGCAGTCTCCGCCATTACACCAGTGAGTCTGGACGCCTGGCGCAAGGAGCACCTGACGACCGTTGGCTTTTTTGGGCTTGCGCATGGCAACGTCACTGATGCCAACGCCCTTGGCGTGCTTGCCGCTGTACGCAAACACTTCAAACTGGGCGAAATCAACAGTGATCTACCCGGACCGGCACAGATCCTGGGGCCACAGTCCATTGAGCTGCCGATCGAACACGGCGATGCCTCGATCGTGGTCTTCCTCCAGGAGCCGGACCGCACCTTGCGCTCGAAGGCACTCACACAACTCTCAGCCCAACTGATACAGCAGGGTTTTTTCACAAGTCTTCGCACGGAGCAACAGCTGGGTTATGTAGTAGGCATGGGTGCAAGAGCCATTGACAGGCAGCCCGGCATTCTGTTGACCGTTCAATCACCGGTCGCTTCGCCTGACCAGATTTTCAAGGCCATGCACGACTATCTGGATGCCCAACCTGCTGTGTTGGCCGCAATGTCCGATGAACAATTCAACGCACAACGCCAGGGGCTGCTGGTCAAACTCCTCGAAGCCGACAAAAATCTCTCGCAACGAACCGAGAGGTACTGGAACGATCTGGATGAAGACATCACCACCTTTGATGGCAATCGCCAACTGGCTGCGGCCGTCGAAGCCCTGACGCGAGAGGATGTGCGCGTGTATGTCCGCGATCTGCCACGTCGGCTGAAAGAGCAGAGTATCGTCGCATTCTCCCGTGGAGCTTTTGCGCCCCTCGCCAGGCACGGCGAACGATCTGCGTCGGTAAGCGAGTTCAAACGTCGTCAAACACAAACCGGTACGGCGGCAGCGAACGCTTCAGCACCGCGCCGTACCGCTGGGTAACAAACCGACGATCAAGCAGGGTTATGCGGCCGTAATCCTTCTCATGACGGACCAGGCGACCGCAGGCTTGCACCAGACGTAGCGCCGCATCAGGGACACTGATTTCCATGAACGGATTTCGCCCCTGGTGTTCCGCCCACTCGGCCACCGCCTGATCGACGGGATCATCAGGAACGGCAAAGGGCAATTTGCAGATGATCACGTGCCGACAATAGTCATCCGGCAGGTCGAGCCCTTCGGCAAAACTCGCCAGCCCAAACAGGTAGCTGACCTCTCCACCATCAACCCGCAACCGATGGGCATCGAGCAAGGCCTGCTTCGCCGCTGCCCCCTGAACAAGCAGCAGGTCGGCAAGTTTGCGCGGCAGCAATTCAAGCACCTTTCGCATCTGTCGCCAGGATGCAAACAGCACCAGCGCGCTGCACTCCTGGGCCAGCAGTTTTGGCATGAGACCCGCGATTTCGATACTGTGTGAATCGGCTTGTCTAGGGTCGGTGGACATGGACGGGACACGAAATTCCACCAGTTTCGGGTAGTCGAACGGGCTCGGAATGCACAGCGTTGCTGCATCAGCACCCAGGCCGGACCGTTCGAGAAATCGATCCCAGCGTCCGGCTGCCGTCAATGTCGCACTGGCACAGACCGCACCATGACAACGCCCCCACAGAACCTCCCGTAACAGTTCGCCAGGCTCGATCGGTGCACTGATGATCTCGAAATCATCACCACTCTGATTGACCCAGCGGGCATGCATGACCGCAACTCCGTCTGCATCGATCAGTGCCGGCGCTTCGGCAAAGTCGGTCAGCACTGCGATGACAGCCTCCGCCCGGGCCAGCAACTGCCCAAGTACCGGCAACCAGTCATCGGTCTCATGCCGATTTGGCCAATCAACGTCTCCCGCGGCCACTTCGTCCAGTTTGTCTTCCATCCGCGACAGTACCGACTCGACCTGTTGCAGGGCGGGCAGGAGGTCTCCACAGGCACGTGCGAGGTCAACAGGTACACAGCCAAGCGGGAAACGATGGGTCGCGAGTGACTCATCGCGAGGGGTGAACTGAAGCTGCGCAACCTCTGACAGCAGCAGACTGAAGGACTCGGCAGCCGCCGCAGTTGCCGCAGCCAGGGTGGTCGCCAGGGCGACCAGATACTGAGGTCGCTCAAATCGCTGGGTCATTGTTCCAGTTACGGTGTTGACCTGATCAAACCACGAAATCGTTCCTTTCAATCGCGCCCGGGCGGAAAAGTGCGACTGGGTCTTGTCCGGCAGATGATGCGCCTCGTCAAAGACGTAGATGCAATTTTCCGGCTCTGGCAGGACCACGCCTCCCCCCAGACTGAGATCGGCAAGCACCAGGTCATGGTTGGCGACCACCACATCAACGCCCTCCAGTTCCTGCCTCGCCTTGAAAAATGGGCATTGGCTGAACCAGGCACACCGGCGATTGCTGCAACCGCGATGATCCGTGGTCACCTGCTGCCAGGCGGCCTCATCCACACCCTCACGCCAGGAGTCCAGTTCGCCATTCCAGCTACCATCGCTGAACGACTCGAGCATCGACTGGTACAGCGGGGTCGGATCGGTTGCAGTTGGTTCGAAGAGGTGGGCCGCCTGGCGGTCACGCGGTCGCACCGCATCGTCCAGCCGCTTCACACAGACGTATCGCCGTCGCCCCTTGGCCAGCGCAAAGCCGAACCGCATGCCGGAATGCAGCTGCAGATCAGGCAGGTCACGAAACACCACCTGCTCCTGCAAGGCCACCGTGGCCGTGGCGATGACCACCGTCTTGTTCAGCATCCTCGCGACCGGTATCGAGGCCATGCAGTACGCCGCAGTCTTGCCAGTCCCGGTGCCCGCCTCAACCGCAACCAGCCGTACGTCGGGATCACACAGACCGCGCGCAATGTGGGCCACCATTTCCCGTTGACCACGACGCGCCTTGAAGTCACGCGCCGAGAGCCAGTTTTTGTAGGCGTGCTGGATTTCCTGCTTCAGCGCTTCAGTCAATTCGAACATGACAGCAGGATAACTCGAATCCAGTGACCTGCATGCAGGCTTCTGCTTGAGCGAATGACAGCATTGACGCGTCCCGCAGGTTGAGCCGCAGACTCCTGCTTCAGACGACTCGAATCGACAAATGGAGCGTAGGGGTCAGACACATTCCAGCAATACTTCGACACGCCCATCACGCAGCGTGCCTCGATCGAGCCGCACGTACTCCATCGCGTCCACCACTTCCATCTGTGTATGTGGATAGTCCGGGATGGGACGACGTACGGCTTTACGCACCAGCGTATGGTCACTTTCAATCGAGTAGCGCCACGGAAAAAGCTGGCTTCGTCCATGCATGGCAGCAAACAGATGCATGCGGGATCCCACATGCAGATAACCCTGTAATCGACGGGCGAACACTGTCAACAGCGGTGGGGGCAGGTAGTTCGGATAGTCCCAGAGGAGGCAGTAGTCGATAACACCGCTGCCGATGAAAGCAAGGCGGTCATCAAAGATCCGTGCGGCATCCGGCAGGGTCATCTTGTCTGGAATACACAGAACGTCGAGCAGATCAGCACAATACACCTTGCAGCGATAACCCGACAGCAACTGCATGGTTGCAGGCTGTGCGCCGGCCAGATCAAGGATCGTGAAACATCGGCGGGGGTCCAGCTGCTGGAACCAGCGGCTGAGCAGCGAACCTGTCTCACGCGACCCTTGCAGTGGCAACGACTCCATCTGCGCTGGAGCAGTCTGCGTTTCTCCCCTACGCTCGGCTGACCGTATTCCGGCCACTGGCCTCAAGAAGCAGCGGCCCGGTTCACCGCCGCCTCGATGGTCGCTCCGTTGCGATGACCTTTTTCATGGCTCTTCTCGGCAAAGTCCATATCGATCATGCCCTTGAAGCGGGCTCCGTCTTCGACCAGCACACGTGGCGCCGTGATGTTGCCACGCACCCGACCTGAACTGGCAATCACCACGCGTTCGATCCCGACCACATCGCCCACGACCTCGCCTTCGATGCGAACCAGCTTGGCGGTCAGGTTGGCGTGCGCAGTGCCGGTCACCCCGATCGTCAGATCGTGCTTTTCAAGTTTGATGGTGCCTTCGACATGGCCTTCAACAAGCAGGTTCTCACCGCCAACGATGTCACCGGAAACCTGGATGGTGGTGCCAATGACAGCCGGTTTACCGCCGTGATTGGACGGAGACTGCGGAATCGGTTCGGAACGCTGTGTTTCTGGAGCTTTCAAGGTGACGGAAGCAACATTGACGGTTGTTTCCTGCGGATTCTTTTTTTTGTCGAACATGGCCACGGCGAAGGTCCTCAAGGGGTATGCGGGTGCGGCAGTGTACCCCGCTGAAACCGCATAAATCACCCGCTGGCACGGGAAAATGCCGGGCTCGGTGTCTACGCCAAGCGTTGGCTGGCCGTCGCCAACCGATCTGGATCAGGACTGGATCAGCGTTGAAGCAATTCCAGAAACGCGGCCTCGTCGAGGATTTTCAATCCAAGCTCGTGGGCCTTGTCCAGCTTGGAGCCTGCACCGGGCCCGGCAATGACCCCATGTGTTTTCGCCGAAACCGATCCCGCAACTTTTGCGCCCAGCGCCTGCAATCGTGCTTTGGCCTCCTCGCGTGACATGCTTTCGAGCGTGCCGGTCAACACCCAGGTCTGACCGGCAAGCGGTGACGCAGCAATGGCCCCGCTGGCCGGAACAAGGTCCTCCCAGGTGACACCTGCGGCTCGCAAGGCCGACACCGCCGAACGATTTTCTTCTGCCGCGAAGAAGGTCGTCAGGCGGGACGCCACAATCGGCCCGACATCCGGCACGCGTTCAAGCATCACTGCGTCGGCCTGCATCAGCGCATCCAGCGAGCCGAAGTGACGCGCCAGAGCCAGAGCCGTTGCCTCGCCGACGTCGCGAATGCCAAGCGCGAAGATGAGGCGCTGCAACGTGGTGGTCCTGGCCTTGTCGATGGCCGATAGCAGGTTGTTACCTGATTTTTCCGCCATGCGGGGCAGACTCGTCAGATCCTCAAGCGTGAGGTGAAAAAAATCAGCTGCCTTGCGAACCAGCCCAGCATCCACGAGAGCGTCGATGATCCTGTCACCCATTCCATCAACGTTCATTGCCCGACGTGATGCAAAGTGCAACAACCCTTCCTTGAGTTGTGCTGCGCAGACGTTGATTCCTCCCGAACACCGCGCCACGGCTTCTTCCGCATTACGCTCAACCGCGCTGCCACATACCGGACATTGGGTCGGCAATTCGACTGGTCGGGCATCTGCCGGTCGGCGGTCGCCAATTACCGCCATGATCTGTGGAATGACATCACCTGCCCGTCGTATCAGTACGGTGTCGCCGATGCGAAGATCAAGCCGCTCTACCTGATCCATGTTGTGCAGGGTTGCGTTTTCCACCGTGACACCGCTGACAAATACCGGTGCAAGTCGCGCAACCGGCGTGATCGAACCCGTTCGACCCACCTGGAAATCAACGCCGAGGAGTGTTGTGGTTGCCTCCTGTGCAGCAAATTTCCACGCCATTGCCCAGCGTGGTGTACGACTCAGCGCCCCAAGACTTGTCTGCAGGGCGAGGGAATCGACCTTGATGACTGCACCATCGATGTCATATCCGAGTTGGTCACGACGAACTTCGAGTCGACGCAGGTAGTCCATGCATGCCGCCAGATCACCAACTTTCTCGATGAACGGATTCACACGCAGGCGCCAGCGACGAAAGGTATCGAGCACTTGCATGTGGGTGGCTGGTGGCCACGCTGCCTGACTCCCCGCCTGACTGACGACCTGAGCCGCGACCGGACCCTCAATCCAACCCAGGCTATAACAGAACATGGAAAGTGGTCGTGCGGCAGTGAGGCGAGGATCCAGTTGGCGAAGTGAGCCGGCGGCACCATTGCGCGGATTGACCAGCGGTTTGTTTCCCGATGCAGCCACCCGCTCGTTGAACGCCGCAAAGTCGGCGTGTGACATATAAATCTCGCCGCGAACTTCGAATCGTTCAGGCAGGTCTGGTGCGTCAAGTTGCAGCGGTACACTCTTGATGGTCCGCACATTGGCGGTCACATCTTCGCCGGTCTCCCCATCTCCACGTGTGGCTGCCTGTGTCAGTCGTCCACGCTCGTAAATCAGGGCTACGGCAACACCATCAATTTTTGGCTCGCACACAAATTCGAGCAGGACTGTCTCACCAATCAGCTTGCGGATTCGCGCCATCCAGTCAGCGATACCTTCTTCGTGGGTACTCTTGTCGAGTGAGAGCATCGCTTCTCGGTGGCGGATTTCCGGGAACCCGCCCGTGACCAGCGCTCCCACCCGCTGGGTGGGCGATTCGGGTACCACCCATGCAGGGTGCTCGGCTTCAAGGCGGGAAAGTTCGTCAAACAGCACATCGTACTGCGCGTCCGCAACCTGCGGTGAATCGAGTACGTGATAACAGTAGTTGTAATGGTCGATCAGGTGCCGAAGTTCGAGCACCCGATCATGGGAAGACACTGCGCGCCTGCCGAGCGATCAGGCGCGCCGGGACAGACGCCGCCGGGAATACTCCGCGATGCGCTCGCGATAGTGATCAAGAGTCTGCGTACCAATCACTGACCGGTGCTCGTCCTTCAGTTCTCCATCGAGCGATGCAGACAGCCCGGAAGCAACTCGCCGCATGTCATCAAAGATACGCAAGGGATGATCGAGTCCTTCGAGCTGCATGAAAAAAACCACACCCGGCGTCTGCAGTTCGCTGAGCCTGGAGTAGTCGAATGTGCCTGGATTGACAGCATTGGCGACGCTGTAAAGGTTGACCCGTGAAACCGGATCGACACGGTGAAATATGTTCATGTCCCCATATTTGATGCCATGCGCACGCAGGGCCTTGTACAGCGCGTGCCCGGAAAAAGCTCTTCCCGGACGCGCCATCAGGAATATGCTGATCACGGTGTCCCGATCGATCTCTTCCTCTGATGAGGCTGCCTCGGGGGTTGGTGGCGGCGTGGCCAAGCGCTCTTTCAGTGCCCGGCGCTGGACAGGCTGGGCATTTGCGGGGACGGTCACGTTCTGCACACGCGGTCTCAGTGCTGGTGCTTCGGTGCGGGCGGTGGTTCCTTCAGGCTCAGTGGTCTGCGGTTCGACGCGCAACGGCGCCGGATTGGATGCATGACTGCCATTGGTGCGCGCATAACCGCCAGTCGTGCCGGTTGTGCCACTGGTTGTTGTGCCACTGGTTGTTGTGCCACTGGTTGTTGTGCCACTGGTTGTTGTGCCAGTAGTTATGGGTGAGCCATTTTTCAATTCCGTGCGTACCGCTGGTCGCGAATCCTGCTGGGCCTGGGTTGGCTGGCGACGATTTTCCGTGATCAGCGCATCCCCGTTGCCAAACAGTTCTTCATCAATATCCTGACGGGATTGAACACGACTCGTGCCCGCGTGATTGGCGGCCCGGCGCGGGCTCTCACGCTTTGGCGCCTCTTGTGGTACTTCCCGGGTCGAGATTCCAGAACGCGCGGCAGCCGGTCGGGCGGTGGTTGTCGACCGCGACACGCCGCCGGCCGTATTGAGAAGCATGGGTGGTGATGACACGCCCATGTCGTCGCAGAGCCCGTCCGACTGCGGTAACACCCGCGCACCACCATTGGGCAGTTCATGTCGAAACCGGGCCTCCTCATCAAAATCCTCGGGGATCAGGTCCCGGGCGATTTCCATGGGCAGGTTTTCCCTTCGTGCGCGCCAAGCGATCCAGATGCCATGCAGGATGACAGCCACGATCATGACGCCGCCAGCAATGAGAATCAGCGATTTGATATCCATCGTATTCAGCGGCTCCTTTGGTCGTCAGCACGACCTGGACACGTTCAACTTTTCCGCAACCAGTCTGCTGTTCGCCTGGTCTATTCATGAATCTCCATGAATAGTCCAGGTTAAACGGCAGCCAGGGCTACGGCTTCACCGACGTCGACGCTGACAAGACGGGACACCCCCGGCTCATGCATTGTCACGCCCATGAGATGATCGGCTGCTTCCATCGTCAGTTTGTTGTGGGTGATGACGATGAATTGCACTTCCGATGACATCTCCTTGATCAACTCCGCATAGCGGGCGACATTGGTGTCATCGAGTGGTGCATCCACTTCATCCAGCAAGCACACAGGGCTTGGGTTGAGGTGGAAGATTGCAAAAATCAGCGAAATCGCCGTCATTGCTTTTTCACCACCCGACAGCAAATGCACACTCGTGTTGCGTTTGCCCGGAGGTCTCGCCATAAGCGTGACCCCGGTGTCGAGCAAGTCCTCCCCCGTTAACTCCAGGTAGGCGTGTCCTCCGCCAAACACCTTTGGAAACAGTTCCCCCAGTCTCTTGTTTACTGTTTCAAAGGTTTCTTTGAATCTGGCTCGTGTTTCACGGTCGATTTTACGCATAGCTTCGCGCAAAGTCGCCAGTGCCTGCTCCAGATCTTCATTTTGTGTATCAAGATAGGCTTTTCGCTCGGATTCCGTACGAAATTCGTCAATCGCCGCCAGGTTGATCGCTCCAAGTCGCTCGATTCGACGTTGTAGCTGCTCGAGTGTCTCCTGCCAGGCGATCTCCGTCGCCTCTGCTGGCATGGTTTCCCGTACATCCGCAATGGCGCGCCCGGTGGTCGCAATGCGCTCAAGAATGTTCTGTTCGCTGACTGAAAGTCCCTCGCGCGCAATCCTCGCTGATTCAAGACTCTCTCGCAGACCATCCGTCTGCTCTTCCGCGGCATGTCGCGTTGACTCGAGTGTCCTGACAACACCATCCAGTTCTTCCAGCTGGGTGCGGATGGTCTTCAGCTCAGCCTCGACACCGGCCCTCGCCTGCAGTTTTTCTTCGAGTACGCGTTGCAGATCCGGTATCGGGTCCAGCGATTGTTCGATGCCCGTTTTCAGGGATGCCGTCTGGCTCCCCAGATCCTGGATCTGCTGACGAAGGCGGTCGCGTGTTGTCCCTGCCGCTACCTGACGCGATCGAAGTGCAGCCGGTTCCGTGTTCATGGCATGGAACGCGTCGCGTGCAAGCCATGCCTGCTGACGTGCTGCATCCACCTGCTGTTCGGCAGTCTGGCGACCTTCGAATACTGATTCCCGTTCGATGCTCAGTTCCGTCCGACGTGACTCGGCGATCACCAGAGCTTCTCTGGCCATTGTCAGCCGCCCACCTTCTTCCTGTTCCTGCGTAACGATATCCTCGAGTTCACGCTGGATACGTTCACGGCGACGAACCGCTTCCTGCTGCTGGACGCGACAAACGCCATTCTCGGTTCGTCGCTCAGACAGCTCACGCTGTTCCACATTGCTCTGTCGCTGAAGCTGCTCCTGCTCAGCCTCGAGACCGGCAATACGCTCGCGCGCCATGGCCAGCAGCGATTGCAACTCGGCAAGTGCACCTTCCGCCTCTTCAACCCGGACCATGAGCGTTTCAATTTCCTGCCCACGTCCGATGATGCCACTTTGTGCACCGGCCTTCGGCGCCACGGTCATCCAGTCGGGGCCGATCCAGACACCGTCGCGGGTGATGATGCTGTCACCACTGCGCAGGACGTGACGGACCTGCATGGCAACTTCCAGCGACTCGGCCGCGTGCACACCTGCCAGCAGGGAACCCAGATTGCCACCGTTGCCACGCAACAGGCTGGCCAGACTCGGCAACTCTGCGCTGATGGGCGAATCAGGCACATCCCGGCCATCCTGTCTCGTCTCGACGAGCGCCAGATCACTGGCGGTCTCGGCTGCCAGCGCGGTGGAATAGTCATCGAGACTGTCAACGACCACACCGTGCAGAAAAACACCGAGGACGGTCTCCACCGCACGCTCCCAGCCTGCAACGACGGCCAGGTTTTCACCTATGCGTGCACGGCTGGACAACCCCTGGCCCACCAGCCAGGCTTCGTGTTCCGACTTGTCACGGCCCAGGGCCGCAGCCTGCACGGCTTCAAGGCTTGCCAGTTGGCGACGCAGCGCCTGGACTTCTGACCGCGTGGACTCGAGATTGCGTTCCTGCGCTCGCGCTTCATCGCGGGCTGTTGCCAGATCAAGACGATGTTGTTCGATCGTGGCTTCCAGACCCTGATGCTCTGTTTCCAGCGCGGCGATGGCTGCTTCCATTTCCTCAAGCTGGCCGTCCGCAACGTCGACCGTCGCCACGTTGTCTGCCATCAACAGTTCATGGCGGCGTCGCTGCCGTTCCAGAATCTGCTGGATGTGCTCGATGCGCGAACGATGTGACTCCACGAGCCGAACATTGTCGTTGAACCGGTGGTTGCTTTCGTCCCAGCGCCTTTGGGCTTCGCGCCGCCGCTGCTCTGCGCCATCCAGTGCAGCCTGCGCTTCCTGGTCCAGAACACGATTGGCTTCGACCGCCGGTGCCTGCGCTTCGACTTCCTCGATCAGCGTCGTGAGGTCCCGTTCGTCATCCGCCAGTTGCTGCTGCATTTCGGCAGCACGACGGGTCACCCCTTCGAGATCCAGTTCCAGTTGCCTGGCCCGACGCGTACTGAAATCGATGGTTTCTTCAGCCCGGGAGATCTCCGCACCCAATTGATAGAACGCGCCCTGGACACGATTGAATGCCTGTGACCGATCTGCGTGCTCCGCCCGCAATGTCTCGATCCGGGTTTCGATACGACGGTGTTCAGTGTTGGCCGCTTCAAGGCCAACCCGACTGGTCTGGATGCGGGTGTCGAGGGCTGTGATCTGCGCAGCCAGAGCGTCGTGTCGCAATGTGAACAGTTCGGCGACGGTGCGTGTTTCGTCGGCCTTCAGCTCCCGGTAACGTTCTGCCGCCTTGGCCTGACGCTGGAGTCGATCCAACTGTTTGCCCAGTTCTTCGCGAATGTCATTCAGACGTGCCAGGTTTTCGGTGGTGTGCCTGAGGCGATTTTCTGTTTCCCGACGACGCTCCTTGTACTTGGAGATGCCCGCCGCCTCCTCAAGATAACCACGCAGATCGTCCGGCTTGGCTTCAACCAGCTGACTGATCATGCCCTGCTCGATGATCGAGTAGCTGCGTGGCCCGAATCCGGTACCCAGAAACACATCCTGGATATCCCGACGTCGGCACTTGTTACCGTTCAGGTAGTAGGTCGACTGACTGTCACGGGTGACCTCGCGGCGAATGGCCAGTTCCGCATACGCTGCGTACTGACCACCGACCCGACCGTCGCTGTTGTCGAACAGCAGTTCAACACTGGCGGACACGGTGGGCTTGCGGGCGGAGGATCCGTTGAAAATCACATCGGTGATGTTCTCGCCACGCAGTTGTTTGGCTGAACTTTCACCCATCACCCAGCGAACCGCATCGATGACGTTCGATTTCCCACAACCGTTCGGACCAACGATTGAGCTCAGCTTGCCCGGAAAGTTGACCGTGGTGGAATCGACAAAGGACTTGAATCCTGCAAGTTTTATCTGCTTCAAGCGCATGAAGCTATTCGATTACCAGGGTGGATGAAGCGCGGTAGTCTAAAGTAAAGCGTCTTGTTTGCGCACCCTCAGTCCCAAGAAAATGTCAGGTTTTTTCCAGCGCATTCGCGTGGACCCTGCCCGCACCCGTCGCCGAGGGTGGGACAGATGCGGGTGGTGAGAGGAACGCTTCAAGCCTCGCGAGCTGCTGCATACCCGCGATCTGAATGGGATCGCTGCGCCACTCCCAGTCCCCAGGCGCCGCAGCTGGCTGTCCGGAGAGGCTCAGGCGCACCACGACCTCGACCTGTTGAGCAGCCGACAGCGGATTGGCTGGATTCATCGAAGCCAGATCATCGAGCCGAACCTTGAATGGCAGCATCGCCACAGTGCGTCGCTCGACTGCATAGGGCACTCCACCACCCACCGGCCGTGCAATCACAAACACCGTCGCCTCTGCGGCTGCGCCGTCAGCGACCGCGACATCCACCTCGATGGCCGGTAGTTCCGCCGGCACATGCACGCGGATCTGTTCCATGAAAGCGAGCAACGTGGCGCGGCTCTCGTCATCACGCACGACACCCAGTGCCCGGTTCAACAGTTGCAGTGAAGACTTGAAATCGCCGCTGCGTGCATGATGCACGGACATCAGTTGCAGCACTGGCACATTGCCAGGGTCACGTTCGAGGATCCGCTCGGCAATCTTCACGCTCTGCTCATCCACTTCACCTTTGGCAGCCAGGTAACGGGCCTGCAACCAGTAGGACTCGATCGCCAGATCATTGCCCACCAGTTCGTATGCCTTGGCAAAGGCTTCCGCCGCGCGCGCATGCCGCTGCTGCTTGAGCAGTACATGACCATAGAGGTACCAGCTTTCTGCGTCCGTCGGTCGTACATCGACCCTGGTTTCAAGCACATCCAGCCACTTCTCCAGTGCCGGATCATCATCAGCAAGCGCCAGCAGTGAACGCGCCTCAAGCAGCGTATCGGCAGTCGGATCCCCAACCTGCAGATAGATGAATCCAGCCAGCACGGGTGAAAACAGGGCCAGCACATACAACGGCCAGCGCGACTTGCCAGTCGCCTGGACCGGTGATTGGTCTCCCTGTGCGACATCATCAAGCAGTGAGGCGTCGAGCTCGCGGCGTAATTCAGTGGCAGTGTTTGCATCGGCACCACCGAGTTCGATCTCGAGCCCAAGTTCCTGCTGCCTCTGACGATACAGATCCGCCAGCGTGCGTTGTCGATCCGCTTTGGAGAACTGCCGCCTGGGCGGGACAAAAAACAACAGGGCAGCCAACGCTGCGAGCAGCAGGCAGGCAATCAGCAGTGCACTGTCGTTCATCGTGGATCCCGGGGTGCAATAGCGTTCAGGCGGGCGCTTTCCTCATCAGTCAGCACGATGGCGGGCCTGCGCTGCGTAATGCGCCGTATCCGCCAGATACCAATCAGGAGTGCGAGCAGCGGCAACAGCCAAAGTACGGCGGTGCCTGCATTGAAGGGCGGGTCGTAAAGAACAAAATCTCCATAACGAGCCACCAGAAACTCACGAATCTGCGCATCGGTCTGCCGCTCCTCCACCAGCAACCGGTAGACCGTCGCCCGCAGATCCATGGCGATGGGTGCATCACTGCCAGCCAGATTGGTGTTCTGACATTTTGGACAACGCAATTCATCGATGAGGCCGTAATAACGGGATTCCAGTGTCGGATCACTGAACTCGTGGACTTCAACCGTGGAGGCGGCCTGGAGGAGTACGGGGCTCATCATCAGCGCCACGCACCAGAGCAACACGCACAGGCGAATTCGACTCACGACCCGGTCGCCTCCATCTGCGCAAGCCTCATTTTCTCGAGCCGAGGGGCCATTTCTTCCGCCCACACACGCTCATTCACATCGCCAACCCGCTTGTAGACGATGTTACCCGCAGCATCCAGGAGGAAACTCTCCGGCGCGCCGTAGACACCCAGTTCGACGCCAAGCCGACCATCCCGATCCTGGAGATTGAAGCTGTAGGGATCGCCGTAAAGATCAAGCCAGCGTTGTGCCGCAGCCGGATCGTCTTTGTAGACAATGCCGACGATCTCCAGGCCTTCACGTTCCTTGAGCGTTTCCAGGAACTCATGCTCGGCTTTGCAGGTGGGGCACCAGGTTGCCCAGACATTGACCAGCAGCGGCCGTCCCAGCAGCACGGATTGATCTACCAGCACATCGTCCTGGTCCAGTCGTGGCGCGCTGAAGCTGGGAAAGGGTTTGCCCACCAGCGGCGATGGCAACACCGCGCGATCGCCAAGCTGAAAACCGACCAAGCCAACGCCGATGATGACCATGAAGATCGCCAGCGGAACAAAAAAACTCATCCGGTTCATAGCGCTCCTGCCATACCCGCAGGTATTGCAGCACGGGTCCGGATCCGCCGATAACGTCGATCAAGAATTGCCAGCCCACCACCCAGCGCCATGATCACGGCACCCAGCCAGATCCAGCGAACAAATGGCTTGATGTGCACACGCACAGCCCAACCACCTTCTTCTATGGGCTCGCCGAGGGAAATGTAGATATCCCGGAAGAACCCTGCATCGATGGCAGCCTCCGTCATCAGATTCCCGCCCGCCATATAACGTCGCTTTTCGGGCCGGAGCACGATATCGCGGCCATTTTCATGAACGATGAAGTGCCCTGCCTGGGCGACGTAGTTAGGCCCTTGAACCTCTTCCACACCAACAAACCGGATGGTTCTTCCGTACTGTTCAACTTCGGCACCGGGACGCATGGCGAGGTCTTTTTCCGATGACAGTTCAACAGCGAGCGCGACACCCACGACGGACATTGCAAATCCGATGTGCGCCGTGAACATGCCCAGATAGCCCAGGGACGGTCGATGTCCCTGCCGCAACTTCTGACCAAGATCGAGCAGATGGCTCGTGACAACGCCGGTAGCCAGCAACACCGCCAGCACGGCAGCAATTCTGGGAACATCAAAACGATCCAGCAACGTGATCGCTGCCGCAACGCCCACCACACCGGCAGTGATGCAAGGCCAGCGCAGTCGCTCACGCAGGCGATCAGCTTCGGTACGTTTCCAGTTGACTACCGGCGCCATCACCAGCAGTGCAGACAGCATCAGCATCAACGGGACAAAAAACAGATTGAAGTACGGTTTGCCTACTGACAGCTTGTCGCCGGTCACGCCTTCATAACCCAGCGGCAACAGTGTGCCCAGCAACACCACAGCGAGCGACACAACAAAGATGATGTTGTTCTGCAGGATAAACGAGTCGCGGCTGAACCAGGTGAAGGTGGTGCGAGACTTCAGTTGCCAGGCCCGCACGCCGTACAGCGTGAACGAGCCGCCGACGACGAGGACCAGAAACGCCAGGATGAACACACCACGTTCAGGATCTACAGCAAACGCATGCACCGAGGTCAGAACACCTGACCGGACGATGAAGGCGCCGAGCAGCGACAGTGAAAAGGCAACGATGGCCAGCAGCAGAGTCCAGCTCTTGAACACACCGCGTTTTTCCGTCGCGGCGAGGGAGTGAACCAGCGCAGTACCCGCAAGCCATGGCATGAAGGAGGCATTTTCCACCGGGTCCCAGAACCACCAGCCACCCCAACCCAGTTCGTAATAAGCCCACCAGCTGCCGAGTGCGATGCCGACCGTAAGAAATGCCCAGGCCATGTTGGTCCAGGGGCGCGACCAACGTGCCCAGGCGGTATCCAGACGACCCGAGATCAATGCCGCAATGGCAAATGCAAAGGCTACGGAGAACCCCACATAGCCAATGTAGAGCATGGGCGGATGAACGATCAGGCCAAAATCCTGCAGGAGCGGATTGAGATCTGCGCCATCGGCCGGTACAAACGGCACGTTGCGCTGAAAGGGATTGCTGGTGAAAATCAGGAACGCCAGAAACCCCACATTCATCAGCGCCATGACACCGATGACCGTGTGTCGAAACAGCGTCGGCAGGTGAGCAGATCGCCAGCTCACCGCCAGCATCCAGCCGGCCATGATCAATACCCAGAGCAGAAACGAACCTTCATGCCCGCCCCAGGTAGCACCCAGTTTGTAGGCTGTCGGCAATAACGAGTTGGAATGCTGCGCGACATAACGGACGCTGAAGTTGTCCTCGGCAAACGCCAGCACCAGCAGACCAAAAGCCAGCCCGGTAAAAACAAACTGGCCAACGACCAGCAAGGGCAGTACATACGCAGAGCCGGCCAGCAGTCGGGTGCGTGATCCGATACCCAGCACGGCCATGGCAATCGCCAGAACAAATGCCAGGATGATGGAAAAGTGTCCGAGTTCAACGCTCATTTAATGATTGCCCCCCTAGCGATAGCGATAGCGATAGCGGTGAAAATAGCGATTGCGGCAGGCATTGCGGCAATTTCGGCATCGGCACCATTGGCGTGGAATCTGTCGTCCAGCTGAACATCATTTTGGCATGCGGCTCTCGACCGGCGCCGGCACATGAATGTCGGCAAGTTCCGGAGGCATGTAGTTTTCATCGTGTTTGGCGAGTACTTCTCGCGCAACAAACAGGCCATCCGCCTGCAATTGCCCTTCGACGATGACACCTTGTCCCTCCCGGAACAGGTCTGGCAATATCCCTTCATACTGGACTGTGAACTCGCCACCCTTTCGATCAGTCAGCACAAAACGGCTCACCAGCGCTTCACGCTTCCAGCTCTCTTCGAGCACCATGCCTCCAGCCCGGATATTCTGCTCAATGGGCGCCTCGCGGGATTGCACCTGATCCGGCAGATAAAACATGTTGAGGTTTTCACCCAGCCCCTTGAGCACCAGCGCAATCGCTCCGCCGCTGCCCAGCAGGAGAAAGAGCACCAGAAACAGTCGACGTTTGTGAACAGCATTCATGATTGACCAGACTCCTTGCGTGCAACGATGTCCGCCTCGATATCCCGCGTCAGCCGCGCCGCTGACCAACGCGACTCCAGTACCAGCCCGGCGAGCACTACCAACGAACTGCCGTAGGCCAGCCAGACATACAGACCGTGCCGGCCCATGGCCGCCCACTCGACGATGGCTTCCACACTCACAAACGGCTCCCGATCAGCTCGTTGACCCAGGCAGTGTCGCGCTCACGCCGCAGCACTTCTGTGCGCATTCGCCGGGTTATGACCCAGCCAAACAGGCAGTACATGCCAATGACGTTGACGAGCAGCGGCGCCCACATCTGCATCGGCATGCTCACCCGGGTCACCGAAAAGGTCGAGCCCTGGTGCAGGGTTGTCCACCACTCAACCGAATACTTGATGATCGGAATGTTGATCAACCCGACAATCGCCAGTACCGCACAGGCGCGCCCGGCGGACTGCGCATTCGGAATGGCCTGTCGCAAGGCATACAGACCGAAGTACAGGAACAACAGGATCAATGTCGACACCAAACGCGCATCGGTCCACTCCCACCAGGTACCCCAGGTGGGTCGCCCCCAGACCGCGCCGGTGAACAGGCCCAACGCGGTGATCGCAATGCCAAATGGCACGATGGCCACCATGGCCACATCCGCCATCTTCATTCGCCAGACCAGGAGAACAAACCCGGCAACACCCAGCATCATATAGGCGCTCTGGGCGAGGATCACGGTCGGCACATGAATATAAATGATGCGGAAGCTCTCGCCCTGCTGATAGTCCGCCGGCGCAAACACCAGCCCCCAGATCGTGCCAATGGTCAACAGGGCAATCGCAGCCACACCAAAGCCCAGTTGCCAGGGAGCGAGCATGCCGTAAAACCAGCGTGGAGAACCCAGTCGATGCCAAAGCGTTTTCAAGGGACCCATTTCACTGCTCCAGACTGATGCGCAGCGCTGCACTGACCGCAAACGGCGCTGCAGTAATGCTCGCGAGGCTGAGTGCGGCCAGCCAGTACAACTCGGCCAGCGCCGGCTCACCATCCATCACACGATTAGCGGCGCTGACGCCGAAGATGAGCACCGGTATCAGCAGCGGCAACACCAGCAGCGCAAGGATGGCACCACCACGTCGCAGGCCAACGGTCAGGGCCGCACCAATGGCACCCAGACAGGTGATGGTCGGTGTGCCGAGCAACAGTGCCAGCATCAGGACCGGCAGCACGTCTGCCGGCAAATACAGTGCCAGCCCCAACAGGGGTATGCAGACCACCATGGCAAACCCTGTAACAAGCCAGTGCACAATCAGCTTGCCGAGGATGGCGATGCAGGGCGCCTCCGCCTGCAGGAACAGTTGCTCCAGTACACCATCATCAAAATCGCGACGAAATACACCGTCCAGGGCCAGCATGTTGGTGAGCAATACCAGCGTCCAGAGCACTGCAGGCGCATGCGCTTTCAAGGTCTCCGGGCGACCTTCTAGCGCCAGCGCAAACAACGTTACCGCCAGCAACAGGAATATCAGTGGATTCAGCACCTCTGTGCGCACTCTCGACACCAGCAGGAATTCGCGAGCGAACTGGCTGCTCAGCAGATTCATCATGCCGGGGCACTCGCACCGGAGAGTTCGACGATCCGGGTCGCTGCAGCGACCGGAACATGGCTGGCTACCAACGCGCTGCCTCCGGCTGCAACATGCTCACGCAACAGTCCGTCAACACAGGCGATACCACTCAAATCTAGTGCAGTGTACGGCTCATCCAGCAACCAGACAGGGGCCGCCCCGATCAACAGGCGGGCCAGCGCGACACGACGTTGTTGTCCCGCCGACAGGCGTTCAACCGGTTGTCTGAACAAGCCACCAATTTCCAAACGGTGCAGTGCAGCATGGATCAGCGGTTCATCGGCTGCGCTGCCGCCAAGACCGACATACCAGCGCAGGTTTTCGAGCGGCGACAAGGGTCCCGCAAGACCATTGGTGTGACCCAGATAAGCAAGCCTTGTGCTCTCCACAAGCTGGCCCTGCATCGGCAGCAATCCCGCCAGTGTGCGCAAAAGCGTGGTCTTGCCACTGCCGTTCGGCCCGCGCAGTTCCACGCATTCACCAGCCTCCAGGCGTAGCGAGAGGCCCTGAAACAGCACCGTTCGCTCACGGATGCAGGTCAAAGCTTCTACACTAAGTAGTGGTTTGGGTAGTGGTTTGGGGAGTGGTTTGGGGAGTGGTTTGGCGGGCAAGTCGGTAATTCAGACATCGAATGGCCGGGATTGTAACGGAACCTTTTGGCAGATGCTGGCCGAAGCAGACTCCTGCAGGCTGCAAATGCGGACCGGATCAGTCGAGCGGAATTACCCGGTAGCAGGGCTTGTATTCGCCGCTCAGCTTCATTCGTCCCTGGCGTACAAACTGCGCGAGCAGGTTGTCGAGTGCAGCAACCAGATCGCCCTGACTGCTGAGCTCAAACGGGCCATGCTTTTCGATCATGCGAATGCCATTTTCCTTGACGTTTCCCGTGACGATCGCCGAAAACGCGCGCCGCAGTTCCGCGATCAGTTCATGTCTGGGCAGGTCACGGGAAAGTCGCAGGGCTGCCACGCTCTCATGACTGACCAGAAAGGGTCGCTGCTGCTCGCGGGGGATCTTCAGCAACCAGTTGAAGTAGTAGGCATCCCCGTCACGTCGCCGCTGCTGGCGGACCTTGCGCATGCAGGCGTACATGTGCTCACCCACTGCCTCGGCGTTACCGATGATGATCCGATAGTAGCTGGCGATGTCATCGCCAATCGCCAGCCGCAAAAAGCGATCCAGTTCGGCAAAGTAACTTTCACTGCCAGGTGGGCCAGTAAGAACCACCGGCAACGGCAGGCCCGCATTGCGAGGATCGGTCACGATGCCGAGGATGTAGAAAATCTCTTCAGCTGTGCCGACACCGCCTGGAAAAATGAGTATTGCGTGCCCCAGGCGCACAAAGGCTTCCAGTCGTTTCTCGATGTCCGGCAGGACAACGAGGCGATTCACCATCGGATTGGGAGGCTCGGCCGCGATGATGCCGGGCTCCGAAAGGCCGATATAGCGGCCCTCTTTGATGCGCTGCTTGGCGTGTCCAACTGCTGCGCCTTTCATCGGCCCCTTCATGGCTCCTGGTCCGCAGCCAGTGCAGATATCGAGCCCGCGCAAACCCAGGTGATAGCCCACTTCCTTGGTGTACTCGTATTCATCCCGGCTGATGGAATGTCCACCCCAGCAAACCACCAGATTGGGAGATTGATTGGGTTCGAGTGCACGGGCGTGCTTGAGAATCTGGAAGACGGAGTCCGTCAGCAGTTCCGAATCAGCATCCTCGTCGGCCAGCAGTTCGGAAAACTCGGTACCGATGAAGACGATATCCCGCAGCACGGAAAACAGGTGCTCACGAATACCCTCAACCATCCGGCCACGCACAAAAGCCGAAGACGGCGCGCCGTGGATGACCAGCTTGAGGCCACGTGTTCGGCGAACCACTTCGATCCGGAAGTCCGCGTAGGCATCAAACAGGCCCTTGGCATCATCCGTCTCATTGCCGGTGTTGAGCACCGCAAGCGAACAGCGTCTGAACATGTCCATGAGGTCCATGCGATGCGCAGTGTTGGTCAGCGCCGACACCTCAAGTTGCGACAACACTTCCAGCGTGCCGCGCGGAGCGACCTGAGCGTTGATCTTGCCGTCCATCTGGCTGAGCAGTGGGGTTGCGGAATCGTTCATCAATTGAAAGTGTAGTTCACGCCAACATAGTACTGGCGAGGCATGGCTATGAAATACCGATCATTGCCAAACGCAAAATCAGCCCGGTCGGCATACCGGTCGTTGGTGAGGTTGATGATGCGCGCAAAAACCTGCAGCTCAGGTGTTGCCTGCCATTCACCACGCCAGTTCAGGACCAGGTTGCCTTCATAGTTGCGTGTGTTGTCTGCATTGGTGAAGTAATCATCCACCCAGTGGAGATCGAGCTCCTGATGCAAGCCTTCGGTGATCTGATATCCCCAGCGCAGAGAGCCCATGAACCGCGGCGCGGTATCCACATCGTCCCCTTTGTGAATGGTCTCACCACCACCCAGAGTCCGATCAAAATCATACTCATGGCGCGCCCACGTAAGGGACGCGGCAAACTCACTCTTGCCGGAGGTGAAATTCGAGGACAGTTCGATCCCGTGTGACCTGGTGCGACCTTCGCTGATATTGAAACCACTGGAATCGCGCAGGATCACATTACGGGTTCGCTCGGCAAATGCTGCCGCCTGCAGCCAGTTCGAACGGTAACCTGCTTCAACCGATATCAGTTCCTCGCTGTTCAGATCGGCAACCTGCTGGCCGGATTGCAGACGATAGAGTTCCACGGCCTGGGGTGGCCGAAAGCCACTGCCGATGGTTGCAAAAAGCTGTTGATCAACAAAGAGATCAAAGGATGCGCCCAGGCGCCCGGCAATATCGGTATAACTGTCCTTGCGATCTGCTGGCCGTGTATACAGGCAACCTCCAAACGCACAGGGCCGACCATCATCGCGTGTGTTGCCGTCCAGTGCCTTGTTGTCATAGTCAAATTCCTGCCATTCCACGCGTCCGCTGTGCAGCAGGTGCCAGCGGTATCCCATCGCCAGATCGAGATCATAAAATCCGGCCGCACTCCGCCCATCCACTTCGTAGTCGTAGTGCAGTCCCGGTGGTCTGGTCGCGACGATGAATGCCGATCCGATTGACGGCGCTTTCTGAAACTCGCGCAAACCGCCTCGAAACGCCTCGACCTGCAAACCGCTGTTGAGTGTCAATGCACCGGCTTTGAAACGATGTCCCACGATCACGCCGGCACTGGATTGGTCGTTGTCCTCCATCGGTTTGCCAACCAGAAAATGCTGGATGAAGTTCATCTGACTACGGCGCGCATACGGCGTAATCGTCCAGGCATCACGGTTGAGCTGAACCGCCAGGCGTCCGGACCAGGCATCCCGGAACGCTTCCGGATTCGGATTTGATCGTCGTAACGCCCCATCCTCGTAAGCATCCGTCCCCACCACAAAGCCGGCGGTTTCCTGATGCAGCACCGTCCCGGACACGGTCGCACGCATCTCCCATTCGCCCAACAAGCCTTCCAACACCGAGTTCAGCTTGTACTGCTCAAGGCCCGTCTGGGACTGATAACCATCAGCGTGAGTGGCATTGGCGGTGACCCCCCACTCAAAGCCGCCCACTTCAGTCCGGCTTTCCAGCCGAATCTGGCCGTGCCCATAGGAGCCACCCTCCACGCCGACACGGGTTGCCTCCGGCATACGGGTAATGACATTGATCGCACCCTTCATCGCGTTGCCACCCAGCACCGCGCTGCCCGGACCACGCCACACCTCGACTGCACTGGCCTGCTCGATGTTCATCTCGAAGAGATTGTTGACGTTGCAGAAGCCGGTGGGACGAATGGGGATACCATCTTCCAGAAACAGGAAAGCTCCACAGGAACCCGCTCCCGTCAGTGTGGCCGAACGAATGGCGGTCAGATGCTCCTGACCGGAGCCTCTGGTGATCCATACACCGGGGATCTGCGACAGCAGTTCAGCCGGATGGGTCGGCCGAATGCGATCAATCTCCTCCATGTCCAGCGCCGAAAAGGACGTGCCTCGCCCCGCCTTGGCTTGCAGGGACCCCGCAACCACGACAATTTCTTCCATCCTCCCTGCGCCAGCTTCAGGTGTGGCCGCAGACAAACGCATTGGCGCCGTGGCGATAACGACCGCAGCGACCAGAATTGTCGACGCGCAGTGCAGGTGCAGACTCTTCATCGGGGGATACCTCAGGGGGGCGAGCGGCACCTTACTCAAAGGATCACCATGACGGCAACCGGCGCATGCAAAACCTGAGATAAGATTCCTGGGCGCGGTACCGGGCGCCTGCAACGTTGTCGTCAGAGAAACCGGCGAAGTTGTACCCAGGCTCCTCGCCCGCCGCTCAAACGTCCGACCGACTTCAACGCCAAACTGAATTCATCCACACCGTCAGTCACACTTCGTCGAACGCTGGACGGACCACGCACATCCCATCGCGAATTCAGATCACCGGATTCGCCCAGCATCGTTAGTGCGGTCGGCGACGAGGTACTTCAAACGCACTTGCGGTGGCTGGGCTGACCGTTTGACCAGGGATGACAGCCCCCCAGTTTGCGTTCTGGGTAACCGCCGCGACATTGAGTTTGCGGTCTACTGTGAGCGCAACTGAAGCACTGCCGGTTTGCGCGACACTGTGGACCTGACAGGACAGCGATGCGCTATTGGTGACGACGGTGCCGGAAATGGTACCCAGCGCAAATGCTGCCGGTTGAAAGCCGAGACTCAACACCAGGTTCGCCAACAGGCTCGCCAACAGACGGCCGCGTTTCGTAAAGCAATGCATGGACACGCCTTATCTCGCTTGAGCCCCGCGGTTACGCCTTATTGCATGGAACTGTTTCCTCTGCTCTCTTTCCTTTGACTTCTTTCCTTTGACTTCTTTCCTACATTTTTGGACATCGTCTTCGGCTTGAACCTCAGGCGCGATTCACTTCAAACAACTCCTGATTCAGATGCTCTTCACTTCAGACGTACACTGAACGTCACATCTCCCGTCTTGCCTGCTTCAAGAGCCTGCTTGAAAACCCAGCGAATGGTCGTGTAATCAGCTGCCTGGGCTGCTGTCTCCACTTCATTCTTGATCACTTTCAGTTCACCGGGCTGACCAAAGGTCGCACCGGAATCGACACTGAAACTGATCTGCGTACCGCTACCTTGTGCCGTGCCATCGAGATACACGGTATCGGGTGGCAACGGATTGGTGATGACGATACTGCCTGCATCCACCACATCAGTTCCCTTGTTGGAAAAGCTGATGACGTACTGGAGCGTATCTCCAGGCACCACATTGGCTGCGTCGACCATCCGGCGTACCGGCTGGTTGTCCTCGCCGGTCTCGATAACAACTTTGTTCACCATGTTTTTCAGTTCAACCTGAGCCCGGACAGGTGTACTGAGTCCGGCTGCAAACAGCACAGCCAGAATCACGGAGGCGCACTTCAGACGCCCCGAGAGCTGCTGTCCTGGGTTACCCGCGACGTTCATCCCTTTTTTGAACATGGTTCCGCCCTTATGAACTGATGACGACATGGCATCGACCACCGTATGGTCGCAGAAAAAGTGATGACCTGGCCCGGACTATTCACGAAGGTTCGTCGCGAGGGTGACGAGATGCGCGAAAAGACAGTGTGGCGCGGACCGGAAGGCGCGCAGGTGTGCTTGACAGCACGTCGAGCACGCGGAAGGAGCACGTCCGGTGTTTTCGCTGCTATCGGCGACCGCAGCAGGCAATTCATGAATAATGCGGGCTAGGAGCCTGCGCGGCAGAAGGCGGCGGTGCGAGGCGAGTGTCAATTCGAGACCGATTTTTCGTTCGTTTGAGGCTAGTAGTGGGCGCTACATGCCGAAAACGAACAAAAAATCCGGCCGAAGTGGCGCCGCCGCAGCCCGTTGATCTTCTGCCGCGC
>Ga0105050_10001264_pt1 | contig 38194 bp, 32 predicted proteins | sample FRY01_FD_78088 | JGI IMG/M metagenome (GOLD analysis project Ga0105050, IMG submission 78088) | Freshwater microbial communities from Lake Fryxell liftoff mats and glacier meltwater in Antarctica - FRY-01 | ecosystem: Environmental > Aquatic > Freshwater > Ice > Glacier meltwater ...
TCCTTGCATTCATGCGTGAAACCATCCCGCAGGAATGGACGAAATTCCGCGACAAGGTGTCAGACAACTTCCGCGTCGTAACCCACGAGAACTTTCGGGTTTTGGAGTAGAAGCTGTATATCCACAGGCGCATGGCAATTTATCGACGCAACGGGTTGGTCCGGCCCTCTCTGGTGGTTCGGTTGGGGTGACTTTTCCTTCACTGATCTGAAGGCTGCGGCACGATCTATTGCGGTTTTGGTGCCAGATGTCACTCTGCCACTGTCCACGGATCTGTGTAGTGGTGTTCCTCGATATTCAGTGTCGAGCCGATCCGGTCGACCACCGCAAACAGACCCGGAGATTGCAGCGGCGTCAGGACGCCGTGCCACGTCGCGCGATGCAGGTTGATGCCCTGGCTGCCGTTTGTCAGGAAAGCACGCGGGGTTGCCTGCGGATCGGGTGCCACGATGACAAGGAACGAGTGCTGGGTCATCGGGATGAAGGTCTGGCTGGCCTCGGGGTGACGCTCGATCAAGGTGAAGGCGTAGGGCAGGGCGCGGACTTGGGCGAGAAAGATCGAAACGCCCGCGCGCGCATCGCCGAAGTCAAGTTTCGCGCGGTCGTGGTGGCGTTGGCAGAGGCCTGCGTTGATCAGGCGGTGCGCACCGGTCGCGTCGAGTACGTCGCCGAACGGGGCAAAGGCGGGGGCGGTCAGCGGTTCGGTGTTGATCTGGCGCATGGTGGTCCTTTTGGCGAAGGGCGGGGGGTTTCACACCCCCCGCACCCCCCGTGGGATATTTATGAACAGATGAAGCGGGTCAGCTATGAGGGCCGAAACCACCGGGGCCGCGCAGTCTGGCGTGGCGGTTGATGTCCTTGTAGAGCAGGTACCGGAAGGGGCCGGGGCCTGCGGCGTAGCAGGCTTGCGGGCAGAAGGCGCGTAGCCAAATGAAATCGCCGGCCTCGACTTCGACCCAGTCGGTGTTGAGTTTATATACCGCGCGGCCTTCGAGCACATAAAGCCCGTGTTCCATCACGTGGGTTTCCTCGAACGGGATCACGCCGCCGGGTAGGAACGTCACGATGTTCACCTGCATGTCATGCGCGAGGTCGTCATTGGAAACGAATCGGGTGGTGGCCCAGACGCCCTTCGTGCCGGGCATCGCGTCGGGGGTATGGTCCTGTTCGTTGGTCACGAAAGCGGTGGGGGCGGGCCAGCCGGGGGCGGGTTCGTAGCATTTTCGGATCCAGTGGAATTTGGCGGATGTGTCGGTGGGGGTGGTCAGGGTCCAGTTTGTGCCGGGGGGCAGGAAGGCATAGCCGCCGGGGGCCATGCGGTGGGTGTTTTCATTCAGGGTCAGGGTAGGGTGACCGCAGGTGACGAACAGCACGCCTTCGACGCCCGGATCGGGTTCGGGGGTTTGGCTGCCACCTTGGGGGGCAATCTCGACAATATATTGTGAAAAGGTTTCGGAAAAGCCCGACATCGGGCGCGCGAGGATCCAGGTGCGGGTGCCTTGCCAGCCGGGCAGCAGGCTGGTGACGATGTCGGTCATCACCCCGTGTGGAATTACTGCATAGGCCGTGGTGAAGATCGCGCGGCCGGTGTGCAGCGTGGTTTGCGGGGGGAGGCCGTCACGGGGCTGCGCGTAGGTCGTCATGGCAAGAGGTCTTTCAGCCGGAGTTCGGCGATGCGTTCAACCTGCGCGCAGGCGGTGTGAAGCTCGGTTGCGGTGTCGTTTGCGAGGCGGGTCTGGAAGGCGGCAAGAATGCTAGGCTTGGTGGTATCGCGCACAGCGATAATGAAGGGGAAGCCGTGTTTGGCGGTGTAGGCGGTGTTCAGGGTTTCGAACGCTGCACGTTCGGCGTCGGTCAGGGCGTCGAGGGCGGCGGAGGATTGTTCGGCTGTGGATTGAGGCGTCAGGCGTTTGGCGGCGGCGAGTTTGCCTGCGAGGTCGGGGTGGGCGCGCAGCACTGAGAGGCGTTCGTCGGGCGTGGCGCTGCGGAAGGCGCGGGCGAGGGCGTTATGCAGGCCGGTGGCGCTGTCGTGGGCGGGGCCGAGTTCTAGCGCGTGGGCGCGGGAGGCGATCCACGGCGAATGTTCGAAAATGCTGCCATAGGTTGAAACAAACTCTTCGAGCGGCATCTGAGAGGGGCGGGCGAAGCGTCTGCGAGGGTGGGTTTTTGCCCAGTGGCGGGCGATGTCGCCTCGGGTGGAAAACCAGACGTCATTGTGGGATTTTGCATAGTCGAGGAAGCGTTGCAGCCCCGCCACCTTGCCCGGACGCCCGATCAGGCGGCAGTGCAGGCCGATGGAAAACATCTTGGCCGCCCCTGCCTGCCCTTCGGCGTAAAGCGTGTCGAAGCTGTCCTTGAGGTAGCGGAAGAACTGTTCGCCGTCGACATAACCCGGTGCGGTGGCGAACCGCATGTCGTTGGCTTCCAGCGTATAGGGGATCACCAACTGGTTGCGGTCGGGCAGATCGAGCCAGTAGGGCAGGTCGTCGTCGTAGGTGTCGGAAATCCAGTCGAACGCCCCGGTTTGCGCCGTCAGCCACACCGTGTTCATCGAGCAGCGCCCGGTATACCAGCCGGTGGGAGGCGTGCCCACCACTTCGGTGTGCAATCGGATCGCCTCGGCGATGGCGGCGCGTTCGGCGTCTTCGGGCATGTCGCGGTGATCGACCCATTTCAGGCCGTGGCTGGCGATTTCCCAGCCTGCGGATTTCATCGCCGCCACCTGTTCGGGCGCGCGGGCAAGGGCGGTGGCGACGCCGTAGATGGTTACCGGAACGTGCATTCCGGTGAACAGGCGGTGCAGGCGCCAGAAGCCGGCGCGCGCGCCGTAGTCGTAAAGCGATTCCATGTTCCAGTGCCGCTGGCCCGGCCAAGGGGCTGCGCTTGCGATGTCGGACAGGAATGCCTCGGACGCCGCATCGCCGTGCAGGATGTTGTTTTCGCCGCCTTCCTCGAAGTTCAGCACCAGCGAGATCGCGATTTTCGCCCCGCCCGGCCAAGCCGCGTCTGGCGGGGTGGGGCCGTGGCCACGGAAGTCGCGGGGATAGCGGGGGGGCATGACGTCTCCTTTCGCGCAGACTATGCGGGAAAATCGCAGAGTATTATCAGAAAATCGCAGAAAGAGCTGTGTTGCAATCTGGTGGTCGCGTTGCGGCGCGGCTTTGGGTTAAGATTGCGACGAAATGGCGACAGGTGCGGAAATGGCGGGCGGAATGGGCGGGCGGTTGACGACGCATGTGCTGGACACGGCGCGGGGGATGCCTGCGGCGGGGGTGAAGATTATCCTGTACGGGATCAGCGGGCAGAGCCACCGGAAGATCCTGGAGGTTCAGACCAACGCCGACGGGCGCTGCGATGCGCCGTTGTTGGCGGGCGATACTTTGACGGTCGGGGCGTATGAACTGGTCTTTGCGGCGGGGGACTATCTGCGGACAACCGGGCAGGCGGGGGACGGCGTGCTGTTTCTGGACGAAATCCCGATCCGGTTCGGGGTGCCGGATGCGGGCGCGCATTATCATGTGCCGTTGTTGATCAGCCCGTTTGCCTATTCGACCTATCGGGGAAGCTGAGGCCGACCGTCGCCGTGCGCAGGGCGTCGCGGATGTGAGCGACCAGATAGTCGGTGAAGAGCCGCACCTTGGGGTCTTTCAGGCGGCGGTGCTGGCTGAGAGCCGAAAGCTGGGTCGGCAGGGGGGGTGTGGCGGTGGCGACTGGCACAAGGCGGCCGTCGCGCAGGGCACCGGCCACCTCGAACAGCGGTTTGAGGATGATGCCGCGGCCGTCCAGCGCCCAGTTGGTCAGCACGTCGCCGTCGTCCGTCTCGAACGGGCCGGCGATTTCATAGCGGCGCTGGCCGGCGGGGGTTTGCAGGGTCCATTGGAATTCTTTGGCGCCGGGAAATCGCAGGTTCAAACAGTCGTGGCGATCATTCACCAGCGCGTCGCCGTCAAGCGGCATGCCGCGCCGGGCGATATAGGCGGGGGCTGCGCACAGCAGGCGGGGGCAATCGGCGATCAGGCGGATTTTCAGGGTGCTGTCGTCGAGAAGGCCAAGATGAAACGCAACGTCGATGCCTTCGGCGGTCACGTCGATGATCCGGTCCGACAGGCGCAGGCGCACGTCGATCTGCGGATACAAGTCCTTGAACGCGGGCACAACGGGCGCGATCAGCCGCCGCCCGACGCCCAAGGGGGCCGAGACGAAGATGGTGCCGCGTGGGTTTTGGGTGACGTCCATCACCGCCGCTTCGGCCTCGTCTATGGCGTCGAGGATCTTGCGCGCGCCTTCCAGAAAGATCCGGCCATTCTCGGTCGGCTGCAGGCTGCGGGTGGTGCGCGAAAAGAGCCGGACGCCGAGGTGTTTTTCCAGTTCCGAGATTCGCGCCGAGGCGACGGCAGGCGAGGTGCGTTGGTCGCGGGCGGCAGCACTCATGCTGCCCAATTCATAGACACGGACGAACATCCGGACGGTGTTGACGTAGGACATGGGAGCGCTCGGGCGATTATTCGGGCTGGTTTGAAAGTGATCCGGCATTTGCAGGATTAACAGAAAGGTGGCGGTTGGGATAGCGTGATGAAAAAGGAGAAAACGCGATGTATGACTGGGCGGTCTTGTGGGAATGGGTCGAGATCGCGGTGCGCTGGACGCATGTGATCACCGCCATTGCGTGGATCGGCAGTTCGTTCTATTTCATCGCGCTGGACCTTGGGTTGCGCCAGACGCCGAGCCTGCCGCCGCGGGCACACGGTGAGGAATGGCAGGTGCATGGCGGCGGGTTTTACCACATCAACAAGTATCTGGTGGCCCCGGCGATGCTGCCCGAGCATCTGACGTGGTTCAAATGGGAAAGCTACGCGACGTGGCTGACCGGGTTCGCAATGCTGGTGCTGGTGTATTACCTTGGGGCGGAGTTGTATCTGCTGGACCCCGCCGTGGCCGATTTGGCGGTATGGCAGGCGGTGCTGATTTCGCTCGCGTCGCTGGCGCTGGGGTGGGCGCTATATGACACGATCTGCAAAAGCCGGTTCGGCGATGACAACACCCGGTTGATGATCGGGCTTTATGTGATTCTCGTGGCGATGAGCTGGGGCTACACGCAGGTTTTTTCGGGCCGGGCGGCGCTGCTGCATCTGGGCGCGTTTACCGCCACAATCATGTCGGCCAACGTGTTCATGATCATCATGCCCAATCAGCGGATCGTGGTGGCGGACCTGAAGGCAGGGCGACAGCCGGACCCGAAATACGGCAAGATCGCCAAGCAGCGCAGCACGCACAACAACTATCTGACGCTGCCGGTGATTTTCCTGATGCTGTCGAACCACTACCCGCTGGTGTTCGCGACGCAATACAACTGGGTGATCGCGAGTCTTGTGTTTCTGATGGGGGTGACGATCCGCCATTGGTTCAACACGAAACATGCCCGCAAGGGGAACCCGCACTGGACTTGGGGCGTCACGGCGGGGCTGTTTGTGGTCATCGCGTGGCTTTCCACCGCGCCGATGCGGCTGGTGGCGCAAGAGGCGGCGCTGACCGGGTCGGCGCTGCGGTTTGCGTCCGCTGCGGGCTTCGAGGATGTGACAGGGATCGTGCAGGGTCGCTGTTCCATGTGCCATGCCGCCGAGCCAAGCTGGGAGGGCATGTATTGGCCACCCAAGGGCGTGATGCTGGAAACGCCGTCGCAGATCGCCCGTGAGGCGCGGCGGATTTATATGCAGGCCGGGGTCAGCCACGCAATGCCGCCGGGCAATCTGACCTATATCGAGCCGGAAGAACGCGACGCCATCGTGCGGTGGTTTCGGGCGGCTGGCGTCGGAGCCTCCGGCGGGGATATTTAGAAACAGATGAAATCAGGCGGTGGTAAACCGCCATTCGGTGGTTTGGGCATAGGTCTGACCGGGGTGCAGTTCTATACTGGGAAAACCCGCATGGTTCGGCGCGTCGGGCCAGTTCTGCGCCTCGATGGCTATGCCTTCATAAGCTGCTTGGCCGGGGCGGATGGCGTGGCGGCCATCATAGACCTGAATGCTAAGGTCGGTGGTCGCGACGGTCATCGCGATGCCGCTTTGCCCGGTCAGGGTCAGGGCAGGCGTCAGCGCTCGTGGGGCGTTCGAGAGACAAAAGGCGTTGTCGAGCGCCGGATGGCCGCGGCTGATCTGGCGGGCGGTGCGGAAATCGTAGTCGGTGCCAGCAGTTGCGCGCACCTCGCCGGTGGGGGCAAAGCTGGTGGTGGTGGGAAGGTAGCGGTCGGCGTCGATCTGCAAGCTGTGGCCTGACCAGTCCGGGGTGCCATCAAGGTTCCAGTAGCTGTGGTTGGCCGCGTTAAACAGCGTGGGTTTGTCGGTGGTGGCGGTGATTTCCAAGCGCAAAGTGGCGGGGTCGGACAGCGAGAAGGTCGCAGTAACGGGTCGGGTGCCCGGAAATCCGCCTGCGCCATCGGGCAGGGTCAGGGTCAGGGTGGCCGATGTCGGGGCGGCCTTTGCCAGGGTCCAGACCTGCAGGTGACTGCCGACCGACCTGGAATGCAGGGTGTGCGCCCCGTCCTGATTGGCCTCGAACCGGTGCACTGCCCTGCCGATTGGGGCCTGTGCGCCGGTAAACCTGTTCACCACGGGCGCGATCAGCACCCCGTGGTGGCGCATGTCGCCTTCGTAATCCGCCAGCCGGTCAGACCCCAGCGTCAGACTGTACCGCGTGCCGGTCAGCCATAGGCCTTGCAGGGCGGCGCCCAGCGTCAGCAGGCTGACCGTCAGGGGGCCGTTGCACAAATCTATGCGAAGCACCGGGTCGCCGCGCGTGGTGATGCCGAAGTTTGTGACTGCCATGGGGCCTCCGATTGCATGGCAGGTTGGCCGAATACCGGGGGCAGGGTCAAGGTGCCGTGACCTGCCCCACGCGAACGGGTTACCCTGCGACGCAACCTGCAATCGCTGCGGCCAGGGCGCGCATCAGGTCGGCATAAAGCGCCGGACCATTGGGCAGCGCCGATCCTTCCGGATCGAGTGCTGCGCCGACGCGCACCCCCGTCGCATCGGCCAGAACAGCCAGAAGTTTGGGGTCGTGGTTAACCTCGGGGAACAGGCAAACCGGCGCTTCGGCCATCGTTGCCTGCAACGCACGCAGGTGCGCGGCCCCGGGATTTGCTGCATCGCCGTCGCTGACCGCGCCGACCACGTTAAGCCCATAGTGGCCTGCGAAATAGCCATAGGCATTGTGGAACACGACCAGTGGATGGCCTTGCGCGGGGGCCAATTGCACCTTCAGGTCGGCATCCAGCTGCAGCAGGTCCGCCTGCGCTGCGCGGGCGTTGGCGGCATAGGTGGCGGCATTGTCAGGGTCGAGGTCGGAAAAGGTGCGCGCAATCTCGCCCAGCCAGAGCCCGGCATTGGCCGGATCGAGCCAGGCGTGCGGATCGAGATCGCCATGGTCATGCGCCTCGGCGGCGTGGTCGTGCGCTGCTGCAGCATGGTTGTGCGCTGCTGCGTCGTCATCCTCGTGGCCCTCGGCGAAAGGTTGCACCAGGGTGCCGGGCACGGACAACAGGCGCAGGTCCACCGCACCCGTGTTGATCCCAGCGGCACGATCAAGCCACGGTGTCATTTCCGGCCCGATCCAGATGATCGCTTGCGCTGCCGCCAGATCGGCGGCCTGCGACGGGCGCAACTGAAATGCATGGGCATCGGCGCCCTTGTCGAGCAGGACAACCGGTGCGCCCAGATCGCCCATCACCTGTGCCACCAGAGAGCCGATCGGAGGCACGTCGGTGACCACGCGGGGCACCTCGGCGCTGGCGGGCGTGATCAAGGCGGGCAGGGTCAGGATACTGGCAAGGCAGAAAGATATGATATAACGCATCAGGCAGACCTTCCAAAAGTTTCCGGTATACACTACGTTATAGTATAACATGTCAAGAGGCGTTTTGATGACCCAGAGCCCCCATACCAGCAACGCGACCTGTCCGGGATGCGAAACGCCCGATCTCGCCTTTTTGGAGCATGATCACGATGCGTGTGCTAGCGATACCTTGGCGCGGGCCGAGGCTTTGCTTGTCGAGCGCGGGTTGCGCCTGACGCCAGTGCGCAAGCGGGTGCTGCAAATCCTGCTTGAGGCGCATCAGGCGTTGGGGGCCTATGAGGTGCTGAGCAGACTGGTCGCAGAAGGGTTCGGCAACCAGCCCCCCGTCGCCTATCGCGCACTGGATTTTCTGGAAGAACAAGGACTTGCCCACCGCATCCGCCGCCTGAACGCCTTTGTCGCCTGCATGCACCCCGGCGAGCCGCATGCCCCGGTGTTTCTGATCTGCACAGGATGCAACACGGTGGCCGAGGCACCGGGGGCCGTCGTGGGCGCGGCACTGGGAAAGGCGGCACGGGGGTTGGGCTTTGCGGTGGACCGCGCCACGGTCGAGGCCGTCGGTCGCTGTCCGGCCTGCGAGGCTGCCGCATGAGCCTGCTTGCAGCGGAAGGCATCTCGGTCCGGCTTGGGGGGGCAGAGGTGCTGCAGCACGTCAGTGTGGCAATCCAGCCCGGCGAGATCGTCACCATTCTTGGTCCGAACGGGTCGGGCAAATCGACATTGCTGCGGGCGATTTTGGGGATCGTGCCCGTGTCGCAGGGCCGCATAGTGCGGGCGGCGGAGCTGCGGTTGGGCTATGTTCCGCAACGGTTGTCTATCGACCCAAGCCTGCCGATCAAGGTGCGGCGGTTCTTGTCGCTGCCGGTGCGGGTGACGGATGCGCAGGCAGAGGCCGCTTTAGTCCGTGCCGGGGTGCCCGAGGTGGCGGGTCAGCAGATGATGGCGCTTTCGGGCGGGCAATTGCAACGGGTTTTGCTGGCCCGTGCGCTGCTGGGGGACCCGCAGGTGCTGGTGCTGGACGAACCGACACAGGGCCTTGATCAACCCGGTGAGGCGGCGTTCTACCGTCTGATCGAAGAGGTGCGCGGTGCAACGGGGATGGCGGTGCTGATGGTCAGCCATGATCTGCATGTGGTAATGGCGGCGTCGGACCGGGTGATCTGCCTGAACGGCCATATTTGTTGCGAAGGCACGCCGCAGGTGGTGTCCAGCGCCCCGGCTTACCGCGCCCTGTTTGGTCTGGGCACTCAAGGCGCGCTGGCGCTGTATCAGCATGTGCATGACCACAGCCACGGCCACGGCCACAGCCACGGCCACAGCCACGATCATGATCATGAGCCGGCAGAGGCCGACGTCCAGACGCACGATTACGTGGACCACACCCATGCTTGACGATTTCCTGACACGCGCGGCCCTCGCGGGGGTCGGTCTGTCGCTGGCCACCGGGCCGCTGGGCAGTTTCGTCGTCTGGCGGCGGATGGCCTATTTTGGCGATGCGACGGCACATGCGGCGATCCTTGGGGTGGCGCTGGCGCTGGTGACCGATCTGCCGATCGCCGCAGGCACGCTGGTGGTGGCGCTGGCGATGGCGGGCACCGTTGCGGGGCTGGCCGCGCGCGGCTGGGCGATGGATACCACGCTGGGGGTGCTGGCGCATTCGGCGCTTGCGCTGGGACTGGTCGCCATCAGCTTTGTCCCCGGTGCACGGACCGATCTTTCGGCCTATCTCTTCGGCGACATTCTGGCGGTGACACGCGGAGATCTGGGCTTTATCTGGGGCGGTGCGGCACTGGTTGCGGGGCTGATGGTCTGGCGATGGCAGGGGTTGCTGACCGCCACACTCAGCGAGGATCTTGCGCATGCCTCCGGCGTCAACCCGGACCGTGAGCGGCTGATCCTGACGCTGGCGCTGGCCGTCGTGGTGGCGGTGGCGCTGAAAGTCGTGGGTGCCTTGCTGATCGCCGCCCTGCTGATCGTCCCGGCGGCGGCGGCGCGCGGCCTTTCCCGCAACCCCGAAAGCATGGCGCTGATCGCCACTGCCATCGGAGCGGCCTCGACACTTGCGGGCCTTGCACTGTCGTTGTGGCAAGATACGCCTGCCGGGCCGTCGATCATCGTGGCGGCGGCGGCGGTGTTCGCCGTATCGGCGCTGGTGGCGCGACGGCGGTGATCTGCGCCGCGCGCGTCCGACGCGAGACTTGCACCATAGCCCGATCCGCGCCTTGATGGCGGTGAATTCCATCCGGAGACCTGCCGTGGGTGCCAAGTTCAAGTTGGAGGCCGTGATCAACTGGCTTGTCGCCGGTGCGCCATCAAAGGCCGAGTTCGCATAAACGGACGGTGAACTCGCGCGTCGGATGATCGGGGCCGACCTGCCTGTCGATACCATCGAAATCTACATGAAGAACATAAATCCGGCAATGCTTGGTTCGGCGGTATTCTGGACCAAAGGCGGGGGGGCCAAGGTCATAAGGTTCTCGCATGCACAGATGCTTGCGGACGAGCAGGTTGGTTCCGCGCAAGAGACTGTCACCGATACCGGACGCACGGAGCGGGTCCGGATGGGGACCGCCAGCCTGTTCGAGGCGCACCCCTACATTAAGTCGAAGATGAAACGCGGCTATGCCGATTACATCATGTGCCCGCTGTTCGGAAAGTTCATTCCCCACGGTGCAATCGCGGTGGGGACGAAACATGCGGTCGGCTTCACCGACGAACAGGTCATCGCCAACCGCCGTCTTCAGGCCCCGCTGGCCCGCATGATCGAAGCGGAAATCCTGCATGAGAACACGGTCACCCTGCTGTCGACCTATATGGGGCGCAACGCGGGCGAGAAGGTGATGGATGGCCGCATTCTGCGCGGCTATTCCGAGAATATTACTGCCGTTATCCAGTTTGCCGACCTTGCCGACCTTGCCGACCTTGCCGACCTTGCCGACTTTACCGCGCTGTCAAACGCCCTGCCGCCCGAGCAGACCATCGCCCCGCTAAACACCTAATTTAGAGTCGCTTGATTCTGCGATTCGCGTCAACGGGGGCGAAACCTTGAAATTCATCGGCGACGGGCTGCGTGCGATCTTTCCAACCGTTGACGAAATTTCTGCCCAGACCGCCGCCGCCATGGGGCCATTTCGGCGCTGGACAACGCCCGCGCCGCCCTTGCCGTATCAAACGGAGCGGGTCTCAAAATCACCTTTCGCGCGGCGTTGCATCTGGGCGATATCAACTATGGCAAAATCGGCATCACCACCCGACGTGACTTCTCTGCTGTCGGTCCTGACGTCAAGCTGACCTCGCGCCTTATACAGGCGAGCGGCGAGTTGGGGGCGCAAACCGTCTGCTCGGATGACTTTGCCGTGCTGACCCAAGGCCGATCTTCCCCGGTGCGCGATTTTGCCTTCAAGGGGTTCGCAGAGAAAATCAGGGTCCACACCGTCAGTTGACCCCACCGCTTTCTGCGCAATGCGTCGTTTTTCTTTTGCCAAAGGTCGACTCTTCTAGCCAAGCAATCGCTGCCTCTGTCAGATGTGGGCAAAATTCTGTCAGTGGAGAAGTTCCCGATGAAAACCCATGTCAAAGCTCTGGTTGTCGGCGGCGGTGCGGTTGGCACCGGGACCGCTTATCATCTGGCGAAAGCGGGCTGGGAGACCATGCTGGTGGAACGCGACGAGCTGACGGCAGGCTCCACCTGGCATGCGGCTGGCCTGCTGCCGCTGTTCAACATGGGTTACGCCACCACCCATATCCACAAATACAGCGTCGATTTCTACAAGGGGCTTGAGGCGGAAACCGGCCTGAACCCCGGCTTTTACGTCGTGGGCAACCTGCGGATGGCGCAACATCAGCAGCGAATGGACGAATACATGCTGTATTCTTCGGTCGCCGAAACCGCCGATGTCTATCACGAATTTCTGACGCCAAAGGACATCAAGGACCGCTGGCCATTGGTCCGCACAGACGACCTGATCGGCGCACTTTATCACCCGCAGGACGGCTACATCAACCCGGCCGATGTGACGCAAGCGATGGCCAAGGGCGCGCGGCAGTTCGGCTGCACGTTTGAGCGCAAGATTCAGGTCAATGGCTATCGCTGGACCGGGTCCGAATGGATCGTCAGCTGCGCGCGGATGGTCGAACAGGGCGGCAATCTGGTGGCGTCCGATGACACCTTCGAAATCCATGCCGAACATGTTGTCACCGCCACAGGCAACCACGCCCAACGCACTGCGCGGCTGTTGGGCATCAAAATTCCTGCGATTCCGGTCGAACACCAATACATCGTCACTGAATCCGACCCGGCTTTGGTCGAATGGCGCAAGACAAACCCGCAGCACCCGGTCTTGCGTGACGCCGACTCCAAATGGTACGTCCGCGAAGAACGTGGCGGATGGATCCTTGGCCCGTATGAGAAAAACGCCCCTGCGCGGTTCCAGTACGACGTGCCCGCCAGCTTTCGTGCCGACCTGTTCCCGCTGGACCTCGAACGGATCGAGCAGGAATACATGTCCTTCATCCACCGCATTCCATCGTCGGAAACTGTCGGTCTGAAAGACGACTACAACGGCCCGATCTGTTATACCCCCGACGGCAACCCGCTGGTAGGCCCGGCCCCCGGCCTGCGCAACATGTGGCTGGCCGAAGGTTTCAGCTTTGGCATCACGGCGGCAGGCGGCACCGGATACTACCTTGCGCAGTTGATGACAGCGGGCGAGGCCGAGATCGACATGGCCAGCCTTGATCCCAAACGGTTCGGCGGCTGGATGACCACCGAATACGCCGCGCGCAAGAACGAGGAATGTTACGACCACGTCTTTGTCCTGCACCACCCCGACGAAGAACGCGAAGCCTGCCGCCCGCTGCGCACCGCTCCGGTTTATGACCGTCAAAAGGCGCTGGGCGCGCAGTTCGGGCAGGTCAATGGCTGGGAACGACCCATTTACTACGGCCCGCTGAACGCGCCCGATGATTTCGATCACCACACCCGCGCGTTCCGCCGGGGCGGCTGGTGGCAATATGCGGCAGACGAGGCGCGCGCGATCCGCGACACCGCTGGCCTGATCGACGCCACGGCGTTCACCAAACACATCGTGCGCGGGCCGGGGGCGACGGCGTTTCTGGACGGGTTCACCTGCAATGCGCTGCCGAAAGTGGGCCGGATCAACCTGACCTATGCGCTGACCCCGCAAGGCACCACGCGGACCGAATACACCATCGTGCGCAATGGCGAGAATGATTATTACCTTGTCAGCGCCGGGGCTTGGACGGCCTATGACGCCGATTACCTGCGCAAGGCGGCCGAGGATTTCATGGTGGCGGGCGGCGGATATGTCGATATCCATGACGTGACCACGCAATGGGGCGTCTTTGCGATTGCCGGGCCGAACAGCCGACGGGTGCTCGCCGAAATGATCAAGGACGCGGACCCCGAAACCGCGCTGTCGAACAAGCGTTTCCCGTGGCTGTCGGCGCGGCGCATCGAGCTTGGCATGTGCCCGGTCAACGCGATCCGTGTGGCCTATACCGGTGAATTGGGCTGGGAATTGCACCATCCGATCGAGATGCAGCGCTATTTGTGGGATCAATTGCTGGCCGCTGGGGCCAGGCACGGCATGAGGCTGGTGGGCGCGCGGGCGCAGAACTGGCTGCGACAGGAAAAATCGTATCGCGCGTTCGGCACCGAACTGGGCCGCGATGCCTCGCCGCTTGAGGCGGGGCTGGACCGGTTCGTGGACCTGAAGAAAGACTTTACGGGCAAAGCCGCAATGCTGGCGCTGGGCATCCGCAGCAAGTGCTGCACCCTGCTGATCGACGGGCCCGCCGATACCGACCCGTGGGGCAAGGAGGCGCTGCTGCTGGACGGCGCGAAGGTGGGCCGACTGACCTCGGGGGGCTGGTCGGTGGCCTTTGGCCGCCAGATCGGCATGGGCTATGTCCGCCCCGATCTGGCCGAGGTCGGAACCCGGTTGAAAGTGCGGATGAACCGCGCGTTGTGGGACGCGGTGGTGGTCGAAGACAGCCCCTATGACCCGACCAATGCCCGGATCAGGATCGACGGCTGACGCAGAGAGGTCGGCAGGGAGGCGCTGCCTCCCTCGCCCGTGCCGGGCTCACCCACCGGGATATTTGGACCAGCAGGAAAGCCGGAAGGGCAGATCAGCGGGTTTGCGTCGCCAGCCAGGTCGCCCATGCCTGCTTGCCCCCGGCGAACACGTTGATGTCGGTCTTGCCCTTGATGCCGGGGACCAGCCCGGTGCCGGTATATTGCCAGAACGTCCAATGGTGTCCTGCATAGACGTCCTGCGGATGACCCGCGACCGACCGCAGCCAGAAATCATGGCCAGTCAGCCGCCACATCTCGTTGTCTTCAAAGAAGTCGATGCTGGTGTAGATCAGCGGGCGCTGGCCATAGTGGCGTTCGATGATGTCCATGAAGCGTCGCGCCTCGGCGCGCACTTCGGCGGCAGGGGGACGGCGGGTGCAGGTGGGCGAGAACGGCGTCCATTCCACATCCAGCACCGGGGGCAGGGCGCCGGGGGTGCGGGGGACATGCTGGATGAACCAGCGGGCCTGTTCTTCGGCAGGGCGGCACCAGTAATAAAAATGGTAGGCTCCGCGCGGGACCTCGGCGCGGCCGGCGGCGGCCCAGTTGGTCTGGAACGCCGGGTCAAGCAGATCGCCGCCTTCTGTCGCCTTGATGAACACGAAGTTCACCCCGTTGGCCCGGGCGGTCGGCCAGTCGATGCCGGCCTGCCAGCGTGAGATGTCAATGCCGTGCACCGGATAGTCTGCAGGACTGCGGCCAGCCCACAGGTGCGGATCGGCGTCCGAAAAGTTGGGGGCGGTGACGGCAGCAGGCTGTGATTGCGTATCAGGCGCACGGCCACCACAGGCGGTGAGAGCGACAGACAGCAAGACGGGAATCAGGAACATTCTACGCATGGTGACAAGCTGCCTTTTGCGATGCAGACTGTCACGCGCAAAGCTGCCGTAGGAACGGAAACGCAAAGTTTGGTCTGTCAGGTCTTGCGTTTGCCGCGCCATCTGGCCGACCACACCCCGATGCGCCGACGCACCCGGATCAGCAGGGCCGAGATCGGGCCGCGCAGGCCAGGCAGATCGACCGCCAGCAGCAAAAGTCCGACGGGCAGCATCCAGACCCCAAGCAAGGGCAGGAAGGAAAACACCCCGCCCACGATCAGCAGCATCGCAAGCGGCACCCGGATCACACGATAGCTGTCGCGGCGCAGGGCCGCGAGCGGGCCACGCAACCGGGGCACCAGTCGTGCGATACTGTCGAACTGGCGGTCAAAGCGGCGTTCGCGTCGGGACATTGGCTTCTCCGAGGACATTGTTCAGATGGGGAGACCCCGCAGGTGGATCAAGGATTGCGGCTGGAAAACCGGGACGGGTCAAGGCTTGTGACCAAAGCGGTATCGAACCCCGTGGTGCGCCCCGCGATCAGATCGGCTGCCAACTGGCTGGCAGCGGGGGAGGATTGAAAGCCGTAGCCGCCTTGCCCTGCGAGCCAGAAAAAATCGGACTGCGCCGGATCGCGTCCGATCACCGGCACGCGGTCGGGGGCAAAAGTGCGCAGGCCCGCCCAATTTGCAATCAACCGGGTGACGGGTTGCGTCACCATTTCCTCATACCGGGCCAACCCCTCGGCCAGCACCATGTCATCGGCAAAGGCGTCGTGCGGGTCCATTGGATGCTCTTCGGCGGGTGACACGATCAGCGCGCCTGCATCAGGTTTGGCATACCACGTCTCGCCGCAGCCAAAGATCATCGGCCAGCGGCTGACGTCATGCCCGCCCGGAGCCGGGATCCGTGCCATCGAGCGGCGCATCGGCTGAAACCCCAAGGGCTGGACGCGGGCCATCCGGGCAATCTGATCGACCCAAGCCCCGGCGGCGTTGATCAGCAGACGGGCCTCGTAAGTTTCAGCGGCGGTCTGGACAACCCATGTTCGGTCGCGACCGATTGTGGTGACTGGCGCGCCGGTCACAATCTGTGCCCCATTGCTGCGGGCTTCGCGGGCAAAGTTCTGGATCATCAGGTCGGTGTCGATATCCCAGGCTTGGTCGGCGTAGGCTGCGTGAGCGACGGTCAACGGGTTCAGGATCGGCACCATGTCCCGCGCCTGATCCACCGGGATCGCATCAAGGTTCATCGTGGCGATGTCGTGGGCAAATTCCGCCGCCTGATCGGCCCGCCCAAGGATCAGAAGCCCGCGCGGGGTCAGCAGATTGGGCTGGCCGTGGAAATATTCCCCCGACGCCAGCGACAAGGCCACCACCGGGGCAGCCCCATAGCGCGGCTCATAGAGGGCTGCCGACCGGCCTGATGCGTGATGCGCGAGATGGCTTTCGCCTTCGAGCAACAGAACGGAACCGAAGGGGGCGAGCCTTGCTGCGGCAGAGACGCCCGCGATGCCGCCACCGATGATGAGGAATTCATAGGTCATGGTGGGAACACTGTCACGGGCGACCGGCGAGGAAAAGGGGGGCTTTGCGCGAGTGTGGCCGCCGGATGCCCGGACACCGCGAGAAGGCGCGAATTTGGGGTTAATATGCTGATTTTGTGAAATTTTGCTGAGGCACTTTCCGCACACCGTCTGTACACCCCCTGTACAGACGCCTCGGCATCTGGCGACGGTTTACCGGAGCGAACGGAGGGGCGCACATTGGGGCGCACGTTGGGGCGTAACTTGGGGACAGCGCGGTGCGCTGCCCCCTTTTGTCAGGCGCGGTTGATCACTTCGGAATGTCGCCGGTGATGCCTTCGACGTAAAAGCCCAAGCCGGCCAGTTCGCCATCATTGGCCACAACACCATCGGCCAGCCACGGCGTGCCGTCTTGCTTGTTCAGCGGGCCGGTGAACGGGTGATAGCTGCCGTCCGCGATCGACGCGGCCAGCGCCTCGGCTTCGGCCTTGACCTCTGCCGGGACGGCTTCGGTGATCTCGCCGATTTCAACCTCGCCGCTGGAGATGCCTTCCCAGCTGTCTTGCTGTGCCCAAGTGCCGTCCATAACGGCGCCGACCCGCTTGACGTAGTAGGGAGCCCAGTTGTCGATGATCGACGACACCCGGGGGCTGGGTTTGTAGGCGGCCATGTCAGACGCTTGACCAAAGCCGATCACGCCGGGGGTCTTGGCGGCCTCGGCCAGGGGTGCGGTGCTGTCGGTATGGGCCAGGATGACGTCCACGCCCTGTTCGATCAGCGCCTTGGCCGAGTCCGCCTCTTTCGCGGGGTCGAACCATGTGTAGGCCCAGACGACCGACATTGTCACGTCGGGGTTCACCTTGCGCGCGTGGATGAACGACGCATTGATGCCCTGAATGACCTCGGGGATCGGGAACGACCCGATGTAGCCGATCTTGTTCGACTTGGTCATCCGGCCCGCAATCGTGCCCATGACCGCCCGGCCTTCATAGAACCGCGCGTTGTAAGTCGACACGTTCGGCGTGTTGCGCTTGTACCCGGTGGCGTGTTCGAACTTCACATCCGGAAACTTCGCGGCGATGGCGTTGGTTGCGTCCATGTAGCCGAACGACGTGGTGAAGATGATGTCGCAGCCCGACAGCGCCATCTGGGTCAGCACGCGTTCGGCGTCGGCGCCTTCGGGGACGGTTTCCTGATAGGCGGTTTCGACTTTGTCACCGTAGGCCGCCTCGACGGCCAGCAGGCCTTCATGGTGTTGGAACGTCCAGCCACCATCGCCGATCGGGCCGACATAGATGAAACAGGCTTTGGTCTTGTCTTGCGCGACGGCCGCACCTGCCAGCAGAGCAAGGGCCGTTGTGGCCGCGAGGATTTTCTTCATTGGTATCTCCTGTTGGAAGGGGCATCTGCCCCGGTTGATCTTGGCCTCAGCGTGAGGCGTGGAAGTTCTGACCCAAGGCCGCAGGCGCGTTCAGCGCGGCACGGTCGCCACCCCGACCTTGGCCAGAGGACATGATGACCAGCACAAGGATGGTTATCAGATACGGCGACATCGACAAGTATTCGACCGGGATGCGCGACCCGGATGCCTGCAGATTAAGCTGCAAAACCGAAATCCCGCCAAAAAGATAGCCGCCAATCAGGACGCGCCACGGTTTCCAGCTGGCAAACACCACGATCGCCAGCGCGATCCACCCCGCGCCCTGCGTGATGCCGTCGGTCCATTGCGGCACGCGGATCAGGCTGAGGTAAGCCCCGCCCATCCCCGCCATAGCGCCCCCGAACAGGATCGCGAGCAGGCGCACACGCCCGACCTTGTAGCCAAGCGCATGGGCTGCGTCATGGTTTTCGCCCACCGCCCGCAGGATCAGACCGGCGCGGGCATATCGCAGCACCCACCAGACGGCTGCGATGATGGCAATCGAGAAATACACCACCCAGTCGTGACTGAACAGGATGACGCCCAGCACCGGAATGTCGGCCAGCGGCCCGAACGGCACGGCCCCGGTCAGCGGCGGCCTGATGCCGTTGTAACCCTGCCCCATCAGCGACGACAGCCCCAGCCCGAACAGCGTCAACGCAAGGCCGGTCGCCACCTGATTGGCCAGCAGGGCTTGGGTCAGGAAGGCGAAAACGAGGCTCAGCGCCGCGCCGCCCGCTGCCCCGCCAAGAAAGCCGAGGTACGGATTGCCCGTGCCGACCGCTGTGAGAAAGCCGCAGATCGCGCCGATGATCATCATGCCTTCAACGCCGACGTTCAGCACGCCCGCCTTTTCCACCACCAACTCACCGATCGCGGCCAGCAGGATCGGGACGGATGCGACCATCAGGCTCGCGATCAGAACCGCCGGGTTGATACCGCCGAAATCCATCACGCCACCCCTTTCGCGAACATCCGGATGCGGAAGTTTGTCAGCACATCGACCGCCAGCAGGAAGAACAGCAGCATCCCTTGAAACGCCTGAATGGCGGCAGACGGCAGGCCGAGGTTGGTCGAGGCCATCTCGCCGCCGATATAGGTCAGCGCCATCAACAGCCCGGCCAGCAGGATGCCGATCGGGTTCAGACGACCGAGGAACGCCACGATGATCGCGGTGAAGCCGTAGCCCACGTTGAAGTCGATGCTGATCTGGCCTGCGGGGCCTGCAACCTCGAAAACGCCCGCAAGTCCTGCCAGCGCACCCGATATGCCAAGGCACAGCATGATCATCCGGGCCGGGTTGACCCCGTGAAACCGGGCGGCGCGGGGGGCTTGGCCGGCGAGCTTGATCTGGAAGCCGAGGATGTGGCGTTGCAGCAGGATATGGGCGAATATCACCGCGATGAAAGCGGCGACGACGCCCCAGTGCATCCCGGTTCCGGCGATCAACTCGGGGTTCGACGCGGCGGAATAGTCTTTGAAGTTGCGACTGCCGGGGAAGCCGGAACCTTCCGGGTTGCGCAAAAACCCCAAGGCCGCCTTGGACAGGATCTTTTCGGCCACATAGACCAGCATCAGCGACACGAGGATTTCATTGGTGTTGAAGCGGGTTTTCAGAATGGCGGGGATCATCCCCCACAGCCAGCCACCGAATGCCCCTGCAAGGATCATCGCCGGGAAGATCAGGCGGCTTTCCGTAGGGTAGGCGGCGAGGCCGACAGAGGCCCCGAATACCGCACCCATGATATACTGGCCTTCGGCACCGATGTTCCAGATGCCCGCCCGGAACCCCAACGACAGGCCGATCGCAATCAGGATCAGCGGCCCGGCTTTGACCAGCAACTGCCCGCGCAGATACCACGCAAACTCGCCAAACAGCGGGTCCCAGAAGATGGTGCGGATCGCCTCGAACGGGTTTTTTCCCAGCACTGCGAACAATGCCCCGCCCGCGAGCATGGTCAGGATCACCGCCACGATCGGTGTTGCTGCCGCCCAGAACCGCGAAGGTGTGGGGCGTTTTTCAAGCGTGACCATGCGCCACCTCCATGCCATGCGCGCCGCCCATCATCAGGCCGATCTCGTCGATGGTCAGACCCTGCACCGGGCGTGGGTCGGTCAGCCGCCCGCCGTTCAGCACAGCGAAACGGTCTGCGATTTCAAGAAGTTCGTCCAGATCCTGACTGATCACGACAACGGCCGCTCCTTCGGCTGCGCGGTCAAGGATCGCCTGCCGGATCGCCGCCGCCGCCGAGGCATCGACGCCCCATGTCGGCTGGTTGATCAAGATGACGGCGGGCTCCTGGCTCAACTCGCGCCCCACCACGAATTTCTGCAGGTTGCCGCCCGACAACGCCCGCGCCGCGACCCCGGACCCCGGCGTGCGCACGTCGTAAGCCTTGATGACCCGTTCGGCAAAGTCGCGGGTGGCGTGCCAGTTGATGAAACCGTTTTTCGACAGCCCTTTGCGGATGTTTCCGGTCAGGAAGGCATTCTCGACAAGGCTCATGTCCGGGGCCGCCGCATGGCCAAGCCGATCTTCGGGCGCACTGACGAACCCGACCCTTCGCCGGGCGTTTGGCCCGCGCGCGCCAAGGCTTTCCCCAAAGCTTTGAATCATTCCGGCGGCACTGCGCAGCTCGCCCGAAAGTGCCAGCAGCAATTCGTCCTGTCCGTTGCCCGCCACACCGGCAATGCCCAGAACCTCGCCCCGACCCACCGAAAAGCTGATGGATTTCAGCGACGTGCCGAACTGGATGGGCGAGTTGACCGACAGGTTGGTTACGGCCAGCGCGGGTGCCGTTGCGGGCCATTCGTGCCTTGCCCCACGTTCGGGCGGGGTCAGCACCGACCCGACCATCAGTTCGGCCATTTCGCGCGCGGTGCGGTCGCGCGGGGTGCAGGTGGCCACCACCCGGCCCCGGCGCAGGATTGTCGCTGCATCGCACAGGGCGCGGATTTCTTCCAGTTTGTGACTGATATAGAGGATGGCGGTGCCTTCGGACGCCAGTTGCCGCAGCGTCTTGAACAGGATTTCCACTTCTTGCGGGGTCAGCACGGACGTCGGCTCGTCCATGATCAACAGCTTGGGGTCTTGCAGCAGACAGCGGATGATCTCGACCCGCTGCCGCTCGCCCGCCGACAGATCACCGACCCGCCTGCCGGGGTCCAGCGGCAGGCCGTAATCGAGTGAAACCTGTTTGATCTTGCTGGCGAGGTCGCGCATCGGCGGCGGATTTTCCATGCCGAGCGCCACGTTTTCGGCGACGTTCAGTGCCTCGAACAGGCTGAAGTGCTGGAACACCATGGCGACCCCACTGGATCGGGCAGCGCGCGGTTCGGCCGGGGCATAGTCGGTGCCGCGCAATGTCATCGTGCCGTTGTCGGGCTTGATCAGGCCGTAGATCATCTTGACCAGCGTGGATTTCCCCGCGCCGTTTTCGCCCAGCAGGGCGTGGATTTCGCCGACCCCGACCGAAAACGACACGTCTGCATTGGCGATGACGCCGGGATAGCCCTTGGTCACCCCCTGAACGGCCAACAGCACTGGCCTGTCTGTCGCGGTCAACGTGGGCCCTGTCATCCCGCGCTCTCCTGTCGTGACGCGTTCTTGTTTGTCTTGTGCAGAAATTCAGCAGCCACGCCAATCGCGATGGCTTGCGGATGTTTGCCAAGCGACGGATCGCCGATCGGGCAACGGATGCGGGCGATGCTGTTTGTGCCGTGGCCAAGTGCGCCCAGTCGGCTGCGAAACCGCGCCCATTTGGTGGCCGACCCGATCAGGCCCAGACTGGCAAAGCCGTGGGTCAGCAAACGGTGGCAGAGGTCAAGGTCCAGCGCGTGGGAATAGGTCAGGATCAGGTGTTCAGCGTTGGGCGGGGCCAGTGCGACAGCCGTGCCGGGGTCGGCGACCGGTAGGATGCGGACGTTGTCCGGTGCGTCGGGAAACCGGTTGGGTGCGGTATCGATCCAAGTGATCGCAACACCGGGAAGCGCGGACAGGACCGCGACCAAGGCGCGTCCGACATGGCCCGCGCCCCAGATCCACAGGTGCCGTTGGGGGTGGGTGACAGGTTCGATCATCCAGCCTTGCAACAACTGGGAGGCTGGCAGGCGGCCTTCGCTGCGCGCTTGGGCCAGCAGGCGCTTTACCTGCAGCGGCATCGCGCGCCCGTCAGTGCTGCGGGCGATCACATCGCCTTCGGGGACTGCCGCATACACCTCGGTCAGCAGCGTGACCGCGCCGCCGCAGCACTGACCGAGTGCTGGCCCCAGTGCCTGCCGGTCGATCCGTACGCCGCCGGTGGCCAGCATCGCGCGGGCCCGTAGTGTGGCTTCATGTTCCAGCGCCCCGCCGCCGATGGTGCCGGATTGCCCCGTGGCCCAGACCAGCATTGCAGCCCCCACTTCGCGCGGCGAGGACCCCTGATGGTCGGCGATCACCACGCGGGCGGTCGGGCCATGGGCGGCAATGGCGGTGGCGAGGGATCCAAGGTCAAACATCGCGCTGCCTTTGCACGGCCATCAGCACGCGTTCGGGCGTCGCGGGCGCATCCAGCGCCGGATAGACCGACCCATCGCCGCAGGCTGCCACGGCATCGGACAAGGCGAACAGGGCCGAGATGCCGAGCATGAACGGAGGCTCCCCCACTGCCTTCGACTTGCCCACCGTATCCTCACGGTTCGGTTGATCCCACAGGGCGACGTTGAAGATGCGCGGGCGGTCCGAACATGCGGGGATCTTGTAGGTGCTGGGGGCGTGGGTGGCAAGGCGCCCCTTGGCGTCCCACACCAGTTCTTCGGTGGTCAGCCAGCCTGCGCCCTGCACATAAGCGCCCTCGATCTGGCCGATGTCGATGGCGGGGTTCAGGCTGGTCCCGCAGTCGTGCAAAAGGTCAGCGCGCAGGATGCGGTTTTCGCCGGTCAGCGTGTCGATCACCACTTCGGTCACCGCCGCACCATAGGCGAAATACAGGAAGGGACGCCCTTCGCCCTTGACCCGGTTCCAGGTGATCTTGGGTGTGGTATAAAAGCCGGTGGACGACAGCGATACCCGCGCCTGATAGACCAGCGCCGCAGCTTCGGCAAAACTGTAGTCAGACCCGGCCACCCGCACCCGGCCCTTGTCAAACGTCACATCCTGCGGGGCTGCCTGATGTCTGGACGCCAGCGCTTCGGCCATCCGCACTCTTATCGTCTCGCACGCCGCGCGCGTGGCCATGCCGTTCAGGTCCGACCCCGAGGAGGCTGCCGTGGCAGAGGTGTTGGGGACCTTGCCGGTATCGGTCGCGGTGATCTTGACCGCCCCCACATCGACGCCGAACACGCCAGCGGCGACTTGTGCCACTTTCTGGAACAGACCCTGCCCCATTTCGGTGCCGCCATGGTTCAGGTGGATCGAGCCGTCCTGATACACATGCACCAGCGCCCCTGCCTGATTGAGCCATGTGAGCGTGAAGGAGATGCCGAACTTGACCGGCGTCAGGGCCAGCCCACGTTTCAGAAGCGGGCTTTGCGCGTTCCATGTGGCTATGGCAGCCCGTCGCGCGTGGTAGTCGCTGGTGTTTTCCAGTTGCGCCACCAACTCGTGCCCGATGAAATCTTCGACCGGCATGAGGTATGGCGTTGTCTGCAACCCGTGCGGATCGGGCGCTGCCCCCACCCGGAGCGACAGATCTGCTGCCCCGCGCGAGGTGAGGTCGCGGTCCGGGTCCGGTCTTTGCACCTGGCCCGACATATTTTCGGGAAGTGGGGCAGGTGGGGCCGCCGCTGCGGTTCTTGCCATGCTTGCGTAGAAATTTGCGCGCCGGACCGCCAGCGGGTCGCGGCCCAACGCAAAGGCTGCGTGATCGATCACCCGTTCGATCGCGACCATCCCTTGCGGGCCGCCAAAGCCGCGATAGGCGGTGGCGCTTTGGGTGTTGGTTTTCAGCCGGTGGCTTTCGATGCGGATGGCGGGCAGGAAATAGCAGTTGTCGGTGTGCAGCATCGCGCGGTCAGCCACCGGCAAGGACAGGTCCTGCGACCAGCCGCAGCGCAGAAGGTGGGTCATTTGCAGCCCCAGTATGCGGCCCTGAGCGTCGATCCCGGCGCGATAAAGGATGCGTAGATCGTGCCGTTTTCCGGTGATCACCATATCGTCGTCGCGGTCATAGCGCATCTTGGCGGGCCGCCCGAACGCCTTTGCCACCAAAGCGCAGGCGATGGCCAGCGCGTTGCCCTGACTTTCCTTGCCGCCAAAGCCGCCACCCATCCGCCGCACCTCGACCCGGACGGCGTGCATCGGAAGATGCAGGGCATGGGCTACCTTGTGCTGCACTTCGGTCGGATGCTGGGTCGAGGAATGGACCAGCATATCGCCACCTTCCAGCGGGACGGCGGCTGCGACCTGACCTTCCAGATAAAAGTGTTCCTGTCCCCCCACCTCGAAGCTGCCCTCGATCACCTGGGGGGCCGCGTCGATGGCGGCGTTTGCGTCGCCGCGTGCCCAGACGACCGGGCCAGCCTCGAACCGGCTGTTTGCGGCAAGGGCCTGATCGACCGTCAGCAGGGCAGGCTTTTCGGCATAGCTTGCGCGGCAAAGGCTGGCGGCGCGGCGGGCGGCGTGGTGACTGTCGGCCACCACCAGAAACACCGGCTGGCCGGCGTAGTGGACGGTGCCCGTGGCCAGCAGCGGCTCGTCATGCGCGGACGGGCTGCAATCGGGCATGTCGGGAAAATCTGCCGCAGACCAGACGGCGACCACGCCCGGGGCCGCGCGGGCCGCCGAAAGGTCGAGATCGGTGATCGTGCCATGCGCACAGCTGGACAGCCCGAATGCGAGGTGCAGGGCCGCGCCGGGCAGCGGGATGTCGTCGGTATACCGGGCCTGCCCGGTGACGTGCAACGGGCTGCTGTCATGCGGCAGGGCTCTGCCCGTCGTCATGCTGTCACCTGCAAGACATCGGTGGCCACGCCGTTCAGATCGTGGAAATACCGGGTCAGAAGGTTTTGCGCCACCGTCAGGCGATACGACGCCGAGGCGCGCATGTCGGTCAGGGGTTGATAATCTTGCGCGAAGGCGGCGGTTGCCGCCGTGATCGTGGGGTGCGTCCAGGGCTGGCCAAGCAGGGCCTGTTCGACGCGGGTCGCCCGTGCGGGCGTTCCTGCCATGCCGCCGAAGGCGATGCGGGCGGCGGTGACGATGCCTTGGGAGAGGGTCACGTTGAAGCAGCCGCAGACGGCCGAGATGTCCTGATCGAAGCGTTTGGAAATCTTGTAGCAGCGCAGGGCGGGGGCTGAGGCGGGGATTGTCACAGCCTCGACAAATTCGCCGGGCTGGCGGTCCTGTTTGCGGTAGGCCAGAAAGAAATCTTCGAGCGGCAGATCGCGCCGGGTATGACCGCGCCGCAAGTGCAGGGTGGCGCCAAGGGCGATCAGCGCAGGCGGGCCGTCCCCGATGGGCGAGCCGTTGGCGATGTTGCCGCCGATGGTTGCGGCATTGCGCACCTGCACCGAGGAATAACGCCGCAGAAGTTCGGCAAAGCTGGGATGGCGGGTCTGCATCGCCGCCATCAGGTGGGTGATCGTCATGCCCGCGCCGATGCGCAGGGTGTCGCCGTGAACCTTTATCTGCGCAAGGTCTGCGATGCCGTTCAGGAAGGCGATCGGCGCGAGGTCTTGCAGGCCCTTGGTGACCCAAAGGCCCACATCGGTAGCCCCCGCGATCAGCGTGGCGGTGGGGTTTTGCAGATACCAGTCCGCAAGCTGATCCGTGGTTGTGGGCTGACAGGGCGAGGGGGGGCTGTCTGCCCCCCCGCTGGCGTTGCCAGCCCCCCCCGAGGATATTTGGGCCAGTGAGAAAGCATCAGGTGTCATCCAGTTGGGGACCGGTGCGGATTCGGCGGATTGGGCCGCGCGGACGATAGGGGCATAGCCAGTGCAGCGGCACAGGTTGCCTGCGAGTTGGTCGTCGTGGTCGGTTCGGCCATTCAGGTGGGCCGTGGCCATCGAGACGGCAAAGCCCGGCGTGCAAAAACCGCACTGGCTGCCGTGGTGGTCGATCAGGGCGGTTTGCACCGGATGCAGGGTGCCGTCGGGCGCGCTGAGACCTTCGACGGTGCGCACGGCCTTGCCTGCGATCTGCGGCAGAAAGAGGATGCAGGCGTTCAGCGCCTTTGCCCCGCTTTGATCGGTGACCATGACGGTGCAGGCCCCGCAGTCGCCTTCGTTGCAGCCTTCCTTGGTGCCCATCAGGCCGCGGTCTTCGCGCAGCCAGTCGAGGAGGGTTCGCGTGGGCTGTGCGCCCGGTGCGCGCACCGGCGTTCCGTTGAGAAGAAACGTAAGGTCGGACATCTTTGTTGCCTGCCGCGGTCTTTGCGTTTCAAGTCACTCGCGGCCCGCCCGATGCGGCGTAAAACGAGCCAGCTTCCCTTGTCGTCTGATCGTTACATCAAGCGTGTCCGCCTTTTGCAAGGCAAGCACAAACTCTTCGCCCGAAATTGAAGCAGTTTCGGGAAATGCCGCAGAAAGGGGCGGGGTTTCGCAGGCGCTGTGGTTTCGTTAGGCTGATCGCATGGTGAACCCCAAGTCAAACCCCGCCCGATTCATCCATTTGCGCGTCCACACCGAACATTCGCTGCTGGAAGGCGCTGTGCCGGTCAAGGATCTGGTCAAGCTGTGTCAGACGGCGCGGATGCCTGCTGTCGCTGTGACCGATACCAACAACATGTTTGCCGCGCTGGAGTTTTCGGTCACGGCGCTGGGGGCTGGCTTGCAGCCGATCGTGGGGTGCCAGATCAGTCTGGCGCATGACCCGGCTGGGCCGGGCGAGAAACCCCGCGCGCCCACGCCCATCGTGCTGCTGGTGCAATCCGAGGCAGGTTACATGAACCTGATGAAGTTGAACTCGGCGCTTTATATCGGCCCGGACGGTCATGGCGGGGGTGGGGCGCTGCCGCAGGTGACGCTGGACCAGCTGACGCAGTATCACGCGGGCCTTATTTGTCTGACCGGGGGGCCTGAGGGGCCGTTCGGCCGGTTTCTGGCGGCTGGGCAGGGGGCGAAAGCGCAGGTTCTGTTGGAGCGGCTGGCGGCGATCTTTGGCGACAGGCTTTACATCGAGTTGCAGCGCCATCCGGGTGAGGGCGGTCGTTTGCCCGAGGCCGAGGCGGCCAGCGAACGGTTTCTGGTCGAGGCGGCCTATGCGATGGGGCTGCCGCTGGTGGCGACCAACGATGTGTATTTCCCGAAATCCAGCATGTACGAGGCGCATGACGCGCTTTTGTGCATTGCCGACGGGGCCTATGTCGATCAGCAGGCGCCCCGCAGGAGGCTTACTCCGCAACACTATTTCAAATCCGAATCCGAGATGTGCGCGCTGTTCGCCGATCTGCCCGAGGCGCTGGAAAATACGGTCGAGATCGCCCGCCGCTGTGCTTTTGCCGCGTTCAAACGCAAGCCGATCCTGCCGAAGTTCGCCGATGACGAGGTGAACGAGTTGCGCCGTCAGGCCGATGAGGGGCTCGCACGCAGGCTGGCGGTCATTCCGCATGCAGTCACGCCTGCCGAGTATCAGGCGCGACTGGATTTCGAATTGGGCATCATCGGACAGATGGGCTTTCCGGGCTATTTCCTGATCGTCGCCGATTTCATCAAATGGGCCAAGGATCAGGGGATACCCGTAGGTCCGGGCCGGGGGTCGGGGGCAGGGTCACTGGTGGCCTATGCGTTGACCATCACCGACCTTGACCCGTTGCGCTATGGGTTGCTGTTCGAGCGGTTTTTGAACCCCGAGCGGGTTTCGATGCCGGACTTTGACATCGACTTCTGCATGGACCGGCGGGAGGAGGTGATCACTTATGTGCAGGGCAAGTATGGCCGCGACCGGGTGGGGCAGATCATCACGTTCGGTGCGTTGTTGTCCAAGGCAGCGGTGCGCGATGTAGGGCGCGTGTTGCAGATGTCTTACGGGCAGGTGGATCGCCTGTCCAAGATGATCCCGGTCGAAGGGGTGAAACCTGTCAGCATTACCAAGGCCTTGGCCGATGAGCCGCGCCTGCGCGAGGCGGCGAAGGAAGAGGTGGTCAAGCGGCTGCTGGATTATGGTCAGCAACTTGAGGGCTTGTTGCGCAATGCGTCCACCCATGCGGCGGGCGTGGTGATCGGGGACCGGCCGCTGGACGAGCTGGTGCCGCTTTACCAGGATCCGCGGTCGGACATGCCTGCCACCCAGTTCAACATGAAATGGGTCGAGGCGGCGGGGCTGGTCAAGTTCGACTTTCTGGGCCTGAAGACGCTGACGGTGATCCAGAACGCGATGGATCTTCTGGCGCAGCGGGGGGTCGGTTTCGACATCAGCCTGATCCCGCTGGACGACAAGCGGACCTATGATCTTTACGCCAGCGCCAAGACGGTCGCGGTGTTTCAGGTGGAATCCAGCGGCATGATGGACGCCCTGCGCCGGATGAAGCCGACCTGCATCGAGGATATCGTGGCGTTGGTGGCGCTGTACCGGCCCGGCCCGATGGAAAATATCCCGACCTATTGCGAGGTGAAGAACGGTCTGCGCGATCTGGAATCGATCCATCCGACCATCGACCACATCCTGAAGGAAACCCAAGGCATCATCGTCTATCAAGAACAGGTGATGGAAATCGCACAGCTCATGGCGGGCTATTCGCTGGGCGGGGCGGACCTGTTGCGCCGGGCGATGGGCAAGAAGATCGCCGAAGAAATGGCCAAGGAGCGGCCGAAGTTCATCGAAGGGGCGGCGCAGACGCACAGGATCGGTAAGGACAAGGCGGGCGAAGTCTTTGATCTGCTAGAGAAATTCGCGAACTACGGCTTCAACAAATCGCACGCGGCGGCTTATGCGGTGGTCAGCTATCAGACGGCTTACCTCAAGGCCAACTACCCGGTTGAATTCATGGCCGGGGTGATGAACTGCGATCTTCATCTGACCGACAAGCTGGCCGTCTACAAACGTGAGGTGGACAAGCTGGGCATCAAGACGGTGGCCCCTTGCGTCAACGCCAGCCTTGCGATGTTTTCGGTCCGGGACGGGGCGGTTGTCTATGCCTTGGGCGCGTTGAAGAATGTGGGCGTCGAGGCGATGCGCGGGATCGTCGATGCGCGCGGCGACCGGCCGTTTGCCACGCTGTTCGACTTTGCCCGCCGGGTGGATTTGAAACGTGTGGGCAAACGCCCGCTGGAAATGCTGGCCCGCGCCGGGGCGTTCGATGTGCTGGACCCCAATCGCGCCCGGGTGTTCGAGGCGCTGGACGGGCTGGTGGCCTATTCGGCGGCGATCCATGACGCAAAGACCAGCAATCAGGTATCGCTGTTTGGCGAGGCGGGCGCGGATATTCCCGAACCGCGCATCGCGGGCCGCGACGACTGGCAGCCAGCAGAGCGGCTGGGCCAAGAACATCTGGCGATCGGGTTCTATTTGTCCGGCCATCCGCTTGACGACTACATGGGTCCGCTGAAACGCCGCGATGTCAAGACCTTGGCCGAAGTGACCGCCTTGGCCGAACGCGGTCCGCTGATTGCAAAGATGGCCGGATCGGTCGGTGTGCGGCAGGAACGCAAATCGGCCAAGGGCAACCGGTTTGCCTTTGTGTCCTTGTCCGACCCGACCGGACTTTACGAGGTCACGCTGTTTTCCGACGTGCTGGAACTTGCGCGGCCGTTTCTGGAACCGGGCATGAACATAGTGCTGACGGTGAAGGCAGAACTGGAAGGCGACAGTCTGAAACTGCTGGCCAACGCTGTGCAACCGATTGATCAGGTCGCCGATCAGGCTGGGGCACAGGCCTTGCGCGTTCACCTGAACCGGGCCGAAGCGGCAGCGGCGGTCGCAGGGCTGTTGACAAAGGTCGAGGGGCGCAACCGCGCGCAAATCACGCTGTGCGTGCCCGGTCCGGATGGCAGCGAAATCGACCTTCTGTTGCCGCACCCGTTTCCGGTGACGCCGCAGATCAAGGGGGCGATCAAGGCGATGGCGGGTGTGGTGATGGTGGAAGAGGTCTAGACAACCCCTTCTACCAGTCTGTTTCTCCGCTTCAATTGGCGCGGCCATTTCAGGTCCAGATTGGGCGGGGAACAGGGCCCCGCCGTCAGGATACCCCAGGCTTGCCTCAGAATTCGTTCGGATTGCCCGGCAGGATCGTTCCGGTTCCGGAATTTTTGCCATCGGTCAGCCAAGTCACCTGATCGCCGGTGATGTTCACACCGAAGCAGGTTGCGGGGTCGGTGCCATAGGCAAAGCACATCGTGTCACCCTCGATCGTCCACGCGCCCGTGTATTCCATGCCCTTGATGATCCCGTCGGCGGCATAGAATTCGGTATAGGCGGTGGCGTCTGACATCGCCCCCTGTATGGTGTTTCCGCCGATGGCGGCACGGATTGCCTCACCGGTGGCAGCGTCTTGGGCTGCGACGGGCAGGGCAGCGAATAGCGCGAAAATTGCAAGGGCGTAGCGGGTCATTCCACTCTCCATGTTTTATGTAAAATAGAGGTAGGTTGCCCCGTCTTTGCGTCAAAGATCCGCCTCGTTTTGCAGCCCGATGCGTTGCAAAAATGTTTCCAGAAGCACCTTTGCGGCCCGGTCCACCGGCGCGGTCCGTGACGCGAACAGCGTGGCTTGGCTCGGATGAATAACGCCCGCCAAAACCTTCAGATGGTTGGCCCGCAGGGTTTCGCCCGACGATGTGATGTCGGCAATCGCCTCGGCTGTCAGGTTCTTGACGGTGCCTTCGGTCGCCCCCTGACTGTCGATCAACTGATAATCCGCGACACCGTGCAGCGTCAGATATTCGCGCACCAAGCGGTGGTATTTCGTCGCGATCCGCAAGCGAAATCCGTGGGTTGCGCGGAAGGTGGCGGCGGCGGCATCCAGATCTTCCAGCGTTTCGACGTCGATCCAGGCGGCGGGGACGGCGATGATCAGATCGGCGTGGCCAAAGCCCAACGTGGCAAGCTCTACGACCTGCGAAGGCCAGTCGGCCAGCTTGTCGCGCACAAGGTCCGACCCGGTGACGCCCAGATGGATCCGCCCTGCCGCCAGTTCGCGCGGGATTTCACCCGCCGAAAGTAGGACAAGATCAATGCCTTCGATTCCGTCAACTGCGCCCGCATATTCCCGTTCGGCGCCGCTTTGGCGCATGGTGACGCCGCGCGACCCGAACCATTCGAACGTCTGTTCCATCAAACGACCTTTGGAGGGGACACCGATTTTCAACATTTTGTGGCCTTACGCAGTTGGGCCACCAGGGCCGGCCTGATCACGCCGCCCACAGCCGGGATCGACGTGCCAGCCCCAAGCACCGCCGTCAGCGCGTCATAGCGCCCGCCGGTGGCGACCGGGGGCAGGTCTTTGGGACCGTGAAAGCTGAACACAAAGCCGTCATAGTATTCAAGGCTGGTTCGGCCATGGCTCGCCTCGAAGGGCAAGGTTTTCGTGTCGATTCCGTGGCTTGCGAGGGCGGCAAGGCGGGCTGCAAAGCGGTCAACGGCGGGGGCGATGGCAGGCAACAGGGGTTGGATGCCGCGCAGATGGATCAGTGCCACCTCGGCGGGGGCTTGCAAGGTCAACAGGTCATAAAGCAGGGCCGCTTCGGGGGCGGCGAGGTTTGGGATCGTAGCATCTTCGGTCAGAGCCTTGATCCGGCTGGCAATTTCTTCGCGTGATCGCAAGCCGATCAGCGGCGCATCACAGGGATGCAGGTTTTGCACCGGTCTGGCGGCGGCCCGGCCGGAAAACCGATCCAGCAAAGCGCGAAACCGCCGGGGCCGCCAGATGTGACGCAGCAGGGCGGATTTGCGGGCATTTGTCGTCGAAAGACCCCGGACGGCGGCCATCAGGATACCGATGTCGCCGGTGGCAGGGCGCAGGTTCAGCGGGGCAAGCAGTTGGTGGAACAAGGAAAACACCTCGGCATCCGCCTGTTCGGGGGCGGTTCGGTCAAACAGCTCGAACCCGACCTGCAAATATTCCGAAGCGCGCTGTTCGGGGTGGTCCTGTTTGCGAAACACCTCGCCCAGATAGCAATAGCGGGCGGGGTCCGCGCCGTGTTTCATGTGCGATTGCACGACAGGAACCGTGAAATCGGGGCGCAGCATCAACTCGCCCCGCACTGGGTCTTGGGTGACATAGGCCCGCGCCCGGATGTCTTCCCCATACAAATCCAGAAGAATTTCAGCAGGTTGCAGGATATCCGTTTCGACCGGCACCGCCCCCGCCGCCTGAAATGCCGCGAACAGGCGTTCGCCTTCGGCGCGCGGGGTCATGGGGCGAGCATCTTTTTGACTTGCGACACCAGATCCGCGCGGGGAACTGCGATCTGGGCGGGGCGGTTTTTCCATTCTTCCAGCGTCGCACCTTGCGCAATCTGTGCGCCAAGGATCAGGTCCTTCAGGATGATGGTGCCGTTTGCGGCCTCGTCCCCGCCCTGGATCACGGCGATGGGGGAGGCGCGTTTGTCGGCGTATTTCAATTGGTTGCCGAAATTTTTCGGGTTGCCCAGATAGCATTCGGCGCGGATGCCGGCGGCGCGCAACTCGCCGACCATGGCCATGTAATCGGCCATCCGGTCGCGGTCCATCACGGTGACGACCACGGGGCCTGACGTATTGGACGCAAGCCTGCCTTTGGCCTGCAGGGCCGCCAGAAGGCGGTCCACGCCGATCGAGACGCCGGTGGCGGGCACCGATTGGCCGGTAAAGCGTTTCACGAGGTCATCATAGCGACCACCGCCCGCGACGGAACCGAATTGCCGCTTGCGGCCTTTTTTGTCAAGGATCTCGAAGGTCAGTTCGGCCTCGTAGACCGGGCCGGTGTAGTATCCGAGGCCGCGCACCACCGAGGGGTCGATCACGATGCGGTCGGGGCCGTAGCCTTGGGCTTCGAGGAGGGTTGCGATTTGCTCCAATTCATCCAAGCCTTCTTGCCCAGTTCTGTTAATGCCGATGATCGACTTCAAGTAACCGTAGGCAACAACATTCCTAAAGTGCGGGTTCTTAGCATTTTCCCACTGCGGATGGCTTTGCCCTGTTGCTAAGACTTCTGCCATTGCGCGATTAATCGCGTTCGGCGCGCCAACGAAAGTCATGACTGTTGCGATTTGGTGGGAGCTCAGCTTTGCACCTTCCGTAAAGTCACCGCTCGCGTCGCGTCGTCCTTCGCCAAGCAATTCCATTACCCCGTCCTCGCCAAGTCGATCAATCTTATCGATAGCCCGGAGGACTATACCGCGCCTTTCAGCGTTCCATTCTGGGTTGAGAGAGTCCAACACCCCTGCCACCTCCATCACCCCGTTCAGGACCTTGCGGTTGTTGATCTTGATCAGGTAGTCGCCGCGCTCGATGCCCACGGCCTCCAGCGCGTCGGAGAGCATGGCGCAAATCTCGGCATCTGCCGCCATTGACGCTGACCCGACCGTATCGGCGTCGCATTGATAGAATTGACGAAAACGACCAGGTCCTGGCTTTTCGTTGCGCCAGACCGGGCCTGCGGCGTAGCGGCGGTAGGGGCTGGGCAGGTCGTTGCGATATTGCGCCGCAACTCGGGCCAACGGGGCGGTCAGGTCATAGCGCAGCGCCAGCCAGTCGGCATCCTCGTCCTGCCACGCAAAGACGCCTTCATTGGGGCGATCCACGTCGGGCAGGAATTTTCCCAAGGATTCAACGGTTTCCACCGCGCTGGTTTCCAGCGGATCAAAGCCGTAGCGATGATAGACCTCGGCAATCGCGGCCAGCATGTCACGCCGCGCCGTGACTTCGGACCCGAAATAGTCGCGAAACCCCTTGGGAGTTTCCGCCTGCGGGCGACGGGGGGATTTTTCCTTGGCCATGGTGCAGCCCCTTCTTTGGCAACGGCTTTGCCTTAGCGGATGGGGGGCGGGCAGACAAGCGGGGGTGTAGGGTGGGGCGGGCTACATCCGGTTGCTTCGCTGCCGCTGATACGGCACGGTAGGCGCAAATGTGCAGCGACACAGTATTTTGTAAGGCCGTTTTGACATGGATGCCGCCAAAAACCGGGATACGATCAATGGATTGAGCCCCGAACGAAGCGAGGCGCTGGAAAGCCGGATCGCGCATCTGTTGCGGGCGGTCGATGAGCTGTCGGACATGGTGGCGGTGCAGGGGCGCGAGATTGACCTGCTGACGCGCCGCGTGGCGATGCTTATGGCCCGCGAGGCCGAGCGGGAGGCGGACGGCGAAGGGTCGGTTTCGCTGGCCGATCAGCGGCCCCCGCACTGGTAGGCGGCAGCGGTCGGTTTGGGGCTGATTTTGGGTTGCCGTCACCGTCTTGTCGGGCATGGTGGCGCCAAACTGTCGGGCGGGTCGCGGATGAGACTGACGAAGGCGGATTGGGCGGCCTTGCTGGCCACGCTGGCGGTGGCAGGGGTTGGCGGCGTTGTGGCGACCGCGTTGCACCTGCCGCTGGGCTTTATGCTGGGGTCGATCGTGCTGGTCGGGTTGATCGCGGGTTTCGGCCTCAAGATATCCGGACGCGGCGTGTTTTTACCGCAAAAGCTGCGCATGTCGTTCATTCCGGTCATCGGCGTGGTGATCGGCGGGGCCTTCACGCCGGAAGTGGCAGGGCAGGTGCTGGGCTGGTGGATCAGCCTGCTGGCGCTGTTGATGTATGTGCCGGTCGCCCATGCGGTGGGATTTGCGATCTACAGCGCGGGCGGGCTGGATCGGCCAACGGCGTTCTTTGCAGCCGTGCCCGGCGGTCTGATCGAAAGCATCGATCTGGCCGAGGCGGCGGGGGCCAATGTGCCGATGGCAGCCACCTTGCATTTCTTGCGGTTGATCGGGACCATTCTGTGCGTGCCGTTGATCTTTACCGTGTTGACCGGACATTCGGTCGGGTCGGCGAGTGGCATCAAGGTGGCGGGCTCTGGTCTGCCGCTGGGCCTGTGGGATGCGGGGGTTTTGATTGCGGCAGGGGTTCTGGGGTGGGCCGGGGGGCGGGTGCTGCGACTGCCGGCCTATTGGTTGACAGGACCGTTGATCGCCTCGGCCTTGGCGCATGGGCTGGGCTGGGTCCATGGGGTGCCGCCAGGCTGGTTGGTCGCGGTGACTCAGGTGGTTGTCGGCGGGGGGCTGGGCGCACGGTTTGCCGGTGTGGGGGGAGCCATACTGCGGCGGGCTGTGGGGTTGTCATTGTTGTACGGTGTGGCGATTCTGTCGGTGGCGTTTGGGTTTGCGCTGGTGGTGCAGGGGTTGGGCGTGGCCCCGTTGGCCGCGGCGTTTCTGGCCTTTGCACCGGGCGGGGTGGCAGAGATGAGTTTGATCGCGCTGAGTTTGCAGTATTCATTGGTGTTTGTGACGCTGCACCATGTGGCGCGGATTTTGATCGCGGTGATGGTGGCGAAGTATGGGTATCGGTTTTTACGGGAGTGAGGGCGAAGCGCCCGGTTGGGGGGGCCACATCCAATCCCTTTGGCAAGAGTGGGGGTTTCACACTCCCACACCCCCGTGGGATATTTATGAAAAGATGAAGCGGTCAGCGCAGGCCGATGTCTGCGAGGGCTTGGGCCAGCGAAGGAGGCAGGCTGTCGTCGGTGCTGCGGCTGGTCAGGTCGCGTGGCGAGTCTGCCGGGTCGAGGTAGCGCCAGCCCTGAAACGGGCGGCGGAGGGCGGATTCGGTGCGGATCACCTTTGCGTCGAGGATCAGGGCGCAGCGTTTGATACCGTCAGTCCCGTTGCGCTCTTCCAGCCGCAGGATGTGCTGGCGGGCGAGGATGACGCCCTTGATCACCCAGTAAAGCGAGCCGCCGTCGAGAATCTCGGACTCGCGTTTTGGCCACATGCGGGTGACATGGGCGGTGGTGCCAGGGGGCCAGAGATGGGTGTGGGCGGCGTGCCATTGATTCAGGTCTTCGACCGAGTCGGCGCCGACGCAGAGTTTGAGGATGTTGAGCATGGGTGCCTCCGGGGCTTGGCCGATCAGCATAGGTTCATGGGCGGCCACGGCAAGCGTTGACCGCAGGGGGAGGGTGGCCTATCTTGTGTTTTCAGCCAAGTTATCCACAATTTGAAGGAAAGCGCCCCATGTCCCGCTTTGATGCCGCTATCGCCGAGCAAATCTGGGACATGAAGTATCGCTTGAAGGGTCAGGACGGGTCGGCGATCGACGGGTCGGTCGAGGATACCTGGCGCCGGATCGCGCGGGCGATGGCAGAGGTCGAGGCCGAGCCCGCGGTCTGGGAAGCGCGGTTCTATGCGGCGCTGGAGGGGTTTCGGTTTTTGCCGGCGGGGCGGATCACGGCGGGGGCCGGCACCGGGCGGTCGGTGACGCTGTTCAACTGTTTTGTGATGGGGACGATACCCGACAATATGGAGGGCATCTTTCAGGCGCTGAAAGAGGCCGCGCTGACCATGCAGCAGGGCGGCGGGATCGGGTATGATTTCTCGACCATCCGGCCCAAGGGCGCGGAGGTCAAGGGGGTGGCGGCGGACGCCTCTGGTCCGTTGTCGTTCATGGATGTGTGGGATGCGATGTGTCGCACGATCATGTCGGCGGGGTCGCGGCGCGGGGCGATGATGGCGACGATGCGCTGCGATCACCCCGACATCGAGGCGTTCATCGAGGCCAAGAAGGACCCCGCGCGGCTGCGTATGTTCAACCTTTCGGTGCTGGTCACCGATGCGTTCATGGCGGCGGTCAAGGCGGATCAGCCGTGGGATTTGCAGTTCGACGGGCGGGTGTATCACACCGTGCAGGCGCGCGATCTGTGGGCGCGGATCATGCGCAACACCTATGATTTCGCGGAACCGGGGGTGATCTTCATCGACCGGATCAACGCGGCCAACAACCTTTGGTATGCCGAGACGATCGCCGCCACCAACCCATGTGGCGAGCAGCCTTTGCCGCCCTATGGGGCGTGTTTGTTGGGGTCGATCAACCTTGCGACTTTGGTATCGGGCGCGTTCACTGAGGCGGCTGCGGTGGACATGGCGGAACTCGACGCGCTGGTGCGGGTTGCGGTGCGGATGATGGACAATGTGGTGGACGCCAGCCGGTTTCCGCTGCCCGAACAGGCGGCGGAGGCGCGGGCCAAGCGGCGGATCGGGTTGGGTGTGACGGGGCTTGCCGATGCGCTGTTGATGGTGGGCTTGCGCTATGGGTCCGATGCGGCGGTGGCGGCCTGCGAGGCGTGGATGCGCGCGATTGCGCGGTCTGCCTACCTCGCGTCGGTTGATCTTGCGCGGGAAAAGGGGGCGTTTCCGTTGTTCGAGGCCGCGAATTTTCTGGCGTCCGGCACGATGCAGGGGATGGACGGCGATGTGCGTGACGCGGTTGCGGCGCAAGGGATCAGGAATGCGCTGCTGACCTCGATCGCGCCGACGGGGACGATCAGTCTTTATGCGGGGAATGTCAGTTCGGGGATCGAGCCGGTGTTCGCCTATGCCTACACCCGCAAGGTGTTGCAGAAGGATGGCTCGCGCACCGAAGAAGAGGTGGTCGATTATGCGGTGCGGTTGTGGCGGTCGCTGCACGGCGACGCTGCGCTGCCGGATTACTTTGTCAATGCGCAGACGCTGCCGCCGCTGGACCATGTGAAGATGCAGGCGGCGGCGCAGAAATGGGTGGATTCGTCCATTTCCAAGACGATCAACTGCCCTGAGGACATCAGTTTTGACGATTTTCAGCAGGTTTACATGGCGGCTTGGGATCAGGGCTGCAAAGGCTGCACCACCTACCGCCCGAATGCGGTGACGGGGTCGGTTCTGACGGTTTCCGAAAAGGCTTCCACCCCGTCTGACGCGCCCGCTACGGCGCGGCTGGGTGAGGGCGCGGAGGTGGTTTATCTGTCCGAACCGCTGGACCGCCCGGCGGCGCTGGAGGGGCAAACCTACAAGGTCAAATGGCCGGGCAGCGAACATGCGCTGTATATCACCATCAACGACATCATCATCGCGGGGCACCGGCGGCCATTCGAGGTGTTCATCAATTCGAAGAACATGGAGCATTTCGCGTGGACGGTCGCGCTGACCCGGATGATTTCGGCGGTGTTCCGGCGCGGCGGCGATATCTCGTTCGTGGTGGAAGAGTTGAAGGCGGTGTTCGATCCGCGGGGCGGGGCGTGGATGGAGGGGCGGTATGTGCCTTCGATCCTTGCCGCCATCGGGGGCGTGATCGAGCGGCATCTGATCGCCATCGGATTCATCGAGGGTGAAGGGCTGGGGCTGAAATCCGACCCCAAAGCCGAGGCGATGGTGGTAGGTGACGCTCCGCGTGGGGCGGCCTGCCAGGCTTGCGGGGCCTATGCGATGCGGATGGTTGAAGGCTGCATGACCTGCGGGTTATGCGGCCATTCGAAATGCGGCTGACGCCCGCAGAACGGCGACACTGACGTTCGAAATTCAAGGCTCAATTCGCATTAGCTATGCACATGGTCTAACCGGCAGGATTCCTACTGCTGCGGCGAGAACGGCGCGTGGTGTGGGTTGCCTTGGAAGCACTGCAAGATGAAACCATCTGAGA
>Ga0105050_10001266_pt1 | contig 38182 bp, 28 predicted proteins | sample FRY01_FD_78088 | JGI IMG/M metagenome (GOLD analysis project Ga0105050, IMG submission 78088) | Freshwater microbial communities from Lake Fryxell liftoff mats and glacier meltwater in Antarctica - FRY-01 | ecosystem: Environmental > Aquatic > Freshwater > Ice > Glacier meltwater ...
ATAAGAATAAAATGGTGGGAAAATCCTTCTGAAATGACTTACAAATCAATTAGCGTTGAACCAATTGAAAATTTATCAGAACAACCAATCAAAGTTTCAGAATTAAAATCAAATGACTATTATCAGAGTAAAGACAAAAAAGTTTTCTTTGGTCATTATTGGTTAAATGGAGAACCATCATTATACAAGAAAAATATTTGTTGCTTAGATTACAGTATTGCAAAAGACGGAAAACTTGTAGCATACCGCCTTGACAAAGAAAATGAATTGGACAGCAATAACTTGACGTATGTTTGAAAGAATTACATCACAGCAGTGCCTGTTGCACAACTACAAAAACGAGGCAATTAAACTGAAAATATGGAAAATACAAAAATAAAACTACTGAATATCAACCAATTGTAAAATCAAATCTTGCGAAAAATTTAGATAAATTCACAATATTGATTTGTGCAACAAGAACAGCAGCTACAAAAAATTGGCGATTCAGTGCTTAAATGAAGCTTTACTCATTTTTGTTTATTTTTTTAAGGTATTCGTGAGCCCTGCGGGGTTGTACTTCGTATCACTCCTGATAGGCAATCGGGAGTGGTGGCAGATCCCGTACATACGGGATGGTACGAAATCGCCAAATCTTGTAGCCCCAAACCGTCAAATTGTCTAATTACTCAAACCAAGACCCTGATAATTACATGGTGGAAAAAATTTAAAGGTAAGTATCCGATTGTTTGTGTATGTTTGTGGAGTTTTTAGATAACTTGTCCCGATTTTTCGGGAGACTGCCGTTGTGCGGCATGCTTGGGGACAGTGTAACCTTTAACTGACGGACAAAACCGACAAATCTTACCAAAAAAATTAGTAAATTTGAAGCCAATAACAGATATATAAATTATGAGCATGCAAAAACCAGGATTATTTGGAGTTACACATTCAAACAGGGACTTTACCCAAGCGGACACCTGGGGTAAGAATCAGTTTAATTCTTCATTTCCTGCGGGTTTGACAAATTTTCTTGCTTCAAAGAATTTAGAAAATGTTTATATCTGTCTTGATAAAGACCTTAAAGTAAGTCATCAAAAAATATCGGCTGAAGAACTTTATGGTATTGACCCAAATTCAGATGATTTATTTTTTTCTTTTGAAAGCCCGTTTTCACCATATCAACAATTAGTTATTGGCTCATTACCAAGAGTTGATTTAGTTACTCAACTACGAAGCAATGGTCAATGTTTGAAACCAATTGAAGTAAAGCTAACAGCTTTGCCAGACAATTCAACTTGTCATTTAAGCGAAGAATATTATGGTTGTGAAATTGTTGTCAGACCAGATACCATTGTGTATTTGGCTTGTAGTATTGCTGTAAACTTCAAAGACAAACAAAAGAAACTTTCTCAACTTATCGGCAATAAATTTGATAGCATTACGGATTGGACAGACGGTTCTTCTGTTTGGACACATATAACCGAAATGATTGCTACCATTGACAAAATCATTCTTTCAGTTTTAGACAAACAAGAACCTATTTTATTGCAACCTATTTGGAAAACAAATGGAAAATCGCCCAAACTAACGGATAACTGTTTAGATGTATTTGTTTGGAGTAATTTTGCTTTTACCCAGCTTTTTTTAGATGTTGCTAGAGGCGAACTTTCTGCCAACAATAGAATTACAAGACAAATCAGAACTATTATTTGGTTGTTTAAAATGCTTTATGATTTTTCAAAACAAGGGCAAATTAATCACCGTAAAGTTATTGACGAACTTTCTTATAATACTAAGAATGACAAAGCATTTGCTGTAAGTGGAAGAATTACGCACCGATATATGGCTTCGGAAGAACTCACAAAGCCCAGAATTGAAAAGAAAGACATCAGAAAAATTATTCTTGGTGGTGGACAAAATTTACTTAGTCCCGAAAGACGATTTGACGCAATTATTTTTAACTCACCTGAATTATTTACATAATGGAAATAGTAGATTTATTTTCAGGATGTGGCGGAATGTCGCTTGGTTTTCAAAACGCAGGATTTGAAATATTAGCGGCTTTTGATAAGTGGAAACCAGCTGTAAAAGTATATAGGGAAAATTTTGACCATCCTATTTATGATACTGATTTAGGCAGTAATGAAGGACTTGAATTTGTGAAAAGTATGAAACCTCAAATGATAATTGGAGGTCCGCCTTGTCAAGATTTTTCGAGTGCAGGCAAAAGAGATGAAACATTAGGAAGAGCAGATTTAACTACATCATTTGCAAAAATCGTTTCGGAAACAAATCCAGAATGGTTTGTAATGGAAAATGTGGAAAGAATAACGAAAAGTAGCATTCTAAAAGAAGCATTAGAAATATTCAAGAAGGCAGGTTACGGAATTTCTTATCAAGTTTTGGATGCTAGTTTTTGTGGCGTACCACAATCAAGAAAACGTTTCTTTTTGATTGGGCATAAACATTCGCAAGACAATTTTTTAAATCCCTACTTTGCAAAAAAGCAATCTTCAAAACCAATAACTTTGTACGATTACTTTGGTAATTCGTTAGGCGTTGAATATTATTACAGACACCCAAGAAGTTATGCAAGACGTGGAATTTTTAGCATTTACGAACCAAGCCCTACAATTCGTGGAGTGAACCGACCAATTCCAAAAGGCTATACCAAACACGAAGGCGACCCAGTTGACATTACAGAAGATTTAAGACCCTTAACTACAAAGGAAAGAAGCCTTATTCAGACTTTTCCAGAAAGTTTTGTTTTCAACGGCACAAAGACAGACCTTGAACAAATTATTGGGAATGCAGTGCCGGTAAAATTAGGAGAGTTTGTCGCAAACTGCATTAAAAACTATATTATTGACCGACAAGAAAATAAGCAAATTTCAATCGGACAATTAGAATTTACGTACGAAATCGGAAACAGCACTGTGCATAACAGCAGTTTGGAAAAATGGCGGGTTTAGTGCTAATTTCATGTTCAGTTGTTCAATTGAACTTCTGTGTAAAGTTGAAAGTTTCGTCTTCGATTTCCGCCACATCGTCAAGCCGCAAACCATCAAACCGTCTAATTACTCAAATCAAGTCTCTGAGAATTGCATGGTTGGAAAATTTTAAAGATAAGTATCCGATTGTTTGTTTATATTTGTGGAGTATTTAGATAACTTGTCCCGATTTTTCGGGAGACTGCCGATGTGCGTTATGCTTGGGGACAGTGCGAACTTCAAACTGACTGCAAGCAATTAAACCTTACATTTGGGCATTAAACTTTAAACAAAATAAAATGAATAAAAACGGAGCAATTGTTGTCGTTGAAGATGACACTGACGACCAAGAGATGTTTAATGAAATATTTAAAGAACTCAATTATAAGAATGAAATTATTTTTTTCAATGACGGACAAGAGGCACTTGCTTATTTGACCGCAGAAAGCAGTGAACCTTTCATTGTTTTTTCGGACATTAATATGCCAAAGTTAAATGGCATTGAGTTAAGAAAGCAAATTCATGAAAACGAGAGTATCCGAATAAAAACCATTCCATATTTATTTTTTACAACAAGTGCCGCACAAGATGATGTTATTGACGCTTACTCAAAATCTATTCAAGGATTTTTTGTCAAGCCTTCAAGTTTCCAAGATTTACGGGAGCTTATTAAAATTATAATTGAGTATTGGCAAAAATGCGTATCGCCTAACTATGTTAAGTAACTTGAACATAGATGGTAAATATTTATTCCAAATTCTAAGAAATAGTTTTTCTATAATGAAACTTCACAGCTTCATAGCGATAGTAGCACCAGCCGCCAATAGCTAGAGTTTCTTGGTGGCTGCAAGCCAAGCCATGAAACGCCCGTTGAACTTAACCGGACATTTTCTGCCCCTTATTGAGTTACCGTTGTTGGGTTTTATTAATTTTGAGAGAAATAAATTACCTTCTTTTTTTTCTTACAAAAGCGTGATTTTTTCAGTGGTTTCCTTTCCCAAAGTTTTGGAATGGTAAATCAAACATTGGTTCTCCGCATCGATCCCGCACATACGGGATGCTTCGATTCCGTATGTGCGGGACGCCAACATCTTGTAATTGCAAACCGACAAACCGTCTAATTACTCAAACCAAGGCTTTGAGAATTGCATTGTTGAAAAATTTTAAAGGTAAGTATCCGATTGTTTATGTATGTTTGTGGGGTATTTTCATAACTTGTCCCGATTTTTCGGGAGACTGCCGTTAGGCACAATTCCACTACAGTTCGTCTTTGCTGAGTCAAGTCCAACAACTTTCAAAAGAAAAACGGACCCCATCAACAAAAAATCTACCCCGCTCAGATTTCCCCACTTTCCGCTTAATTTTCAATTCTCCATTTTCAATTTTCAGTCCTCAACTAAAATTATTTAACGCAAACCTCAATTTTTTTCATATATTTGCAAACGGATGATTAATTGCAATATTTTATATGATAGATTTAAAACTGTATTGCTCTCAATATTATTTATATTTTGTGGGTTGCGGCTGCATGCCCAAGGAAATAAGATGAGTATTCAGGTTTCGCCACCCAGCAAATTGTCTATCTGTGGGATTAACGACACGGCTTTTATTCAGGCTTATAATATTTCTTCGGGCAATCTTACGGGGCTAAAAGTAACAATTTCATTGCCGCCTGGCGTATTGTATATTGCCAATAGTTTTAAGGGAAGCGGCCTTTCTGAATTTGATATTACAAACCTAAATGCACCCATTTTTAATGCACCAAACCTAGCAATTGCAAAAAACTTTTATTTTAGTATTAACCTAAGTTCTAATTGTAGTTTGTATAATTTTTTGAGTGGGAACAATACGCCCATCGTTTCTGCTAGGGTGGATTACTCGGGGAATTATGATGTTGGAAATTCGCTTCCTTTTTCGGCTAGAGTGCCTTCTGTAAATATCAAAAGCATTGTTAATCAAACATTTACGGGTTCGGTGGGCGATTTTTTTGCAAGAAAAATAACCATTGGCAACTACGGAAAAGGCCCTTTAAAATCGTTGACATTGTTGAGAATTAACGGTTCAGATGTAAAAACATTTTTTTCGGACAAAGGGGCAACCCAATTTAAGAATGACAGCATTATCACAACTTTTAGTGGTGCCGATTTTAAAAAGATAGGCAATTTTGACAGCTTTTTGGACCAAAATGAAACATTTGTAATAACAGATTCAAGTAAGATTTTAGGGTGTAAAAAATTATCCACAACCTACGAATTATTTTGGGGCTGCGGAAACAGTATTTGTCAAATTGTTAAAAACTCGGGCATTGTTTTAATAAGCAGCAGCGGACCCAATCTAATTGCTATTCCCGTTCCTAACTATAATAAATGTTATAAAAACAAAGCAAACAAACAGTTACTAAAAATCACAAATATCGGTCAAAAAATTGCAAGAAACACCAATGTAACTATTAATCAGGCATATTATTACGAGATGTCTAAATTTGACACAGCCTCTGTTTTTATTAAAAAAGGATGGAATGGCGCGCTGAAAAAAACACAGATATCAAATCTAGCATATTCTTATAATTTGTACCAATACAGTTGCTTGGGCTCCGACCCAATTTCTAGTTTTCAAATAAGGGTTGGCGATATTTTACCCAAAGACACCATATATATTCTATTTGAAAACAACACTTGCACAAATGAAACTTGCAACTTCAATTTTTATACAAGCAGCTGGCAATATAGCCTAAACTACACCGACCTTTGCAACAATAAACAAACGATTCAAACCACTTGGGCACAATATTACCGTTATAATATTATTGGGGTGAACACATTTACCCCCACCGACTTAACCAATAACCAAAAAGGCACCTTTAGACATCTTTTCACAAGTGGCAGTTTGCTGCCTCTGGATAACACCGCAGCTTATCAGTTTGATATTGTTTTGCCACAAGGGTTAATCCATTCTAAAAGTATAAATGATTTGTTTTTTAATGATGCCACCTTAAATTATGTTTGGAAACCCGATTCCATTGCAATGATTGGAGACACTTTGAGGGGCTATTTTTCGAAGCTGCCATTTAACTTGTTTAATGCTGAGTTAATTTATTATTTAAAAGCAGATTGCTCTGTTACCGGAGCAAACGGCAACAAAAAAATTAACACCATTTTTAGATACAGCCCTACCAGCACTTGCGCACCCCGCGAATGGTATAGCAATTGCAGCAGTTATGATTTAAAAATTCACTGCACAAGCAATTGTGTGGCAGGTCTAAAATTTCTGGACTTTAGCGTTTCAAGAACCAATTTTGGAAAACCTGATAACAACAATAATGGCAGTCCAGACACAAGTGGAGCATTGGATTTTACGAAAATCAGAGCCGAACGGGCTATTTTTGGCGATACGATTAAAGCTGTTTTTCAAGGCAGAATTATTCGTTCTAGAGCCATCACAAGCTGGCGCTTTTTATTTGCCGAAAGTAATATTCCTTATGGCAATAGTCTTAGCGTTGTGGGTGCAAAATTCGTTTTGTTTAGAGGGGTAAACCAAAGGGTGTCTTGTACAAACATAAACTATAAAAAAACGGCAAGTGGCGGCAATGCAAACTTTGTTTTTTATTTAAGCATAGATTCCATTGCAAACTGTGTTAGCAGTGGGTTTGATTACAGACACATGGACAGTGTAAGTTTAGAGGTAACCTACAGGGTTACGGGAAACATTGGCCAAGCAACTGTAACCTCCCAATTTAAAAATTTGTTTTACACCAGCAATGTTGCTAACCCTAACAACAATAGCAATAAATTTCAATGCGATACTTTTTCAGGGCAATTTGTTTTGAACGGATACGTTTACTACAACTATGGCCCAGAAACATACAACATTAATAGCTGTAACCAAATAAATATTTCTCAAAATTTCTACTTTGGAATAGGCTCAAACTCACTGTATGCTGGCAACAATACTTTCCCTTTTGAATACAGAAACTTTGCAAGAGTGAAGGAAGTTATTTGTTATTTGCCAACAAGCCTAAAACTAGAAAGGGCGTATTTTGGGCAATATCACACCACAGGTTCTAATCAATATCAGTTTCAATACAAGGATACCATTCCATACCGAATTGTAAACAATAATTACCTTTTTGAGGTCTCTAAATTCTACAAAGACTCTGCCCGAGGCAAAATAAACTTAAGCGATGACGCCTTTCAAGGCATTTTCAATATGCTTGTTACCCCAACTTGCGAGCTGCCAAGTGGCGAATATATTCCTATAAAATATGATTTTATGTTTGAAAAAAAGGGTAGTATGCCAAAGGGTATTGACACGCTTTCTTCTTTAATTTATACTGATTATATCTATTTTAACAAACCTGTTGTTAGCATAAAGCCTACAATTCCAATCAATTATGCAACATCAGACACAGCCGAATGGGAGCTTGTGTATTCCAATTCGTCAAACACATTTAGCAGTTTAAATGCATGGTTTTCTCCAGACAATAGCGGAGCAATAAAAGTTGTGGAGATTAGAGATGCAGCAACAAACAAGAAGCTAGTTGAAAAAAATCAAATTTTTCAGGCAGGCACAATTCCTTTCAATGGTTCTCGAAAATTTAAGGTGAGGGCAATTTTTAATTCATGCAAAAAAGACAGCATTATTCTTTACTCAGGATGGAATTGCAATGGCTATCCCAAGGATTTGGCTTCTTACACTTGTCCGTCCGAGAGACTAGCTTTGTATTTAGAACCGCAAAATACGCAATTTCAGGTAAGTATTTCCGACTCCATCAATTCTGTAAAACTTTGCAGCCAAACACCATTTTATTATTTATTGGAAAACATCGGTATAACGGCCGCCCAAAATACAAAAGCATTGCTAACATTGCCAATTGGCATGACAATAGAAAACGGAAAAAGCTTTATCCAATATCCTTCAAGCACTTCTTGGGCCACACTTCCTGCCCCACAATTAGTTACAGGAACTACTTATGCCTGGGATTTATCAACTGCAATTAACTCATTGAAAAATGGATTTAAAGGCATATTAGATACCACTAAAAACAAAATATTAATTAAGTTTTATGTTAAAACGGATTGCAATTACAGCAGTGGCAACTACATTCGCGCTTCGGCTTCGGCAATTATAAAATGCGGCAATCCTGTTTTGGTTTTTCCAAGTATTAGCAGACCATTGAATATTATAGGTGTTACCAAACCTTACTTTTCTTTGGTTAATTCAATTGCCGACTCCATTTTTCCTTGCGAAAAAAATAGCAAAATAAAGGTTAAAATCATTAATGTGGGTCCAGGAAAAACAGGCATAGAAGACAAATACCAAGTATTGCTGCCTGCTGGTATTGGTTATGATTCCGCATCGTATTTAGGCTTAATAAATGCGCCAAATAATAGTTTGACAAAAAGCAGAAACATAAATGGTGCTACCGAAATTGAATTTAGTTTGAAAGATAGCATTGTTCCTGGCGATAGCATTGAGTTTCAATTCAAAATTATTGCCAATTCTAAACTCATAAAATGTGGCACAATAGAAATTTATAATCAAGCGGCTGTAAAACAATCCGTTTTATGTGTGGAGAATAACACCGTTTGTAAAATCAATGTAGTTACGGGAAATTCGTTGCTTAAAGTACCGGTTTCAAAAGCTAATTTGCAAATTTTTAACTTGCAATCAAAGTTAAAAAGCTTCAGTTCGGATTCTGAATTTGTGCAACTAAATTATACTTTGAAAAATTTGGGCAACACTATTTCTAGTGGTTTAAAAACAAAGCTGAATTATTTTTATGATAAAAACACATCGGGTACCGTAGATTCGGGCGATATTTTGGTAGGAAGTTTTGAATACAACAGTTCACTAAAAAAAGACTCGTTGATAAATATCGCCACTGTTTTAGCCGTTAAAGCAGGTTACTCTTGCGGATTGTTTGTGGTTATTGACAGCTTATCTTGTGTTTGCAATTTCAATCAATTTAAAATTCGTACACCTTTGCTTGCCAATGCTGGCAAAGACTTTTCTTATTGCAGCGGCACGCCCAATAAAATTGGTTTGCCAAAATCAAAAGGCTTTACATACAACTGGCAACCTGCCATAGAACTAAAAAGCGACACAACAGCAGAAACAGAAATTGTATTTAAAAACACAACAAATAACAGCGTTAAAAAACGCTATGTTTTAGCAACCAAAAGATTGAGTTGCTTATCGAGAGACACTGTTTTTGTTACCATTAATAGTTTGCCTGACATTAAACTTTCTCAGACTGACACCACAATTTGCGAAAAACAAAGCATTAATATTGGGGCAAAAATAAAGGGCGGCAACGGGGTTTATGCATACAAATGGCTGCCAAGTAATTTGGTTAAAGACAGCAATAAACTGAATACAAAAGCATTTGGAGTAAAAACAAATCAACTGAAACTGACGGTTAAAGATACCTTCGGATGTTTGAGTTCGGATAGTTTTAAAATGACGATTAAACCAAAACCAAAATCAAACTTCACTTATAAAAATGCGTGTGTGGGGCAGATTGTAAAATTAATAGATTCGAGCACAGTAGCCGAAGACAGCATTTTATACAACCGATGGACAAACATTTTTAAAGACACGTTGAACAGTAAAACTTGGCAGGTTTCTGTGCCAAAAACGATGAGCACCGTTGTGCAATTAATTTCTGAAAGTCCATTTGGATGCAAAGACACCATTAACAAAACGGTGGTTACAAACCCTTTGCCAAAGGCAAATTTCGCTAGCAATAGCAACTGTTTGGGCGATAGCAGCCGTTTAAAAAATATTTCAGTTGGAAACATTGCACGCAGCTATTGGAAACTAGGAGACGGCACATCATCCTTAGTCAGAAACCCCTCTCATTTTTATAAAACAGCCGATACATTTGATCTGTTTTTGAAAGTAGAAACGGTTTTTGGTTGTGTAGATTCAATTAATGGGAATATTTCTGTTTATAACAAACCAAAAGCAGATTTTTCTACCCTAAACAATTGTTTGGGCGATAGCAGTTTTTTCAAAAACAAAAGTACTATTACAGACGACAGCATCACCATTTATCAATGGCAACTGACTGACGGCTACAAAACCAATATAAAAAACTTTAGTCATTTGTTTAATTCTCAAAATTCTTTTGGGGTTAAACTCATTACTAAAACCGCCTTTGGCTGTGCGGATAGTCTTGTAAAAAATGTTGTTGTTTATCCATTGCCAATAGCCAATATTACGCTTGATACCGTTTGTTTCGACACAAAAAGTAGTTTTAAATCCAATACCATAATTGCGAGTGGCAGCATTGTTAAACATTTTTGGGTTTTGCAAAATGGGGACACTTCAAACAAAGCTCAGTTTAATTACTCGTATTCAAATGCCGACACATTATTGGTGAAATATACAGCTATTTCAGACAAAGGTTGCATCGATTCTGCAAAAGGCTTTAGCTTGGTGCATCAAAAAATTACTCCAATTATTAATTTATCGGATAATTGTTTGGACGATAGCAGTTTATTTTTCAACAATTCCATTTATACAAAAACAAGCATTAAACAAAGCATTTGGAAGTTCTCTACCAATGACTCCATGAATGCTTTGGATGCAAGACACTTGTTCCCTACTTTTGGAAGCAAAACCATAGAATTGAAAATTGAAAGTAGCGAAGGATGCAAATACGACACCACAGCTAAGATTTTTATTTATCCAAAACCAAGTGTCAGCTTTTATAACACCAACCAATGCAGAGACAATCAATTTAAATTTGCTGGCAATGTTAGCATTCCTTTTGGCACAATAGACAGCACCATTTGGAATTTTGACGATGGCGGTTTTGCATACACTTTAAATATCAGCCACTCGTTTCCAAATTCTGGGAGTTATGTGGTTGTTTTAAAAGGAAAAAGCGATTTTGGTTGCATAGACACAGCCCAGCAAACCATTAATAGTTACCCTCCCGTTATCGCTGCCTTCGTGAGCGATAGCGTTTGTCTTGGCGAAACTATAAATTTCAAAGACGCATCCTTGGTGCCAAACGCAACCATTAGCAAATACAATTGGCAGTTTGGCGATGGCGGCAAAGACAAGGTTCAAAACCCTGGCTACCTTTATTTAAAAGACAGTTTATACAAAGTGAAACTCCAAATTACAACGAGCTATAATTGCGTTTATGACACAGTTGGTTATGCGCTTGTTTATCCCGTGCCGAAATCTATTTTTACCACCAACCCCAATACCGCCACCATTTTAAATCCAATTATTCTTTTTACAAACCAAAGCTTTGGCGCTACTTCCATCAGGTTTTTATTGAGCAATGGTGCCGAATTTACGCAAGATACTTTTAGCTATTATTTTAAAGACAGTGGACTTTACAACATCACACAATGGGTTTCCAACCAATATGGGTGTAAAGATTCTAGCAGCAAACAATTTTACATCAATTACATTTTAAACTATTATTTGCCCAATGCTTTTAGCCCGAATGAGGACAATATTAACAATATTTTGAAACCAATGGGCACAGGCATTTCTCATTTTGAGATGATAGTGGCCAACCGATGGGGCGAAATTGTTTATGACAATAAAGAAAGCAAAGGTTGGGACGGAAAATACAAGGGCGCACTTGTAGAACAAGGCCATTATGTTATTTTTTATAAAATAAAAAGTTTCAAAGGCCAAGTTAATTATCGCAAACAAATCATTACTTTATTGAGGTAGGTTGAGAAAGCGGGTCCATATCTCTTCAAAGGCATTCTTTTTTGGCTGAGCCAAGACTGCTATAATATTGTTGTGCTCTACTTATGCGTTATAGATTATTAATAGAATCTCAAAGCCTCTTGGTTCAACCGAGACCAAAGTGACAGAGACGGAATCTACAGCCGCATCAATAAGTATAGATGCCCCTGCCTTTTTTGGCTCACTCGCAAAATGAGAGCAATAGCTTTGGTTCAATTATATTTGGAACTATTGCCTATTGCCTATTGCCAATCAGATATTAGGTGCTAGTTTTTTTAATGTATATTTTTACCTTTTCTGTTAAAAGTGCTATTAGTTTTTCGTCCATATATTCATAATTATCTTTAATATTTAAAACTTCAGTTTTTGGTATTTGTATTTTGTCAAATAGTTGGTGAATTCTTTTGGAATGTTCATATTCCATTAATAGTATTAAATCTGCCCAAAGAATTAATTTCTCATTAATTTTTACAGGACTTTTGTCGCTAAAACCTGCTGATTTCGCAAAAAATAAATCATGATTTTTAAATATATTTTCAGCAGTTCTACTTCTCCTTTTATTTCTACTGCAAACAAATAGAATTTTCATTTTTCATCATTTTTAATTGAAATATAGCTTTTGTCTGTCTAATGGAAATTTGATATTTTAATAAATTCAATTCCATTCTAATATAAAATTTCTTTTCTTTCAACTATTTGATTATTTTTTTATGTTTATTTTCTCTTTTAACCAGATTTTGTGGCAAATTAGAACTCAACTAAGGAATAATATTTATTGAGAATTTATACTGAGTCAAAAGGATTGGCATATTATCAAATATTTGATACCGTCTTTCATAATTTACCTTTGTGTTTATGCCAGAAGATTTATGATGCTCTAACATCCATTGCTCAGTAATTTTCGTCTTTTCATTTTCAATGTACGGCACAACCTCTGCATCTTTAATGGTTCGTTCAAAGTAAATATTTTTAGATTCAATATAAGCAACTATAAAATTGTAATAGCCATTAAAGTCTGGAGTGAATTCTTGGGAGATTATATAATTTGAATCTGTTGAATTGTTTTTTAGCACTCGGGTAAAATGAAAACCACTAATTTTTGCTTTGTATTGATACATATTTATAAGGCCTGATTCTTGTTTAAAAACACTGTCTTTTAATATAGTCATAATTCTTGTACTAAATACTGCAGCGAGATTCTCAGCAAATTCCATGTGAGTTGGAGTTATAAACTGATATTCAAAATACAAGTCCACATACACTTTCTTTTTTTTGTTCTTTTTACTTTCTTTGTCATATTTTGATATTATATTTTTTGTCAATTGATTACATGCCTTGTAATAGGCATTTTCATTTGTCAATGAAACCAATAGTCCATTATGATTGATTGTAAATTTTAGCTTTATTTGCTCAACTTCTTGCTTAATTTCAGGTGCTAAGGCGGCTTTATCTTCTTCTTTGGATATAAGGCGTGTGTAATGTAAAAAATAGAGTTTGTCAGAAACACTGTCAACATAAAAACTAAATTTTTTGGTTTCGATTACAGGTTTTCCGTTTTTTAATGCGGTCTCCCTTGTAACCTTGTAATTAAACAAGTCTCCAGTTTTAAGTTTTGGCTTTAATAGCAAGGTGTCTCCAATTTCTCCTTGTGCCACAATACATTGAAAGAAAAGAGCTAAAAGCCATATTATTTTAAAAAGGAGTGGAATGTTTTTTTTCATTACTTAATTTTGTGTTGTCTGTACATGGAAGGTAAATTCAACTATTTAATGCGACCTTTGATGCAAAAATACAACTTTTTTAAGTTTTTCTATTAAAGTTTAATTTAGGCGCCATAAAAAAAGACCATCCTATTGGACAGTCTTTTTAATATAGTAGGAGAGTTGGTTATCCTCCAAAATCATCAAAGGCAATATTCTCTTGAGGAACGCCCCAATCGTCACACATTTTAATAACTGCTTGGTTCATCATTGGCGGCCCACAGAAATAAAATTCAATGTCCTCTGGTGATTTTTGTTTAACTAGGTATTCATTAATTACGGCATTGTGTACAAATCCTGTAAATCCATCGCCTTCTGGGTCGTTTACATCTTTTTTGTTTACCCAATTGTCTTCTGGCATTGGCTCGCTCAACACAACAAAGAATTTAAAGTTAGGAAACTCTTTTTCAATGGCTCTGAACTCATCTATATAAAATAATTCTCTTTTGCTTCTTCCACCATACCAATAAGTTACTTTTCTGTCAGTTGTTTTTAATGTATGAAACAAGTGGAACAAATGCGAACGCAAAGGAGCCATTCCAGCACCACCGCCCACATAAAGCATTTCTGCTTTTGTTGGTTTAATAAAAAACTCTCCATAAGGGCCAGAAATTGTAACTTTATCTCCTGGTTTGCAGCCAAACACATAAGAAGAACAAATACCTGGGTTCACTTCCATCCAAGCATTTTTAGCTCTGTCCCAAGGTGGCGTAGCAATACGGATATTTAATTTAACGATGTTTCCTTCAGCAGGATGGTTCGCCATTGAATATGCTCTAAAAATTGGTTCAGGATTTGTCATTTTTAAGTCCCATAGTTTAAACTTGTCCCAATCTGGTCTGAATTTATCATCACCGGCAGGGTCACCAGGCAATGGTTTAATATCCATGTCTTTGAAAGGCACTGTGCATTCAGGTACATCAACTTGAATGTATCCACCAGCTTCAAAATGTAAACTTTCTCCCTCAGGCAATTTAACAACAAATTCTTTAATAAATGAAGCCACATTATAGTTTGAAATCACTTCACATTCCCATTTTTTAATTCCAAATATCTCTTCTGGAATTTCGATTTTCATGTTGTTTTTTACTTTTACTTGGCAAGACAAACGCACACCTTCTTTTTGTGCCTTGCGATTGATATGCCCTGTTTCTGTTGGTAAAATATCACCACCACCTTCGGTTATAATACATTTACACATTGCACATGTACCACCACCTCCGCAAGCCGATGGAAGGAAAATCTTTTCGTTTGATAATGCTGTTAAAAGTGTCCCACCAGCAGGAATCGTGATTGTTTTTTCACCATTTATGTTGATTTGAACATCGCCTTGCTGTACCAAATATTTGGCAGAAACTTGAAGCATTAAAACCAATGCTAAAATAACAACCAAAGGAACAAGCCCTGAGAAAATAAGCGATTGCGTGTCTATTACTAATATTATATCTAAAATCATTGTTTTATTATTTTAATTCGAACCCCATGAAACTTAAAAAACCAAATGCCATAAGACCAACTATAATAAATGTTATACCTAAGCCTTTGAGAGGAGCAGGCACATCACTGTATTTTAGTTTTTCTCTAATTGCCGCTAAAGCCACAATGGCTAACAACCAACCAATACCTGAACCCAAACCATATACTATCGGTTCGGCAATATTAGTAAACGCTTTTTGACTCATAAACAAAGCACCTCCAAGAATTGCGCAGTTTACAGCTATCAAAGGTAAGAATATTCCTAAAGAAGCATATAAGGTAGGACTAAATTTTTCAACGGCCATTTCTGTTAGCTGAACAAAGGAAGCGATTACTGCAATAAATACTATAAAGGTAAGGAAACTTAAATCTACAGCCGCCAATGAAGGACTAATCCAAGTCATTGCACCTGCTGTAAGAAAATACTTTTCAATTAACCAGTTTAAAGGAACCGTTAAGGCCAAAACGAAAATTACGGCCAATCCCAAACCAAAGGCAGTAGAAACTTTTTTTGACACAGCCAAATAGGAACACATTCCTAAAAAAACTGCGAATATCATATTGTCAATAAAAATGGATTTTATTGCGATATTTATTAATGAATTTGCTAATAACATATTATTTGTTTTTTAAAAATTAAGCTTCTTCTCTATAACCGTTTCTTGCTCTTTGGGCCCAAATTAAAAGTCCTACAATAATAGCAGCACCAGCTGGCAACATCATAACTCCGTTGCCAATAAAAGGAATGTTTAAAGCATTAAAAATCTTGAATCCAAATAATGAACCTGAGCCTAATAGTTCTCTAAAGAAAGCCACAACCATCAAAATGACTCCATATCCTAGCCCATTTCCAATGCCATCAATTAATGAAGGTATTGGTTTATTTGCCATTGCGAAAGCTTCTAATCTACCCATAACAATACAGTTTGTAATAATTAAACCAACAAAAACTGACAATGTTTTAGAAATATCGTAAACATAGGCTTTTAATATTAGGTCAACAAGAATAACGAATAAAGAAACGATGGACAATTGAACAATAATTCTAATTCTTGAAGGAATTGTGTTTCTTAATAAGGAAATGAAAAGATTTGAAAATGCAGTAACAAATGTTAATGCGATAGTCATATAAAAAGCTGGTTTCATTTCTACTGTAACCGCTAAGGCAGAACAGATACCTAAAACTTGAATAGTGATAGGATTGTTTCCGTCTAATGGATCGGTTAGTAATTTTCTATTTTGTTTAGAAAAAAACGATTCTTTTTTTATTTTTACTTTGGTTTCAGTGGCTATAACACTCATAATATTTTTATTTTAAAAATTAAATTTTTGATTTTTTTAGTTTAAGAAATTGTTCGTATGCTGATAAATAATCGACAAACATATCATTAACCCCAATGGCTGTTTTAGTTGCTCCGCTCATTCCATCTACAGCGTGGGGATTGTTTGAATAATCGTTGCCTTCTCCTTTTTTCATTACAATTGGTATTAATTGATCTCCATCAAAAATTGTTTTCCCAGCATAACGACTATATACGGCTTTGTCGTCTGTAATTCTGGCACCAAGTCCAGGTGTTTCTGCTTTATGAGAAAAAACAACACCATTAATGGTGGTTAAGTCCTTTTTTAAAGAAATGAAAGAGGATATTTTGTCCCAAAGTCCTTTACCCGTGGTTGCAATAACATAGAATTCTGTTTCAGCAGGATTTTTTTCTGATGCAATTTCATAGACAGGATATAAACGAATCTTTGCAGGTTTTTTGTTTTCTGCATCAACATTTACATCAACAACATTTTGCCCTTCTAATACTTTGCCGCTATAATCTACAACATAACCTTTTACACGGGTGTTGTATGTTGAGACAACTCTTTCTGGGGTCCATGTGTCATCAAGCTGAACGATTGTAGCAAGAATTTTCTTTTTTCTATCTAACTCAATGTTAGCATCTTGTCTTGGTTTTAAAATAGCAGCTGTTAAATATAAAGCTGTGCCACAAACAACTGTAAGAATACAGGTATAGGCAATAATATAGGTGCTTGAATTTTTATTTGACACGGGCTAACCTCCTTTTTTTATTTGATTCTATAACAACATAATCGATTAATGGCGCTAACACATTGAAAAACAATATGGCTTGCATCATTCCTTCTGGATAGGCTGGGTTCCAAACCCTCAGCATGACAGTAAACGCACCTATCAATAATCCATAATATATTTTTCCAACATTAGTTTGAGCCGCACTAACAGGGTCGGTTGCCATATACACAGCTCCAAAAGCAAAACCTCCCATTAATAAATGTGCCAACGGACTGGCTGCCATAAAAATATTGTTTAAGTTCATGGCTTCGTTTAGTGTGTTCATTCCAATTCCCATTACAAATCCACCCACAAATACTGACAATATGATTCTCCAACTTCCAATGCCAGTTATCATTAATATTGCGGCTCCTAATAAAATAGCGAGCGTAGATGTTTCTCCAATGGAGCCCTGCTCTAGTCCGGCAAACATTTCCCAAAGCGATGCCTCAGGTGCTTTTCCTTCTGCTAATAAACTTAAGGATGTTGCTCCGCTATATCCTTCAATTGCATCGTTTCTGTTTGCTGCTACCCAAAGAAAATCTCCATTTGAAAGGTATTCCCCTGCCATGTATGCAGGATATGCAAAAAACAAAAATACCCTGGCTGTTAATGCAGGATTTAAAAGATTCATACCTGTGCCACCAAATACTTCTTTACAAATAACAACTGTAAATGCTGTTGCAACAGCAACCATCCACAATGGAATAGAAGGCGGCAAACACAATGGAATTAACATTCCTGTTACTAAAAATCCTTCGTTTACTTGATGGCCTCTTATTTGTGCAAACACAAACTCGATACCAAGTCCGACAATGTAAGAAACAGCAACAATTGGCAACACAACTATAGAGCCTTCTATGATGTTTTGTATCATTGTTGACTCTATGCCTAAGGCTTTAAAATGTTGATAGCCAACATTCCAAATGCCAAATAACAAGGCAGGTATCATAGCAATAACCACTGTGAACATGGTTCTTTTTAAATCTATGCCGTCTCTGATGTGTGCTCCGTTATGGGTTGTATGCCCAGGAACAAACAAAAAGGTATCGAGAGCATCAAAAGTACTTCTTAATTTTTCATACTTTCCGCCCTTATTAAATTGTGGACGCAATTGATGTAAAACATCTTTTAACTTATTCATTGATATATTATGCTTCTTTTTCTAAAATATTAAGTCCATTTTCTATAATCTCTTGAATCGGTGCTTTTGAAGTGCAGATAAATTCGCAAAGTGCAAAATCCTCTGGCGAAACTTCATAAAGACCCAATGCTTCCATATTGTCTAAATCGCCTGTCATGCAAGCTTTTATTAAATGTAAAGGCATTATATCCATTGGCAAAACTTTTTCGTAATCGCCTGTAACAACGAATGCCCTCTCTTCTCCATGCATATTTGTGTTTACTTTAAATTTATCGGCAGGGAAAATAAAAGATGGTAAAGATCTTGACAAGCTAGGGCGAGGGTAAGTTGGCAACAACCAACCTAAAAACTCCTCTTCGTCTCCCTCTGGAATGGCGGTAACTAAATCATCATAAAATCCTAAATATGAATTTTTCTCAATTTTTTTGCCTGATAATACATTTCCCGAAATGATTCTTGTATTGTTTGAATGCAAATTATCTTTTAACAAAGACTCTAAACTAGCGCCTATTATAAACTCGTAATATTGTCTTTTCTTAATTTCTGAACCAGCCAATGATACTATTTTTCTTGCATCAAACTTGCCAGTGTTGAACAGTCTTCCAATAATAACAACATCTTGTGGGTTTAGGTACCAAACAATGTCATTTTTTGTGATAACGGGGTCTAAGTGGTGGATTTGCACGCCAACATTTCCGGCAGGGTGCGGGCCGTCAAAATTTGTTATTTCAACATTTTTAGCGCTCGTAAAAGTGTCGCAATTGTTTAATCTTTTTGATAAATTAAGGTAAATTTTACCGCTTGATAATTTTTTCAAAGCATCAATTCCTGTTTGAAAATCCTTTAGTTGGTTTGATAATATGAAATTATAATCCACACCAAGAGGTGCAGAGTCAAAACCAGAAATAAATATTGACTTTGGCAAATGAGCAGGGTCTGCAATTTTGCTAAATGGTTTTTGACGGATAAAAGTCCATGCTCCGCTGCTCATCAAAATGTCAATAACTTCTTGTTGAGTGGCTTCGTTTGGATTTCTTGTTCCAAAATCTTTAAAGCTGTTTTTTGAGTCAGAAAGGATTACAACCTCTTGAATCACTCTTTTTTCGCCTCTTTTAATCTCAATTATTTCGCCACTAACAGGGGCGGTGAAAACAATTTTTTCGTTGTCTTTTGAATAAAAAAGAGGGTCGCCTGCTTTTACTTCGTTTCCTACTTCAACAATCATTTTAGGGTTAATACCCGTAAAATCAAGTGGTGAAATTGCGAAGTTTCTTGATAAAGGCAATTTAGAAATGAATCTTAATGATTCTCCTTCTATTTTTATATCGTATCCTTTAGTTAATTTAATGGTTTTTGCCATGTGTTTTTTAATGGTTTATTAAAATCGGGAGCAAATGTAATTTTTATACTTTAAAAAAACAATGAACTTTTTTAAAAGTTTGAAATAATTTATTTGGTCTTTGAAATGGGTATTTTTGATTGAAATTCACAATGTTCAACCCCTTTTTTGAAAAAAAGTTTAAACTTTTGTAAATGTCATATCAATTCTAATTTTAAAATAGTCTAAACTTTTTTTTAAAATTTTATCCTGAAATTAGGGAGTAATGCCCCGATATAGCTTGAAAATGGGGCAATCAAGCGCAGCGATGATTGGACTTTATTGAAAGCACATTCGGGATGATTTTGTTTGCTTAAAGGCGGCAGTTCGTCTGTCATACAATTCTTTGAACCGCTGAAGGCAAATTGTTTGTTTTCTTGTTGAATGCTGTAAAACAAAAAAAGAGCGTTAAAAAACGCTCTTTTTTTGTTATGTGATTGTGAGAAATATCAACCTCCCAATTGTTTTGAGAATCTTTCTCTATCGGTTTGTCTTAAATATATTTTTCTAATTCTCAATGATTTTGGTGTTAACTCCACAAACTCGTCTTTTTGAATATACTCTAATGCTTCTTCCAGTGAGAATTGAATTTTTGGTGCTAGTTTGGAAGAATCGTCTTTTCCGGCTGCTCTGAAGTTAGTCAATTGTTTTGCTCTTACAAGGTTTAGAACCATGTCGTCTTGACGGTTGTTTTCGCCTACCACCTGTCCTTCGTATATTTCGTCTCCTGGTTCAACAAAAAACACGCCTCTGTCGCTCATTTTGTCAATTGCATAACCCGTTGCTAATCCTGTTTCCATGCTCACCAATGAACCGTTGTTTCTGCCATTGATATCGCCTTTCCAAGGTTCGTAAGCCATAAAACGGTGTGCCATAATTGCCTCACCTTGTGTAGCTGTCAACATATTGCTTCTCAATCCCATCAATCCTCTTGAAGGAATTTTAAATTCTAAATGCTGCAAATCGCCTTTTGGTTCCATAATTGCTAATTCGCCTTTCTTTTGCGTAGCCAATTCAATTACTTTTCCTGCAAACTGCTCAGGCACATCAACTACTAACATCTCTATTGGCTCACATTTTACACCATCAATCTCTTTCACCAAAACACGAGGCATACCAACTTGCAACTCATAACCCTCTCTGCGCATGGTTTCTATTAAAATAGACAAATGCAAAACACCTCTGCCATAAACTAATATACTGTCTTGAGAATCTGTGTCTTCTATTCTCATAGCCAAGTTTTTTTCTGTTTCTTTTTCCAATCTTTCTCTCAAATGCCTAGAGGTTACAAATTTTCCTTCTTTACCAAAAAACGGAGAGTTGTTGATTGTAAATAACATACTCATTGTTGGTTCGTCAATGCTAATTCTTTCTAAACCTTCTGGTTTGTCATAATCTGCAACTACATCGCCAATTTGAAAGTTTTCTATCCCTACAATGGCACAAATATCACCATTTTGAATTTCTGTTACTCTTTTTTTGCCCAATCCTTCAAAAGTATAAAGTTCTTTTACACGCATTTTGCCAATTGTGCCATCGTTTTTTACTAAACTAACGGGCTGCCCTTCTTTAACAACACCTCTGTGTATTTTTCCAACTGCAATTCTGCCTAAAAATGAACTGTAATCCAATGAAGTGATTTGCATTTGCAAAGTGCCAATATTGTTAATTGGTGCAGGCACATAATCTAAAATACAATCTAAAAGTGGGGCAAGTGTATCGGTAGGATTTCTAAAGTCTGTGCTCATCCAACCTTGTTTGCTGCTGCCATATATTGTAGGGAAACTCAATTGGGCTTCTGTTGCTTCAAGATTGAAAAACAAATCGAATACCATTTCGTGAACTTCCTCTGGACGGCAATTGTCTTTGTCAACTTTATTTACCAATAAGATAGGTTTCAAACCTATTTGCAATGCTTTTTGCAAAACAAAACGCGTTTGCGGCATTGGGCCTTCAAAAGCATCTACTAATAAAACAACACCATCGGCCATTTTTAAAACTCTCTCAACCTCGCCACCAAAATCTGCGTGACCAGGGGTGTCAATTATATTTATTTTTATACCTTTGTATTGAACGGATACATTTTTTGAAAAAATGGTAATTCCACGCTCTCTCTCAAGGTCATTGCTGTCCAAAATAAGCTCTCCAGACTCCTCATTGTCTCTAAAAAGGTTGCAATGAAATAAAATTTTATCAACGAGGGTAGTCTTACCGTGGTCAACGTGGGCAATGATAGCAATGTTTCTGATGGCTTGTTCCATTAAATATGGTGTTTTTTTAAAAAGGTGTGCAAAGGTAAGCATTTTTTCTCCTTAATTTAGCATGTTCCTCCTTTTTTTATTTATAGGCTAATGTTTTATGCTTGTGAAATTTTAACCTTTTAGATTGATAAACCTTTTTGAAGATGATTTTAATAAAATGTTTTTATATTCTAGGTTGCCTAAATTTGGCATTTAAGCACAATAGAGATTCTGAATATTTGCAGTTCTTTCTTTGATGCGCCTATAAATACTGACGCACGGATATAGGCAGGGGCAAGCCCAGACATTACGGATGCTGTTGTTGATTATGAATGGGGTGCGTGACGGCTAAGCTTAGACCCAAGCACAAATTTAGAACTACTTCAGCAAGGTTACCGTGCCGCTCCAATAAAAATATGGATTTGTTCCTGTGGCATTATCATTGGCTTTGAATGTGATTTTCACTAAATACACGCCCTCTGAAACCAAGCTATTTTTGTATTCGCCATTCCAACCTAAAGTAGGTTTTTGGGTGGTAAAAATAAGCTCGCCCCAGCGGTTGTATATGCTCATTTTCTTGCGTTCCCAACCTGGGGCAGTGGGGTTATATTCTTCGTTTGAGCCATCATCATTGGGGCTAAAGGCATTGGGCGTAAAAAAATGTTTTATTATATTTTTTGGACAATCTGCAATATTTATATAAATAGTATCATATTGCCAGCAATTTGTAAATGATTTTAAAATAATGGTATCATTATTTTTGCCATTAATTTGTATTTCTTTTAAGTTAGAAAACATTAAATTTTGCCTATACCATTCTACATTATTGGCTAATCCTTTTATAATTATAGAATCATTGGTACATAAAGTATAATTAAAGGCATTAATGACTTTGTGTTTAGGATAATAGGATACTATAAACGAATCTATTATTGGGCAAGCATCTAAAGTAGATTTTCTTAAATAAATATTAGGCTCATCTACAATGATATGGGAATTTTGAATACCATTAGCCCATAAAAAATTAATTTGCCCTGCTAGGCTATCTAATCCTATTTTTATTAAAGTATCTTTACACTTTGTGTACAATATGGTTTTATTGGCCACTGTTTTAATGGTATCTATCATAATGGTATCTATCCATTGGCAGCCATTTCTGTTTTTATTTAACCAATACATGCCAGGGTTTGCTGCTATCATACTTGCTGTGGTATCTCCATTAGACCATAGGTATTTATCTGATATATGGTTATTATTGCTTTCTAATTTTAGGGGATTATTTCTTGAACACAAACTCCCTGTTTGCTTAATTTTAAAGGGGCATTTAAACTCAAATTTTGTGGCAAATAAGCCAATACTTAATGCGTTGCGATTTTGACAATTTAAAACGCTTGGTTTATAATTTCTTCGAAATAAGGTAGATACTTGATCTGTAATTACTAATTTTGCTTTTATGGTAATATAGCTGCCATTGTTTATCCCTTTTATTGTTTTTTTTACTGTGTAAAATTCTTGATCTAAAGAATACCATGGACTATTGCGAGGATAAAAACTTAAATAACTAGCTGTAGTAGTATCTATTCCATACACATCGGGTCTTCTTATCACGGCTATTTCATCGCCCTCTATGTTTGGGCTATTGCTTTGGGTTATTTTTATTTTAAAATCCTCATAAGGAGATAGGTTTTTATTGTAAAAATGTTGCGGATGCATCCATGGATCAAAAGACTGTATTAAAAAAGTTAAATCATAGCTGCTATCTTTTAGCAATGGCGCATTTAATTTTAAGCTAAAACCAAAATCAGAAAGGGTGTCACCATTAAAATTTATATGAACAGAACCGCTAGAATCTCTAGAATAAGGGCCATTAAAGTATTCTCTATTTTTTGCATAACGAAACACAAAACAGTTTTGATGTGCCAATGTATCAAAGCCATTTATTTTAAACCATTCAAAAAAATCACTATAATCAGTTGAACTAACTAAAAAACAACCATCTTGAGCATAAAGTGTTCTGTATTCTCTGCCATGTTTTTTATAAAGACCTGATTGATTAGAAATAGGAAAAATTGATATTTTTTTGCCTATTAATCTGCCATTAACAAACTGTTGGGCTTGTGTAGTATTTAAAAATATAAAAAAGATATAAAAGAACAGCCCTTTGAGCGGGGCTGTTCTTTTATAAGAATTAATTGCCATGTACGATTACTTTCTTTCTGTAATGGATATTGTTTTGCAAAATATTTACAATATAAATACCCGAACTAAAATCTATTTCATTCAAATTAGGCAATAATTTACCTCTGTACACCACTTGACCTAAAGTGTTATAAATAATAATATCTCCATCTAATATTTTTTTATTATCAATGTTAATTTTATTTAGCTTGTTATAACTAATTGTATTAGGACAAAAATGCGATAGTACGGTTAGAATAATTAATTTACTTATCATTATTTTTTCTTTATTTATTACAAATATACTATTTTATGAGAATATTCAAAAAAATTTTTTTACCTCAATACTTGCTCCTTGCTGCTCCAATAAAAATATGGATTCGTGCCTGTGACATTATCATTGGCTTTGAATGTGATTTTCACTAAATAAACCCCCTCTAAAACCAAGCTGTTTTTGTATTCGCCATTCCAACCTAAAGTAGGTTTTTAGGTGGGATTAAAAAAAATATATTTGCCAATTGATAATCTTGCAAACTGCGTTCTCAATTTTTTAATTATGATTTTCAGATACTTCAAAAACGGCTTTCATCGTTTAAATCATAATTTTTTAAGCCGAAAGGTTGATTCTGTTTCCAAATGTTTATTCAAATTCTTTTTAAAAATATTCTCTATCTCCCAAAGTTATAACAATTCTAAGATTAAAATAGTCCAAACTATAGAATATTATCTCGATATTTCGGAAGTAAATGCCAGCCAGTTCGCCTTAGAAATTCTTTTTTATTTTATAAAAAAGTACAATTTCTTGATCGGAGATATAGCTCGAAAATAAGACAATCAAGCGCACTGGTGATTGGGCGTTATGGAAAGCATTATTGTTATATTAAAAAAGAAAAAATTTTAATGTCGGATTGTTTTGAAAAATTCATACCAGAATCTGAATCCAAAAATAGAGTTCAAAAAAGTAATTTAACAATTCAACAATTTAACCTTCAACAATTCAACAATAAATCTAATACGCTTTTGCGAACAGCACCCTTTTGTTGGAGGGATTCCCAGAGTAAACGCAAGTGCCAGCTTCGGTTTCAGCATTTAGAGGAATGCAGCGAATTGTGGCTTTGGTCAATTCTTTAATTTTTTCTTCTGTTTCGGGGGTTCCGTCCCAGTGTGCAGAAATGAACCCGGGCTTGTTTTCTAATTGAGCGGTAAATTCATCCCAAGTGTTCACTCTTGAAATATTTTCGTCTCTAAAGTTTAAAGCTTTTTCGAACAATGCCTTTTGTATTTCTGTCAATCTATCTGAAATGATTTTAGTAAGATCAGAAATTAAAATCACTTCTTTTGTTTTGGTGTCTCGCCTTGCAAGTTCTATGGTGTTGTTTGCAACATCTCTTGGCCCTAAAGCTATTCGTAATGGAACGCCTTTTAGCTCCCACTCGGCAAATTTGTAGCCAGGTTTTTGTGTGTCTCTGTTGTCAAATTTCACAGAAACATTATGGGCAATTAATTCTTTTTTAATGACTTCGGCTTTCTCAAAAACCAAGTTTTTTTCTTCGTCCGTTCTATATATTGGCACAATAACAACTTGTATTGGTGCTAAATTTGGAGGTAAAACTAAGCCTTCGTCATCGCTGTGTGCCATTACCAAAGCACCCATCAAACGGGTGGAAACGCCCCAACTTGTTGCCCAAACATATTCTTGCTTGCCTTCTTTATTTGTGAATTTTACATCAAATGCTTTGGCGAAATTTTGACCTAAAAAATGAGAAGTACCCATTTGCAAAGCTTTTCCGTCCTGCATCAAACCTTCAATACAATAAGTGTCATCTGCGCCAGCAAAGCGTTCGTTGGCGGTTTTTACACCTTTAACAACCGGAACCGCCATCCAGTTTTCGGCAAATTCAGCATAAATATCCAACATTTGGGTGGTCTCTGTAATGGCTTCTTCTTTTGTGGCGTGGGCTGTGTGCCCTTCTTGCCAAAGAAATTCAGCGGTTCGCAAAAATAAACGGGTGCGCATTTCCCAACGCACAACATTCGCCCATTGATTAATTAATATTGGCAAATCTCTGTAAGATTCAATCCATCCTTTATAAGTTTTCCAAATAATGGCTTCGCTCGTTGGTCTAACAATTAGTTCTTCTGTTAATTTTGCATCAGGGTCCACCATTAATTTGCCAGGGTTGTTTGGGTCAGATTTTAGACGATAGTGGGTAACAACGGCACACTCTTTTGCAAAGCCTTCGGCATTTTTTTCTTCGGCTTCAAACAAGCTTTTGGGTACAAAAAGCGGAAAGTAAGCGTTGGAATGGCCTGTGTCTTTAAACATTTTGTCTAGTTGGTGTTGCATTTTTTCCCAAATTGCGTAGCCATAGGGTTTAATTACCATGCAACCTTTAACGGCTGAATGCTCTGCCAAATCAGCACTTTTAACAATATTGTTGTACCACTCACTGTAGTTTTCGCTTCTTTTTATTTTTTCGAATGCCATATTTTTTATTTTGGAATAATTTTTGTATATTTGTAGGTGCAAAGCTAATTACTTAAGCCCAAACATAAAAAAAATTTAAAAAAGTCATGAAAAACTATTTATTATTAATCGCAATTACCATTTTTTTAGCATCTTGTAGCACAAAAAGGCAAGCAGCTAGCAAACTTGGTAAAGTGGATGACACATACTTTACAGTAAATGATGTTGTTGGCACACCAAAAAAGGAGACAAAAAAGAGAGAAAGTCTTCAAAACAATCAAAATACGCAAAGCAATGCTGGCAATTTTACAAATTCTTATTCTAACAGATTGAGAAATTTTGGTACAAATAACAGTTTTTTCTATACGCAATCGCCCTTCATGCCACCAATGATTTCTTATAATCCTTTTATGGGATGGAATGGACAATTTGGCATGGACCCTGGATTTATGGGAATGTATCATCACAACAGCGCTTTTTCTCCTTTCTATGGTTGTGGAATGCCTTTTAACAATCCATTTTTATATAACGGATGGAACCAACAATCCATGTTTGGCTACAACCCATATTTTGCCCATAACCCATTTATGACTTGGAGTCCTTTTAATAATTTTGGTTGGAACGACAACAATAATAGAGGAGCGTGGGGTTCAGGCAATTCTAGCAGAACAGAAAATCGTGTTTACACACGCAGAACAGGCAGTTCCAATAATGTGCCTGCACAAAATACTTACACGCCTGCTCCGCAAAACCGTAATTCGCCAAACAACACCAACACCAACACCAATACTAACAGTGGCAATAGCTGGTACAGTGGCTCCACATCGCCAAGTTCATCTGGCAGCAGCAGTGGCAACAATAGTGGTAGTTCATCTGGCAGCAGAAACAATAGTTCTGGTGGAAGTTGGTATGGCGGTTCAACATCTCCAAACTCTGGCGGAGGCTCTTCTGGCGGCAGCCGCAGCAGTGGTTCTTCGGGTGGTAGTGGTGGTTCAGGTTCGGGCGGTGGAAGCACAAGAAGAAGATAATCACTGTTTTATTATATGAAATTGATAAAAATAGTATTTAGTCTTACATTTATTTTATTAATATCGAATGTTGTTTCTCAAAATGAAACCGATGTCATTCGATATTCATCACAAACACTTGGCAGCTCTGCCCGGGCCTATGGGTTAGGTGGAGCAATTGGTGCCATTGGTGCCGATTTTTCAAGTGCGGTTGTTAATCCATCAGGAATGGCAAGGTTCAGAAAAAGTTATTTTTATGTTACAGGTGCTTTTAACAGTGTTAGAAATGAAACCAATTATATAGACAATCTAAACTCAAATAAGAAATTTAATGCGCATTTGCCAAATATTGGTTTTATTGTAAATGTGCCACTTGCCGATTTTAATAGCAAAGACCCCAAAGGTTTGGTGAATGTTGTTTTTGGTTTTAATGCTAGCAGAACGAGTAACTTCAATAGATTAAGTACTTTTAGTGGTGCAAATAATTCAAGTGTTTCGCAAAATTGGGCTGAAAGAGGCGATGCAACCAATGATGTTCCAGCAGACTTTTCTATGTATAGTTTAGAATATTTGGCTTTTCAATCATGGATGATAGATGCAGATAGAAGTTCAAGCACGCCTAAATATATTTCTGCTTATGGCAACAGCCCCATTAATGTTAGGCAAAGGGGTGTTATTCAAAATTCTGGAAGAATGGCAGATTATAGCGGTTTTCTTGCACTAAATTTACAGCACATTGTTTTTTTAGGGTTAACATTGGGTGCAAAATCTATTGATTTTACCGAAACCAATAATTTCACAGAAACGGACTTAAAAACTGGCAGTGTTAATGATGTAAGTTCTGTATCCATGAATCAAACATTAAAAACATCGGGGATAGGCTTTAATGCAAAATTTGGCCTTACCATTTGTCCAACCGAAAAAATAAGATTAGGATACGCGTTCCATGCGCCTACTTTTTTTAATTTAAGCGATTCTTACAGTTATTCTATCAGCTCTAGGTTTGATTTTGGTGCAAAAAACCCTTTTGGATTTGATAGAGTTAACACCACAAGTTCAACAGGTGATTTGATTTACAAATACAAGATTTCCACACCCATTACCCATGTTTTTAGTTTGGCTTTGGTAGATAAAAAAATTGGTTTTCTTTCTTTAGATTTAGAAAATGTGGATTACACAACCTCGCGAATTTCGCCAAAAGATCCAACCGAAGAGCCTTTTGATATGGAAAATGAAAGGGTGCAAAATTTATTGAAAAAAAATGGTCTAAATGTTAAAATCGGAGGCGAATATATTTTTGAAGAATATAGATTTAGAGCCGGTTATGCAAATTATGGCGGTGTTTATAGAAACAATGCCGTTCCTTTTTCTTCTAAATTGAATAGAAAGTTTTATTCATTAGGTGCCGGTATTGTAAAAGATAGAATAACCATCGATATGGCTTTGGTTTTTGGCAGATTTGCCGATTTTTCTGTGCCATACACAATTAATAATTTAAGCGTAAATCAAAAGAATTTTACAGTTACGAATAACATTAGAACAACCAATTTTGTTGTTTCTGTTGCGTTTAAACTAGATTAAAATTAGTTTTTCTATTGCTTGCTTTAGATTAACCTCTTCATCAAATAGCACTTTGGTAGAAATAGGAATGCTGAAATAAGTATCGTTTGGCAATAGCGAATAAATGTCAACTGAATTTAGTTTTACAGCGTCTTTTTCTGTTGTAAAAACAATAGTTTCATTGTCAATCAAAGAATTAATCTTTGAAATAAACTTTTCGGAAAAATTAGTGTGGTCGGGCAAAATATATTCTGTGATAGGCAGCCCAAATGTTTTTAAATAATCTAAGAAAGGTTTTGGCTTTGCAATGCCACAAATCGCAATTATTTTTTTAAAATTTTTTATCTCAAATTCTGCAAATCCTTTTATGTTTAATGGTTTTTGATAACTTATTGTTGTAAAAAACAATGATTGATGATTGTTTAATTTGAATTGTTGGGAGATGTTTTTCTTTTGTTCAATATTAAATGTTGAGGGACATTTTGTAAGCACAATAATTTCTGCTTTTTTTGCGCCCGATTTCCATTCACGCAAGCGCCCAACAGGCATCAAGTAGTCATTGTAGTAGGGCAATTGAAAATCTGTTAAAACAATATTGCATTGGCATTTTACAGCCCGGTGTTGAAAAGCGTCATCCAACAATACCAAATCAATATCCATTTTTTCAAGTGCTTTTAATCCATTTTTTCTGTCTTCGGAAACCAAAATCGTTGCTTTTTTCAAATTTTGATAATACCATAATGGCTCATCTCCGATAGATTGTGGGGTGGCTTTTTCGTCTGCAAAAATTAAGCCTTCGGTTTTTCTTCCATAGCCTCTTGAAAGGATGCCAATATTAAATGTTTCATGAAACCAATCATAAAACATTGCGGTGTGGGGCGTTTTGCCTGTTCCGCCAACTTGGATATTGCCAATGCAAATGGTTTTTAAAGTAGAAGTATAGCTTTTAAAAATACTCCAATCAAAAAGTTTGTTTCTTAATCCTGTTATAAGTGCAAACAAAAATGCAAATGGAAGGAGTAAAAACCGCATAATATTTTTTAGTAAATAATTTTTGTCAAATATAAACCATGCGCAGGCACCGACATGCCTGCCATTTTTCTGTCTTTGCTTTCTATAATTTCTGACACGGATTCAATCGATATTTTTCCTTCGCCAACCATTGCCAAAGTGCCCACAATGGCTCGCACCATGCTTCTTAAAAAACGGTTGGCTGTTATTTCAAAAATCAAAATATTGTCTTCAATTTTCCATTCGGCTTGCTTAATTGTGCAAATGTAATTATTGACATCAGAACGCGATTTGCTAAAGCAATTAAAATCTTTTTCGCCAAGTAAATTTTGACAAGCTTCGTTCATTAGATCAATGTTCAAATCCTGATGCCACCTGACTGCTAAATTTTGCAAAAATGGGTTTTTATCATAGATAATATGGTATTGATAGGTGCGCAATTTTGCATTAAATCTTGCGTTAAAATCTGGTGCTATCGGTAAAATTTCATACACAGCAATATCATAAGGCAATATGCCATTCAAACTTTTTATTAGGTTGCTAGGCAGTTCAATATTACAATCAAAATGCGCAAAATATTGTTTAGCATGCACACCAGCGTCCGTGCGACCGCAGCCCATTATCTCTATAGTTTGCCTTAAAACGACACTCAGGGCATTGTTTAAAATGGCTTGAACTGTTATCCCATTGGGCTGAACTTGCCAACCTTGATAGTTTGTGCCATTATAAGCCAGTTCTATTAAATAACGCAATGCTTTTTTTAATCAGTAAATTTTCCGCCAGCCGCAAGCCAATCTGTAATGACAGCTTTTTGACCTGCGTTTAATGAGCCCATAGACCCATCAACAGACAATTCTTTCATTTTCTGTCCTTTAGATACAATGCCGCAATCGGTAGTAAATATTTTTGGTGCAGAACCTCCAGTTCCATGGCAATTAGCTGTGTTGCATTTTAAAGCAACCAAAGCTTTTACAGCCATAAAATTGCTGCCTGCCGTGCCATTGTCCTCTACCATAATTTTTTTAGTTGCTGTACATCCGTCCGCATCTTTTGCTGTTATTGAGTATTCTCCTTTTAAAAGATTTGGGAAAACATTGCTTGCCTGAAAAGCAGCGCTGCCAATACTATATGTAAAGTTTGTGTTGCCTGTTGCAGTAATTGTAATGCTTCCATCTGATTTGCATGGTGTTGATTTGGTTACATCGGCATTTATTGCCAAAGTTTTAGTGGCGCATTTGTCAGTATTTGGTTCAGGATCTTTTGCTTTGTCTTTGCAAGCAAAAAAAGTCATTGAAACAATGGTTAAGGTAATTATTATTTTTTTCATTTCGTATAAATTTATTTTTTCATTTCAGCATAAAACTGATAAAAGTAAGGGATGGTTTCTATGCCTTTATAGTAATTGAATAAGCCGTATTTCTCATTTGGAGAATGCAGCGCATCGCTGTCCAATCCAAAACCCATTAATAAAGATTTAATGCCTAATTCGGCTTCAAACAGTGCGATAATTGGAATACTTCCTCCGCCTCTTGTTGGTATTGGATTTTTGCCAAATGTAGTAAACATTGCTTTTGAAGCGGCTTTAAATTCGATGCTGTCTGTTGGTGTTAAAACGGGTTCGCCACCGTGGTGTGCAGAAACCTTAACCTTCACACAAGTCGGGGCTGCTTTTTCAAAATAAGCTTTAAATAAATCCGATATTTTATGAGAATTTTGACCAGGCACCAAACGCATACTAATTTTAGCGTTTGCCTTGCTTGGCAAAACAGTTTTTGAACCTTCGCCAGTGTATCCGCCCCAAATTCCGTTTACCTCTAAGGTTGGTCTAATGCTAGTTCTTTCAACAGCAGAATACCCTTTTTCACCCCAATCTTCGTCTATCGCCAAATCTTTTTTATAAGCATCTAAACTGAATGGTGCTTTTGCCATTTCTGCTCTGTCAGCATCGCTAACTGTAATAACATCATCATAAAAACCTGGAATAGTTATGTGGTTGTTCTCATCGTGCATGTTGGCTATCATTTGACATAAAATTGTGGCTGGATTGGCAACTGCGCCACCATAAACACCAGAGTGCAGGTCTCTGTTGGGTCCAACAACCTCAACTTCCATATATGCCAAACCCCTCAACCCAATATCTATACTTGGGGTGTCGTTTGCTATCATACTTGTGTCGCTAACTAAAACAACATCCGCTTTTAATTTTTCTTTGTTTGCTTTGATAAAAGTGCCTAGATTGGCTGAACCTACTTCTTCTTCGCCTTCAATCATAAATTTCACATTACAAAACAAACTATTCGTTTGCATCATACATTCAAAAGCCTTGATGTGCATGTACATTTGTCCTTTATCATCGCAAGCACCACGCGCATAAATAGCACCTTCAGGATGTTCTTCCGTTTTTTTAATAACAGGTTCAAAAGGAGGCGAATGCCATAATTCAACAGGGTCTGCTGGCTGAACATCATAATGGCCATAAACCAAAACGGTAGGCAAATTAGCGTTCAAAAATTTTTCGCCATAAACAATTGGATGCCCTGCTGTTTCGCAAACTTCTACGCTGTCTGCGCCAGCAGCTTTTAGCTTTTCTGCAACAAATTCTGCTGTTTTTTTAACATCATTTGCATATTTACTGTCTGCGCTAACGGAAGGTATGCGTAAAATTTCTAATAGTTCGTTTAAGAATTTATCTTTGTTTGCTTCTAAATAATCTTTATTCGTCATTTCTTTTGATGGTTTGGTTTGCAAACATACAATTTTTTTAATTAAGACAATAAAAAAAATGCAGATAAAAACCTTAAAAAACGCTTACTTATTGATTTTCATCTATTAAAAGTAATACACTTTCAAATTGTTTGAAAAACGCCTTGTCAAAACTAGTTTTTATATTGTTTTTTATTGATAGTTCTGTAAAAGCTGTGTTGGTTTCAATCGTTTCTATTTGACTAGAACCACCAAATAAAATTAAATGTTTGGTTTTACTAAAATGTGTTAAAGGATGCGTTTCTGAATTGAAATATATTGCATTGCTGTGTGTTTCCAATTTAGAAAATCCACTTAAAAGCACATCTTTCATTTTTTCGACTGCTAAATATTCAAGTCCAATATCGTCTAAGACAGCAATCAATTGTGTATCAAAAACGGCAAAAGTAGTTTGGTCAATGGTTTTTAAATAGGCTCGCACTTGATTGATTAAATCAAATTTACCATTATAAACATGAAATAAAAATTGATTGTCAACCCATGTTTTCACAAAGGTTTCGTCATTGTCTATGATGCTTTTTTCTAGGTCTGGAGAATCCAAATTAAGGTTTGCATAATTGTTGGGCAATGGCTGAACCAATCCCTTTCTGATATTCTTTAGAATTTGTTCTTTTGGTGTTATTTCAAACATTTAGATAAAATTGATAAAACTTATTACATTTGCAAAGATAAAAAGTTAATATTAAATAACCTTAAAAAACATTGCAAAAAGATACAAATGCCATATTAAATGCAATTGATTCCATAAAAAAATTATTGGATGCTAAAGATTTAAAGAAAGGCAAATTGCTTTTGTTTCTTACTGGATTGGTAGCCGTTGCAGATGTAATTGCTTTAGCCATTGTTGTGCCAATTTTGATGTTAGCAATTGATGGAAATTTTTTAGCTAAAAGTAGCAAGTTAAGAGCATTTTATGGCTTTTTGGGATTAAAAAACGAAGGTGGTTTTTTGATTGCGTTAATATTGATGGTTGTTTTTTTCTTTATCACAAAAAATATAATCGCCATTTTTATTCAAAAAAAGATTCATGATTTGGGGACTTTGATGGTTCAAAAATTCACTGAAAAATCTTTTTACCATGTCATCAATCAAAGTTTTGAAAAGGTGAGTAAGAAAGGTTCTTCTGAATTTTTAAATAAGATACACTTTAATTCTTTATATTTTTCAACGGGTATTTTGTTGCCGTTTGTGAATGTTTTTGGCGAAAGCTTGGTTATTTTATTAATCATGGGATTAATTATATATTTTAATCCATTAATTTTTATAATTATCGTTTTGATTACAGCACCTGCTTTCTATTTTATTAATAAAGTGATTAAAAAGAAAATATATTTGTTAGGTAAAAAAAGCAAAGAAAACCGAGATGAAACTATTGAAAGTCTTAATATTGGTGCTAATGGGTTGATGGATATTAAGATTAACCAATCCTCTAAATTTTTTATCAATGATTTTTTGAAAAAGCAGAAACCATTGGTTGAAAGTGATTTGAAAGCTATATTTTATCAAAATATTCCAGCAAGGGCAAATGAAATTATTGTTCTTTTTGCGGTAATTTTCTTGGTTGTTTATGGCTTTTTTTATTCTCAAAATCCTGCTGGCCTGCGCACATTGGCAGCGGTTTTTGTGCTGTCTGTTTTTCGTTTGGTGCCTGCCATCAATAGATTGCTAATTGGTGTAATGAAACTGAAGTTGTATCAACACACAAGCGAATTTCTGATTTCCAACGAGGCAGAAAATGTGATACCAAGTCATCATAATATTTCTTTCAATCATGAAGTTTCTGTAAAAGGTGTTTATTTTAAATATAATGATGCCAGTATTCCATTGTTAGATAATATTTCTTTTGATATTAAAAACGGAGAAGCCATTGGAATTACTGGCTTAAGCGGTAGCGGAAAAAGCACTTTAATGAAAATTATATGTGGTTTAATAGTGCCTCAAAAAGGGGAGATTTTGGTTGACAATCAATTGTTAAACGAAGATAATTTAAACCATTGGTTACAAAAAATAGCATTTGTTCATCAGGTGCCTTTTGTTTTTAACAAATCATTGGCAGAAAATATTTCTTTAAGCGAGATTTATGATTTATCAAAAATTGAAGAAGCCATTCGAGGTTCTGGTTTATATGACTTTGTAAATGAGTTGCCACATGGGATAAAAACATGGATGGGAGAGCAAGGTGCTAATATCAGCGAAGGTCAAAAGCAGAGAATTGCAATTGCTAGGGCATTGTACAAATCCTGCAAATTATTGATTTTCGATGAAGCCACAAGCTCTTTAGACCAACAAACAGAAGCCATTGTAATGGAAACATTGAATAATTTGAAAAAGCAAAATGTGGCGATAATAATTATTGCGCATCACGGAAAAATAATAGATATTTGCGCCACTATTTATAAATTGGAAAATAGTAGATTAATAAGAATAAAAGAATGAGTAAAATAAAATTTGCAGTTGTAGGTTGCGGTCATATTGGCAAGCGACATGCAGAAATGATAGAAAGGCATGAAGAGGGTGAATTGGTTGCCATGTGCGATACTAAGCCTGCCTCTGAGTTAAATATTGAGAGTTATAAAGTTCCTTTTTTCTCAAGTTTGAATGAACTTTTAGCTTCAGGCATAGAATTTGATGTTTTAGCAATTGCAACGCCAAATGGAAGTCATGCTGAGCAGGCTTTGATGGGTCTTGAGCATAAAAAACATATTGTTATTGAAAAGCCTATGGCCTTAACGAAAGCCGATTGTGAGAAAATTATATTCAAGTCCTTGCAGGTGTCTCGACAAGTCTTTTGTGTCATGCAAAACAGGTATTCACCTCCATCTGCTTGGATAAAAGATTTGATTGTTAACAATGTTTTGGGCGATATTTACATGGTACAAATTAATTGTTATTGGAACAGAGACGAACGCTATTATAAAAAAGATGGTTGGAAAGGAAAATTGGCGCTTGATGGTGGCACTTTATTCACTCAATTTTCTCATTTTATTGATATTATGTATTGGTTGTTTGGCGATATAAAAGACATAGAAGCAAAATTCAATAGTTTTTCTCACAAGGGGATTACGGATTTTGAAGACAGTGGTTTGGTTACCTTCAACTTTATGAATGGCGGAATGGGATGTTTAAACTACTCAACTTCTATATGGAATCAAAATTTAGAAAGCAGCCTTACGGTAGTTGCGCAAAATGGCAGTATTAAAATTGGCGGGCAATATATGAATGAAGTGGAATATTGCAGCATAAAAGATTATGAAATGCCAGTTTTGCCACCTTCAAATCCTGCGAATGATTATGGACCTTATAAAGGAAGTGCGGCCAATCATAATTATATTTACGAAAATGTAATGGACACACTAAAAAACAGAAACACCATCACAACAAATGCTCTAGAAGGTCTGAAAGTTGTTGATATTATTGAAAGAATCTACGAGAAAAACCCATATATAAAACATTAATGAGCAAAGTATTATCCATCATAATTCCTGCCTATAATGAAGCAAAAACAATTCACTTAATTTTAAATAAAGTAAAAGCTGTTAATTTAATTAGTAATATTTCCAAAGAAATAATTATTGTCAACGACTGTTCAAGCGATGACACAGAAAATACGATAAATAGTTATATACAAGGGCATTCAGATTTGAATATCCAATATTTTAAACACAATGTTAATCAGGGGAAAGGCGCTGCCATACATACTGGGATTAAAGAGGCAAAAGGAGATTTTATTATTATCCAAGATGCCGATTTAGAATATGATCCAAATGAATTTAATGTTTTGTTAAAACCAATATTGGACGATTTTGCGGATGTTGTTTACGGCAGCAGATTCATGGGAGGAAACCCTCATAGAATATTGTTTTTTTGGCACTCAATAGGCAATAAATTTTTGACATTTTTATCCAATGTGTTTACAAATTTAAACTTAACAGATATGGAAACTTGCTATAAATTATTTAGAGCAGAAATTATAAAATCTATCGTCTTTAAAGAAAAACGATTCGGTTTTGAACCAGAAGTAACAGCCAAAACATCAAGAATACCTAAAGTTAGAATTTATGAAGTGGGCATTTCTTATTATGGAAGAACCTATGAAGAAGGCAAGAAAATTGGTTGGAAAGATGGTTTCAGAGCAATTTATTGTATTTTGAAATATAATTTGTTTGCGAAGTAAAATTTTTTTTGTGAAATAAAAAATAATGAGTAGTTTTGCTACTCATTAATAACAGATGATAGAAACGCTTATTTCCTCTAAAACACGCGTAAAGTTGTTGCTTAAATTTTTTTTAAATAGCAATGCCTCTTCTTATTTACGCAGTTTAGAATCGGAATTTGGCGAAAGTACCAATGCAATTCGTTTGGAACTAAATAAGTTTGAAAAAGCTGGAATGCTGCAAACGGAATTTGAGGGTAATAAAAAAATTTTTAAAGCAAATACCAAACACCCTCTTTTTAAGGATATTAATAATATTGTCTTTAAATATATTGGACTTGATTGGATAATAGAGTATTTGATCGGGAAGTTAGGGAATATTGAAGAAATTTATTTAACAGGCTCTTTTGCCAAGGGATTAGACAGCTCAACAATTGAGTTGCTGGTTTTGGGAGATGTGAATGAAGCCTTTTTGAAAGAGTTGTGTATAAAAGTAGAAAAAAAACTAAGCAAGAAAATTGAATATAAATTGGTAAATAAAGTGGAGAAAAGTGATTCAGTATTGTTGTTGTGGAGTAGATAGAAAAAATGTTTAGAAAGCTGTATTTAATGTTTTATAAATTAAATACAGTTGTTTATAAATTTTGGCAATAATTTTAAAAAAATGCCGTTAAATTGCGACTTTTCTTAAATCTCTAAATGGGACTGAGGAGGCAGCGCTGTGAAAAGAGCTTAATGGAGGATAAATCAATTTGGAATGTTGTCTATACTGCCTCTCGGCAAGAGAAAAAAGTTGCCGAACGATTTCAAAATTCTGGAATTGAACATTATTTGCCAATTATAAAAGTTGTGAGTCAGTGGAGCGATAGGAAAAAAACGATTGAAAAACCATTATTTAATGGCTATGTGTTTGTAAGAGAAATACACAAATATGGGCCGATTTTGAAAACCATTGGTGTTGTCGGGTTTTTGAAATTTGAAAAAAAACCAGCAAAAGTTCATCAGCATGAGATTGAAACACTAAAATCCTTGATTGCTCATGGTTATGATATGTCTGCAACAGATATTTCAGAACAGATTGAGATAGGACAATTGGTGCAGATAACAGACGGGCCTTTGAAAGGGCATATTGGCGAATTATATTCTAAACCTGATGGTGATTGGTTTGTTATCCATTTTGAGAATATTGGAAATAGCATAAAAATAAAAATACCATCTAATCTTTTAAAATCTATAAAAAAATGAGCATTGGTTTCGATTATGAAATAAGTTCAA
>Ga0105050_10001267_pt1 | contig 38157 bp, 40 predicted proteins | sample FRY01_FD_78088 | JGI IMG/M metagenome (GOLD analysis project Ga0105050, IMG submission 78088) | Freshwater microbial communities from Lake Fryxell liftoff mats and glacier meltwater in Antarctica - FRY-01 | ecosystem: Environmental > Aquatic > Freshwater > Ice > Glacier meltwater ...
GAAGAGCGGTCCATTTTTCCCCGATTTCTCGTTGCATGGTTCCACCATGCGCCTCGAAATCGTGAAAAACTGTCCTCGCTCTCCCACTCGGCTCGCGACGATCGCTCAAGTCCGACAGGCTCCCGGAGTCCGGTAGTGACCGCACCGAGCAGTAACGCACCAGACAGCAGGCACGCGGGCGCACGACTCGCGGCAAGGCGATGGGCAAACTCGTTGGTGAGCAGCCTGATCCAGCGATTGACTGACAGCAGCAATCCAACCTGCAAAGCAGACAGACCGAGATCGGCATGGATCACCGGCAGTACCGCATACAGCGCCTGGTCACCCAGCAGTGAAAATGCAGTCGCCAGTGCGACCAGAAACGCAGGGGTTGGCAATCGGACTTTCAGCAATCGGAAATTCCTCAATCAGAAAATCCCCAATCGGAACATTATAGATGCGACGGCTTCTTCAATCAGTTCCCCGGAGACGTCGCCTGGGGCGGGACACGGCAGGCGGTGGCGATACAGTTTATTGCATCGTCTATACAGTGTGCCGCTGTGGTTTCTGCTCGTCCTGGATGTCCAGGCCGGTATCGAGGATCGGAACTGGACGCTCTATCGCACACCGCAAGTGGATGTGCTCGCAACCGGAGGCAAACCACGCGCAGCCACGCTGATGCGCGATATCGCCTTGTTCAGAGCCGTGGTGTCCTGGCTCGCAGATATTCCCGAACTGCCCACGCAATCCCGGCGTGTCACCTTCCTGGTACTCGAGAATGCGGAGGATGTGCAGCATCTTTTCCGGACACCGGATGGCATCAATGGTCTGGCGCGTTCGGAGCTGGCCGGTGACTTCATGGTGGTAGTGCGTCCGCGGCTCGCCAGCACCTTCAACAGTGGCAATCAGGTGGTTTTTCACGAATACGTCCATCAGCTCCTGCAGATGCGCAGCGGCTCACGTCAGCCCACCTGGTACTCGGAAGGCATCGCGGACTTCCTGTCGACCCTGAGCGTGGAGGGAGATTCAGTCCGCCTCGGTGCAAAACCTGCGGGGCGGGTGTGGAGCCTGCGCAATGAGCCATCCATGAAGCTGGTGGACGTATTGCGCGTTGGCTCTGCCTTCAACCTTTCAGAGGCGGATCGAAGCCGGTTTTATGCGCGCTCCTGGTTGCTGGTTCACCATCTTTTACTGGCGCCTGACCGGTTTGACCGACGCTATCCACCCAGGCTTGCGCTCTACCTGCAGAAGTATGACGCAGGCCAGGATTCCGCTCTGTCGTTTGCATCGACGTTTGCAGACACCTTCCCGCAACTCGACAACCTGCTCGATCTGCACGTCACCAGGGCGGGAATGGTGGAGTACCCGCTCGCCAGCTTCAGCTTCGACACCACCTATGAAACAAGATTGCTCACCCCTCTTGAGCGCACACTGAAGCTTGCGGGATACAGTCGTGAATTCAACCCCGACGAGGCTCTTCGGCTGTATCGCCAGGCGCGCAAGCAGTCAAAAGACGATCCGAAGGTGCTGGCAGGACTTGCCGTGGCACTGGGAAAAACCGGTGATTTTGCCGCTGCCTTCACGACGATGCAGACTGCACAGGCTCTGGCACCGGGTGACTTCGACGTCAAAATCGAAGCCGGTCGCTTGCGACTGATCCAGTGCCGTACACAACCGGACGTCTGCCGGACGGCAGAGGGTCGTGAGGCCATTGCGGCTGATTTTGCGGCTGCTTATCGATTGCGACCCGATGATGTAGAAGCAAAAACAAGGCACGCCCAGTACCTGCTGTTCACATCTGAGCGAATGCAGGCACTGCCACTGCTGCTGGAAGCTCGTGTCGCAGCACCCTGGTCCTTCGACATTGTGCAATCCCTGGGGCTGGCCTATCTGGCGCGGGGTGATCTGGTCCGGGCCCGGGTCTATCTCGAAAAAGCCCTGGGCTGGGCAGTCGACTATCCCGAATTGCAAGCACAACTGACAACGCTGCTAAGCGGCGTCGAGACGCTCGAAGAGCGGCAGTGAAGATTGCCATTCGCTGGTGATATCGGTCAGGCCGGACGGCGACAGCGACAGGATCAGATCGGCTTTGCAGATGAGTGCAGGTCGGTGCGCAACGACGATTCGTGTGATCGGCAGGCTGGCCAGCACATCACACAGCTGCGCTTCGCGTGCTGGATCCAGATGCGCAGTGCCCTCATCGAGGATGAGCACCTGTGGCTGGCGATACAGTGCCCTGGCAATCAGCAGCCGTTGCCGTTGTCCGCTTGACAGACTGCTGCCGAGATCGCCGACCAGACTGAGATAGCCCATGGGCATCAGGCAGATCTCGTCATGGATCCCGGCCAGCGCGGCGGCGTGTTGAACCCGCTCCAGATCCATATCGCCAGTGAGCAGGGCTATGTTGTCGGCGATGGTGCCACTGATCAGCTGGTCTTCCTGCAGCACGATCCCGAGCCGCTTGCGCCACAGCGGCGCACAGGTGCGATCCAGCGGGCGACAACCGATCCAGATGGCTCCTTCCACTGGCGCATACAGTCCAAGCAGCAGCTTCATCAGGGTGGTCTTGCCGCTGCCTGAAGTGCCGACGATGGCGATGAGTCGCCCGGTGGGTAACGTGCAGGACAGATTGCGGAACACCCAGGGATCCTGCGCGCCATAACGAAACCCCAAACCGCTGAGGGTGATATCGGCTGTTGAGGCTTCCATTGAATGGAGTGGTGTCGACTGCAGTTCTGGCTCTGCCAGGAGGATGTCCCCAACACGCTGCAGGTGCAGATCCAGCAATCGACAGGACAGCACGTGCTCAACCAGTGAATTGGCCCGCTCGGTGAACTGGTTCTTGTAGGCCAGGAAGGCGAACAACATGCCTACCGTAAACAGTTGCGGATTGGCGAGCACTGCAGTTGCAGCAACATGGATGACGACGACATGCAGGAGCGCCTGCACAATCGATTCAAGCATGCCGGTCTGGAGATTGAAGCGAGCCAGTCCAAGACCTGCCCGTAGCATGCCGTTGAACCGGACCGACCAGGTGGATAATCGTTGACTCTCGCCGTTTGCAGATCGGATGCTGTGCATGGCGCGCAAGGTTTCGATGCTGTGTGTTTGCTCGCGTGCCTGCTGGTGCAGCAAGGCATCCTGGAGTCGCCGCTGCATCGGGTACAGCGCCAGGCGAATGCAGAGTAACAACACCAGCGAACCGGTGACCAGCCAACCCAGAACCGGTGAGTAGAAGAACATCACGGTTGCGGTACAGATGACGACCACACCATCAACCAGCAGGCCGGCGAGTGTCGTGGTCATCGCAGTCTGCAGTGCCTGCATGGAGGACATCCGGGTAAGAATGTCGCCAACGTTCCGCTTTTCGAAGAATGGCAACGGCAGCCGCAGCAGGTGTTGCATCAGCCCGGTCGACAGGTGGCACGACAAGTGCGCCCCGGCAACGTCGATTCCCCACTGCCGCAGTGCGGTGATCGCGGTTTCGAAGAGACCCAGGAAAGCCAGGCCCGCACACACCGCCAGCAACAACGACTGGTCATGGCTGACCAGCACATCGTCCACCACCAGCTGAAACACGTACGGGAGCAGCAGGGCAAGCAGTTGCAGCAGAATCGAGAGTCCGAATATTTCAGCGACCAGGCGGGGTAACCCGCGGGTCGATGCAAAGAGGTCACGCAGTGACAGTCCGGGCGATTGTCGCTGCGGACTGAATGCCGGGGCGGGCGTGCATTCCACTGCGATGCCCGTGAATCCGTCGTTCATTTCCCGCGACGACACGGATCGCCTGCCGACGGCTGGATCGTGCAGGACATACCCGCGCCTGGTGATTCTGGTCAGTACCACGAAGTGGTTCATGCCCCAGTGCAAAATGGCTGGCAACTTCAGGGCCGGCAACTCCGCCACCTCGAGTTGCAAGGCCCGGGCCTGCATGCTGCAGGCGTCGGCCATGTTGACAATGTCGGCCACCGTCGCGCCCTTCAGCGATGCACTGAATCGTTGCCTTGCCGACAGCAGATCCAGTTCGTAGCCGTGACGGGTAGCAATCATGCAAAAACAGGCGATCGCACACTCTGCGCGTTCGGATTGAAGGATGACCGGTATACCCGGTTGCAGAAGATTCATCGGCGCAGCACATCCAGCGCGGGCTCAAGCAGCCATTCCCACGCCTTGCGACGTTCAAGCACGATCTGTGCGGAAAGGCGCATGTCGGGTTGGAGTGGCCAGGCGCGTGCATGCAGCTGAACGGACTGGGATTTCAGCTCGGCCGTCACCTTGAAAGTGGGAATCGAACCACCTGTCGAAACCGCATCGTTGGCACTGACCTGCAGTACATCCGATACCAGTCTGATGGTGGCGGGCCAGCTGCCAAATTTCTGGTGCGGAAATGGCTCATAGCGAAGTCTGACCACATCTCCCGCGGCTACGTAGCCGAGCGCATATGAAGGCACGTGCAACTCGGCTTCGAGAGGGCTGTCCAGTGGCAGGATCGCAGCCTGTCGGCTACGTGTGGTGACCTGTTCACCCACGTGGGTATCAAGAGCGACCAGCCGACCGCTGATGGGAGCGGTCAGGACCTGGGTTCGGGTGAGGTCGAGTTGTGTGCGACGTTGCGCAAGTTCGAGCACCTGTTGGTCGAGGGCCGAACGCGACACCTGCAGTTCGGCGATCTCTCTGGCAGTTTCCTGTGGCAGCCGATCGAGCAGTGCCGCCCGACTGGCTACTTGCGCATGCATCGACTCCAGAGTCTGCTGTTGGCTCAACAGTTCGACACTTGCCTGATCCAGTTCGAGCCTGGCGATGGCGCCAGCTTCGAACGAAGCGACTCGCGCCTGATGGGCAGACCGGGCCAGAGATAGCCGGCGTTCCTGCAGGTCGAAAGAACGCTGCGCGGAAGCGAGGTCACTTTGTGCTTCGCTGATCTGCTGCAGATGAACCGTGCGTCTGAGTGCCAGCAGATCGCTCACCGAACGTTGCCTCGTGTGCAGCGTTTCCGCTTCCTGCGTGTACTGACGCAGCAGCGCACCCATGGAACCCTGGTCCTTTTCGATATCTGCGGCGATGCGCAGCAGGGGTTGACCACGGCGTACGATATCGCCCTGTGTTACGTGGACATCGGTAACAAAGCCGGCAGTACTGGCGTGCAGTTGCACAAGTCCGTGCCTGGGTGTCAGCCAACCGGTCGCCACAGCCATACGGGGCAGTTCAATGGTCGTAAGGGCGAGCCATGACAGACCGACAAACGCCATCGTCAGAGTCAGGTAGAGCGGCCAGCCCGGTGGCCTGGAAAGAACACCCGAATAGGGTGTCTGGCGCGTTAATGCCAATACTGCCTGTTCGCGAAAGAGCGACACCCGTGTCTCCGTACTGATCGAGCCAGCACAGCGTATCGACAGACTTCGGGTGATCAATGAACAATCGCTGGATAACTCTGTACGCCATCGTACATATTTGGCGCGTACGATTCGGCCAATGTAAGGTCACGAGACAGAAATCTGTCAGGGTCGGGCCAAGGCAAGATCGGCGTGTCGGGTAGAAATGGAGTCCAGTCCACACATTGCGGCACGCATTCCCTGCTGAGCGCTGAAGGGTGGCACAATCATGTGCAACCTGGTCCCAATATGACATTTATGTTGACATGATTGTGTAATCCTCGATGGCCGCTTCCGTGGAAGGTCGCGAAAGCTACGATTACTGGGCAGCAAAACGCTGGCCTTGTACTGGCAAAACGGAGTTCTGGGTAATGTTCTACGGAAGTTTCTTGTGAACGTCCTGCAAGGGTTGGTAACTGAGCCGGAAACACGCGGCTGTTCGAGCGACGCGCCAACTTTGTCGCTGGACCGCATGGACCGCACTGATAGAGGGGGCAGCGGTTTGAACCCTCTCCATGCGCTGCTTTGCCCCGAGTGCGGGAGAGCCTTGTTTCGTGACGGGACCTCACAGCAGCAGCCGCTGCCGGACTACACGGTTCTGGAGTGCTGCAAACCGTGGCCGGTGGTTGCAGGGATTCCTGTCTTCAACGGCGACCCTGCACTGGTCGAGTTGATCAGGGCAGGCAGGCATCGCGAAGCACTGCTGCTGGCAATGCGTCCACCCATGGGTTCAAGCGTGCGTCCGTACCGGCTGGCACAGTTCGTTGTCGCAATCAAAAAGAGGCTTTGGGATCGAAAGGCCGAGCGACTGCTTGACGCCTCGCCCCGATATTCTGACTGGCTTGAACTCTATTTTGATCCTTCGCGGAAGCTTGTTCGTGATTACTTCTATTACAAGTTCACCAAACCCAAGCACCTTGCAGCGCTATCTGTAGCCTCGATGTTTCCAGACGGCCCGGTCCTCGATCTGGGTTGTGGCGCAGGTCAGATCACTCGATATATCGCAACGCGCAACCCTGTGGTTGGCTTGGACTCGACTTATTGGCTTCTTTATCTCGCCAGGACTTTCGTGGCTCCGGCAGCCTCTTTTGTGTGTTGCGATGCCGACCAGCCCTTGCCGTTTCCGGCCGCGTCGTTTGGTTCAGCAATCTCGACCAACGCCTTTCACTTTCTCAGTAATCAGCAGCAAGCCTGGTCCGAGATCTGTCGAGTCAGCACAGGTCCGATCGCCCTGATCTCCCTGCGTCATCAAGGGGTCAAAAACGACGTGCTCAACAATGCCCTGTCGATTGACGGCTATCGCGCCCTGGTTGCGGGAAGTCGCGCCAGTTACTGCATCGTTGGTGACCAGGCCATTGTCGATCGCTACCTGCAGAGGCTCGGTCCGGATTTGACGGGTGACGGTGATGCACTGGAGAAGGAGGCACTGGTTTCCCTGATTGCGTCGAATGAGCCAAAGACGTACGGCAGGTTTGAGCGGTGGCCGCACACCGGGTCAGGCATCAACCCGCTCTATCACAAGGCAGGCAACGCGTACCGACTAAGATGGCCGGCCAACGGATACCAGCAAGACAATCCGGGCTTCACCTATCTGAAGGATCACGTTGACACAGATCTCGAGGACAACTTTGTGTTGGTAGATCTGCCGGATCGTTACTGATCTGAAACCAGACAGCATGGCTCTCCTCCAAGGATCCTCTGAACAAGTCGCTCCTGCGACTTGTTCAGCTCGGACACTTCGCAGTCCTCGCCCAGTGCCTTAAAAAGAGGCCAGCGTTTTACGCTGCAAAAAATGGTCGTGCATCCATGCACCACTCATGTATCACCGGAGGAACTCTGCCTGATCAGAGTCTCCCTGACGAGGCATCGGTCATCTGGTTTGGGCCAGAGTTGCCTTGAACGTCTCACCCGAAGGCAGTACCGCGTCGATCAGGTACTGATTGTCGGTGGTGCGCGAATATGTGAGTTTTTTCAGCCCGGCCGTGTTTTCAGCATCGATGAAGGTGATGGTCTGTTCTCCGCGACTGTCCAGGCGCATCAATTGCGGCGCAGGTGTGCGCGGCGTGAAATCCGGGTTGAATTGCTGCAGTGTGAGCAAAAGGGAACCTTCATGTTCACGAATGATGACCAGTTCGATCATCTGCGTACCCTTGGGACCCGCCATGCGGACAAGCGCAGAGATCGTGCCACCCATCGGCCTGTTCCAGTTTTCCTCCATGACCAGCTCACCGAGCGGACCTGACCAGTAACCGGTCATCCAGCCCAGATCATTGACGCTCACGGCGGATGGTTCGGCTGCGCGGACAGGCGCTGTACACAGCAGGATGAGCGCAGCGGCCATGACAAGACGATGAACTGACATTTGCGGAACCTGCCCTATCTTGATTCGAGATTGCGCATTATGCGCCAGATCTTCTCAGGAGTGGCCGGCATCTGCAGGTTGCGGATACCCAGCGCATCGGTGATCGCGTTGATGACGGCTGGTGGCGCACCAATGGCGCCAGCCTCACCACAACCTTTCATCCCCAGTGGATTGGTTGTTGATGGCGTGACGGTGAATGCCACGTCGAAGTCGGGCGCGTCATCGGCGCGTGGCATGCAGTAGTCCATGTACGATCCGGTCATCGGTTGGCCATGGTCGTCGAATACCACGTTTTCCAGCAGTGCCTGCCCGATTCCCTGAACAATTCCGCCATGCACCTGACCTTCCACCACCATCGGGTTCCCGATGACCCCGAAGTCATCGACGGCTGTAAAGCGGACAATGTCTACCTTGCCGGTATCAGCATCGATCTCAACTTCGCAGACGTGTGTACCGGCAGGAAAGTTGAAATCCGGCGGGTCGAAGAAAGTGCCTTCTTTCAACCCGGGCTCGATTTCACTGGTCGGAAAGTGATGGGCGGCGTAAGCCGCAAACGCCACCTGCCCGAATCCAAGCCGTTCATTGGCGCCGGGGCTCAGGAATTCCCCGTCTTCGAAGGAGACGCTGTCAGCGGGCACCTTCAGCAGATGCGCAGCAATCTTTTTTGCCTTGACGATGATCTTGTCACAAGACAGGGCGATTGCTGACAAACCAACGGGACCAGAACGTGAGCCGAACGTGCCGACACCAAACTGAACCTTGTCGGTATCACCATGGACGATCAGGACATCCTCCATGCTGATGCCAAATCGATCGGCAACCAGTTGGGCGTAAGTCGTTTCGTGGCTCTGTCCATGACTGTGGCAGCCGGTCATCACTTCGACGCTGCCGGTAGGATTGACCCGTACTTCTGCAGATTCCCACAGGCCAGCCCCGGCGCCGAGCTGCGCGAGCTTCGCCGATGGCCCGATACCGGCCGCCTCGATGTAGCAGCCTATGCCAAGCCCACGGAATTTGCCCCGTTGGCGAGCCTGGTCGCGCCGTGTTGCAAACCCTTTCGCATCGGCCTGTTCGAGTGCCTTGTCGAGATGTGCCTGGAAGTCGCCGATGTCGTAGGTCATGCCGACGGGTGTCTCATGCGGGAAACGACGAATGAAGTTGTGGCGACGAAAGTCCGCTGGGTCCATCCCGATTTCCCTGGCGGCTGCATCCACCAGGCGCTCGATGACGTAGCCTGCTTCCGGTCGACCGGCACCCCGATAGGCGTCGACCGGTGTGGTATTGGTATAACGGGCGATTACATGGGCATGGATCGCCGGGATGTTGTATTGGCCGGATAACAAAGGCGCGTACACATAGGTGGGGATCAGGGTGCCAAAGGTGGACAGATAGGCGCCGAGATTGGCCTGGGTAAAAACGCGCAGGCCAATGATGTGATGGTTGGCATCCAGTGCCAGCTCCGCGTTGGTCACGTGATCCCGTCCATGGGCATCGGTCAACAGCGCTTCAGAACGGTCAGCCGCCCACTTGACGGGGCGCCCGACCTTTTTTGCAGCCCACAGGCAGGCCACTTCTTCGGCGTAGTTGAAAGCCTTCGAACCGAAGCCGCCGCCGACGTCCTCGGATATGACGCGCAGCCGGTGTTCCGGCGCAAAGCCGATCACGGCCGCGAGGGTCATCCGCAGCCCATGTGGATTCTGGCTTGCCACATGGAGCGTGTAGTGGTCTCGCGTGGCGTCATGAATGGCATTGACGGCCCGTGTCTCCATGGCGTTGGGTGCGAGGCGATTGTTGATGAGATCAAGTTTCGTGATGTGGGCTGCGCGGGCAAACGCCGCATCAACAGCCCATGAGTCCCCCAGTTCCCAGTCGAAGCACTCATTGCCAGCAATGCCTTCGTGAAGTTGTGGGGCGTCCGGATGCCCGGCGGCTTCCACCTGGGTGACCGCAGGCAACTCCTCGTACTCCACTTCGACCAGTTCAGCGCCTTGTCGTGCAGCCGAACGGGATTCGCCAATCACGATGGCGACCGCGTCGCCAACATACCGGACGGTCTGACAGGCTAGGGCGGGGTGCGCACCGGCTTTCATGGGTGAGCCGTCCAGGGAATGGATCATCCAGCCGCATTGAAGATTGCCGAGTCCACTGCCAGCGAATTCTTCGCCGGTCAGCACGGCGATGATGCCCTCCACCTCGCGCGCTTCGGTGGTGTTGAAACCCCGGATCCGCGCGTGTGGATAAGGCGAGCGGACAAATGCCGCATAAGTCTGGCGATCAAGCACAAGGTCGTCGGTATAACGTCCATGACCGGTAATGAACCGGGCATCTTCCTTGCGGCGAACGGATTGGCCGAAGGATTTCGGAGGTGCTGTCATAAGGACTGGTCCGTGGAATTGAAGCGAAGAGCGCTTCGGTTGGATTGTCTTGTTCCTGCGCGGTCCCTATATTGCCAGTTGTCTGTATCAGCGCCTACACGGGAAGGGGAAGCATGAATCCGGCATCAGGTGTCGTGCTGCGTGGCGGCAGGGTCGTTGATGGGCTGGGCCACGCCGCAGTACCTGCCGATGTGCTGGTGCAGGGCGATCGCATTCTGGCGGTTGGGCCTGATCTCAATGTTCCGGCGGGCACGCGTGTACTGGATGTTCAGGGCAAAACGGTCATGCCTGGCCTGATCGATGCCCATTGCCACATCAGTTTTGATGAACCCAATTCAAACGATGAACTGTTTTTTCATCGACGCGAGGGGTTGGCTGCCATCATCGCGGCTGCCCACGTCGGCAAGCTGCTGCGAGCGGGAGTCACAGGCTTTCTCGATCCCGACAGCCTCTACGATATCGGCGTTGACCTTCGTGATGCCATCGAGGCCGGTATCGTTCAGGGGCCACGGATGTCCACGGGTGGCAACGCGCTTCTGACTGCCGCGGGCGGCACAGCGGGCCGATTGATCCCGGATTCCGGGCGTGTGGGCTATGGCCGTGTGGTCGGCTCTAAGGACGAGATCGTTCGCGAAGTCCGGCGCCAGATCAAGATTGGTGTGGACTGGATCAAGGTGCACGTCACCGGCCTCACACCGCGGCAGAAAGTGCGTGGAGAAGTGCAGGTTTGGAATCTCGAAGAGCTGCAGTTGGTGGTGAAGACTGCGCATGATCTCGGTATCCCTGTGGTTGGCCACTGCCGCGGTGCGGGCAGTACACGCGACGCGGCCATAGCCGGCTTTGACATGATCCTGCACGCAACCTGGATGGATGACGAGGCGCTTGAAGCCGTGATCAAGGCCAGGGTGCCGATTGTCCCGACGTTCACTTTCCAGGCCAACCTGCTCGATTATGGTGACGAGATCGGGGCTTCGCCCGAACTTCGCGATCTGTTTCGTCGTGAGATTGCGGACAGTGCGGTGATGTTGCGACGTGCGTACGACGCGGGTGTACCCATGCTCTGTGGCACCGAAAGTGGTTTTTCCCTGACGCCTTATGGCGACTGGCACTATCGCGAGCTGGAGGTCTTTGTCCGTGATCTCGGGTTTACACCACTGCAGGCTATTCGCGCTGCAACCAGCGAAAATGCAGTCGCCATCGGTTTGGCGGGCAAGACCGGTGCCGTGGAACAAGGTCGGCTGGCGGACCTGATCGTGGTCGATGGCGAGCCGGACCAGGACGTGACCGTGCTCGGACAACCCGAACGAATCCACCATGTCTTTCTGGGCGGAGAGGAAATTCATTTACCGGCCCCGCGTCCGCGTCGGGATCCGCCAGGCTGGCGTGGCTCAACGTATGGCAGCCGCATTCTACGCCAGCAGGACCTGCCTGACCGACGCTCGAAACACTGACCCGCCATGCGTACGATCGAACTCACCGACTATCAGGCCTGCGAGCACGCACTGCGCAACAACGCATTGCGACAGGCGCTTTATGACGAGGCTGAAATTGTCATGGACCGTGTCCTGGTGACCCTGCATGGCGAAGACCACCGACGTCGACGGCTTGCGGAAATGCGGGTCTTTCGACGTGACTTCTTCCGTCAATATGAACAGCGCGTCATTCCGGGCATTGTCGATCGGGTGCTGGCCGAATATCCCACCGGAGCGCCGGCCGACATCGTGGAGATCGGTTATCGATGCATGGTGTATCTCGCCATCGCGTTTGCCGGAATCGACCGTCAGGACGGTTCGCGTGCAGAGCTCGATACCCTGGTCCGCATGCTTCGACTGTTCGGTGTGTCGGCAACGCTGGGTCAGGCGATCGAGCGGGACAAAGAAGCTGCGCGCCAGGAAGTCCGGGCATCGGTTGCACAATTTGATCAACGTTTTTTCACGCCTTCCGTCGAACGCCGCCAGCAACTCATCACCAGCTTCAAATCCGGCGAGATCGTGGAGGACGATCTGCCGATGGATGTGTTGACGGTCCTGCTGCGTGATAGCGAAGGGCTGCAACTCGATCGTGACATGCTGCTTCGCGAAACCGCATTCTATTTTCTGGCCGGCGCACATACTTCGGTGCACTCTCTCGGGCATGTTGTGCATCACCTCCTGACCTGGAGCAATGATCATCCACAGACCCGAGCCCGGCTCGAGGCCAGTCCTGCACTTGTGCAGCGGTTTGTGCATGAGAGCTTTCGACTCAATCCAGCCAGCCCCATTGCTGCCCGCATTGCACTGGAGCCCACTCAATTTCTGGATGGACAGCACGCCGACGCAGGTGATCGTGTGGTCATCAGCCTGCGTGCTGCCAATCGCAGTGTCGAACGGTTTGGCCCCGACGCGACCGAGTTCAATCCGTTCCGCCAGTTGCCTCGCGGCGTTGGTGAAACCGGCCTCACGTTTGGGTCCGGCATGCATGCCTGTCTGGGCAAGGCGCTGGCGGCGGGCATGCTGTCGAGTACCCAGGCTGGGGTTGAACAGGACCAGGAACAGGAACAGGGACGGCAACTGGGCATGGTGACCTATATAGGCCACCGATTGCTGACCCGAGGTGTCGAGCGCGATCCAGGTCGGGAAGCACGTCTCGACAAGGCTGTCGCGCGCGAAACCTGGGCGGTCTATCCGGTGTGCTTCACAAGATGACACACGTGGTTTCAAGCTACACCGAGGCGATGGACGCGCTGAAAGCGCCGACTCTTCGCCAGGCACTTTATGATGCCGGTGCGGCCGTCATGAAAGACTCACTCATCACACTGCATGGTGATGCCCATCGGCAACGTCGCATTGTCGAGCTGGGTGTCTTTGGACGCGGCTTTTTTCGTACCTACGCACGGGAAGTGTTTACGCCCAATCTTGAACAGGTGCTCGCGCCATACCTTGCGGCCGGGTGCGCCGATGTGATCGAACTCGGCTATCGGCTGAGCATGAATCTGACGGCGGATTTTGCAGGCATCGACCGACCCGCGAATGATGTCGAAGAAACGGAGTCCCTGCTGGCGCTGGTTCGAAAGTTCAGCGAAGGCGCGACGCTGGTACACAGTACCCGCGACCCTGCGCAAGTGAATCGGGAAGTCGAAGTGGCGATGGCGATCTTTGATCAGCGCTTTTTCCTGCCATCGATCAAACGCCGCCGCCAGTTGATCGAACACACAGCGCCTCCAGTAACCGAAGCAGCAGGCAACCAGAAATTGCCGCGCGATGTGCTCACAACGCTGCTCAATGCGCGTGATCGTATCGATCTTTCGCTTGATGTCCTGCGTCGGGAGATGTCGTTTTTCCTGCAGGCAGGTGCCCACAGCACAACCAACAGTACGGCGCATGCATTGCATGAGATCCTGACCTGGGCCACAGCTGACGCCGATCGACACACACGGCTCGCCGACGGCGACTTTGTGCAGCGGTGTGTGCACGAGAGTCTGCGGCTGCACCCGGCGAGCCCGGTGGCGTGGCGACGGGCCGTCGAGCCGACCCGTCTGGGTGAGCACAGGCTCGCGACCGACGAGCTGGTCGAGATCAACCTGGGCCAGGCCAACCGTGATACGACTATCTTCGGCCGTGATGCCAACCTGTTCAATCCGGATCGTCCGGTACCCAACGGCGTCTGGCCCTGGGGCCTGACCTTCGGTTATGGCATGCACGCCTGTCTTGGACGTGATCTCGATGGTGGAGTCATCAGCAGCCGTTCGACAACACCCGAAGATCCCCAGCTCGGGATCGTACCAACCCTCGTGCACGAATTGCTCAAAGCCGGTGCACAGTGGTGCACCGATGACCCACCCGTTGCCGATATCACGACGCTGCGCAACAACTGGGGGCGATACCCGATCCAATTCACAAGGAATCGCACATGACGAGACGATCGATGCTGATTACCGGCGCCGGGGCCGGAATTGGCGCAGCCATTGCCCGCGCGGCCAGCGCCGCAGGCTACCGGGTGGGCGTGATGGATGCCGACGAAAAGCGGGCTCGCGAAGTGACTGACACCATCGAGCATGCTGTCCCATTGACTGGCGATGTACGCGATGCAGCGGATATGGCAGCCTCCGTTCGCCGTCTTGGTGACGTGCATGTGCTGGTGAACAACGCGGGCATCCTCCGTACCGGACCACTCATCGACCACAACCCCGATGACTTCCGGCTGGTCATGGACGTGAATCTCAACGGCGCCTTTGTTGCGTCGCAAGCGGCGGCTCGTCGGATGCGCGAGATGGGCGGTGGTGTGATCATCAACATCGCTTCCATCAACGGCATTCATCCGAGCCCGAACTGTGGTGCCTATGTCGCGGCCAAGTCCGGGTTGATCGGGCTCACTCAGCAGATGAGTATCGAGTGGGGTGCCATGGGTATCCGTGTGAACGCCATTGCCCCGGGGTTTGTAGATGGCGGCATGTCGGCGCAGTTTTATGCCAATGCCAGGGTGCGGGCGCGTCGCGCCGGGGCGGTGCCACTGGGCCGGCTGGGGACGGTGGAAGACGTGGCGCATGCCGCAATCTTTCTGGCCTCCGACGAGGCTGCGTACATCAGCGGGCATACGCTCACGGTGGACGGAGGTGTCATCAACAGCGTGCTGCTGCAATTGCCGAGAGAGTGATGAACGACTTTGCAGGCAAATCCGTACTCATCACCGGCGGTGGTTCGGGTATCGGGGCAGGTACAGCAAGGTACCTGGCGGCGCGTGGCGCCCGAGTCACGGTCAGCGGTCGACGTGCTGACAAGGTAGCGGACATCGCCAGCAGCATCGGCCCCGCCTGCCACGCTGTGGCGGGCGATATCACGAAGGCTGCGGATCGGCAACACATGGTTGACGAAGCGGTTCAGCATGGCGGTGGTCTCGACCACCTGGTCAGCAATGCCGGCAACATGTATCGCGGTGCACTCGAAACCCTCGATGAACAGGCTTTGCTGGAGATTTTTCACAGCAACGTGATTGCCGGCATGCTGCTGTCCGCGTTGTGCCTTGCGCATCTTGAACAGCGTCAGGGTGCCATCGTCTTCCTCGGGTCCATTCACAATCGGCGGGCCTTTCCCGGGGTTTCGCCCTATGCGGCGACCAAAGGGGCCATCGAAGCCCTGACCCGATCACTGGCGGCGGAACTCGGACCGCGTGCCATCCGCGTCAACTGTGTCGCCCCGGGGGCCGTGTTCACCGAGATCAATCAGCGTGCCGGCCTCTTTACCGATGCACAGGCACTCGCCAGGCTCGAAGGCATGAGTGGTCTGCACGCGTTGGGCCGGATTGGCGTGGTGGAAGAGGTGGCACAGGCCATTGCTTACTTCCTCCTGGCACCATGGACAACGGGTACCATTCTCGAAGTGGATGGTGGTCTGTCACTGGGCATCACGCGCGGTTAACCCTGACCCTCACATCACGTACCTGGCAGAGGACAACATGAACATTCATCAAGCCCGGACGATCGACGTCCACGCCCACGCAGTACTGGAAGCGACCATGGGCGCGGCCGGCAAGTACGGTCCGGAACTTGGTCGGGAAGCGGCACCACGGTTCCGCGTGGGCAACTACGAACTGCATGGCGTGAAGTATCGCGGTAGTCCGTTCATGGAGATCGACCTGCGACTCAAGGCGATGGAAGCCGCCGGACTGGATTTTCAGGTGCTGTCGCCCAATCCACTGTCCTATTTTCATTTCATCGAACCCGATGCGGGACGCGCCTATTGCCACACCCACAACGATGCGCTGGCAGCACTCATCAAGCCCCATCGTGACCGCCTGGCGGCCTTTGCGTCGGTGCCGATGCAGGACGTCGGATTTGCCATCGAAGAAACGCAGCGTGCGGTCCAGGAGCTGGGCATGCTTGGCCCGTACATCGGTACGGATTTTGGTCGACCGCTGGACGATCCTTCTCTGGATGCGTTTTATGCAGCACTGGTGGCCATGGACGTGCCGCTCTTCATTCACCCTGCGCCGGCAGGCATTGATGGACCACCAGGCGACGCCAATCTGAAAAAATTTGATCTCGATATCATCATCGGCTTTACGGCACAGGAGACCATTGCCGTGGCGCGGTTGATCTTTGGTGGTGTTCTGGATCGGCATCCAGAACTCGACATCTGCCTGAGCCATGGTGGTGGTGCAACAGGGTACGTCTTTGGCCGTATGGCCAAAGCTGCAAAAAAACGGCCGTGGGCGAGCGCGGAAATGCGCGCCGATGGTGCTTTCGAAACTTTGCTCAACCGGCTGTGGTTCGATATCCACGTTCATGCTGACGATTCGCTTGAGTTGTTGAAATCGCACGTGAACAACGATCATCTGGTGTTTGGCACCAACTTTGCGGGCTGGGATCAGCAACCCGGCAATGTGCGCGAAGAGGCCATGGCCTACACCGACAATGCACGCAGACTGCTGCGGGCGGGGAGACTGAAGTCATGAGCGAACTGAAAGAAATTCTGTTGAGAATTGATCGGCTGGAATCAAAGGAAGCGATCCGGTCTCTGTGCACGGACTACGCCGTCGCCTGTGACCTGCATGACATGCCACGGCTTGTCGATCTGTTTACCGAGGATGCCCAATTTGGCTCACCAAACGGCAAGATGGTGTCCAACGGCCGTGTGGCCATTCGCGAGATGTTCATCAATACCTTCCAGATCCGTGGCCCCGCTTATCACTGGACACACGATGTCCAGATTACCATCGACGCCAACCATCCGGATCTGGCGACGGGCCTGGTCCACAGTCATGCAGAAACCACGCCCAATGGCGTCGTTTCCATTGCGGCGATGAAATATCACGATCAGTATCGACGCGAAGCCGGCGTGTGGCGAATCGCCGTTCGCGAGATCACCTTCCTGTACTACGTTCCCTTTACCGAGTACGGCAACGCGCTGAATCAGGAGCGCCGGGTGTTGATGGGCGGCGAACTGATACCGGCTGATTATCCCGAGAAGCTGCCGGCGTGGCAGGAGTACGAACGGCTGTACCGGAAATGACCGATACCCTGCACCTGCTGGCCAGGCGCGCGCTGGAGCATCAGCAGGCCGGGACCACGGACCAGGCCAACGACATCCTGCAACTGCCGGTGTCGATGTATACCGATCCGGCGCGCTACGAACGCGAGATCCGGCGTGTGTTCAGGGAGCTGCCGATCGCGGTCTGCCTGTCGATCGAGTTGCCAGCGCCCGGCACGTATCGGGCCATGACGCTGATGGACATGCCGCTCCTCGTGGTACGTGATGAAGACGGTATTGTTCGTGCCTTTTTCAATATCTGTCGTCACCGTGGTGCACAGGTGTGTGCTGAAGGCGCAGGCAAGGCCCGTGTTTTTGCCTGTCCCTATCATGCCTGGGTGTATGACCAGCAGGGCGCGCTCACCGGCCGCTATGGCGCCGCGACGTTTGGCGAAATCGATGTGGATCGTTATGGCCTCGTCTCGCTTCCCTGTGCAGAGGCACACGGTGTGATCTATGCGATTCTCTCGCCACGCCGGCCATTTGATATCACCGAGTGGCTTGGCGACTTCGCGACTGAACTTGCGAGCCTCGATCTGGGTCACTGGCATCTCTTTGAGCAGCGGGACCTGCCTGGTCCGGGCTGGAAGGTGACGATGGACGGTTATCTCGAGGCGTATCATCACAACCTGGTCCACGCGAAGACGGTAGGTCAGTACACCGTTGGCAATCTGCTGGTGCTCGATACGTGGGGCCCTCATCAACGTCTTACCTTTGGTCGCAAGTCACTACCGGAGCTTGCCAGTACACCGGAGTCTGCATGGCAACCGCAGACGCACATCCGTCTGATCCACTCGTGTTTTCCCAACCTGTCGGTATCCGGCATCCTCGGCGATCATTGTCTGGTCAGCCAGATCTTCCCCGGCAGGACACCGGATACAACGATCACGCGGCAGAGTGTGCTGGTTGCCAGACAACCGGCGACAGACGACGAGTTGGCCGCGACCCGGGCCTTCAGTGCCATGACACTGCAGGCGGTCGCCGAAGAAGACTACCGGATTGGCTTCGGCATACAGCGTGGCATTCTCTCTGGTGCCAACGAACATTTCCTGATTGGTCGCAACGAACCGGCAATCCAGAACTACCATCGCTGGGTCGCGTATTTTCTGCGCGCCAATACTGGCGCCCAGTGGTGAACGACATCAATCCGCTGCGGAACAGTCCGCATCGCCTGAAACTGGCGGTGTTTGGTGTCAACGTCAGTGGTGGCTGTTCGATGACACGCATGCCCGGTACTCTGGGCATCACGTGGGAAGAATCGAAGCGCATCGCCCTGCAGGCGGATCGTGCGGGTTTTGATGCCATCGTCCCGGTTGCGCGCTGGAAGGGCATGGGTGGCGACACCAACTTCAATCACCGCAGCTTCGAACCCTTCACCTGGGCAGCGGGCCTCGCAGCGGTCACCGAGCGCATTGCGATCTTTGCCACCTGTCACGTACCCACCGTTCACCCGGTGCGCATTGCCAAGGAGTTTGCAACCGTTGATCACATTTCCGGTGGACGCTTCTGTCTCAACATCGTCGCCGGCTGGAACGAGAAGGAAATCGCGCTGTTTGGTGCCACTCAGGCACCACACGATACCCGCTACGACATCGCCGAAGACTGGATCACGCTGATCAGGGCACTGTGGACCCACAACGGAGAGTTCGACTACAACGGTGCCCACTTCAAGGTGCCAGGTGCCTACTCTGAACCAAAACCAGTGCAATCGATGCCGGTCATCATGAGTGCGGGCAACAGCCCACGCGGGCAGGCCTTCGCGGCGAAACATGCCGATCTCAACTTCGTCGTGGCGCCAGATCTTGTCGCGGCCGGCAAGGCGGCCAGCGAAGTCCGTGCGCTGGCTCGTCAGCAGGGCAGGATCCTGCAGGTGTTTGGCCAGTGTTACGTAGTCTGTCGTGAAACGGCGGCCGAGGCGATGGCATTCCGCGATCGCTACGTTAACGAACTGGGTGACTGGGCTGGGGTGCGCAATCTGCTGGATGTGCTCATCCCCAACTCACAGAGCGCGCTTGGTTCGCAGTGGGAGGCCATGGCGGCCAACATGATCGCCGGCTATGGGGCGTTGCCGCTGGTGGGCACCCCTGACCAGATCGTTGAGGGTCTTCTTGAGCTTGCCGACGCGGGCCTGGATGGCACCACACTCAGCTGGGTGGACTACGGCGCGGGTATCGAGCAGTTCGACAAGGTGCTCAAGCCGCGGCTGATCGAAGCGGGATTGCGCGCGAGTTGAGGTCCTGCGTGGGGCGACTTGTGCACCTCGAACAAGGTGGAAGATGAGTGATGCTGGTGCCCAGACTCCTGGCCCGGAGTATTCATGAAGGTTCGTCGCGAGGGTGACGAGATGCAGGGAAACAGCCTTTCGACCAGAACATCCAATTGAGATGCACGATGTCATCACCAGTCCTTGATGCAAAGATGTGAAGACGACGGAGAATTGGGCTGGTTTCGCATTCGAAATGCAGTCCACGGTGCACGGTGCGCTGTATGGAATTCAGCCCACTCTCCGTCACCCTGCGGAAGTTCGCGGTGTTGCAACATGAAGCTGCGGGGACAAAGTGGCAAACTTTTTATACAGATGAGAAATTTGATACAGATGAGAAAAATGGAGGGCGGGGTCATGAGGAGAAGCGTGCTGGCTAGCGATATTTTGTCGAGTTGTAGTCAGGTACCATGTCTGTGCCACCTGTAGATCTACTTTTTGGGGTTTCCGAATTCTCCATCGGGCTAGCGGGCTTCTCTGGAATCATCGCGGTGTTTGCGGGGCGCGATGGACGATGGGCGGCGGCTGATCGCTACCGGGGATTAATCCTGATTCTCACCTCATTGATTCCGGGTTTTGTATCCTTTATTGCTCTGAGGCTAGGCACGATCGGCTTGAGCGAGCAAATTGTGTGGAGGTCGTCTCAGGCCGTATTTGTCGCCGCGATTGTGACGTCCTTGTTCGTGGGCATTACCGGCGCCGGGGAGATATCAGATGGGGAGCGCCAGGTTTTCAGTTCTCGGTACGGCGATTTTTTTATGAGCGGAACAGCGCTGAATGGAGCTGTTCAGCTACTTGGGTCGTTTGGGGGCCCTGGGACGTTGACGTTCACCGTCCTGTACTTCGGTCTGGTACGGCAGCTGCGGGTGGGAGCGATCCAATTTGGTCGAATCATCTTCGTGCGGCGTGGTCAGAGCGGCGGTGCCTGACAATTCGTAAGCCCGCCGTCCAACAAGCTGATCGAGCTGACAGGGAAAGCTGGCACCTTTGGTTCATGCGCGCGGAATGCGCCAGACCACCACGCAGCATATTGGCGGCGTTAGACTATTAAAATATGGGCTTCGTTCCTTACAAGGAAATTCTGAGCGCTGTTGCTATTGCGCTCACTCTCGTGGCATTTGTTCCCTATATCCGCGCCATCATTGGCGGCACATCCAGGCCCCATGTATTTTCCTGGATCATCTGGGGCTCAACGACTTTCGTTGCTTTTCTTGCACAGATCGAAGGAAAGGGTGGCGTGGGTGCCTGGCCCATTGGGGTGTCAGGAATCATCACGATATTTGTTGCATTCCTGGCTTACGTGAAGCGCGGGGACATTTCAATCACCAAGGCTGATTGGCTGTTTTTTGTCTCGGCGTTGTCCTCGTTGCCGCTCTGGTACTTTACGTCAGACCCGTTATGGGCTGTTGTTATTCTCACAACCGTCGATGTTTTGGGGTTCGGGCCAACCGTCAGGAAGGCGTATAGTTTCCCCCATTCGGAATCTTTGCTGTTTTTTGCCCTGTTCGCTGCTCGAAATCTCCTCGTCATTATGGCGCTTGAGCATTACTCGGTTACAACGGTATTGTTTCCCGCCGTCATTGCGGCAGCGTGTGTATTGTTGACGGCGATACTGACGTATCGAAGGCTGGCGTTAGCAACGTGAGAGAACCAAAATAAAAGCCTGACACAGAGTCCGATCGGGATGCGAAAAAAGCGGAGGGCCCTCAATTTGAACGTTAGGCCTCGCTAGCCAGCGACCTCTGCCATCGCCAGCTCTTGCCGTTCATGGCCCGGCATGTAGCTGGCTACAGCATATTTTGGCATCCCTCATACGCATCGGAGAAACCTGTGTCCCGTACTCTTCTATGGACGCTCGCCATTGTCCTGGGAGTCGTGGCGCCCGTTCTTCGCGCGCAGCAACCTCAGGAAAACATAACCCGCCTCATCCTGTTGGGGACTGCCGCCGGTTCATCGATCAAGAAGGCTCGAGCTCATCCCGCTAACGCGCTGGTCGTCAATGGCAGCGTGTAGATCATTGATGCCAGAAGCGGAGTCAGTCGCCAGATGGCGCTTGCTGGTGTGTCTGCGCGAGCCCTATGAGAAGTCTTCATTGCGCACAATCACTCGGACCACAGCGCCGACTACGGCACCTTGCTCCTGCGGGCGTGGTCGAGCGGACTGAAGACGCCGGTGGATATCTGCGGGCCGCCCGCCGCTCGAGCAGATGACACGGTCTTACTTCGAGTACATGAAATGGGATATTGAACTTCGCATAAGAGATGAAGACTTTCCCCCGCTTGTCAACCTCATTCGCGTACACGAGATCAAGGGCGAGGGCATTATCCATCAGGATCAGGACATCAAAGTTACCTCGGCTGAAGTACCACACGGTGCGGCCAAACCTTTGTACGCGTTCCGCTTTGATACTGCTGAGCGCTCCATTATTTTTTCCGGTGACACGTCGCGCAGCGAGAGTCTCATCCAGCTGGCGAAAGGTGCGGACGTTCTCGTTCATGAAATCGTGAACGTTCAAGGCGTGGGCGCATTGGTACGCGCCACCGATCCGGGAAACGAGGCCCGTAAGCGACACATTGTTGAAGCTCATACGCCGATCGAAGAGGTCGGCAAAGTGGCTGCGCAAGCCGGCGTCAAAAAGCTGGTCTTGACCCACTTTGTTCCGACCGGACTGCCCGCATGCGAGAAGCCCGAACTCTGGATCGAAGGTGTGAGAAAGTACTATGCGGGAGAAGTGATCGTGGGAGAGGATCTCCTGGAAGTGCGGTGAGCCACCAGCGGTTTAACCAGTCATTTCATCGGACGGCCTTTGGCCGCCTCTGAGTTCCAACGTTAGCGCCGCGTCACTTCGTGCGCGTGTCCAACGACTTAGGAGGATATATTGACCATCAACATTGATGACTTGACCGAAGAAGAGTTGCTTGTGCTAAATCATCGTATTGTCGCGCGGCTGAAATTTCTGGAGTCATACCATACTCACAAGGAGATGATGCGATTCGTACCAGGCGACAAGGTAAGCTTTGTGCCCCAAGGTCGAGATGCACTCTTTGGTGTGCTCGTAAAATTCAATAAGAAGACAGCTACGATTATTAACGAGTCAGGTCATAAGTGGAATGTCTCGCCTCACCTGCTCAGGAACATAAAGGACGCAGAACCGGCGGAACCTACAAAGGGAAACGGAATGTTGTTGATTTCCAAAATACGGAGTGGTTATCCTAACAATATGTATAAGCTGCTTTCTACGCTCACCCGGACATGGCAACCTGGCGGACAAATTGCGAACGCAATTTGTCCGCCAGAACGGCCACGCCGCTTAACTTGGTGTTATGCGTCGCTATAGACAGAGGTGATCCATGCCGCCAAAGATCAGGGACATGATCGCGGAACTAACGAGGGCAGGGTTTAGTGACCGTGGCGGGAAAGGGAGTCATCGGAACTTCGTCCATCCTGATTTACAGAAGCCCGTGACGGTCTCTGGGCAACTAGCCCGGACCATTCATGAAGGTTCGTCGCCAGTGACGAGATGCGCGAAAAGACAGTGTGGCGCGCCCTTGCAGGCGTGCAGTCGTACTTACCAGTACGGCGAGCACCTGGAAGGAGCACGCACAGTGTTTGCGTGCATCTCGGCAGCCGCAGCAGAAGATTCATGAATAGATCGGGCTGAGAGATGATGCCAGGCAGTATCAGGTGAGAGTCGTGAGAATGGCTCTCCAAGAGGCAAAAAAAATGAAAGAGAGTGCGAAATACGCAAAGATCGTCGAATGGTCTGACGAGGATCGATGCTACGTTGGCAGCACCCCGGGCCTCATTTATGGCGGCTGCCATGGCGAGGACGAACTTCAAGTATTCGAAGATCTATGTACAGTCGTCGAGGAAGCAATTGAACTGTATCGCGCTGACGGCAAGCCGCTGCCTCCCTCCACGTCTGGCCTCGACTACGCGAACAAAATGCAAAGCGTCGCATAACAAGCCAATCGAGCGGACGCGTTCGCGCTACGCGCTTCGGCGTCGCACATCGGCGCGTTAGGCGCCGAGATGATCGGCGAGCAGCCGAAGCCCCAGTGGGCACCGCTTGCCAGACCTGGATGTAAAAACGTCGAGTCTCGCGTTCTTCTTTTCCAAGGACGGTCTTTCCATCGCTAACCTAAGATATGGTCAAAATGCGACCATTGATCCGCACGCTGCGGTTTGGGATATCGACGTGATATGTTTAACCGGGTCGGGCTTCTCGAGTCGGTAGCGAAACCTACCCATTTTGATCGGGACAAACAGTTCGGTGGCCTAAGGACACAATGCAATGCCTTTGGGCACAGGAGACGGAGATGGAAACGCCAATGTTCGAAAGACATGGCACTCAACATGAAGCTTACGCCGTTCCTCCGCCTTCGGCTCGGGCACTCGGACGCACATACTCCAGGTACGTTTGCGAATGGCTTCGCCATTTTTTGTCGCAAACACCCCTTCCGCAGTCGCGCCGCTTGACTTGGTGCTAAGGAGCACCAGGAAATCGGATGCAACCGATACTCCGTCGAATCATGCTGCCCTGGACTGGTGTTGCTCTGTGCTGGACCGTGCTGGTTGCCTGTGCCGCCAAGCCAGACGAAGGAGCCTTCCCAGCATGCGGGACCCCACTTGACCCTCGAGTTCAGAATTCTTGCGTAGTGACTCCGCAGACGCTGTGGCGAGGCGCGAGGCTCGACAAAACGAGCGCCGCAGCCCTTATCCAGCTTGGTGTGAAGACGATCGTCAATCTCGAATGGCTCCTGGACGACAGGCAGTCTTTTCGAGACGCGGTAGTTCCGGGCATCACCAGACGAGAGATCGACTACTTTCGAGTGCCTGATTGGGAGCCCCTGGTTGTGTTCGCTACAGAGAAAGTAGACGACCACGTGGCGCACTTCCTGGCGATCACCCGCACGCAAGCTAAGCCAATATACGTCCACTGCCGCTCCGGGAGGAATCGGACCGGTGTTGTGGTCGCAGCGTACCGAGTCTTCAACGGCACAAGCGTTGAGAACGCAATTTCTGAGATGAAGCGCTATGGTGGAGAATGGTTTGATCATGACGCGGCGTACATCAGGAGCTTGACTCCGCAGCGCCGATCCCGGCTGGAAAAGCAAATTGGAGACTGGATTCCGAGGTTGCGTCGAGATGCGAAGATACTCTGTACAGACACGACATGCGCAGTCTCCTCCAACGAGCGTTGATGCGTGAACCTTCGCACTGGAATCGACTTTCAAACAGTACTCAGCCAAGAGCTGAAGCCGGGATAAATGTGAAAGGGCCTGCCTGACAACGCATTCGAGCGGACGACAGCTCGACCATTGCGCCGTGCGCTCCGACCGAACCCCGCTCAACACGGACGTTTGGCGCACCAACATACCCGTTCGCGAGGTGGGGATCTGAGTCTGCAGCAACCACATCGACGTGCTTCAACCCCTGAAGGGAACTCGAACCCGCCAATGAGCCTGACGCCTCACCACGCCATATACTTCACCCACGACCTCACTCACTCGTCGGGCCGCGAGCGGCATCGACCGCCTTTCCATGTCCCTCTTCGACGCTGCCGTTGATCTGAACCCGCACCAGATCGAAGCCGCGCAGTTCGCGAGGCTGTCTCCGCGGTCCAAAGGCGTCATCCTGGCAGACGAAGTCGGGTTGGGAAAAACGACCGAAGCAGACATCGTGCTCTGCCAATTCTGGGCGGAACGCAAACGCCGGCTGCCCGTGATCTGCCCTGCTTCCATCCGTAAGCAGTGGGCGCTCGAGCTCCTGGAGAAATGCAACCTTCCGGCGGTGGTGCTCGATGCAAGATCTAAGTTCGTGGTGGAGACGCAGTGGCGCATAACGCTTGACTGCATACCTGAAGAGGACTAAGCCGAAATTGCTTCGAACGACGCACAACGCGAAGAATGAATGAAGCTATTTGCAATTGAAGAAATCAAGGGTGATCTCGCCACTCCAGCCTATTCCAGGCCTCTCGATGCTGGGTTTCTAAGGGCAAACCCGAATCTCCTCGTTGATACGCGTTTCTTAGAGGCTCGCTTTGAAGAGCATTTGTTGGCGACCTTCGAGTCGATCGATTTGAAGTGCAATGGAACACTTTTCCATTCCGACAATTCTCAGGCCTTGCTGCTTGTTAAAAATCGAATGCGAGGGCAGGTGAAATGCGTCTATAACGATTCGCCTTGCATCACGGCAAGCAGCTCGATTCCTCACAAGAACAACTACCGACACTCTTCATGGGCGTCGATGATGTATGACCGGAGCGCCTCGCTTCATCCGCTCTTGCCGGACAACGGTGCCATTTTTGTGAGTATCGAAAAGGCCGAGAGAACCGTCCTGGAGCATATGCTCGATGACGTGTTCGGGCGCGAGAACCGGATCGAAGAATTGATCTGGTCGATGAATACCAACAATAGCCAGGCTCCGATTTATTCGACCAACCACGTGCTGCACGTGCCTCGTTATGAACCCTGAGTAAGGACAGCGGGATACCCGGATCCGGAGCGAAACCTCATCAGCGTGACCGAGGCTCAAAGACGATGCCGGGTGGGTGAAGGAATCTGACGTCGTTTGCAGCGTCATGCCTGTCCAGGAACTGTGATTGACGTACTGTGCGACAAACAGTACTGTGTACGACATGGGTAATGAAGTCACGTTCAACAAACTGGAGCTTGAGCTGCGACGGGGCGTGGTGGTGCTGGCCACGCTGTCGCAGCTTCGTGCTCCGCGTTATGGGTATGAACTTCGACAGGCGCTGGCCGACCGGGGCATGCCGATTGAAGAAGGCACGCTGTACCCGTTATTGCGTCGGCTCGAGACGCAGGGTGTGCTGAAAAGCGAGTGGAAGATCGAAGAGGGTCCGCCGCGGCGGTATTACTCGTTGAATGCAGATGGCCGGAAGCTGCTCAAAAAGCTCACCGATTCCTGGCAGGGGATGAATGATGCCATGGGTCGGCTCTTGAAGGAGGACTGATCATGAATGCAAATGATTTGATCGACGCCTACGTGGCGGATGTCGCGGTGCAGTTGCCGCGCCGGCAGCGCAATGACGTCGCATTCGAACTGCGTGCGCTGCTGGGCGAAGAACTGCAGGCAAAGTCTGACGTGTCAGGTCGTGGTGTGGATGCAGCCATGGCGCGCGAGCTGTTGCGTGACTTTGGTCATCCCGATGTGGTTGCGATACGGTATCGTCCTGTATTTACCATCATTGACCCCGCCGATGGACATCACTTCTTCTAGGCAGCATTGATTGGTCTGGCAGTCATCTGGGGGCTGGGCGCTTTGGCGCAACTGCAGCAACCCATCGAATCCGGCTCTGATCTGGTCCTTGCGCTGGGCCGTTGGTGGGGTGGGACACTGATTTCTTCCCTGTGGTGGCCCGGTGCGCTGGTCGCCTGGTTTGCAACGGCTTCCTGGGTGCGTCGACGTTGGCCCTCAACCGGTGAATGGCAGCCACGCGCAAAAGATCGCATCACGGGAGGACGCGCAGCGTTGTTGATGGGAATGTTCGGCATCGTTCTCGGGCTGTGCATTCTCTTTGAGCCCCGTGGGTTGCTGAATTTATTCTGGGCGCGAGGCGCTGCACCTGCGGCCGTTGACGCGTTGACGTATACGGAAGCGTTTCGTCAGCGGCAGGGGACGTGGTTGTTTGTGCTGCTTCTACTGAATATCCCGATCATGGTCGGTGTTTTTATCAGGGGTCACTGGACACCGGGTTTAAGACGTCTTGATCTGGCGCTCGGCCTGCTTGTTTGCGCAGTCATGGCCTGGACGGTCCTGGATGGACCAGTCTTTGTCACGGCAGTCAGTGATCAGACGATCAAGGCTGTGATGCTCATCATCATTGTTTGTGCGCTGGTTGCCCGAGGTATTCAGTACTATCGAAGTGTCACACCGATGCCAGACACTCCGGTGCAGGCCCAGGGGTCGCACTGACCGTCAGTACACCAAAGGCGCTCATACCTGGGTTCGACGAGCGCTGAGCTTGTTCCTGACAACTTCGATCACGATCGGCACCAGGGAGACGGCAATCACCCCGAGAATGACCAGCTCGAAATTCTGCTTCACCACCTCCATTTTGCCAAAGATCAACCCCGCACCCATACAGATCGTTACCCAGAGAGCCGAACCGATCGAACTGAACAGGATGTAGCGTGGGTAGGGCATCTTCCCTACACCCGCAACAAAAGGCGCAAACGTGCGAACGATGGGTACAAAACGGGCGATGATCACTGTCCGCGAACCGTAGCGGTTGTAGAACTGCTCGGTTTTTTCCAGATGCGATCGGCGAAAGAAAAAAGAATCTTCGTACTTGAAGACCTTCGGGCCGATCGTCCGTCCTGCCCAGTAGTTCACATTGTCACCGCAGAAGGCCGCCAGCATGATGATTCCACCACACAGCCAGGGATCGATGGCACCCGTGGAGGCAGCAATCGCGCCGACCGCAAAGAGCAGGGAATCGCCTGGCAGGAAAGGTGTGACCACCAGTCCGGTTTCTGCAAACACGATCAGGAACAGGATTGCATAGATCCACGGCCCGTAGGTTTGCACCATCAGGGCAAGGTGTTCATTGATGTTCAGAATAAAGTCGATCGGGTTCATGACATCCAGTCTGTATGAGGATTGGCGATGGGTTGACGATTCAGATCAGCCGTCAGGCCATGATATGGGCTTGATGTCCGCGAGTACGGGTACTTCGTAGCAGAATCGTTCGTCGGAATGGGCGCTGCTACCACACCGGACCCGGCGCCAGCTTGAATGCAAGGTGGTGGTAGCCTGCCATGCAGGCCAGGCCGACTGCGTTGTTGCCTTCATCATTGCGCAGGCTCTTGTCAGCGCCGGCTGCCAGCAGGGCGTCAATCAGCTCCGCATGGCCGCGTTGTGCGGCCTCCTGCAGCGGTGTGTTGCTGCCTTGTTGCCGTGCATTCACGTCCGCGCCCTGGTCGATCAGCGCCTGTGCCATATACAGGGCAAGTTCAGGATCACTTGTCGCCGCGGCGCTGTGCAAAGGGCAAACCTGCATGGCGTTTCCGGACGGTGCATTCACGTTGGCACCGACGCTCATCAGGAAGTCAAACAGGGCACGGTGCCCGAGGAAGCAGGCGTACCCCAGCGGGTGATAACCGTCGGGCGAAAATGCATCCTTGAGGTCGGCTTGGGCGCTGACAAGCGCTGCGGATCACCGAGTGTACTGGCTTCGAATATGTCCAGGTCATTGCGTCCTTGCGACAGTTGATCGGCAACCTTCCGCTGCCCCAGGTACACGGACAGGCAGATCAGGGAAATGCCGTTGGCATCCCGCGCACGGGCGAGTTCAGGTGATGCCAGCAGTGCCGATCTGATACCGGCGACGTCGCCTGCGCTGATGGACTCCACCAGTGATTGCACATCGGCCAAGTGGCTCTCCTTGAAGTGTGACCCTGCACGTTGATGCCGTTTGAATCGTGACGGTTCGCCGCGACAGGTGGCATGTTAAACCGGGCCAGGCAGCGAGCGCTCACTGTTGATCAGAAAATCAGCGCTCCTGCTCAACCGCAGCAGCTGAAAGAGAGTGATTACATCGGGATTGCGCTGGTCCACGGCGCTCGTTGCTGACAGATCATTTGCCGGCTCTGGAGTGATCGACCCAAATCCCTGGGACACGATTATTTTGTCAATCAGCCGCGATGTAACCCGCCAACACACAGATTGATGTCGTGGCCACTAACGTACTGCCGATGAGGATCGCTCTGGTCTGGGCTGATCGGCTTTTCAATGAGGTGAACATCGTTGAGACGATAAATGGCCCGAGGTACGTCATGACGCCAAGGGCGAGCACGTACGAATTGTGGGGAAACTGCTTGAGGGCCACCAGCCAGACAGCCGCCAGAATCAGGCTGCCGAAGAGGTTCACCTGCAGGCTTGTGCGTTTGTCTGCCGGGCTCAATGGCTCGCCATATCCTGAGCAGTGCAGATTGAGTGTTTTGGCCAGCATGGTTCTTTCTCCCGCTGTAGCTCCGTTTGTGGTCGCAGTTACCAGGCAGGGGGCCGCAGCCTCTTCCGTCGGTCCAACCGCGTTAATGAGTTCAGGGTGCAGGTGTGCATCGAGCGCACCGGCAATCAGATCGATAGCCAGTTGCGGCGTGATGGGCTGGGCGTCGATCAGATCTGCAAGTTCGCTGCCCTACCGTCGCCGCCAGTTTGCCGGGTAGAGCCGAATCAGGATTTTCATGCGCTGGCCAACCGTCCTTGACCAACACGAGCGACCGCCTCGAGTGCAGCCAGGCGTAATCGTAGCGCACGCTGGCCGAGGTCGGAGATGGTGTACGGATTGCGACGATCGGGGCTATCGATGGCACTGATAAGGCCGCGGGCTTCAAGTCGGGCAATCGCGCCGTACAGGGTGCCCGGCCCCAACTGCGCATCAAACGTCCTGGCGATGTCCTGGGTCATCGCGTAACCGTGTTTAGGGCCGTCCGCGAGACTGATCAGGATGAGCACGGCAGGCTCCGAGAAACGGCCGAAATCGGCGATGTCGAGTTCACCTTCACTGGCCGTGGACATCTCTTTGCCCTGCAATACTTACTACGTCAGGCGTATTAGTACGCGGTGCGTAGTAAACTGTCAAGGACAGCTGTTGTCAATTGCGTCGCGTAACTACCCAGGAGCGGGCCGGACGAAGTGGCCAAACGGGCGCGCCGGCAACGTGTGCGCGGCGCAATGGCGCCCTATTTGCCGTGACGCTCGATCAGTGGCGCCCACGCCAATCGTGTGTCGGTGAATACGTCGAACGTTGGTTCCGCTGCCTCGGGTGCATTGAGGCTGCCGACGGTGATATCGATCACTTCCGGATGGGCTGCGTTCACGCACGCCACGTGCGTGCCACAGGTTGTGCAGAAGTAACGCGCGCCGTCGTTGGAGGATGCAAATTCTTCAGGAGCGTCGCCCGTGTAGCGAAAGTGTTCCACCGGCACGACCAGCCACGTCACGTACGGCGCTGCATGCACGCGACGACACATCGTGCAGTGGCAGTTTGCGCAGAGGTAGGTGCCGACGTCGATCGAGTATCGAACCCGTTTGCAGAAACAGCCACCTTCGATCATCGCCAATCCTCGAGCCATGTCAGGGGCCTATGAGGATAACGGAAAGTGAGGATAGGACGAACCATCGCTGTTGTCTCCGGGAGTCTGCGCGACCGAATGCTCAGGTTTCAGCCATTAGGATCCTGCAGTACTGGCATTGTTCATTCCATGTCGAGGATCGATGTCCATTGCTCCGGGCTGACTGGCATGATCGAGAGACGGTTGCCCCGGCGCAACAAGGCAAAATCTCCCAGAGCAGTGGCTTGTTCCTTCAGCGTCTGCAGCAGGATCACGTGCCTGAACTTGCGTTCAAACTTCACGTCCACCATTACCCATCGTGGGTTGGCGGGATCACTCCTGGCGTCGGAATACGGACTGTCCGGATCAAAGGCCGAGCTGTCCGGGTAGGCCTGTCTGACCACTCGGGCAATCCCTGCAATGCCAACTTCGGCGCAACTCGAGTGATAGATGAACACCTTGTCCCCACGTTGCATCTGATCACGCATCATGTTTCTTGCCTGATAATTGCGCACGCCATACCAGGGTTCGGTCTGTTTTGGCCTGGCTTGCAGGTCATCAATGCCAAACGTGCCAGGTTCGGTTTTCATCAGCCAGTAGTTCATGGGCGTGCCTCGCCAAAGGCCATGATGGAGTGTGGTTCAACGTTACCACCACAGCCTGTGGTGTTGAGGGATTTTTAGCCTTCACGCGGTCGCCGTGCCCATCTGTCAGTCGCCGAGCGTTCCGTTCCATTGCCCCTTCCAGGAGCTGTTGGGAGCAGGAACAGGTCCGACAGGGTCCTGGTCAGCGCATCAGGGTGATGTATCAGTGAAACGCGTTCGTTGTGATGCCGGTTGCCAATACGTGATTCACCCAGGCGGGATAGACGGTATCCGTGGTGTTGCAGATGTGGGTTCCCGCCGTGCGCAGATCCCGCCAGAAGCGTTCCAGCGGACGGGTACTCCAGATCGCCGCTGAACCGGCACGGGAGAAGAGCCTGTCCACCGCAAACAGCACACGCTGCACCGCTCTGACCTGGTTGCGACGGAACTCGAGACGTTCGCCGGAGGAGATCTCATTGCCCGTCCTGATCTGTTCCATCCAGCGCGTAATCATGGTGTCGACATGGAGGATGCCGGCCGCAAGATCGGCTTCGGCTTCCGCTAGTGACTCCTGTTGGAAGGGGTCGGTGCGTCCGACCACGCCTGACGTGGACACGCGTGTCAGAAGATAGTCCCGGTAAGCCTCGATGGCGCCTTGCGCGATACCGAAGGTTACCGAAGCTATTGCGGCGGAAAAGATGCAGGCAAATGGGAGATGGTAGACGGGTGCTTCAGGTCGACGATCCGAATAGTGCCCCTCCGCGAGCGCAACGTGACCCAGCGTGCGGTATTCAGGCACAAAGGCATTGGCGACCCGGACATTTTTACTGCCCGTGCCGCCAAGCCCCATGACCTGCCAGGAGTCTTCGACAATCTGGTAGTCGGCGCGTGGCAGAAAAAAATGGCGCACGCCGTCGGGACCGATTCCCTGACCTTCTGCATCGGTCACCATGCCACCGAGTACCACCCAGCGGCAATGATCGGTGCCGGTTGAATACTGCCATTCACCGGTCAGCAGGAATCCGCCATCCACTGGAGTGGCGCGACCTTGCGGCGCATAGGGAGAAGCCACCCAGGTATCCGGCGACGCGCCGTAGATCTCCTGTTGGAGTCGAGGGTCGCCGAGCGCAATTTCCCACGGATGAACACCGACCACACCGGCAACCCAACCTGCGGCCGGGTTGGAGCGGGCCACATTGCGCACCCATTCAAAGAAGTCCAGAGGATCTGCTTCGAAGCCACCAAGGTCCCGTGCCTGCAGCAGGCGCATACCACCGGATTCGACCAGCAGTTGCCTGGTGGTGTCCGTGAGGCGGCCGAGACGGTCACACAGGGTGTGTTCCTGGCGAAGCTGTTCCGCAACCTGCAGTATCCGGACCGTGCTCGTGTGCATCGTTCGTTTTTTACCTCAGGCGACTGATGGATGTTGCAGACACCGGCGAACCAGCAACCAGCCAGGTTCTGTCACAGGAGGCCGGGGTACTGCCCACCGTCCAGAAGGATGTTCTGTCCGGTGACAAATCCGGCGAAGTTGCTGCACAGAAACGCGGCGTAAGCACCAAACTCCTCGGGCTGACCAAATCGCCGGGCGGGAATGTCAGCCTTGGCCTTTTTCTGGAAATCTTCGAGGGGCTCGCCGCGGGAAGTGGCAAATCGCTGATGATTTGATCGCAGGCGACCGGTCTCGAATTGTCCCGGTAGCAGATTGTTGATGGTAACGTTGTGCCGCGCCACATCCCTTGCCACGCCACTGACGTACCCTGTCAGGCCCGCTCGGGCGCCATTGGACAGGCTGAGCTGCGCAATGGGTGCCTTGACCATGTGACTCGTGACGTTGAGTATCCGGCCAAATTGCCTGCTTTTCATGCCGGGCAGTGCGGCGCCCATGAGATCAATCGCTGATAGCATGTTGGACTCCAGGGCAGCGAGCCAGTCCGAACGTGACAGCGACTGGTAGTCAGCCACCGGTGGGCCGCCAGAATTGCTGATGAGAATGTCGACTTCCGCGCATCTCGGAAGAAGTTTTTCCCGTTCTTCGAAGTTGGCCAGGTTGACGGCCAGCCACGCCACGGACGATCCACTGCATGCCTCGATTTCCGCTGCGGCGGATGCCAGCGTCGACTCATCGCGGGCGATGATCGTGACGTCGACACCTTCTTTCGCAAGTGCACTGGCGATGGCTTTACCGAGCCCCGAGCTGCCCCCGCAAACCACTGCTGTTTTGCCCGCGATTCCCAGGTCCATGTCGTGTCCTACCGGTTGAGTGTGCGGTTGCCTGTCAGAGATCGTTCAAGAGAGCGTCCCCACCGCGTGGAATTGCCCCCAGACCACGGATACCGAAGCCACCATCGTGATTGAGGATGGTCCCCGTGGCTGGAATGTTGTCCTCGCGGCAGGCGAAAAACACGTAGGCACCTGCATATTCGGCGGGAGTCGGCATCCGGCTGATGGGAATGAAGGTGTCAGCGCCGGCGGCCATGGCCTCGCCTGGAAACTTTCGATTGTGCATATGGAGAGATTCCGGCCCCTTGAGTTGACTGGCTATCGCACCGGGAGCAACCCCATTGACGCGGACGTGTGGCGCCAGTTCCCAGGCCAATTGCCTGATCATGCCGACCACGGCATGTTTGCTGGCGGTATACAGCATGCCACCCCCACTGGGCAGAAAGCCGGCATTGGAGACGGTGAAGAGCATGGTGCCCTGACTTGCGACCAGTGGCTTCAGGCTGGCCTTGGCCAACGCCATGTAACCAAGCACATTGATGTCGAAGAGTTCATGAAAGACGTCCGCCAACTTGTCAACGGGTAACTTCGCCAGAGTGGTGTTGTAGTCCCAGATCCCGGCGTTGCCGATGGCGCAGTCCAGTCTGCCAAATCGCTCGACACACTCACTGACGATACGGTGGTTGTCGCTGGTGCTGCGAACATCCCCGGTGAGGCAGTGGACACTGTCGCCGAGCGCGGCTTTCAATTCGGCACATCCGTTTTCGGATCGGTCCAGGACTGCAACGCGCGCGCCCTCGCGGACAAACCGCTCAACGATCGCGCGCCCCAGACCGGAAACACCACCGGTGACGATCGCCACCTGTCCGGCAAGTCTGGTGATGCTCAAAACAGGCAGCTCATGTTCTGCGCCAGAATGACGGTCTGGTCGAGAAAGATGTGCCGTCGGGCGAGCTTGAGTCCGCCTTCGGCTCGACGCAGCACGTCTTCACGCCGGCCGAACCAGGTGTCTTCCTCGCTGTTCAGGCGTGAACGATGCAGATGGAAGTTGCTCTGTACGGTCAGCGAGTGATCGTCCGCCTCGACCACGCAGACGTTGGTAATCAGTCGTCGAGTTCGGGAAGGCGGGTCTTCAGCCCAGGCTCGACCTACGGACAGTCGCTGAACCCGCAACGTGAGAGTGCCCTTGTCGTCATCAAAAAATGCCATGCCTCCCGGCGCCGTGAATTCGAGTGCAACTTCCCGCGCCTGCGTGGTGCGCCGGATGGGCATCCAGTAATGGATGTCGTCGGTCAGCAAGGAGAGCCACTCGTCAAATCGACGCCCATCCAGCAGGGCAGCTTCGTGGAAGAGGAATTCTTCGGCCTCGAATTTCCGGAGCATGCGTTGTGTGATGGCTGCCTCCGGAGATGAGGACATCACACACTGCCCTGCGGCGGCATGGAGTGCCGAGCCATCAGGTCCGGCCAGGAATCTGCCTGCATCCAGTCCTGCCAGGACTGGTAGGTCCAGCGCTGGCCATGTTCGTTCACCACCGTTTCGATACGAGACTGGCCGGACGGATCATTCGACACCTTGTCCTGCCCTTTGCCCATGGAGAAATTAAGGGGCAATGTCCTGCCGAATGTTCCTTTTGCACCGCGTGTGGAGTGGCTCCAGTTTTCACCGTCGTCCTGCTCGAGAAAACCTGCCGGGCCGAACATATGATTCTGTGCAAATACCGCCCGGCGACGGTCGGCCGCAGAGCAACCCTTGGGCAGGTAGTTGAACCACCACAGCTCGGTTTCGTACGGGCCGCGGGGTATGCGCAGACAGAGCTGCTGCGTGTTGGCTACCCAAAGATTCGGAAAGATGTTCGGATGTCCGAACGAGCGGGTGCCCACCGGCCCGAGCTGCGCGCGGATCGCCGGGTCCCGCCGAGCCGAAGCTGGGCCATCAAACCACCGCGCTGTTCCCGCTGCTCCTGCCATGCGCGCATCAAAATCCACCTGGTCAGCCTCGGTGAGACCGGGGCCACCGATGCCATGACCGTATTCACCGAGCATGACCATCTGGGACATCGGCGACATGTATTCTTCCTGGACGATACCCAGCTTCAACGCGGTGCCATGGGACACCTTGACGTGATACCAGTCGTACAGGTTGTCGACGGCGATCTTCCAGTTGCACTTGATGCGGTTCTTGTGAACACCGTCGAGAAACTCGAGGTCACCCTGCGACGCCATGAAGTCGATCCCAAGGCGTCCCACCCAGCCCAGATAGTCCACCAAAGCCGGTGCGGCGGCATCCAGCGTTGCAAAAACAAATCCCCGGTAACTTTCAACCCTGGCGGCCGGTGTCAGCCCCCATGCGGATTTTTGCAGCCCGTTGCGATAAAACGGCTCTTCCCCAGGCATGCCGACCAGCGAGCCATCGAGATCGAAGTTCCAGCCGTGATAGGAACAGAAAAAACTGTTGGTCGTGCCCAGCTCGGCCCGGCAGACGGTGTTGCCCCGGTGCGGACAACTGTTGATCAGCACGTTGATCTTCTGCGCCCGGTCGCGCACCACGATCACTTCATCTTCGCCAATGTAGTTCATGAAAAAGCTGCCGGGATGGGGCAGTTGGGATTCATGACACATGAAGTTCCAGGCGCGGCCGAAGATCTTCGCAAGCTCCATGCGGTAGATGGTTTCATCGGCAAAGATGCGCCGGTCGACCACTCCGGTTTCCCGGTTGTAGCAGGCGCTGATATCGATGGCACCCTGCTGGCCACTGCCGGAGATCAATGTTTCAGACATCGCCAACTCCCTCAGTTCAAGGCGCCCTTGTGACCCCAGAAGCTGCCAGAGTGATAGGTAGCCGGTTGCCAGATGGCGTCATCGATTTCAATACCCGCGCAGCCGTATTCGATATCGAATCCGGAAGGGGTGCGCATGTAGAAGCTCACCATCTGGTCATTGGTATGTTTGCCCAGGGTCGATGAGATGTGCACACCTGCCTTGTTTGCAGAGTCCAGTCCGCTGCCGACGTCGTCCAGGGTCGCCACCTGCAGCATGATGTGGTTCAGGCGCTTCGGGCTCGGCACGGGTGCGATCGCCAGGGAGTGGTGGCGGGGATTGCAGTGCAGGAAGGTCAATTTGAGCTGGCGGTCTGGTGGTCCCAACAGAATATGGTCGGAGAGCAGGAAACCCAGCCCTCGCATGTAGAAGGATTCTGCCTGCTCCTGATCGCCTACCGCGATGACCATGTGGCCGAGGCCGAGACCATCTGTCACAAAGCCGGACACGTTACGGGGCGACGTAAACGACTCGTTGGTGGAACGGTTACCGACATACAGTTCGACGCGCAGACCAAAGGGATCGTTGCAGACCAGCAGGTGGTCCACGCCTCGGGCAGCGGTATCCGCCGGGGACACAGCGCTGACCGGTACACCCTGTGACCTCAGGCGCTCGCCCAGGGCATGCAGGGCCTCCATGGAGGCCACCTGGAAACCTGCGCAGCGGATGTCGTCCTCACCGGTTTCCACCAGGCGGATCCGCCAGATGTCGCTGTCGTAGCGCAGGTTCAGAGCGTCTCCATCAGCATACGCACCGACACCGAGAACAGTCTCTGCGTAACTGCGCCAGTCGGCCAGACTCTTGACGCCAAGTTCCAGGTAACCCAGTGCGGTAACCGATGCGATTGCCATGGCGTGTGCTCCCGCCGATCTGACAGCCAAACCACTGCCGTCGATTGTTTCTCACGGAAACGTTTCAGGAAAGCCGGAAAAATTGATCCATCGTCCAGATTCGGACCATCCGTGTGCATGCTGCTGCCTCCGAGGCGCGGCCGCAATCTGTCGAGAATCGGCAAGGCGGGCTTCGGGATCTTGATTCAGCAGGCGCGTCGTTCGCGGATCCATCGGCCAGGCGTGATACTGAAATACCGTTTGAACGCCCGGTTGAACGATTCTTCGGAACCATAGCCGGCTTCCATCGCGGTGCGCTGGATGGTATGGCCCTCCAGCAGCAGACGAGCGGCATACTTCAGACGGATCGATGCCAGCAACTGCATGGGTGTCTCGCCCACCAATGACTTGAAACGCTCAGCAAAGGCTGATCGAGACATGGTGGCAATTTCTGCCAGTTGATCCAACGTCCACTGTCTGGTCGGATTGTTGTTCATTGCAGTGACCGCGCGGACCATTCGGGTATCGGCCCATGGGTAGGCGTCGAGTTTGCCAGTCACCGGGTTTCGCAGGCGGAAAAAGTAGAACAGGATCAACTCGGCAGTTCGCTCCAGCGTCAACTGGTCTGGGGCGGTATCCGGATTGGTGATTTCTTCGATGACCAGGTCCATCGCCAGGAGCAGGCGTTTCATCAGTGGATGGCCGCTGTCGACCCGATGACAGACGACAGGCGTGTTTGAACCCAGCCAGGACAGATGTTCGAAGGGTTCTGCACCGATGAGCAGCGTCGAGGCGCTTTTGGGGTTGTTGTAGATGGCGTGACGGATGTGACCCTCCACCATGGCCGTGTCGCGATGCCCGATCTGCAAGGGCTGTCGCCCGGTTTCCGCGATCTCGATGTGGCCGTTCAGCACATGGTAGAAGTAGCCTGCAATCCCCGCCGGTCGCTCCAGAATCTGTCCCGCACCGAGCGTCACGATGCTGTACTCCACGTCTTCCATGCGAAAGTCGTGCAGGCCGTGAATTCTGCTTGTGGTGGCTGACACCGGCTTCTCCGCGCGAATGAACCTGGTGGATTGCGTGACCCTGCGCTGCAAAGTCTGCACCTCCAGGCCTGTGCGTTAAAGCCATCCGTCCGTGATCGTTACGGAGCGCTTCGGTGGTCGCTGGTTTTTCGTCGGGTGTGGTTCTGGGCCTGGTGGACAGGAGTTGATAGGGGTGGGTGAGGGAAAGTTCGTGTGAAGCGGTTCAGTTCAAACTGGGCA
>Ga0105050_10001269_pt1 | contig 38148 bp, 23 predicted proteins | sample FRY01_FD_78088 | JGI IMG/M metagenome (GOLD analysis project Ga0105050, IMG submission 78088) | Freshwater microbial communities from Lake Fryxell liftoff mats and glacier meltwater in Antarctica - FRY-01 | ecosystem: Environmental > Aquatic > Freshwater > Ice > Glacier meltwater ...
CTTGGTCGGCGGCGCGCTGCTAGTTATCCCCGCGGCACGGGCCGATATCCCGCCTCCCGAGGGCTACGTCGAGACCTGCACCCTTGAAAAACAAGGCACCGCTGAAAACGAGTGCGTCTCGTGCGGGACCTGGCATGAAGCGCCTAACAAGTGCACGGATCTCCACGGCCCCGAGGGCTATACGCCCAAGTGCCGCACGACGGGCGCGACCGCCTGGACCGAGGTTCTTTGCCGTCCGAAGGCTGGCGGGGCCGCGACTCCAACCCCGACGGCAGTCCAACCCGAGGCCGACAAGCCGGCGACTGACGACAAGGCCGCGCCCCAACCGGCCGCGGCTGAGCCCACGAAGAGCAAATGCGCCGGTGCTGATCTCGAAGGTTCCATCGGCCTCGCGCTGGCCCTCGGTGCCCTCATCGTCGCGCGTCGCCGCAAGCTCGTCGCCTAAAAGGTGCCAAGTAAGCGTCTGAAATGACGCTGATAGTCTTGGCCGCGCCATCCGATCCCGACGACGCCAGGTCATCGAGATCGGATGTGTGCGTCGAACTTGATTCGAGACGCATTTGGGCGTACCAAGATCTTGTGAATTGAACTTCGTCGGACAGGGCCGACGGCGCGTCGCAGACAGCGACGCCGCCTACTCCCGCCGGCGGCGACGCACGACTTGAGGTCAGGCGTCCGGTGATGGCTGGATGTCCAGGCATCGCACGAGTTGCGGTTCACCGGCTGCCGAAGCAGCATCAGGTCGTACGAACCCGTGAGGGTCTCGTGTCGCGCTGCTGTGCGAGCTCCGGGGACGTTCTCAAACACCCGAGAAACACATATGAATCACCCGACGCATCCGCGTCCAGTTGTCCGCCCGGTCGTCAGAGACCGCGACGCGCAGGCAGCACCGGACGATACCGAACCTCCATCTACTCGTCGCGCTCGCAGCGCCCCGCGGGGGTGTCTATGTTGAGCGCCGCCAGAAACGACTATCCGGCGTCCATTGTTTGTCGTCTGCCCGCGCCCATCGCGGCGCGCTCGTGGCTCGAGGCCAGCGGCTACCGCCTCCTCCCGTTTGACCTCAAGGCACGCGCCCACTTCGAGGCCGCGCTGAGTGAGGTCCCCACGGCCCGCCTCTCGGACTACTCGTTCGCGAACAACATGATCTGGCTCACTCTCTCGAGCGGGTTCTGGCAGATCATCGAAGACTGCTTCTGCCTCTTTATGTTGAGTGGAAACGGTCTTGGGATGATGCTGCCGCCTCTCGGCTCCCCCGACGACCAAGTCCGTGCCCTTGAGGCCTGTGCGGGGCTCATGGATGAGTTCAACGCATCCGGCTCTGATGTGCAGATTGAGTACGTTTATCCCGACATGCTGGCGCTCTTCGAGCCAGGCCCAGAGGATCAGACGCTGCGCCTCGGCGACCGCGTCTTCAACGTCGTACAGGGACGGGCGGACTACATCTACGAGACCCAGGCCCTCATCGAACTAAAGGGCCACCCCTATCGGAATAAGCGGAACGAAATTAACCAGTTTCGTGCGACCTATCCCGATCACGAGATCATGCCCTTCCGGCCCTCGCACCGCGAGGCCGCGCTCGAGCTGCTCGACGGCTGGATGCAGCATCGGCTGCGCACGCCGCCGACGGACGCTCCGATGTCGCAGATGGTCTCCTACATTGAGTATGAGCACAAAGCGATTCAGCGCTCTATCGCACTCTACGACGAGCTTGACCTTGTGGGTCTCAGTCTCTTCGTCGGCGGGCGCATGGCCGGGTTTACCTTTGGCGAGCGGATCGGACCCGATGTCGCCAGCGTCCTCATCGAGAAGACCGACTTCGCGGTGCCCGGCGCGCCCCAGTACATCTTCCGCGAGTTCGCGAAGGTGCTGGCGGATTGCACATGGCTCAACGTCGGCGATGATCTCGGTATCGAGAACCTCAAGCGCGTCAAGATGAGCTACCGGCCCGCCTCACTCGGCGCGAAGGTCTCGCTCGTGTTGAGACGCGAGGGATGACCGAGGGCCTCGTGCGCCGTGGCGGGCCCGAGGATCTCGAGCTCGTCGCGCGTTTAGAGGGCCGCTCCTTTGGGGCGGCCGACGGCGGCTTTTCGCCGTCCCAGCTCGCGCGTCTCGTCAAAAACCCCCGGGCCCTGTGGCTTATTACGGCCTCAGGGCTTGGGGCGGCCTGTTGGCTGCGGGCGAATAACGGGCGGGCCCGCTGGGGTCGGCTCTATTCGCTCGCCGTCGACCCGGCGGCGCGGCGTCAGGGTCTCGCGCGTACCCTCGTCGAGGCGGGCCTTGTGGCCCTGCGCGCCGAGGGTTTCACGCGGTTCGTGGCTGAATGCCGCCTCGATAACGCCCCGGCGCGGGCTCTTTACGCGAGCCTCGGGTTTCGCGAAGGCAGCGTGCTAGTCGACTACTACGGGCCGGGCCTAGACGGCATTAAGTTGCTGCTCAACTAGCTTGATCGCCCATCGCGTCGAGGGTCTCAAGCCACGCGTTCAGGCGCCCATAGGGGCGCCCCTGCTCGGTCATTCGCTCGGCGCGTCGGCGGAGGGCCTGGAGTTGGGCTCGCCTCACCGCGTCTCGTCCACCCCATGGCGCCCAGAGGCCGTCGTACTCGGCGGCGGTCAAGCGCCGCACCTCGCCCGCGGCCATGGGGCCAAGGACGAGGTCCCCGATCCGGTGGCGGTGCAGCGAGAGCAAGACGAAGCCCGCGCCACGGGCCATACGGCGCACGAGGCGATTGCGCCCCTCGGTGATGACGACGCGGAGGTGGGTATTGAGGCCGTCGCTCTCCATCGGCTCGGCGGTGCGCGCTGAGGCGGGACCGTCGTCGAGTTCGAGTCCCCGCCTCAACGTCTCGAGCCTCGGATCGTCGTGGGTGATATGACCACCAACGACCCAGAGGTGATACTCTTTTTCGGCGTGATAACGAGGGTCGAGCAAGAGATGCGCGAGGTCCCCGTCGTCGGCCAAGAGCAACAGCCCCGTCGTCGCCGCGTCGAGGCGCCCTACGGGAAAGAGCCCGGGCGGCAGCTCGTTGAGCCAGGTCATAATCGTGGGGCGGCCATTGAGATCGGCCATCGTCGTGACGACGCCGTCCGGCTTGTGAAGGGCATAGACCGTCTTGCCGATGGTCGCCGTGATCGGGACGCCGTCGAGGCGCAGGACGTCGTCCGGAAAGACAAATTCGTCCGGAAACTGGACGGTGATGGGCCGGCCCAAGCTGCCGTCGGTCTCGCGCGACTCGAGGGTCACGCGCTCGGCCAGGAGGGCGATCGCCGAGTCCTTGCGCGAGAATTGTACAGCCTCTCGCAGGAACTTGTCGACGCGCTGGGGCAGGGCGCGGTGGGTGTGTTCGCTCAGGTGGGTTGCCCGTCGGGTCCTGCCGAGTTGGCCTTAATCAGCGTCAGGCAGCAGTCGTCTACGCGACGCGTCCGGACCCGCGCATTGGATGGTAATGCAAGTATATGGTCGGCCGCGTGTTCGACCACGAGGAGCTCGCTGAAAGGGACGGCCAGCCAGCGGGCGAGGATACGGTCCAGCTTGCGCGAGTTATACGGGGGGTCGATGTAGGCGATGTCATAGACACCCGCGGGGAGGCGCTCGATAAAGGGGATCGCGTCGCGAAAGAAGACCCGGATCTTGTCACGCGCTCGCACCATCGCGACGTTGGCCTTGAGGCCATGGGCCGCCGCGGTGCCGTCCTCCACGAAGTCGCAGGACGCAGCCCCGCGCGACAGGGCCTCAAGGCCGACGGCGCCCGTGCCGGCGAAGCAGTCTAGGAATCGCGCCCCGCGGAGTTTATCGCCGAGGAGCTCCATACAAGCGACGCGGACTAGCTCCATCGTGGGCCGGATCCGCGGTCCAGGGGATGTCAGCTCGCGCCCCGCCCATTGACCTCCAACGATTCTCATATCCCTCCGAGAGCTTCGCGAGGCGGGGCTGGCCGACTCAGCGCTTAAGTGTTTCTTGTTCAATGCACTTACCATGCATCTTCTGGCGCGGCATCAACGCGTCGGCGCCTTCTTGTAACGCCCCATCCAGCCCCGCACGCGGACGCGCATTACGTCTCGCGCCATCTGGATGCCGTGTCTTAACACCCGAACCGAGCTGCCCGCCCGGTCCTCCATGCGAATCGGCATGAGCGCGATGGCGCAGCCGCGCCGTCGGGCGGCGAAGAGCAGCTCGACGTCAAAGCCGAAGCCACGCACCGCGAGGGTCGGGAAGAGCTCGCGGGCGACCTCGCCGCGGAAGGCCTTGAACCCGCACTGCGTGTCGTGGATCCCGAGGCGCAGGACCACCTCGACGAAGGCGTTGAACGCCAGGCTCGTCGCGTTTCGGAGCGGACTGTAGCTGGCGCGCCCGTTGCTTGGTTCGAGGTCGCGCGCCCCGATGACGACGTCGGCGCCTGACTCGAGTCGACCGAGGGCGTCCGGCACGGCCTCAAGGGGGTAGCTGAGGTCAGCGTCGAAGAAGAGGACGAACTCGCCGCGGCTGGCCGCGACGCCGGCCGCGATGGCGCCGCCTTTGCCGCGGTTATCGCGGAGAATCACTGGGGTGACGCCATCGCGGGCCGCTGCGATCTCCGAGATGATGCGCCCGGTCGCGTCCGTCGAGCCGTCGTCGACGAGGATGAGCTCGGTCGTGTGCGGCCACACAGCCACAGCCTCGAGCACGGCGTCTACGGTGGCCGGCAGGCGAGCGGCCTCGTTGTAGGCCGGGATAACGATGCTGAGATGAAGAGCTTTATCCATGGTGTGTTCCGTCGCGGCAACATAGCCGATGGAGGCTTTTGCGCCAGCACAAAGACCCCCAACGCCGAAGTGTGCCGCCTTGACTGTCCGCCTAGGGCAGGCTCACGGCAGGCGCGGGGGCGCAGACGGCGCTGAGGGCGTCGACGAGGGCACCGGCGCGCACTGTGACCCCGATAAGGCGCTCGTCTGGCTGGCACGGCAGGTCGAATCGCTGGCCGCCGGGGCCTCCCTCGATTCGGGCGGTGCGGGCCAAGAGGGTTGTGCGTTGGTTTTTCCGTGCGCCGGACAGCTCGCTGATCGCCTGACACAGGGGGCCGAGGGCGTCGACGAGCGCCGCCGCCCGTCCCCGGAGCCCGGTCATGCGTGCCTCCTCCGGGCAGGCGATCACCGAGTGGCGGTGCGCCGCGTAGGTGCCGGTGAAGAGCCCCGGGACGCACATCGCGCTGTCGTCGGCGCCGCCATCTAGGCTCTCAACGGTCTCGAGGGCCCCGGGCACGACCGCGCACTCGACCCCGATCCCAGAGACGGTCTCGTTGTCGACGTGGACATCGATCGCGTGCACGAAGGCGCCCGGCGGACACGTGAGCTCCTGGTGGGTGCCACCCGAGCCGCCCGCCCAGCCCGGCGTCGAGCCGCCATGCCACTCGGCGATGCCCTCGGCTAGGAGCCAATCTCGGTCGGGGTCCTCTTCGATGACGAAGGGCGGGTTGCGCGTGCTGACGAGCCAGCTCCACCACCAAGGGGCGGGTCGGGGCGCCATGAGCCATGCCTCGAAGTCCTCGGGGCTCCCGGCCGTCGGTTTGCGGCCATCCTTAAAGATCACCGCGACGAAGCGACGGTCGAGCACGATGGTCGGATGCTCTTGGATAAGTTCAGGTAAGCGCTCGGCTTCTTGGGCGTTGATGCGGGTGCGGTCGACCAACAGGATCTCGCGCTCGCAGGCGAGGTCCGTGGTCGCGCGAAAGGAAGGCGAGAGGAGGGCTCGCTTGCCATCGCGCCGCTGCGCATCGAGGTAGTACATCACCTGGACCGTGCGGTCGGCCGAAGGATGGACGAGATAGCAGGTCCCGTCCCGTCCAAATCGTTTGTGTAGCAAGATAGACCACTGGCTCTCGGCCCACTCGTCGTTGGTATAGTCGAGATAAGACGCCCGGTGATTGTCGTGGCCCCAGAGATGCTGGCCGAGCGCGTAGTTGGCCTGCGCGGTGGCGCCGACCATGAGGAGCACGACCGGGACGAGGGTCGACGCGTGGGTGGGGTGTCCGCTGCGCATGAACCAACGCCCGACCACGGTCGCGCCCGCGACGAGCACCATGGCGCCACCGACGGCGAGGGCCGGCCCGGCGTAGATGGTCCAGTAAGAGTGGATGGCGCCGGCGCTCTTGAAGACGACCGAGTGGATGAGCTGGGCCCCGAAGAAGGTCCACGGGATGAGGTCGATGGCGGTCGCCCGGCGCCGGAAGACGCGCACGGTCGCGTAGACGAGCCAGATGCCCAGGAGAGCCATAAATCCAAGGCCATAGAGGTCGGTGCTGCGCTCGAAGACCAGCTTGAGATAGCCTGCGGGGCTGTGCGAGCGTTGGGTAAAGGCTGCGCCCATCTCGGACAGGCCGCCTCGCAGCCAGGCGATCCACCCAAAGAAGAGCGCGACGTTAAAGAGCACGACCCCGGAAAATCGGAGCGTGAATCCAAGACGCCTGAGGAGGCTGCGACCATCGTGCACACGCAGGGCACGGACGAGGGCGTGTAATCCGATGAAGAACGCGAAGTAGTAGCCAACCCAGTCGAATTGCATCGCGCAGGAGATCGCCAAGAAAATTGGCCACTGGCGCGCAGGCACGCGTGACGCCGGTCCATCCAGAGTGAGGCGCGCGGCTATGTTTGATTGGTACAGCAGGTACCTGTCGACCAAGAGGAAGCACCAAAAGAGGCCGCCTTGCTCGTGGTTGACCATGTTCGCGAAGATGGTGTGTAGCGGAGTCAGCGTCCACAGCGTGATCGCGATCGTCGCCGTCAAGGGACCCGCGCGGCGCGCAGTGACCCGGTAGAGCAGCACGAAGAACCCGAGGGCATAGGCGATAGGCAGGAGCCGCGCGATCCAGGGCTCGACACCGCCGAGGCCCAGGAGCGCGGTCAGCTGTACATGCAGTAGCAATGGATGGTTCGTGTAGACGTCCGACAGCGGTGGCGTGGCGAAGTCCGTGTAATACTGAACCTGCTGCGGGATCCCGAAGCGGAGGGAGTTGCGGGCGGCCTGGGAGAAGGCCGCCCCGTTGAAGCCGTCGTGGCCGATGACGAAGGGGCCGAACGCCTCGTGCAGACACGCCGCAAAATAGATAAGGAATATTAACCACATCCACGCGCGGAGGGCGGCGGGAGGGATCCGAATGGGGTGTGGGGTAGGCATTGGCGACGGAGGGTGCCAGACGGCAGGCATCGTGTAAACGCGGGTCTTCGCGGGATGGGCGATGACTAGGGATAACCCCTACGCCTCACGGGTCCAGTCCACCTGAGCGCGCTGTCACTGTCGCGCCCTGGTGGGACCAAGCCTACTTGTCGCTCGCGGTCCAGACCTGAATAGCATGATTTTTAAAGGATTTCGGCGCTTTTTCGAAGTCGACGCGATAGCTCCCGCCCTCGGTCACTCCGTCACCGAGGTCCACCAGGGACTCGCCACGGAGGGCGTGCTTGGCTTTGCCTTCGAGCATCAGGACCTTCTTCGAGGAGGGGCTGACGTCGCCTGCGCAGCGCGTGACATAGCCGAAGGTCAACTCAGCCTGGCCGTCCTTGTCGAGGTCAGTCACCGTGACCGACTGGTCCAAGAAGCGCGCCTCCATGTCGAGATTGCATGGGTTCACGAGCTCGCGGATCGTCTGGACCGCCGTGTACTTGTTGTGGGTAGCGTCGTGCAAGTAGCTGGTGACGTACAGGCTTTTGCTGGTCCAGACCTCGTCGTCTTTGATCCCTTCGCGTGTCAAGGTCGCGAAGACCGCGACGTGCCGGCCGTCCTTGTCCGCCCACGCCAAGACGCGCTCGACCTGACGAGTCTCCTTGGCGTCCTTTGCGGCGGCCAAGTTCCCGGTCACCTGCTCGATCGTGAGACCGCTCGGGAGCTCGCGTGTGGTCTCGACCGACACGGACCCGGTGACGTCCTCGGCGAGGGCCGCGCCGCCCAGTGAGACAGGGGCGGCTAAGGTCATGGCTGTCATAAGAATCTTAAAACGCATCGCTGAGTCTCCGTGCGGTTTGTGCCGCGATCGTGTGTTCACATTCGCCCTTAACATCCATCACGGCGGCCGTCATTCCTTGGGGCGGACCGCGTGGCTGCGTCGGCCTAGCCACTCGGCGCAGCGACGAATGAGGGAGGCCTTGTCGATAGGTTTGCTAATATAGTCATCGCAGCCAGCATCGAGGCACCGGCGGCGGTCCTCGGCCATGGCGTGGGCCGTCAACGCGATAATCGGCGTGACGCACCCCGAGGCGCGGAGGCTGCGTGTCAGCTCATAGCCGTCCATCTCTGGCATCTGGATGTCCGTCAGTATGAGGTCAAATGGTTTTTCTTCGCGCAGGGCCTCGGCGAGGCACCCGAGCGCCTCGCGACCGTCGTCGGCGGTGACCACAATGGCGCCAGCGCGCTCGAGGTGAAGGCGGAAGAGGGCCTGGTTCGCCTCGCCGTCGTCCACCACGAGGACACGCCCGTTGAGGGCGATCGCCGGGCGCGCCAACCGCTGCCCGGTAGTCGGTTGGTCGGAGGACGCGGCCGAGTCGAGGTCGGACAGGATGCGCGTGCCTGGCACCGGGCGGAGAGGCAACTCGACGCGAAAACACGAACCGTTTCCGGGGTCTGACCACAGGAGGCGGATAGTGCCCCCCATGAGTCCGACGAGGCGCCGGCAGATATTGAGCCCGAGCCCCGTGCCCTCGTGACGCCTGCTGGTGCTGCCATCGACCTGCGAGAACGGGTCGAAGAGGAGCGTCGCGGCCTCGGGGGGGATGCCGACACCGCTGTCGGCGACGTCGATGACCAACCACTGCGGATCTTGGTGTGGCTCTTGCGCGGCCGTGATCTCGATTCGCCCGGAGTCCGTGAACTTGACCGCGTTGCCGACGAGATTCATGAGAATCTGACGCAGCCTCTTGGGGTCTCCGTAGACGTCCGCGGGCAGGTCGGTTTTGGCCGTGACCGACAAGAGCAGGCCCTTCTCGGTGGTCCGTGGCCGCGTCAATGAGACGACGTCGCGGAAGATGTCGGCGAGGTGAATCTCGACTGAATCGAGATTCATGTGGCCCGCTTCGATCTTCGACAAGTCAAGTATATCATTGATAATCGCGAGCAGGTGATGCCCCGCGCGCATGATCGTCTCCGCGGCGTTGAGGGGGGCCGCCTCGTTGGGGCGCGTCGCGTAGTCGTCGCGCAGAATTTCGGCGTAACCGAGGATCGCCGTGAGCGGTGAGCGGATCTCATGGCTCATGTTGGCCAAGAACTCAGACTTTGCGCGGGTGGCGGCCTCGACACGGGCCATGGCCGCCTTGAGGGCCTCCTCGCCGAGGACCCTCTCGGTGACGTCGGTGCAGGTGCCGACGAGTCCTTCGACCGAGCCATCATCGCCATCGATGACCCGCGCGGAGCACTCAACCCACTGTGGCTCATCGCGTTTCGCGCGGACGCGCACGCGATAGGGAATCTTCTCGCTGACAGCGCGTACGACGGAGTTCGCGAGCGTGGTCTGGGCCTCAGGGGTGAAGCAACTCAGCATCTCTTGGTAGGTAGGCATCCCCTGATCGATTGGGCGCCCGTGGAGACTGAAGAGGTTGGTAGACCAACGGATCTGGTTGCTCTCTCGGTCCCAGGTCCAATGTCCCATTCCCGCTTGAATTTCAGCGGTCTCCAGTTTCGCGATCTGGTCCGTCAGCGCGCGCTGGACTGACACATGTGCCGTGACATCGGCGTGGGTGCCGACGATACGAATCGGCAGTCCCGCGGCGTCGCGGCCGACAACCCCCCCGCGGGCAAGGATCCAGCGCCACGAGCCGTCCGCGTGCTTCATTCGGCCGGTCCACTCGTACTTGTCAGATTCGTTTCGAACGCAGGCCTCAATCCGAGTCTGGGCCGCGGCGAGGTCGTCTGGATGGACGCGTTGCTCCCAACTGGCAAAGGTCTGCGGCAGGGTCGCGATGTCCTCGCCGAGCATCGAAGCCCACCGCGCGTCGTAGGAGACGGTGTGCGGGGCCACATGCCAGTCCCACAGGCCGAGGTCGCCGCCGTCGAGCGCCAGCTGAAGGCGTTGGTGTTCCTCGTGAAGGCGCCTCTCGTTCTCTTTGCGGTCGGTGATGTCCTCGAAGATACCGACATGTTGTTGCTCTTTGGAGTGGCTGTCGACTATCGGCACGAGAGTCGCGGCGATCCAGAAACGCTCCCCCGTCTTGGTCCGGACAGCTAGGTCGCCCTGCCACAGCGTCTTCGTGTCGATGGTGTGTGTGAATCTCCGGACCTTCGTTTGATCTTCCGTGTGTGGGTCGAAGACGTCGAAGGACCTGCCGATAAGCTCGGTCGCCTTGTAGCCGAAACGCCGCAGGAACTTCGGATTCGCGCGTAGGATCTTGCCTTGGCCATCCGTGACAGCGACCATCGCGTGATGATCTAAGGCCGCGCGATACGACTCGACCTCGGCGAGGGCAGCCTCGGCGTGAAGACGCGCGGCCGTCGCTTCGCCCTCGCTCTCGTGCAGGAGCGCACGCGCGGTCCGTAGCGAGGTCGTGTCGCGAATAAAGCCGTCGAGAAAGAGCACCTCGCTCGCTTCATTGAACACGGCGGCGCCCGTCTCTTCGACCCAAATGATCCGGCCGTCGCGATGGATGAGCCGGTATTCTACGTGAAACGGCGCTCGAGCTTCGACCGCCTTAGCCACCGTTTGGTCGACCATCGCCACATCGTCGGGGTGGATGATGCTCGTATAGGTCCGGACTCGGTTCAGGAAGAAATCCGACGGTGGGTATCCGGCGATCCCAGCGATCGCGTCGCTGATAAATTGCATCGTCCAGTCGGCGTCGTAGGCGCACCGATAGAAGGCCCCCGGGACGTGCTCGATGAGGCTCTTGTAACGGCTCTCAGCCTCTTCATCTGAGCGCGCTTGCTGCGTCTGGAACGGCACTGGTGTCGCGGCAAGGAGCCAGCCGTCGGCGTGTCGGACGAGCCGACACTCGAAGACTTGCCCGCCCTGGTGAGCGGCGAACGTAGAGACGCGCAGTGCCGCATCTGGGGTCTCGATAAGGCGCGCGACAAGGTCTCGCCATCCGCGCGTCGTGCCATCGAGGGACACGGGTGGGGATTCGGCCTCTGCGCTTGGCAGGGCCGTCTCTGCGTCCTCGCTTGTCCCGAATAGCGCGGCCGCGGCGGCGTTGGCCCACACCGCGCGCAGGTCGCCCCGCACGAAGGCGATTGGGTCGCGCACGACGCTGGCGAGCGCACGTGCGCTGTCCACAGTTTTGGAGTTACTGTTCACGGTCGAGGTCCACGGAGGGCGCGTGGTGGTGAGATGCGCAGTCCGGCCCAGACACTACAACGGTTTGTCGAATGGGGAAACGCCCTGAGACGAATCGTTTCGCATAACCGCGTTATGTGCCGTGAGGCAGGTGCGGCCGTCGTCGTGTTGAGCACGACGACGGCCACCCAGAGGTCACTGGACGACGAGAGATACCGGCCCAGTCACCGCGCGCGTCGCGCGGTCGTAATAGAGGTAAGTCTCGGACTCCGGGGCGACCGCCTCGAGCGGGTAGAGCGCGCGCAAGCGGTAGCTAAACTCGACCGGATGGCCCGGGGACACGGGCTCGAGGTAGACCACCAACTTCAGGGCCGACCGCTCGTAACGCGAGACCGCGCCTTGGCCGACGACGGCGTCGAGCGGGGATGAGTCCAGCTCGAAACCGGGGGGGATCCCAAGCTCGGCCATCATCATGCCGACCCGCGCTGGGTCGCTGTTTGTCACGCGCGCCGTCACGGTGAGGACGTCGTCGGTCTGGAGCTGGGTGCGGTCGTAGGCGACCTCGATCCCGAGGGGGCTGGCGGGCTCCGGAGGCAACTCGGCGAACGGGATGTACCAAGCGCCGGCGACCTGCCACGAGAGGTTCCCGCGGCCGGTGTAGTCGAGGCGGACCTCGTGGGTCCCGGGCGCGAGGTCCTCGCCGAGGTCGACCTGCCAGCGGATGTCGGCGTTTTCTGTTGAAAATGTCCTTGTAGCAACGATATTTCCGTCGAGGACGACGGACACGGTCGCCGCCGTGTCGCCGCTGTCGCTTGAGAGTGCACCGAGGAGGGCCTTGAGCGTAAGGACGGTCGCCTGCGTCGAGTAGCCCCAGTTGCCGTTCGGGTCCTTTTGCCCGATGAGCCAGTTCACGGCGCCCTGCACGTCGGTCGAGTAGGCGCTGGCCGTGAGGAGCGCGAGGGTGACGACGGCCGTCGTCTCAATGTCCCCGCTGTCGCCATAGCCCCCGACGATGGTCCCCGCGGTTGGGGTCCAATGGTTGAGGTCGCCTTCGCTCATGACCGCGTCGTGTAGGCGGGTCGTCAAGCGGCCAAGCGCCGGGTCCGCGGGGTTGTTGGTCGCGAGCGCCAGCGTCATCAGCGCGGCCGCGTAGACGTCTTGGGCGTCGGCGCTGTCGATCTGGGCGCGCAGGTATCCGAGCGCCTTGGTCACGGTCGCGGCCTCTCGCTTGGCGTGCGCGAGAGCCCAGGTGATGTAGGCTGTCGAGCGGATAGATCCGGCGCCGAGGCCCTCGTTGCCGGCGTGCAGGTGGCGCTCCTCGCCCCACGAGCCGTCCGAGCGCTGGGTCCGGGCCAGATAGGCGGCGGCGCGGTCGATGACCGCCTCGTCCACGAACGCGACCTTCTTGGTGTCGGTGAACATCATGACGCCGACGGCCGTCAGGACCGCGTTGCCCGGATCGTCGCCCTCCCACCAGTTGAAGCCGCCCGAGGCGCACTCGAAGGTCAAGAGGCGCTGGTAGCCTTCACTGATATAGGTCTTCGCTTTGATCTCGATCTCTGGATTGCTGGCGCCACTGGCCTGCAGGTAGTCGGTGACCAACACATTCGGCCACGCCGATGATGTTGTCTGCTCAAAGCATCCATTCGGCATCCGCAAGAGGGACTCCATGCCCTCGGTCACCTGAGCCATGACACCCGGGAAGACCGAGACGGTCAGCTCGTTGGCGCCCGTGATGGCTGAGTCGGGGATCTCGATGGTCTCAGTGACGAGGTCGGTCGCGAGCTCGTCTCCGTCCCCCGCCGCGAAACGGCTTGAGGTCGTGAACGGGAAGGCGCGCCCATCCGGGACGACTCGGATAGTCCTTTCAACTGCATCGTTCATGCTGGTGCCGCGGGCCGTGACCTGGAGGCGCCCCGGGCCGACCGAAAGCGCTTTGACTTCAAAGTGAATTCCCCGGACCTCGCCGGCCTCAAGGGTCACGCTCTGGGCGGTCGGGCCGATGGCCTCGAACCACGCGGCGGGTTCTAGGGTGACGGCGACGGTCTGCGGCGTCGAGAGGTAGTTGTACAACGCAACTGGCACCTGCAGGCGGTCGTTCCGCGTGACGGCCGGCGGGAAGTTGATGTCGACAAAGAAGTCCTGAAAGACGGTCATCTGACCCACGCCAGAACCGACGAGCCCATCGCGGGAAGAGGCGAGACCGGTCATGCGCCAGGCCGTGATCGAGTCGGCTAGGGGCACCTCGATGGAGGCTTTGCCCTCGCCATCAGTGATGACGGCCGGGTTGACGTAGAGGGTCTCAGGGAAGTTGCGACGGACACGGACAGCCGCGCCACCGACATCGTCCTCAGGCACTGGCGCCTGCGGATCGCCCACGCCGGCCGTCGGTACCGCACCCTCGGCCATGCCCCAATCCCCGTCCATTTCGTTGTTCCAGCGCGTGTGCTCGATATCGGACCTGGACACGGTAAAGGCGATGTCGTCGTAGCTGGCGGCGAGCTCGTCCGGTCCGTTGGAGGTAAAGGTCACCCTCTGGAGGTCTTCGTCACGGACGAACTCCCAAGCCTGTCCCCAGGGATCGTGCCGCCGTCCGAAGGCATTGACGATGGTCTGGATATTCGTTTGATACGGCGTGTCGCTGCTGGCCATCAGGTCGGCCGCGCGGGTCACCGTGCGGTCCTTTTCGCGTGTGACGACGAAGCTCGCCCGCGCCACGGCCGCCTTCTCGCGGACGGCGCTGGTCTCAACAGTGCGTCCGGGCGCCGGGATGGCGCCGAGGGCCGACAGCGCGATGCGGGCCTTCTCATTTTGCGTCTCATCGCTTGGGCTCTCGCCCGCGAAGACCGACCTCGCATCGCAGCCGCTGCAGCCTGCCGTGACGCGTGGGGTCATGACGTCGTTAAAGAGATTAAAGAAGACCTTCAAGAGTCCCGGCTGGTTATCCATGATGGCGAAGAGGGCCTCGTCGACCATCTGGACGCCGACCGCGGACGCGACGCCCTGGCCAGCGGCATTCACGACGGCGATATCGACAGTGGCCAGCTCACCGGGCAGGTAGGTGGCGGCGCGGGGCGCGAGGCTGACCACCAGCTCGTTGTCGGGCTGGACAAAGACGAGGCGCTGGTCGCGTGTCATCTGGCCCCGCCCGTCGACGAAGTAGGCCGACAGGATGAGGTCCCCAGCCATCGTCCCGTCGATGTCGATGCTGAGGCTGCCGAGCCCAGCGCTGATATCGACCGAGCGCTGTAGGACCGTGTGGCCGGCGACGATGGCGTCGATCCAGACCCGATTGTCAGGCCCGGCGACGCGGATCTCGAGTTGGGCCGTGTCGCCGTCGCGGTAGACGGCCTTATCTGTCGAGAGCGCGATGACGTCGGTGGGTGCCCGGAAGTCCAGCGTCGTCTTCGTGTCGGTGATCTGGCCACCGGAAGCTGCATGGACATCCAACGGTTCATTCGAGGTCGCGACCGGCGCGTAGATGAAGCGGCCGAGGCCCTCGGCGTCGGTCGTCACCTTCGCGAGGACGGCGCCGCCTTGGCTAATCGTGACCTCGGCCTGCATGGGCCGGCCGGTCGGGTCCGTCGTCACGACATGGACGAGGTTCTCGGCGTCGCGAAGGACCCGGCCGCCGTCGGGGATGAGGTTGACCGACAGGCCGCCGCGGGAGATCCGGCCTATGAGGGTCCGGGTCGTGTCCTGGCCGGCTGAGTCGGTGACGACGAGCTCGACCTCAAAGGGGGCGCTGCCTTGGTCGATGGGGAGCCCGACGATATAGGTCGGGAGATCAAAGTTTGTGGTGAAAGTACCGCTGCCGTCTGTCGTCGTCGTGAGCTCGGCGATCGTATGAAGCTCGGCGTCGAGGGTCGAGACCTTGATCGCGACGTCGCTGTTTGAGACTGGTTTTCCAAAGAAATACAAAGCGGTTCCGGATATCGTCACGTGGTCGCCGGGGCGGTACCACGTGGCGTCGAAGCTGGCGTCGACCTTGAACTTCGGCAGGACGTAGCGGTCGACGGTCACGGTCTTCTCGGAGGTCGTATCGTTCATGATCGCGCGCACGGTCCAGTCGCCGAGGATGACCTGGCGCGCGAGCCCAAAGGTCAGCGACGCGATACCAAAGCTGTCCGCCTTGGCGTTCTCGCGGGCGATCATATTGCCCTTGGGGTCCTCGAGCTCGAAGACGACGTCCTCGTCAGCCGCAGGGCTCTTGTCGGCCCCCTTGAGGGCCAAGGTGCGAATATGCAAGGTCTGACCCGGCTGATAGAGGGGTTTATCCGTCGTCAGGAGGAGCTTCATCGTCCTCTCGACCGGGATCGCGATGTCGTGGGTCTCGACGATGGCGCCGGACTCGACGGACAGGGTGGTCGCGACGGCGTCGTCATCCGCATTGAAGGCGGGCAGGGGCACGCTCGCGTGGCCGCGGATGTCGGTGCGGACGACCGAGGTACCGAGGGCCGTCGTGATGCTGACGGGCACGTCGTTGAGGGGGGCGCGGGAGGGTCCGTCGAACGCGAAGACGGTCATCTCGGCCGGGACACCGGGGGCCACGAAGGCCGGCTCGTGCCACACGAGGCCGACGCGATCGAGGGCCGCCCACGCGCTGCGCGAGCCTTTGGCCGAGCCGCCCGACCAGGTGAGGACGTAGTCGAGGCGATAGCGCACAAGCTCGGCCTCGGTCGTGGCGGCGCTGAGGGCCGATAGGGGCAACTCGACGGACGCGCCACCGACGGGGATGGAGAATCGCTGCGTGACAGTGCGGAGGTCTTTTTCTGCCTCGAGGTCGACGACGGTCAGGTGGAGCTCGCCCGCCAAAGCCGTCCCAGTCGGGTTGCCGAGGGTCAGGCGCGCGCCGTAGGCCTCGACGGCCCCAAAGACGCGCAGCCCGCGCTCTTGGAAGACGGCCTGGTTGCTCGTGGTGTCGACGATCGCGGGCGGGCCGCCAGGTTCGGGCGAACTACAGGCGATGACCGACATGGGCAGCGCGGCGCCGATGCACAGTCTTAGGATAAACGACGTTGGGCTCTTCAAAGGGGTACTCCTCGGGCGTGGGTTCAGCGGAGTAACACAGCAGGATCCGTGCCAAGGAGTTGAGCGGCTCGGCAATCCAGCATGTCGTGTCCCTAAGACCTGTGCGCAGTCGAGCCAGCCTCTCCTGTCTCGTCGGGCATGTGTGTAATATTTTCCCGGTGGTGAGAAATTGCACACATGGGGCCCCGTTCTTAGTGGTCCACAGCGGACACGGGACGTCAAAGCTACCGAAAGTTAAAGGGAAGGATCGCGTCTAGGAGGACGAGTGGGTCCGTACCCGCGCGGCTCGCCCAGGCCTCAAGGCGCGCGATGCGGTCTCTCGCGAGGGGTAGGGTCGCCTGTAGGGCGGCCGCGACGTCTCGGAGATCATCGGCGTTGAGGCGCCCGCCTGGTTTGAGGAGGGCGGCTTCAATCGCGAGCCCGATGAGGTGAAGGGTTGGGCCGGCGTTATCCCACACGGTCGCGCCGGCCAGCGCGAGTCGGGTGGCGCGGGCGGCCGCGTCGGCGTGGGCCGTTTCGCCAAAGAAGATGGCTCGGTAGGCCCAGATGAGGGGCCAGGGGAAGGCCGTACTGGAGAGCGCGTGAGGGGCCCCGACGGCGTGGGCGGCCTCAGCCAATCCCGCACGGACGGGGACGGCCGTGGCCCTCGGGGTCGCGGCGAAGCGACAGAGGGCGTGTAGCTTGAAGCGGTCGCCGTGGGAGGCGGCGTTGCCGAGGGTCGTCACCGCGTCCTCGGCGGGCATCCCGAGCGCCTCTTCGACAAAGGCGAGGGCCTGTGCGTCGGAGACCGAGTCGTCGTCCATCGCGCTGATGGCCCGGTAGATGGCCGTGCGCTCGCGTTCGTGAGCCCTCTCGTCGGGGTCAGAGAGGCGGTCGATGAGGTGCAGCGCGGTCTCGAACCACTGTTCGGCCTCGGCGTGTTGTCCGCGGAACGCGGCGTGTTGCCCGAGGCTGGAGTGGATCATCGCGTGAAGTTTCAGCCCGCCGACGCTTGGCGGGAGCTGCTGCCAGCGCGCGAGGGCGAGGCTCGCGGCCTCGAAGTCAAAGCGATTTGTGTGGGCGACCGCGACGTGTAGCTCGGCCAGCCCGACGAGGGCCGGGTCTTCGTCGAAGAGCTGCTCCGCGAGGGCGGCGACCGTCGCGAAGAGGTCTTGGCTGCCGAGGTCACCGACGTGGTTCTCCTCTGCGATGACCGCGAGAGACCAGGCGAGGTGCGCCTTGGGTCTGAGCGCTGTCTCCGGGGGCAAGGCGCGATCAAGCCACGCGATCTCCTGACCCAAGCCAGTGATGTCGGCGTCCGGTGAGTGAAGCGCGTCGAGGGTCGCGTCCAAGAGGCGGCGCCAGATGGGCGGTTGCGCGCGCGCGATGTCCCCGAGGCGATTGAGGATCTCGTGGATGACGTGGTCGTGCCCGTAGCGCGGTGCGGCGTGCACGACCCGGCGCCAGATGGCTACGGGCGGGTCATTCTGGCCAATGCCGAGGTCGACGATGCGCCGGAGATCGTAGCCGTCGGCGCCGATCATGAAGCGGTCGAGGTCGAGGAGGCGGCGCCGGGCGTCGGCGTCCCGGCTGCTCCCACCCCAGGTGTGGGCGATGACGTCGGCCCAGGCGCCCTCGGCGTTCTTGCCTTCGACTAGGATCGGCTCGAGATCGAGCCGGTTGGCCCGCGCCGATTGGTAGCGCGACAGCTGCGCCAAAAGCGCCGTCGGCAGCGCCTCCCACACTTCGCCGGCGACGTGCGCGCCGCGCTGTTCGACGTAGATCTTGATAAGCGTCCGGCCGTCTTGCGCTGTGGGGATGAGGCGCAAGATCCAGTCGATGAGCTCGGTCACGCCCGCGAGCCAGCGCCGTGAGGGGTCGGCGATAGGCGCGAAGGCGCGGGCCTCGACACCCACGATGCCGACGGGAAACGAGAGCAGATCGCTGAGGGCCCGGTCGATAACCGACGCGGGCTCGGAGACCGCATGAAAGCGAGGGGATAGACGGGGAATCTTTGCGAGCAGGCTGTCCGGAATGACGACCCCCCAGATGGCCCCCGCGTCTTTGGCGTCGAAGCCCGAGCCGGTCTCGTCGATAAAGACGTGCCATGCCGGCTCGGGTGCGAGGCGCCAGAGGCGGTGGTCGAGGGTCGTCGGGCCGAGGATGGGGTGGCCCTTGGACGCCAAGGTCCGATCGACGATCTTGTTGAGGGTCTTGCGCGCGAAGGGCCACCGCTTAAAGAGGTGACGGAGCAGGTCCTGGACCACCTGCGTCTCGGGCTCGTGGCGTTCAAGTGCCCGGTGAAGGTCGCGCCGTCCGGCCCCGAGCCCGCGCCCGTCGTCTAGCGCGTGCTGAAGGCGGTCCGTGGCGTCGGGAAAGCGCAGACGGAACATCGCGACCAGCTCATGAAGCTCCACGCGGTGGCGGCCTTCATAGGCCTCGGCCAGCGACGCGCGCCATGCGATGTCCGCCAGCTGACGCCTCAGGTCGGGTGATGGCGGCGGGGCGCTCGGCGCTGACCGCGTTGGGTGGAAGGCGACCTTGAAACGACGGTCTGTGCGGTCTCGCGCGGCGTAGAGTGATCGTTTGAGCACCTCGGACTCGGGCCCCCGCACGTGGATAGTCGTCTGGTCTGGCGTCTCCTCCAGCAGCGACTCGAAGGCGGCCTCGAAGGCCGCGGCGTTCTCATGGGCCACAGCGACCTCGCGGGCCGACTCAACCCTGAAAAACCACGACATAGCTGCTCTCCTCGACCCTCAGATGCGGGATTGAAACACCGGCTGGCGCGAATAGCCGCACCATCGAAGTCGCCTAATTTCCAACGTTAAGTGTCTCAGGCGTCTCGTAGCGTTTCACGATGAACCCGAAGGTCGAGCTCATGGGCTGGTCGGAGATATCCTTAGGGTCGTCCCAATCCGCGTCGCCCGCATCGAAGAGGAACCCAAAGTCCCGCGCCCTCGACGCGTAGCCTCCGAATCGAGGCCGCGCTGTTGCCAGGAGAATATCGATGCCGATTTTACCGGACGCGTTGATTTGCAATGTTCCGCCAGCGATCCGTCCATCGGTCTCGGTCAACGCCCAGTTCGCCCCGTCGCGGCCGTAGATCCCGCCCATGATCTCGGTACCTCGCGCCATCACAATGGCCGCCAGCGCCGTGTATCCTGAGCCTCCTGGGATTCCCGAGGAAGGGAGATGAAGCGTTGTATTCCACCAACTTGGGAGCGTGGTCTCGGGTGGAGCTCCGGTATCATTATCGGACCGGACCAAGATCATCAGGCCATATTCGAATTCGAGGCCGTTCAGGTCTCGGTCGCCGCTCATCATGACCACCGCGTCGCCCTCGGGGGCGATGGCACCCACCATCATTTGGGTCCGTGGGGTCTCTCCGTCAACGGTGAGGTCAAGGATTGCGCCCCCAAGACCACTGTCAGCATCGGTGGCCGTAAAATGGGTGGTCCCCGAGTTGAACTCCAACCGTCCGTCACCCTCGCCAGTAAGGAGGCCGGTATCCTCTAGTACCCCGGATTTAAAGGTCATTGACCCGATATAAACCAACATCTGGTCGTCTGCCGTCTTGCGAGTCATCAAGACCGAGTAGGGGCCGTCGACGTCGTCAGGATCGCCGCCGAGTCGGGTCCCAATGAGGAGGTCGTCGTTGGTCAAGCCGGCGCCGGCGATGATCTCGGTCTCCCGGGCTAGCGATCCCACAAAGAGACCTTCGGAGAGCCGACCGTTGGTGATTCTCTCGCCAAGCGCGAAGGTCATCGTGCCCGTCCGGTCGAGGCACCACGCGCCGTCGGGGGATGAGGGATCGCTTCCAAACTCTGAGTTACCGAAAGGCTGGACCGTCAAGGTCCCGTGAGTGCCGAAGGTGAAGGAGCCGGCCCGCGACTTTCCAACCGCTCCGGGTGCACGGTGAGTGATCATCCACCATTTCGAGCGTTGTAGAGCCTCAATGTCCGGCAGGAGCTCGGTGTCCGCGCTGCGTATCTGGCAGACCCCGCTGTCATCACAGATGTCGACAGGGTTGAGCCGGCCGTTCATGCAAAAGGAGCCCACGTTCGGGCTTTCGTCCAGACAAGGCAGGCCGCCAATAGGCGCCAGCGTGCACGCGCCATTCGGACCACACATCGCCCGCTGGCAACCGTTGACGTTGACGTCGCCGCCCGCGCACCCATCGTTCGGCTCATAACAGGCGCCTGAGAGGCAAAGCCCAGCGTCCTCCGTCCCACAGTCGCCCGCAGCGGGGCAGAAGCCGTCCACCGGCTCGGCCACACACGTCTTGTTAACGCAGATCCCAACCGTGCAGCTCGTCGTAAGCGTCTGGCAGTCCTCGTTGCCGTCGCAGTCGAGGACCACAATGGTGTCCGTCGGCGGTTCGACGTCCGTTGGTTGTTCGACGTCCGTTGGTTGTTCGACGTCTGGCGGGACGTCCACGTCTAAGGCAACGGTGACATCTGGCGTTGTCGCCCTACCGCCGGGCTCGATGCACCCGGTCGCGAGCAGCGCGAGCGAGACCGCCAGCAGAGCCGCTCGGCCGGTTGTCAGGTTTAGCGAACCTTGGGGCGCGCGGTATTGGTCGTCAATCGGGGGTGCGTTCTTCATCGTCTAAACCTATCCGAGTTTGCGTGCACGGGACAAGCGAAGGCGAAGGTTGACCGTCCTACTTCGCTGTTTCTATCGGAATCGTTAACGAATCCGCCTTGGGGGAGCGGACGCCCCTTGGTCTGAGTGTCCGTGCCGTTGGAGGGCGTTACGGACTCGGCCTGCGCCGGATTAACGAAGAGGGCCCCAGTCAGGAGAGTGGTCACGATGATTGATTTGAGACGCATGTAAATGACTCCGCGTTGAGGCGACTTAGGTGTCTGGCGCTGGGCCCGCTCAACGGCTCGCTGCGGTCATTCCTTCCTAAAAAAAACCCCGACGACTCGCCCCGGGGCCAAGTTCCGTGTGACTATCCCCCCTAAGCCGTTGGCAGGCAATTATCGCAGGAGAAGAGAGAACATGACGACCGGAGCACTGGTGAAGTTGGATGGAAGGACCGCCGTCGTGACGGGTGGGACGCGTGGTATTGGGCTCGCGGTCGCCCAGACATTGTTCGATGCGGGTGCGCGGGTCGTCGTGGCCTCACGAAAGCGCGAAGCCGTCGACGCCGCGGTGGCGTCAATCGGCGCCACCAACCCCGCGAGGGCGTCGGATATCGCGGGAATTGACGCCCATGTCGGCAAGGCTGAGGACGCGGTGCGCTTGGTGGCCTTCGCGACCGAACGTTTTGGCCCCCCTGACATCCTGATCAACAACGCGGGCACCAACCCCTTCTTCGGGCCTCTGCTGCAGATCTCCGAGGATGCTTTCGATAAGACCTTTGAGGTCAACTTAAAGTCGGCCTGGCGCCTCAGCGTGATGGTTGCAAAACAACTGATCGCAGCGAAGCGCCCCGGCAGCATCGTCAATATTTCCAGTGCACTCGGACGCCGGGCGGCGCCATTCCAGGGCGCCTACGGTATGAGCAAGGCCGCGCTCGTCTCATTGACACAGAGCCTCGCGGTAGAGCTCGGCGGCGCCGGGATCCGGGTCAACGCCGTCGCGCCAGGTCTCATTGAGACGAAGCTGGCCGCCGCTATTACCAGTAATGACGCGCTCACGCGCTCCGTGACAGACCGGACAGCCCTGCGCCGCGTCGGCCAGCCAGACGAGGTCGCCCCGCTCGTGGCCTTCTTGGCCTCGGACGCGGCCGCCTACATCTCCGGCAGCGTGTTCGAGGTAGATGGCGGTTTCCTCGCGATGTGAAAAAAAAAGGATGCGAGCGGTTGCTCGGTAGGGGCGTTGTCACGTAACCTACCGATATAAGATGTCCCCTCGTGCGACGTCCCCACAGGTCGCGGGGGCCACGTCGACGCGAGAGGCGCGAGCCAGCAGCGAGGTCCCTATGCGTCTACCGCTTCGTTTCATGTTCGTCTTGTGTTTGAACACGTTCACAGTCCTTGGATGCAGTGACGACAAGCGCAGGCCAACGATCGGAGATTCTTGTATCGCGGAGGTGGGCTGCGCCGGCGGCGCGGTCTGTGCCAATGAGGTGTGCCTTGACCCTGCGGGCGATGCTGACGCCGATGGCATCTCAAACGGGGACGAGGTCCGTCTTCGCACGAGCCCGACCCTCGCTGATACGGATGGAGACCTGCGTTTTGACCTCGCCGAGGTGGGCGACGTGAGAGCTCCGACCGATACCGACGGCGACGGTATCATCGACGCTCGCGAGAGCGCCCTCTTCGACCTCGACAAGGACTGTCTTGTCGACCAAATCGACCCTCAAAATGGCATCCCCGAAAACGACTTATCTGGTTTAATTCCAGATGTTTGTAGTGATATCGGCCTGTGCGCGGAGGCCACCCTTCGGTCCGTCACGTGCTCCAAGGACTCCGGTTTCCCCAGCTGCGTTTACCAAGGTATCCAATATATCGCCGACGAGGACGAAACGACCGCATGCGATGGGATCGACAATGACTGCGATGGCCTCACCGACGAAGGCCATCCCGACACGGACAGTGATCTCGAGGTGGACTGCCGCGACGTCGATGACGACAACGACGGCAAACCGGATCTCGAGGATAATTGCCCGACAATGCCCAATCCCGACCTCGCCGACACCGACGGCGACGGCATCGGCGACGCCTGCGATCCACCGTCGGCGCCACGTCTGACCGCGATTGCGCCCGAGGGTGAGTCGCCGTGGCCAACTCCGCGCGTATCCGGGGTGGCCGACCCCTTTCATTTCGTGGACTTCTATGTCAACGACCCGGCCTGCACCGGGATGGTACAGGCGACCGCGACGGCCAATGAGGCGGGCGCCTTCAACGCCTCGGTGCCCGTCTTCGCCAGCGCCACCTCAACCTTCTCGGCGGTCGCCTACAACGCCGCCGGGCTTCGGTCGGCCTGTGTCGAGGCCGACTTTGACTACACGCACATCGCCGCGCCTACCGACCGACCTGTGCCGCCCACGGGTCAGTCGTCAGAACCAGTTGAGATCTATACGGCAACTGGTGATGTCACGGTGCGCCTCTGTATCCCTGAGGACGCCGTCGGCCGTGTACACCTCTTTGGCGCCGGCGCGCTCGCAGCCTGCGCCGAGCCGCCAGCGGCCAACATCTGGGAGCTGACCCTCGACATCAACGCCCCGGCCGGAGCGTGCGGGGATGGGCTTGTGCCGGTGTCCGCGACGATCCCTCTCGGCGCGGCCGGTGAGTTCGTCGTCCGCGCGACCACGACGACTGACGACGGTGGGACCTCAGATTGCGACGAGGTCGCCAAGATCGTCTATCTGCCGACACCCCCAACGGCGCCGCTGCTGGTGGCGGTCAGCCCTCCGTCGCCCTCCAACGAGGCGAACCTCGCCGTCCGCGTCTCCGCCCAGCGCCTGACCCGAGTCCAGCTGCACTTCGCCAACGATTGCAGCGACGCCGTGGTCGCCGAGGCTTGGGTGCCTGCCGCGGTCTCGACGAGCGGCGTCGCGATGCCTTTGGCCATTCCGCGCGACGCCACCACGACGGTCTACACCCGCGCCATCGACCGCATTGGCCAGTCCTCCCTCTGCGCGACCCTGCTGACCCACACCCATCTCAGCGCGACCACGGCCCGTGCCGCGCCCCCTTCCCCCCATCCGTCGGCGCTCTTCTCACCAGCGCCGCCTAGCAACCTCGTCGCCTCTCCCGAGACTCGCGTCTGCGTCGCCGAAGGTGGCGTGTCGGTGAGCGTCTATCGCGGCACGGCCTGCGCGCTGTCGTTGGGCTTCGTCCCCGGCGACTCCCTGGGTGTGCTTGGTGTCTCGGGCCCCGACGCGACCTGCCCTGAGGGCTTCTCCGTGGCGGGGACCCTCTCGCTTCCGGCCAATCGCATCACCGCCGTATCGGCAGACTTCGTCGGAGGAGATGGTCTCCGCTCGTACTGCGGGTCTCTCGGCACCTACAGCCACGACTCGCTCCCACCGTCGGCGCTGGCCCCCCTCGCGTTCACGCCCGCGTCACCCAGCGCCAACCCGTCGCCGACTCTGTCCGCCACGGCCGAGCCCGGGACAGTCGCCGCCTTCTACGGGGCCGCGGGGTGCAACGGCCCCCTCCTCGGCAACGGTTCTACCGGGGCCGATGGCTCGTTCGAAGCCGTCGTCAACATGCCAGCCGGGGGCGTGAATCGTATCTGGGCGCGCCTGACCGACGCGATCGGCAACACGCGAGCCTGCTACGAGCTCATATCGTATGACCTGCAAACGACGACAGTCCCAGCGCCGCTGCGGGTTTTGCCGACCGAGCCCTATGTCGTGACGAACGCGGACTCCGTGACCGTTCAGGTGTGTGCGGCTGCGAGCCACACGACGATAGTCTTCGTCGACTATTCGCTGGCGGGCTTTGTGTGCGAGACAGCGGCGAGTCCCGGGATCATGACCCCAGTGCCCGGCGGCTCTTGCCCGGCCGGGACCGAGCTCATGGAGTTTGAGGTCGGCGTGGGTAACGGCGGTCTCGCCCCAAACGCGACGACGCGCATGTCCGTACAGACGATGCCGAATGTTTTCGAGGTTGCCTCGCCTTGCCGCGTTCTCGCGGATATACGCCACGACGATATCGCCCCTAGCCCACCACAGCTAGTCGCGCCTTTGCCGACGACCCCTTCCCCGAATCCCAACCCCGTGCTCGTTGGCAGCGGCGAGCCCGGGGCGTCGCTCTGGCTATTCGCCGACGCAGCTTGCACCGGAGACATCTCGCCTCCGGTCAGTGAAGTGGGCTCTCGTGGCACGTGGCGCGTCGCCCTCGATCTCACGCCGAACGCGACCACGAACATTCACGGGCATGTTGTTGATCTTGCGGGTAATATTTCGTCGTGCGTGCCGCTCCGCGCCCTAACCCACGACGACGTCCCACCTCCCGGGCCAGTCCCCTCGAATTTCCCGTTGAGCCCCTCATCAGACGCGGAGCCGTTCATCTCACTCTGCTCTGAGGACGGGGCGACCATCGCCATCTATGGTGATTCCCGCTGTTCCGGGGCGGTGCTCGCCCTAGGCTCGTTTGAGCCCGATACCCGTCCATGCATCGGGCTCGGTAGTGGTATGTGGAGAAATGCTGTGGCAGTCCCCGCCGACGCTATCACGACGTTCTACGGGCGCGCCACCGACGCCGCAGGAAACACCAGCTGGTGCGAGCCTCTTTTCACCTATACCCATGACGGGACCCCACCGCCGGTCCCCGAGGTCGACACCCAACGTGCCGTGTCGTGGGACGCGACGCATGTGGACTTCGTGGCCCGCGGCTGGGCTGAGCTAGGCGGTAGCGTGGTCGTCAAGCGCTTAGGGGCCGGCGAGCAGGTCCCGGCCACCGGTCCTTGCACGGGTAGTGGGGGGGACGTCGGCCGGGGCGCACCCGATCCCGACGGCGCCTTCGCGGTGCCCTACTCAGTGCCCTTGACCACGCCCGTCCGGGTCGCGCTATCCGTGCTAGACGCGGCCGGTAACGAGAGCGCCTGCGTGGGGCCCTTCGTCATGGTCGACGAGGCGACGCTGCGCTTAGAGGGCTTGGAGCGCTATCAGACATTGGAAGGACTTGAGGCGGGGACAGTCTCTTTTCACCGTCCCGATGGCGCTTTGTATAGTACGCATTTCTTGGCGTCGGCGGCCGAGTCCATAACGGCCTTGGTGTTCGATGGCTGCTACGGCGCGGCGTTCTGGAAGTCGAATGGTTTCTCACAGGAGCAATGGTATAATTACAACGATTATCCGTATCCGACTGACGACAAGGACGACCTACGTGGCATCGATACGGTGCATTTGACCCCTGGGGATGACGTCACGATCCGTCTTCGTTCCATGCCGGCAGCTCTGACAAAGATCCCGGAGATCCCCAACAACCCAATCTCGGGGTATTGGACTGTGGCCTTCCCGGACCAAGGCTTCGCCCTTGGCACCGAATTCCAGGTCGTCTGGGATGGCTGTCCGAATGCCGAGCCGGGTGGGTCCAACGATAAGGCTGCGTCACGTGTGCTAAACATCTCTTGTTCGGGTGGCAGATGTTTCGGGGGCATTCAAGTCGTCGCCGACAATTGTATGGATTCAAACTGTATCTCTGACCCAGGGCCGGACCAGCCCTGCACGCAATTCGAACGCCACGCCGATGGTAAGGTTGTCGCCTTTGCGTCCCAAGCGTTCGGTGTGCGTGCGCCGACCAATTACAGCGATAACCTCCCCTTCGACATCGTGGTAGATGGCGATGGTAGGCCACAGGGTCGAGGCCCACAGCTGCAATTCACCGCCTGGCAGCCTTGCGCCAAGGATTGCGCGGCGGGGGGCTATTGGCGCACCGACTTACCAGTCGCGATCTCGGCGCCACCGATTCCTGTGCCCGATGGCTATGTGTTCTTTCAGCGAGGCCGCTTCGCACGTGACCCTTGGCGCGACCACTACCAACATGCATCGGGATTCGTGACCGTCGATACGACGGCCTGGGCGTCGCGCGTCTGCATCGAGGGTGCCGAGCCGACCTGCACCAAGTACCGCTACGACGACGAGCTGCTTGTCTTTCCCGTCCCTCCGGGCGGGTCGGTTGGCGACCCACTCGACGACCCGGCGCTTGATCGCTTCGCGGTCGTGCCAGTGTCTTGGGTCGACGGCGAGATCGTTCCTCTCGCGAGGACGGTCTCCTTGTGGCAGGAGGGTCTCAGTACATTGCGCTGGCCACGTCGGTATATGGTGCACAAACCGACGATCGATGGATCTCCAATCTTTGACGAATACAATATGGTCCGTGTCTTGATGGACTGCCACAGCGGCGGCATGCAATTCGAGGGCGCCCAGATGCAAAAGAGAGACACCTTAAACCCAGAGTATGCCAACTGTTACGATTCGCGTGAGTGCGTCGAGACTCTCGACGGGGTCTGTACGCGCTACTTGAACACCGGGACGGCGCTCGCGCTCGGATACCAAGTTGAGCCCTCTGACGGGCAGGGTAACAGCCAAGACCCCGGGCCAGCCTTGGCCTATTCAGAACCTATCGAGTTCCAGTGGCTTGACGACGCCTGGGTCGTCGATGTGCCACTTAGAACTTGGGGGACCGATTGGCGAAACTTCTCGGTTGACGTGGTCAATGACGTCGATCGCGCAGTCGTGACAGCGGTGACCGCGGGGAAAATCTTTGGCTCGATCCCAATAGGTCTTTTGGGAAACGACTTCGAACTCGAAAACTTCGAAGGGGACGACGTCCTCTTGCCCGGCGGTCCAGATAAGACCTTTCAGCTGAAGGTTGCGCCTGGGCTGAGTATTCCTTGGAGTACAAATACGGTGGTATTCGATCTCGGGTTTCGTGGGTTTCCGCGCCTTGGAATCTCGCTCATGTTAGAAGGCGCGCGCGCGCTGCCTGCCGAGGGCTCCACCATCTCTATCGACTCGTTGGCGAACCTCATCACGATTTACCAGACTGATCTCGTGTTAGGGTTTGACGCGATCGACAACCCCAACTATCGCCATCGCTGGAGGGTCGCTCCGACGAGCCTTGGTGGGGCGCCTGTCGACGCCGTCATCCTCTTTGGCTACTTCCAGTCCTCGTCCGTTCAGTCCGCGACCAACGCCAAAACGCGTAATCTTTGGTTGCGGACACATGTGATGCCCCCGTGGGCGGCCGACGGCGAGACTAGCGAGCCCGAACTACCGCCAGGCCTCGAGGCTTGGCGACAGCCCTACTTTGGCGACTCGGACTGGTGGCCAACGGCCTTTGTCGTCGCCACCAGCGGCTTCTCCAGTGGCGATTTCGGCGCTTTCAAGCGAGATTTTTTGACTCATGTGCCGTCGCTCACGGAGATTGCCGGACTGCGGCAGGAGGAGGAGACCAGCCAATCATTTAGTTTTATTAAATTTTTCTCACAGAACGAGACCTTCCGCTTCGGCATGTCCTTAGGTGGCATCTTCGATGACTGAGTCACGCAGAGACCTCGAGTCGGCGCGCCGTCATCTGGATAGCTTCGGCGAGGCGCTCGACCAGTATCTCGATCTCGGCCTCGGTAATGATGAAGGGCGGCGCGACCATGATGAGATCGCCGTGGGTGCCGTCGGCGTGGCCGACGTTTGGCCAAAGGATTAGGCCGAGGTCGCGGGCGTTGGCGACCAGGGTCTCAGCGTAGCGGAGGGCGCGCGGGAAGGGCGCCTTCGTGGCCTTGTCCGCCACGAACTCGACGCCGGCCAGGAGCCCGAGACCGCGGATGTCTCCGACCGTCGGTAGCGCTCGAAGGGGCTCGAGTTGGGCATGTAATAGGTCGCCCATCGCCGCCGCTCTCGCGACCAGGCCGTGGGCCTCAATGTGGCGGATGGCGGCCAAGCCGGCCGCGCAGATTGCGGGCGTGTGCGAGAAGGTCTGGGCGTGCTTGAAGGCGCCCGAGCCCGCAGCGATCGGGTCCAGCACCTTGCGCGACGTGATGACGGCCGACAGCGGCACGTAGCCGCCGGACAGGCCCTTGCCCATCGTCATGATGTCGGGGACGACCCCGAAGTGCTCCATCGCGGCCCAGCGGCCCGTCCGCCCGGCGCCTGTGAGGACCTCGTCTGCGATTAGTATGACCTCATACTTGTCGCAGATCTCGCGGATTCGTCTCCAATAGGCCGCCGGCGGCACGGATCCGCCGGTCGATGACCCGCTGACGGGCTCGGCGATAAAGGCCGCCACGTTCTCGGGCCCCTCGGCCAAGATCGCGGTCTCGAGCGCGTCGCCCGTCATAGCCGGGTCGTCCGCCTCCATCCGGTAGGGGTAGGGGGCGCCGATGAGGTGCACATCGACCAGCCACGGGCCGAACATCTTCTTGTAGTGTTCGCGGGCCGAGGCCGACAGCGCGAGCATCGTATTGCCATGGTAGCCGGGGGTCCGCGCGATGATCTTGTGTCGCGACGGCTGGCCGCGCTCGACGTGGTATTGGCGCGCCAGCTTGAGCGCCGCCTCGGTCGCCTCAGAGCCCGACGACAGGAAGTAGGCGTAGTCGAGATCTCCAGGCGAGAGCCGCCGGAGCTCAGCCGCTAGCTGCTCGACCGGCTCGTTCGTGAAGGCCGTGCCGTTGACGTAGGCGACCTTCTTGATCTGCTCGGCCACGGCCTCGGCGACCGTCCCCACGCCGTGCCCAAGGTTCGCGACGTAGGCCCCGCCGCAGGCGTCGATGTAGGCCTTACCCGTGTCGTCGAAGAGCCAGATGCCCTCCCCGCGGACGACGAGGGGCAGCTCGCGGTCGAGAGTGCGGTAAAAGACAGGGGACTCGGGGTAGCGGCGAGGCGTGTGCATAGGTGCGGTCATACACAAGAGGCCCGCCGCTCAAAATAGAAAATTCCGAGGGCGGGCCACAGAGACGATCCTTGCGTAGGTCCCGGCTGGCGTCCGAGGCCGCCGATCGTGTCAGCTAGTCTTGGTCTTGCGCTGCGAGGCGCCGCCGGTATCGCGCGAGCGGGTCTTGTAGATGGTGCTCGCGTGCATGCTCTTGCGGGTCCCCTCATCCAGCGGCGCGGCGTAGCGCTTGACGGCCTCGCGCAGCTTGTCCGCGATGGCCTTGAGCTCGGGATCTTTGCCCGCGTACAGCATGATCCGGTGTGCCGTCTTCGTCAGCAGGTGCTCGGCCTTCTCGAAGTCGTGGTGGCGGTTGTAGGCGATGGCCTTGCGCTCGGCCTTCGCGGCGTAGATCCCGGCCACGGCGCGGTCTACCTCGCGGTTCCGACTTTGGGCGTCATTGGCCTCGTGGCTCGCAGACACAAAGCGGACGGACCCCGGCGCGCTGTCCACAAAGACCCCGTCGTCATCATGCAGCGTCACCACGATATCGACGTCCGTGCCCTCGGGGAGGCCGTCGATGTCCACGATCAAGAGGACGTCGATCTGTTGGCCGCTGCAGAGGTCAGGGAGAGGCATCGTGTATGCACCCTCTTCTTTGAGATCACAGGGAAAGTCGGAGAGGGGTCTGACGACAACGTGGGATGGTGTGGCCAACTCGAGGCGGGGATTTCGCGCCACAATGTCGAGGCTCTCGCCGAGCTCTTGTGCGAAGAAGCTCGCGATCTGGTTTGGTTGGCTCACGTAGTAGAAGTTGCCGCCGCCGGCGCGGGCCACGGACGCGAGGAACTCCTCATCGAAGTCGAGCCCCAGCCCGAAGACGGAGGTGTGTACGCCGCGCTCGCGAAGGGCCGTGACGTGGGGCGAGAAGGCGCTGGCCGTCGTGAGGCCGACGTTGGCTTGGCCATCGCTGAGGAGGAGCACGCGCAAGACGGGTCCGGTCCCAGCGGCCGGGGCGAGCTGCTCGCAGGCCGCGATCCAGGCCCCGCTGATGTTGGTCGTGCGCCCTGACTCGAGGGCCTGCAAGAGGGACCGTGCGCGGTCGATAGCGTCGGGAGTCGCGGCGGTGAGGGTGTAGTTGACCTCGACCTCCGAGTCGAAGGTCACGAGGGTGAAGCGGTCCTCGGGGTCCAGGAGCCCGAGGGCGTGGTCGACGGCCTTGCAGGCGAGGCGCAGCTTGTCGCCGTGCATCGAGCCGGAGCGGTCGAGCACGAAGGCCACGTGGACGGGCGCGCGAGGGGTGGCGCGGACCGGCGTCGGCGCCTGAATGGACACGTGGAGGTAGCGGCGGCTGCGGGACAGGGCACGGGTGAGAGGGCGGCAGGCGGCGACTTCGAACGAGGCGGTGGGGTGCATGGGGTATCCTTGATGTGTGGTGGCGTTGTTCAGAGAGTGTGTTGAGGTCCGTATATTTCTTCGATCGCCTGGAGGAGTCGGTCGAGGCGGCGATTGTCCGTGACGGACAAGGGGCGGCGGACGTGCAGCTCCAAGTTGGGGTCGATGGTCAGGCGCTCCCAAGCGGTCTTCGTCGGTGACCATGGTGCCGAGGGCTTTGGTGGCGGAGGTGGTTCGAGACCCGCCCTAAGGGTCGCGAGGTAGTCGAGGGCCGAGTTGGTCTTCGGGGTTGCCGTTTGGGTTGTGGGGGGCTCGAGGCCGCCTGTAGGATCGACGTGGGCTTCGAGACGCTCTCGGATATGCGCGAGGGCGAGGCCATCCTCCTGGCAGGTACGGATGAAGCGCAGGCGAGGCAGGGTCTCTTCGGGATAGCGTGCGCCCGGACCGCTGCGCGGGGCCGCCGGCAAGAGCCCTTGTTGGATGTAGTAGCGGACGGTCCGGGTGGAAACGCCCGTGAGATCGGAGAGCTCATTGAGGGAGTAGCCTCCCTCGGTGCCACCAGTGTCGGGATCTGTTTTTGTCATGTTTTATTTCTGCCAGTGTCGCGTGATGCTGTCAAGATATGGGGCCGGACACAGGGATATTTCTTTTAAAGCCTTGAATCCATGGCGAGAATATGGGTGGCAGCGGTGCCGGGATGAGGCCGGCCGCGGGCCAAAGGATTTGACAGGGGCCCTTTTGCGGCCAAGATGCCGGCATGAAAGCCCCTGACCACGCTGAAATTCTCCTTCCGAAGCCCGCGCCACTGTGGACGCCCGACTCTTGGCGCGCCAAGCCGGTGCTGCAGCAGCCGACCTACCGCGACGCGGATGCCGTCAAGCGGGCTCTCTCGGTGGTGTCAGGGCTGCCGCCGCTGGTCGCCCATGGTGAGGTGACGGCGCTGCGGGCCCAGTTCGCGAAGGCGGCGCGTGGGGAGGCCTTCGTGCTCCAGGGCGGCGACTGCGCGGAGCGCTTCGAGGACTGTCAAAAAGCCCACATCGAGGCGAAACTAAAGATCATCCTGCAGATGAGTCTGGTGCTGACCTGGGGCGCGCGCCTGCCGGTCGTGCGCGTCGCTCGCATGGCTGGGCAATACGCCAAGCCGCGCTCGTCGGACACCGAGATCATCGATGGGGTCGAGCTGCCCTCCTATCGCGGCGACCACGTCCACAGCGTCTTGGCCGACCCAATCTCGCGCGAACCCGACCCGCAGCGCCTCATCGAGGCCTGCTTTCGGTCGGCCGCGACGCTGAACTACGCCCGGGCCCTCCTCGACGGCGGCTTCGCGGACCTGCACCGCCCAGGCCATTGGGATCTCGGCTTCGTCCAGGACATGGCCCGCCGCGAGGAGTACGAGTCGATTGTCGCGCGTATCCTCGACGCGCTGGACTTTATCTCGGCAGCCGGCGTGCAGAGCCGCAACTTCGAGACGGTGGACCTCTTCACGTCCCACGAGGGGCTCCTGCTCCCCTACGAACAGGCCCAGACGGCCTCGGTGGATGGTCAGTGGTTCAATCTAGGCGCCCACATGCTCTGGATCGGCGATCGCACGCGCCAGCTCGACGGCGCCCATGTCGAGTATTTCCGGGGTATTGAGAACCCCATCGGCGTCAAGGTCGGCCCCTCGATGACGCCCACCGATCTTCAGCGCCTGCTCGATCTGCTTGAGCCCCACGACAGGGCAGGGCGGATTACGCTCATCACGCGCCTCGGCGCTGGCGGCGGGGTGGCGAAGTACCTCCCGGGCTTTATCGCCGCCGTCAAGGCCACCGGACGCACGGTCCTCTGGTCCTGCGATCCGATGCACGGCAACACCGTCAAGACCCAAAGCGGGATCAAGACACGGAACGTCGACTCAATCCTGACCGAGCTTCAAGAAACATTTGAGGTCCATGCAACTCACAAGAGCGTCCTCGGCGGCGTCCACTTCGAGCTGACGGGCGATGACGTCACCGAGTGCGTCGGCGGGCCGCAGCGCCTCTCGGAAGAGGACCTCCGCCGCAGCTACGAGACCTTCTGTGACCCGCGCCTCAACTACGCCCAGAGCCTCGAGATGGCCTTCGTCGTGGCCCGCCATCTCCAAGGTCGCCGCGTTTGTCGGGTTTGACGCCTTGGCGACGGGTTTCGTTTGACCTGAGTCGCGTCGCACGGCCATCATAGCGACTATGAAACGTTACACAGTCTTCTTCTCTCTTGTCTTGGCCGCCTGCGGCACCGATGCCCCCCAGACGCAGGATGTCGCGCCAGACGCTGTCGCCGAGGACGTGGCCGTGGTGTCCGATAGCCAGCCCGCCGACGCGGCCCCGCTGGATATGACGCCCCCGGCGGACGTCGCCGTGGCCGAGGACATCCAACCCGACACCGGCCCGACAGCGACCTCTTTTCAGCTCGATCTCGGTACCTGGAGCATGCCGCCCGGGCAGGAGACGACCAAGTGTGTGGTCAAACGCCTCGGAAACGCATCCAAGGTCCTCATCGACCGGATCCAGACGACCCTCGGGCGCGGCTCGCACCACTTCATCGTCTATCGCTCGCCCGATACGGTCGAAAAGACGACGCCCTTTACGTGCGCGCCCTTCTCACAGACCCTCGGCGGTAGCACCGTGCCGCTGATGATCTCGCAGACGCGCCAGGAGACCCTGGAGCTCCCCGATGGGGTCGCGTTCGAGCTTGAGGCCAATCAGATGATTCGGCTTGAAGCCCACTACTTGAACTACTTTCCTGAGGTCATCGACACCAGCGCGACCGTCACCTTTAACGTCGCGCCGACGACAGATACGGTCCTCGCTGACTTCATGTTCTATGGGAATACCAACGTCTACATCCCCGCTGGACAGGCCGTCACGACGCCGTGGAAGTATTACTCGGTGCCGTCTGGGGCAAAGGTGTTCGGGCTCACGGGGCACACCCACGCCCTCGGGACCAACGTCGAAATTCAACGGAGCAGCAACCAATCGACGGCTGGCCAGGGCGTCTACCCCCCAAGCGACGCGCCTTTTGAATGGGCCGAAGCGCCTGTCGCGCAGTTCTCGCCCCCGCTTGAGTTTGGGGGAGACGGCTTCCGCTTCCGATGTAGCTGGATGAACACGACCGCGCAGGATGTCAGCTTCGGCGAGAGCGCGACCCAAGAGATGTGTTTCTTTTGGGCCTACTACTATCCGTCCCAAGGCTTCATCCTGAAGTTCTAGGCGGGCCCTATTTCGGCATGTCTGCCGCCGCCGAGCTCTCACCAAGAGGGGCATCCGGCGGCGAGGCCTTGGCGTCGTCGCCCTTATCCAAGAGATAGATCACGCCCAGCACAATGAAGATGACTCCGGCCCCGCGTTTTAGCCAAATCGGCGGGATGATCTTCACAAGCGCGGCGCCGACAATGACGGCGATGGCCGCGCTGGCGACGAGGGCCAGGGCCGAACCCAAGAAGACCACCCAGCGCGAGGCGCTGCCCGCGGCCAGAGACAAGGTCGCCAGCTGGGTCTTGTCACCAAGCTCGGCGATAAAGACCACGGCGAACGTCGACGTAAAGAGCTTCCAATCCATGGGGTGTCCTTGGGGCCGTGTCCGAACACGAACGGACAATCTGGCGCGGTGCGCTTGTAACATCCCGCCGCCTCTGTTCCCATACAGATCGAGGAGACCTGCCATGACCGACGTCCCGACTGACCCCACCACATCCGAGGACCCAAATAAGGCCCCATCGTCACAGGCGCGGCGCGCTTTTCTGTGCCGAGCTTTAGGGGCAGGCGGCGCGGTCGTGGGCGTGGCCGTCCTCGGACCTCCGCTGGTCGTGATGGTCTCGCCGGCCTTCTCGTCCCAAGAAGCCGAACCGGCCGGCGCTGCGCCATGGCTTGGCTTGGGCGCCACTGGTCTCTTCGAGGTCGGCGCGGAACCGCGGCGTGTGGTCCTGCGCCATGACACGCGCGACGCCTGGCTGGCGCGCCCGAATGCGCCGCTTGGGACCATCTATGTTCAGCGGCCGACGGCCGAGAACTTCTTGATTCACTCGGCCATCTGCACGCATCTCGGTTGCACGGTGACGCCGCGTGATGGCGGCTTTTACTGCCCGTGTCACGGCGCGGTCTTCAAAGGGGACGGGGCCCTTGGCGACAGCGACGGCAAGGACAACCCCGCGCTCCGTGGGCTAGACACCCTACAGTGGCGTATCGCCGCTGGGACGGACCAGTTGCAGGTGCAATGGCAGCGCTTCGAGCTTGATATCGCTGAGAAGAGGCCTCTCGGCGGCGGAGGGCATGCGTAATGTCTGAATTGCAAAACGCCCCGGACACCGGAAAAATGGGGCTCCTCGCCACACTTGACGATCGCACAGGGCTTGGCGCTGCTTGGCGTGCCTTTACGGGTCGTCAGCAGGCCGGGGCGCCATCGCTCGGTCGCAGCCTCGGCGCCCTCGTCGGGCTGCTCTTCGTGTTCGAGTGTGTGACCGGCGTGGGTCTCGCCTTTTTCTACAGCCCGTCCGCGACCACCGCCTGGGCATCGACGGCCCATATTCAGACGGCCGTCCCCCTCGGCGCGCTCCTCCGCGGCCTCCACTATCACGCGACGTCGGTCCTCTTTGTCGCGGCGGGTCTCTACCTCGCACACCTCTTCGCGCTCGCCGCGTGGCGCCGCCCGGGCGAGGTGTCATGGTTTCTCGCCATCGCGATGATGCTGGTCCTGCCGGTTTTTGCCATTACTGGCAATGTCCTGCCGATGGACCAAGATGGTCTGCACGGCGTGAACGTCGAGCTGGCGGTCATCGCGGCCGCGCCCCTTGGCGACTCACTGAAGTCTCTCTTAATTGGCGGGTCTGAGGTCGGCAACGCGACGCTCCCTCGCTTCTTCGCGCTCCATGCACTGATATTGCCTCTGGTCTTCGCCGCGGTCTTCATCGGTCACCGCGTCCTCGCCCGTCGCGCGGCTCTCGCCAAGGGCCCTGGCGTGCCTGAGTTTCCGGGCCAGAGCCTGCGCAACGTCATCGTCTTTGCGGGCGCGCTCGCGATAGCCTTTATCCTCGCGGTGAAGCTCGGTGCGCGTCTCGACGCCCCGGGCGACCCGACGACGGCCTTTGCCGCGCGCCCCGAGTGGTACTTTGTCGCGCTAAACCAGATCAACACGATGTTTGGCAATCTCGCTGCCATTGTCCTGCCGCCTCTGGGCATCGGCCTGCTCTTCGCGGTGCCTCTCCTTGACCGCTTGGGCAAGCGTTCGGCCTCGGGCCGTCCTGGGGTCACCGTCATCGTCCCCGTCGCGCTGCTTGGGTTGGGCTTTTTCGGCCTCACCGCCAAGGGCCTCATGACTGACGCCTCGAGTGAGTCTCTGGCCAAAGACAAGGTCCGTATTGAAGAGACCGCGGCGGCTGCCCTGGACGCTTTCAGAACGCATGGCGTCGACGGCGAGGGGCGCCTGCCGTTCATCGCCGCGCAGGCCCTCTACAAAGACAAGGGCTGTGCCGCCTGTCACGACAAGAAGAAGGATTGGTCCCCACGCTTGGCGGGGTGGGCAACCATCGAGCGCACCAGCGCCTTTTTGGCAGAACCCGACTCCGAGCGGTTCTTTAAGCACACATCCTTGGCGGGTGAGATGGATGCCTTTTTTGGCACGCCGGAGGAGCGCGACGCGCTCGCCCGCTACTTGCTACACAACAATGGTCTCAAGGGTGACCCAGGCACGACGCCCGAGATCTTGAAGGCCGGTCGCGCCGCCTTCTTCGAGGACAGCTGCGAGACCTGCCACAATGACCCTCAGATCGCGCTTCGGGATAAGGAGTACGACTTCCGGGCCGAGGGGCCAGACCTCAATGGCTACGCCGGGCCCGAGTGGACCCGCGCCCTGATCCGTGACGCCCATCATCCGACTCTGTTTGGTTCGGTCGTGAAGGACGCGCAGCTCGACGACCTCATGCCGGCCTATCCGGATCTGTCCAACGACGAGCTCGATCTCTTGGTGCGCTGGCTCTCGGCGGGGGCGCCGGGCGCGAAGTAGATGGTCGCAGCCCTAGCCCCAGACGACGCGCCCTCCGCCCCGACGGACCCCTCGATTGGGCGGCTCTCGACTGTCTACGTCGAGGCCATTGGGTCGCGCTATGACCATGACTTTGAATCGATTTTCGGTAGCGCCGACCGAGGTGATTTGGCGTTCTTCGCTGGCCTCGCCAGCGCCGCACGCGGGCCTATCTGCGAGATTGGCGCGGGTACGGGGCGCGTCCTCTTGCCGGTGGCCCGAGCGGCGCCGGAACAGGTCATTGCCGCCATCGACCCGTCCGAGTCGATGCGCACCCGCCTCATGGCACGTCTCGAAGCCGAAGAGCCTGCGCTGCAGCGCCGCGTGACCGTCCTCGACGGCCGCTTTGAGGCGATCCCACTACCGGACGCGTCCCAGGCCCTAGTCTACGCCGCCTTCCGGTCTTTTCAGCACGTCCTGACCGTCGACGGCCAACTGGCGGCCCTAGCCGAGATGCGCCGCGTCGTCGCCCCAGGTGGGACCATCGCCTTCGACCTCTTTGACCCCGACCCCGAGACGCTGACGACCTCCGAACCCCGCTGTGTCACTCACTACGAGACCGAACGTGGCACTATCGTAGAGCGCTGGGACGCCCGCACCATCCTGCGCGTCCCCCAGATCGCCCACATTGACTTCTCGTGGGTCGAGCGCGACCAAGAGGGCGCCGTCGTGGGTCGGGACGAGGCGCGGTACACCATTCGTTTCACGTATTTGCAAGAGCTGCGGCACTTGCTGGCCCGGGCTGGCTGGGACGACTACACTATCGATGCCGGATATGCCGGCGAGGTCCTAGACGCCGACCCCCGCGAGCTGGTGGTCGTGATGCGCGTGGCGGTTTAGGCCCGCCTCCGAAGCTCCGGGCTCTACAACCCGAAATACGCGTCCCCGCAAAGGCGAAGGGTGCGGCTCGTCAAAAGACCGTTGTTCCAAAAGAGCCGCACGCTTTGCCAATCCCACCCCCCGCCGAACAACACCGCATCGTCGCCAAGGCCGACGCCCTGATGACCCTCTGCGACAACCTCGAGACCCGCCTCACGGCAGCCCGCGACCTCCACACCCAGCACGCCGCCGCGGCCGTCCACCACCTCGACGCCTAGTACCACAAACCCGAAGTTCGCACCGGGATCGACACCATCCAGATCCCGTGCGATCCTCTGCACATGCGTAAACCCGGCCCGCCACCACTCCCCATCCTGATCCCCGACGCCGTCCGCC
>Ga0105050_10001270_pt1 | contig 38142 bp, 26 predicted proteins | sample FRY01_FD_78088 | JGI IMG/M metagenome (GOLD analysis project Ga0105050, IMG submission 78088) | Freshwater microbial communities from Lake Fryxell liftoff mats and glacier meltwater in Antarctica - FRY-01 | ecosystem: Environmental > Aquatic > Freshwater > Ice > Glacier meltwater ...
AATCGCGAATGTTTCAGGGAATCGCAAATGTGACAGGTAATCGCAAAAGGGTCAAAGCAGCACCGTCGTTCGCAAGCGTTCGCGTTTTTTCTAGTCCCCGATTGTGTTGAACATCACTGGTAGGTTGCAGATCAATCGCTTGAACCTAACAGGGTTGAACCTCGAACCTGCTCGCTGAACATCCAGAACGTGTTCCAAACCCGAATTTCATCTTTATCGTTTACGAGAAATAAGTAGCCATGAGCACCACAACCGCTAGCATCCAGCAATTAGCGATCAACACCATTCGGACGTTGTCCATGGACGCCGTCCAACAGGCCAACAGCGGTCACCCTGGCACTCCAATGGCTCTAGCGCCAATCGCCTACACTTTGTTCAATCAGGTGATGAACTACGACCCTAACCACCCTCATTGGGCAGCGCGCGACCGCTTTGTTCTTTCGTGCGGACACGCTTCGATGTTGCTTTACTCGGCCATTCATTTGTCGGGAATCAAGAAGCCGGACGGCAGTCCAAGCATTACGTTGGACAACATTCGCAACTTCCGACAAATCAGTAGCCCATGTGCCGGCCACCCCGAATACGGTTACGCCGAAGGCATTGAAACCACCACCGGGCCTCTAGGACAGGGCATCGCCAACAGTGTGGGGATGGCCATTGCTTCCAAATATTTGTCGGCTCATTACGACAAGGATGACGCCCAAATTTTCGACTACAACGTCTACTCCGTGTGCGGTGATGGATGTTTGATGGAAGGCATTGGATGCGAAGCGGCCTCGATCGCAGGTCACTTGAAACTGTCGAATCTTTGCTGGTTCTATGATGACAACAAGATCACCATCGAGGGGCACACCGACCTAGCGTACACCGAAGACGTACCTGCGAAGTTCGCCGCTTGTGGCTGGAACGTTCAAATCGTCAACGATGCCAACGACGTTGACTTGATCAAATCGGCGATCGATTCGTTCCACGCGTGCGACGACAAGCCGACCATCATTATCGTGCGTAGCGTGATCGGATACGGAGCCCCCAATAAGCAGAACACCCACGATGCTCACGGCGCACCGCTAGGCGAAGACGAAATCAAGTTGGCCAAAGAATTTTACGGATGGCCTGCCGATGAAAAATTCTTGGTGCCAGACGAGGTCATTCAGCACTTCCAAGCGGGCATCGGCACCCGCGGCCCCGCCGCTTACAGCCAATGGCAAGACACCTGGGAAACGTACCAGACCAAGTATCCAGAATTGGCGAAAGAAGTTCAATTGATTTTGGATGGTAAACTTCCAGCCGATTGGGATTCCCAAATCCCCCACTTCGAAGCCAGCCTCAAGGGCGATGCGACTCGTAATTCTAGCGGCAAAGTCATCAACGCGATTGCCGCCAAAGTACCCTACTTTATCGGTGGCTCGGCTGACTTGGCGGGATCCAACAAGACCGAGGTCAAGGGAATGGGCAGCTTCTTGGCCAACCACTACGACGGGCGAAATTTTCACTTCGGCATTCGCGAACACGTGATGGCTGCGATCCTTAACGGGATGTCGCTTTCGGGATTACGTCCGTATGGCGGAACCTTTTTTGCGTTCACCGATTACATGCGTGGTGCCATGCGACTTAGCAGTATCATGCACCGCAATGTACTTTACATTCTAACGCACGATTCGATCGGACTGGGCGAAGACGGACCGACCCACCAGCCTGTGGAACACCTAGCAGCCTGCCGCGCGATCCCAGGCATGGTGGTCATGCGACCGGGTGATGCCAATGAAGTCGCCGAATGTTATCGCACCGCGTTACAATTGAACCACAACCCGGTTTCCATGATCCTTTCTCGCCAAAACGTTCCTACTTTAGATCGGTCGGTTTACGGACCCGTCTCAGGCGTTGCCAAGGGCGCTTACATTTTGAAAGACAGCCCGACCACGCCGGATGTGATCTTGATGGCCACCGGAACCGAACTGCCGATTATTGTCCAAGCAGGCGAAATTCTAGAAGCCCAAGGCGTCAACGTTCGTATCGTCAGCATGCCCAGCTGGGAACTGTTCCAAATGCAAGACCAAGCGTATCGCGACCAAGTGTTGCCTGCGACCGTTACCGCCCGAGTCGCCTGTGAAGCGGCAATTCAAATGGGCTGGGAACGCTACATTGGCTGTACCGGTGCGTTTGTAGGCATGACCGGCTTTGGAGCATCAGGGCCGTTCGAAGAATTGTACGAACACTTTGGAATCACGCCCGCGGCTGTCGTCGCCGCCGCGAAGGCTCAGATCAACAGCTAAGCGTCCGACCAAACCATTTGAAAATCAGGGGCGACGAAGGTAAAAGTTCGTCGCCATTTTTCGGCCTTACGCGATTTTTATTTCGTCTTTTGCACGACGCGCTTGTCCCTGATCTGAACAGCGTTCTACCTTCTCTCAGCGAACCCACTAGCCATGGCCAAAAAGAAAAAATACTACGTTGTGTGGAACGGGCATCAGCCGGGCGTCTATGAAGCATGGCCCGATTGCCAAATGCAAGTGCAGAACTTTCCTGCAGCGAAATATAAATCGTTTAGTTCTTACCAGGAAGCCCATAGCGCCTATCAAGATTCGTTCGGCAAGCATATCGGCACGTCGACCAGATCATCCGGTTCCAAGTCTCCCACACCCAAGCGAACCTTGGACGAACTAAAAGCCTTGGGCGTGGACATGACAGCGATCTGCGTCGATGCTGCCTGTAGCGGCAATCCGGGAGTCTTAGAATACCAGGGCGTTACGATGACGGGTGAAATGCTATTTCACAAAGGCCCGTTTCCCGAGGGTACCGTGAACATCGGCGAATTCTTGGCGATCGTTAGCGCCTTGGCAATGCTCAATGCAAAAGGCGACCAGAAGCGGCGAATCTATTCCGATTCCAGAACCGGCATGGCGTGGGCCAGAAAGAAAGCAACGAAAACGGCGTTGGTTCGAACCGCGTCCAATAGCCCGCTGTTGGACAGCATGGAAAAAGCGGTACAGTGGCTGAAGGATAATCCCTGCAGCAACCCAATCACCAAATGGGAAACCGAAAAATGGGGCGAGATTCCCGCAGACTTCGGACGAAAATAGCGGAAATCATTTTATTGATCGGCGGACAAGCCTTCGGATTCCCAATTGACTAATCCTACTGATGGCACACCCCGATTGAAATGTGGCGTATGATGAGTGGCACCACGTTTACTCTAAATCTCTAGCGTTTACTCTAAATCTCTAGCGTTTACTCTAAATCTCTTTCCTAATCATAATCGTGCGGCGACCATGAATCCTGACCCTCACAAGATTCTAGGAATCGAAAAAAACGCGACCGTTAACGACATCAAACGAGCCTATCGCGTGAAGGCTGCCAAATACCATCCCGATGTCGGTGGTGATGCTTGGGTGTTTCAACAAGTGCAGGACGCTTACCAGACATTAATGAGTATCCATTGGGCCTCGCCCACCAAAGCCGACCAACAACCACCTCGGCCCAAACAGAATCCCAATTCGCCCAAACAGAATCCCAATTCGCCCGAACAGACGCCACCGCCCAGGACTGCCAGCGGACATCCCAAAACCACTAGCAACCCGGCAGAACCGGTTGCCCACACGCAACCAAATTCGAAACAGCCCCACCCGATTCATCAAGTGCTGTTCACCCACTTGCCGCTGCAAAACGAAACCACGTACTTCATTTTGGTGAACTGCCTAGATGTGTTCATGACTTACATCTTGATTCGCTTTGGAGCGATCGAATCCAACCCGCTGGCCAACTATTTTCTGCAGCGTTGGAATTTTGCGGGCATGATTTACTTCAAAATGGCGATCGTCGCTTTCGTGTGCATCATTGTCCAACTGGTCGCCCGTCAAAATCTAACCAAGGCTCGATACCTGATTTTTTCGGGAATTGCGATCGTAGGCACTGTTGTTATTTACAGCTCGGTCCTCTTGGTTAGGCGTTTTTTGTAAACTGGGCTGGGGCATGCAAAACACAATGGCCACCCTGTCAGCAAATCGCATTTAGTGTCAAAATATAAGTGCCCGATTGCTGCTTAACACCAGAATCGGCTGCATTGAAGGAGCGTATGGGAGCAATCCACGGCACTCGATGCAGATCGTCCACCTATCGCCGCCGGCTAGTAAGCCCCCAAAAACTGCCGAGCTTTGCCAATACTAAACTTTGCTAACACTAAAGTTTGCCAACGTTCACTTTGCCCATAGAAACCACGAAGCCCTTGACTATGCAGAACCGATCTAATGTTTCACCCGGGTTGCGATTTCGCGAAGCGCTGCAACATGAGCGACCGCTGCAAGTGGTTGGTACTATCAATGCCTACTGCGCCCTGATGGCTGAACAGTCGGGCTTTCGGGCTGTTTACCTTTCCGGCGCTGGCGTGGCCAATGCCTGTTTTGGATTGCCCGATCTTGCAATGACGTCTTTGACCGAGGTCGTTGAGGAAATACGGCGAATCACCGCAGCCACCGATTTGCCGTTATTGGTCGATGCGGACACCGGCTGGGGACACGCGTTTTCCATTGCCCGAACCGTTCGGCAATTCACGGCCGCAGGTGCCGCCGGCTTGCATATTGAAGATCAACGCAATGCCAAACGTTGCGGACATCGCCCCAACAAAGCGTTGGTCAGCGGCCAGGAAATGTGCGACCGAATCAAAATGGCAGTCGATGCCAAAACGGACCCCGACTTTGTGATCATGGCCCGAACCGATGCCATCGCTGGCGAAGGCATTGATTCCGCCGTGGTTCGCGCCAAAATGTATGCCGATGCAGGTGCGGACATGATTTTCGCTGAAGCATTGCATACCTTGGAAAATTGCCAGACCTTTGCCAACGCGGTGGATGTTCCCGTTCTGGCGAACATTACCGAATTTGGCAAGACGCCCATGTGGACAACGCAACAACTTGCAGACGCTGGAATTGCCGTCGCACTCTATCCGCTGTCAGCGTTCCGAGCGATGAACCAAGCGGCAAAAAATGTTTTCGACACTTTGCGATCCGAAGGCTCACAGGCTTCGACCTTGCCTTCGATGCAAACTCGCGACCAACTGTATCAAAATCTAGGTTATCACGACTACGAATCCAAATTAGATCAATTGTTTTCCGAGGGAGAATCATGAGCGAACCAAAAAAGAAAACGGGTGGCTTGGCAGGCATTACTGCTGGCGAAACCGCAATCGCGACCGTGGGAAAAGAAGGAAGCGGTCTAAATTATCGTGGGTATTCAATCTACGACCTGGCCGAACATTCGACCTTTGAAGAGGTCGCTTACTTACTGCTGCACGGCCAATTGCCCACCGAAACGGAGTTGAATCTCTTCGTCGACTCGCTAATCGCCCAGCGTGACTTGCCCAAAGCGTTGAAGGAAACGTTGAAAGCGATCCCTGCCGACGCACACCCCATGGACGTGCTGCGAACGGGTTGTTCTATGTTGGGATGCCTGGAACCTGAACCCAATTCACCAACGCCACAGCAGGGCCTAGATGTTGCCGTTCGCTTGCTGGCTTGCTTTCCGTCGATGTTAATTTTTTGGTTTCGCTATCATCGCGACGGTAAAGAAATCCAGTTGAGCGGAAACGAACGCTCGCTGGCCGGATTTTTCTTGGAACTACTGCATGGCAAAACGCCCTCCCCGGTTCACGTTCAAGCGATGGATGTTTCGTTAATCCTGTACGCCGAACATGAATTTAACGCCTCGACCTTTGCTGCTCGCGTTTGCACGGCCACACTTTCAGATATGTACTCGGCCGTCACGGCAGCCATTGGTACGTTGCGAGGCCCGTTGCATGGCGGTGCCAACGAAGCGGCAATGGAACTAATTCAGCGTTTCGACGACGCTCCATCGGCTGAAGCGGGGATCATGAAAGCCCTAACAGACAAATCGCTGATCATGGGTTTCGGGCATCGAGTTTATCGCGAATCGGATCCTCGCAACGTAGTCATCAAACGCTGGGCAAAACAATTAGCCAATCAGGTCGGTGACACTCGGTTGTACCCTGTTTCTGAACGAATTGAAGAGGTGATGTGGCGCGAAAAGAAACTGTTCCCTAACCTAGACTTCTACAGCGCTTCGGCCTACCACTTCCTCGGAATTGAAACCCAGCTGTTCACTCCCATTTTTGTTTGTTCCCGAATCACTGGCTGGGCGGCACATGTTCTAGAACAACGATCCAACAATCGATTGATTCGCCCCGCTGCCGATTACATTGGCCCTGAACCTCGCGACTACGTTTCCATCGAAAATCGTAGCTAGAGATCACCACCACTTAATCTCTTCAGAGGCATTTCCTTGGACCTTTAAGAGGTCTTACCGCTTGTCGAACGCAATCGCTGCCACTCGGGTCGCTGCCACCCGGGTCGCTGCGATTGCTTGGGTTCGGATTTCAGTGCCGGACACACCACAAGCACAATCGACCCGAGGCCGCATTTTTTTGATAAACCAAACGACTTCCTTCCTTTTTTGATACCAACGATACGCCATGAGCCATACCGCCGTACGCAGCAACAACGCCCTTGTCGATCCGCTATTTAACGAAATCATCGATTACGTCTATGACTACCCAATCACCAGCGACCTGGCTTGGGACACAGCCCGTTGGTGCCTAATGGATTCACTGGGCTGCGCGATGATGGCGTTGAAGTTTCCTGCGTGCACCAAATTGCTAGGACCAGTTGTCCCGGGCGCGACATTAGACAACGGCGCCCGAGTCCCTGGGACTTCCCATCGACTGGAACCTGTCGCTGCGGCGTTCAATATTGGTGCGATGGTTCGCTGGCTGGATTACAACGACACTTGGCTAGCCGCCGAATGGGGCCATCCGTCAGATAACCTGGGCGCGATCCTAGCATGCGCCGACTACATGGCTTCGACAACCCATCCAGCGATTACCGTCAAGTCTATCTTGGAAGCGATGATCAAAGCTCATGAAATTCAAGGCGTCTTGGCAATTGACAACGGGTTTAATCGAGTCGGATTGGATCATGTGCTTTTAGTTCGCGTGGCTTCGACAGCGGTGGCGGCCAAGCTTTTAGGTGCCAACAAGGGCCAGGCGTTTAACGCATTGACCCATGCCTGGATCGATGGCGGAGCGCTGCGAACCTATCGTCATGCACCCAGTACCGGTTCGCGGAAAAGTTGGGCCGCAGGTGATGCCACCAGTCGCGCGGTGCGTTTGGCACTGATCGCCATGACCGACGAAATGGGTTATCCGCAGGCTTTATCGGCGCCCAAATGGGGATTTCAAGACGTACTTTTCGAATCCAAGCCCGTCACTTTGGCGCGAGAACTGGATTGCTATGTAATGGAACATGTGCTGTTCAAGATCTCTTTTCCAGCAGAATTCCATGCCCAAACGGCAGTGGAAGCCGCGATGACCCTGCACCCGGAAATTAAGGATCGTCTAGATCAAATCCAGCGAATCGAAGTTCGAACGCAAGAGCCGGGGGTACGCATCATCGATAAATCAGGTCCGTTAAATAACCCCGCCGATCGGGACCATTGCTTGCAGTACATGATTGCCGTCCCGTTGATCTTTGGTCGCTTGACGGCCGATGATTACGAAGACAATATCGCATTGGACCCGCGCGTCGACCAGCTACGCGACAAAATGGTGGTCAGCGAAAATACCCACTTTTCCAAAGACTATTACGACCTACAACTTCGATCGATTCCCAACAGCATTCAAGTCTTCTTTGCGGACGGGACCAGCACAGAAAAGGTCGAAGTGCACTTCCCTGTAGGACATCGCCGCCGACGTGAAGAAGGCCTACCGCTGATGAAGCAAAAGTTTCTAACCGCAATTGGCCAGCAATACTCTGGCGATGCTTTGAAGCCGCTGGAGACTCTGTTTGACGATCTTCCAAAACTTCTGGAAATGCCCGTCTCCGAATTTGCGAAGCACTGGGTCAAGGCCTAGAGATTTTCAGGGACTCAAGGCATCAGAAAACCCGTAGCAGGAAGCCAATCGATGGCGTGGAATCCAAGGGAACTCTCTGCGAATCCTCGCCAAACAGGGCTTTCTCCTGGATCACAAAAAACTGCTCAATCATTGCCGGCGGCAACCCAGGCTGCCGGATCTCGTCCATCTGACCCGACCTGAATTTCAGCATCCCAAACACTTCTGGAATCTTTCAACAGCTAAAACGCCATCGGTTCGGCCGCTTGCTTTTGTTGCGCGAAACCGCACACTGCAAAAAAACACGAAGACCAACGAAGTAATAGATTGCCCAACATTTACGGCCTGAAACAGGCCTCAGGACCATTCGTGCCCACCCGCGTCGCTAATCACAGTAGCAAGAACCTAGCACCCGGGCCCTTTACCATTTTGACCACGCCAAAGCACCACTGACCGCGCATTGCCGCGCCTTCTCAAAGAGAACCAATCATGTAGAACAAGCAGGCACCGCTCAACCTAGTTATACTGTGCGTAGCACTACGTGCTGGCGCGACCGCTTCGGAAACCTGTTGTGCGTTCATGCTGGGCGCTTATTCAGGTTCAGGTCGGTAGGTTCAGGTCGGTAGGTTCAGGTCGGTAGGTTCAGGTCGGTAGGTTCAGGTCGGTAGGTTCAGGTCGGTAGGTTCAGGTCGGCGTGACGGGGCTTAATGCCGTTAGCCTTTCGCAGGTTCTGACCTTTGACCTTCCAATCCACTGATTTCCAGATAAATTCGCAACAGGATTCGGCATCGTGATAAAATCGTTCCAAGAACAAGCTGACTATTGGAAGAAATCCCGATCCCTCTTCAATTTCGCCAGCAAGTATTTCTTTGCGATTGCTGCGGGAATTGGGCTGACTGCTTGGCCAGCATTGACCCTAGGACAAGACGCGTCGCTGGTGGCGTTGCCTACCGAAATCCACTCGATCCTTACTTCAGTATGCGCTGACTGCCACAGTCCAGATGCGGCGGAGGCGAATGTTCGGTTCGATAATTTCGCGACGCTTAAGATCGACGCGCAACTGGAACTTCTGAACCGGGTGCAGGATCAACTTTTCTTTGGCCTAATGCCCCCTGAGGATGCTCAGCAACTTGCCCCCCATCAGCACGGCCAAATGACCCACTGGTTGCGGACGGAACTTCGCCTGCGAGGCGCTTCGAAATTGGACGAAAAATTACGCGATCCTGCGTATGGCAATTATGTCGAGCACACGAAGTTGTTTGACGGTTCGGTCAGCCAGAAGCCCTTCACTCCGGCTCGCCGTTGGCTGGTCAGCCCGCAAATTTTTCACCAGCAAGTCAATGACATTTTCGGCTTGACTGACGGGAATCGACAAAACAGCTTCTACGGTGTGACCAATCCTTTCGTTCTACCCGACCGTTCAGGCGTGCGGGATTATGACATTGCTTCGCTTGATGGCGGCCATTTGTTGGTCATGCTCAGCAATGCCCAGTGGATCTCTCAAAAGCAAATCTTCGCGGCACAGCACGCGGGTCAGGACCGACGCGAACTGCAGTTCACCAACCCCAAAGACCGGTGGTATCCGCGGACTTCGCCAACCGATTTCATAACGATTGTCAACAAAGAAGCGGCTCCATCCCAGCAGGAGATCGTCTCCGCGATTGAAGCTCAATTCCAGAATGTTCTGCGAAGAAAACCCAGCGACCAGGAGCTACAGGGATACTCTCAACTGCTGCGATCCTCGATCGAACTTGCCGGGAACGTTGAAGGATTGCGGCAGATGCTGCTTGGGGTGCTACTGGAATCCGAATTCCTGTATCGGCAGGAATTCGGTGCCGGCGAAGCCGATGAATTCGGACGCAAATTGCTTTCACCCAGCGAAGCGGCTAACGCAATTGCTTATGCGTTTGGCGATCGTGGCCCTGACCCACAGCTTCAGCAAGCCGCCAATTCAGGTCGACTGGCGACCCAAGAGGATTATCGTCGCCAGGTTCAGCGGTTGCTGGCTGACCAGACGTCGTTAAGTGGTCCGGTTGACCCCTCACTTAGCGGAAAGAACATGCAATCACACATCAGTTCTCATCCAAAATTGGTGCGGTTTTTTCGCGAATTCTTCGGGTACCCTAACGCTACGAAGATCTTCAAGGACGTCAAGCGTGGTGATGGTTACTACCAGAATCCATCGCGCGGGACCGCCGGATCCCCGGGCTTTCTGGTGAAAGAAGCGGATCGAATTGTCGACTGGTCGCTACAACAAGACCGCCATGTTTTTGAGACACTGCTGACGACTGAACAGTACTTTGTCTACCACGACAAGGATAACGCAACGGGTCAAAAGATTATTGACGAGTGGACCGAAGCGTATGCTCGATTGAAAGATACCGACTGGCAGAAAAATCCTGAAAAAGTCATCGAAGAACACTTGGAATTCATTCAATCCAAAAAGAGCCTTCGCATTATAGGCGGCAAACAGGTGCGAGAATTCCTGCGTTTCATGCACTTCTTCAGCGAATCGATTGGCCGCGGCAGAACACCATTTACAACACCCAATTTTGCCCATGGTTACACCTACAACCATGCGCCCTTTTACAACCTGCCGCCGACACCTGACCCGTTTCGCTACGGCGATCGCACGCAGTTGGGTGCTTCCCGTCTGGATGACACTATCTTCTGGGACTACCCGGTCAATCAGCCATTCAAGATCGAGAACCGCAAAGGCATCCTGACTCATCCCGCGTGGTTGATCGCTCATTCAGGCAACTTCCAAACCGATCCGATTCGACGCGGTCGGTGGATTCGCGAAAAGCTGCTGGCGGGCAATGTTCCCGACATACCGATCACTGTCGACGCACAAGTGCCCGAAAATCCTGATAGAACTTTGCGTGAACGAGTAGAATTGGTCACCACGAGTACTGATTGCTGGAAGTGTCACCAGAAAATGAATCCATTGGGGATGCCTTTCGAAGCGTACGATGACTTTGGTCGCTATCGACTGGATGAACCGCTGGAATATCCCGAACACCTACTGGCAATGGCTCGAAAGAAAAACGGAGTCGACACTTTCAAGACTCGCGCCGTCAGCACTGTTGGTGAGTTAAGTGGCACCGAAGATGCCATGCTGGATGGACAGGTCGATGATGCACTCCAGTTGATCGATCGTTTGGCGAAATCGCAGCGAGTGCGTCAATCTATCATTCGGCATGCGTTTCGCTTCTTCATGGGGCGTAATGAGATGCTTTCTGATTCGCAGACGCTGATCGATGCCGATCAGGCCTATGTCCACAGCGGCGGAAGCTTCAAGGCGGTGGTTGTTTCGTTGCTGACGTCGGATTCGTTTCGGTACCGGAAAAAAATGAATATCCAAATACCGTGATCACTAGAATTGATCAGTAAGAAACGCTATCCACTGCATGGGCTACGCCAGATTTTTGCTACTCTCACTAAAACCCACAGGAAGACCCAGTGATGACATCCCGACGACATTTTTTGAAGACCGGAATGCTTGGCGCTGGTTGCCTTTCTTTAATCCCGCAGCTGTTGGCGGCGGGTTCCGCCCGCAAAACTCAGCCAACTCGCTTTATCTTTCTCCACAAGGGAAATGGCCTGCTTCCCGATTCGCTGGTGCCTCTCACCTTTGACGATAAGCTGAAAGAAGCCGAGCGAAAGAAAGACGCCTTTACGGTTGATCTGGACAAACACGAACTGCCTGCATGGATGAACCCGCTTTCGAAACACAAGAATAACCTGACGATTTTACAAGGGCTGTCAGGGAAAATGTGCACCACCGGACATCACACCTGGTGTTCGTCATTGGGGGTGTACAAAGCGAATGAACGCCTGGATTCGATCAAGTGGGCGACCGTCGATTTCGAATTGGCAAAGCTATTTCCTTCGCCGTTTGGTCACATCGAACTGGCTTGCTTCCCTGGCGACGGAGGCAATTCGCGGGGGAACCTTAACGGAATTGAAAAAGGCTTTTCGGCGCGCGGACCGCAGCAACCCAATTACGCTTTCGGTTCACCAAAAGTTGCGATGCAGGAACTGTTCAAATCGGTGGCAGGCGACCGATCGTCTCAAGCCAGTTATGAACTACAGCGGAAACTACTAGAATTCGCAGCGACCAATCAGGCCAACCTTGCCAAACAATTGTCAGGCGTCGAGTATCCAAAAGTTGGAAACTATGCAGACGCATTGCAAGATATTCGCGATCGCAACGGTCGAGTCGAAGCGATGGCAGATGTGATTCGCCAGCATATGCCGCAACTTGACCAGAAGTTCCTGAACGACGAAATTTCGACTACCGATCGTCAGGCGGGCCATGCCGAAGTATTGTTGTCGTCATTGATTTCAGGCATGACAAACGTGGTCACTTTCACGCTTGATGAACTGGGTACGCAATATACGGGCTTGCCCGGGATTGAAAGCGAAAAAGTCAACCAGCACGATGTGGGTCACGGTAAAGCCGTCGCACAATTCAGCGCCGTTGAAGTTCGCGAAAAGATTCGGCATCAACACATGAACATCGTAGACTCGATTGTTACGCGGCTTAAAAATACGCCTGAAGCGGGTGGCACCGTGTTTGACAACACGATGCTATTTTACTTTCCAGACAATGGCGAAACTCATCACAGTCAAGGAACCGAATGGCCCTTCATCGTCATCGCTGGGGACAACACACGTCTGGATCTAGGGCGCCGGTACATTCGCTTACCCGGCTATGGGAAAGTCGGTCACAAGACGCTAGGTAACTGGTACACCACAATCCTGAACGCCTATGGTAATTCCATCGATCATTATGGTGCCTTGGATGTTGCCCTGAACATCGACCAAAAAGGCCCGATCGAACAGTTGCTAGGCTAAGTGTATTCGTTCGCCGTTTCACATTCAGGCAGTACTGGTATCGACCAACGTCCAACCTATCACGCTTCAGAAAGAACCCACTATGCTTCGACTTACGTTCTGTTGGCTGCTGTTGATAATGCTGACTCAAGGCACTGTCCTCACGCAGAGCCTTGCACAACAGATGCCTCTTGAAGATGTTGTCGATGTTCCGGCGATCAGTGAAGGCCTGTGCGTTAGCAATGTCTTTCAAGCGAACATGGTGCTGCAACGCGACAAGCCAATTTCCATCTGGGGATGGGCGAATGTGGGTGAGAATGTCACAGTGTCCTTTGGCGGTAATGAAACAGCGGCAGCCACGGCTGAAGACAAAACATGGAGGGTGTCGCTGCCTGCAATGACCGTCAATGCCCAACCGCAGAAAATGACAATCCAAGGCGCGAATAAGACGCTGACGCTGGACAACATTCTGATCGGCGATGTCTGGGTGCTGGGCGGACAAAGCAACATGGAATTCCCGCTAGACCGAATCGAGAATGGCGAACTTGAGATCATTTCGGCCAATTTTCCCAACATCCGAATACTCACCGTTCCCGCGATGAACGGCCCCGACAGCCAGCCCGGCTTCGCGCGACTGCATGAATGGAGCGGCTGGTTTAAACAGCATTACCGCAAAGGTGACTGGGACGAATGCTCGCCCGAAATCGTACGTGAATTATCCGCGATCGGTTACGTATTCGCGAGGCGAATTCACATGGCTTCTCAGGTCCCCATCGGAGTGATCGACGCATCACGCGGTGGCACCACCGTGGAAACATGGGTCCCGGATGCAGTGCTAAGAAAGATCGACTCGCCCCAGTTGAGTGGCGTACTTCAGGAATGGGATCAGAAGGTTGCAACTTGGGATTCGCAAGCGGACCTGGACGGCCGCATCCAAAGCCATCGACAGAAGGTGGAACGGTTCAAAAAAGAGGGTCGCCCAATGCCTGCCAATGAAACCCAGCCGACTGACCTACGTCCCGGCCCAGCGATGGATCAGAACCGACCAGGCAATTGCTATGCCAGCATGATCGGTCCGCTTGCAGGACTGCAGATCAAGGGAGCCATCTTTCATCAGGGATACAACAACTGCTTCAACGGAACACCGGGTACGATCATGTACCGCCATGTGTTTCCGGAAATGATTGCTTCTTGGCGAGCCGCCTTTAACGATCCACAAATGCCTTTTGGCATCCTGTCACTGTGCACCGAAGGACCCGTGCAAACGCTGGACAACTACTGCGAAATGATGGCCAACCCGGGCCCCTTCATTCGGGAAGCCCAATACCAAACCTTTCTCGATCTGTATAAAGCGGGCGACAAGAATATCGGCTTCACCAGCACCTACGATCTGCGCCGGCGCTGGTATCACCCGCAACTAAAGATCCCCGCCGGCGAACGCATCGCGCGCTGGGCTCTAGCATCGCAATATGGATTTGAACGGTCCATCCGCTGGAAGCCACCGATCGCCGTTGGCATGACAATCAAGAACAACCGGATCGAATTGCAACTGGACGAACCGGCAAGCGCTGTCGACGACGGGGGCCCAATTCTTGGCTTCGCGGTCGCGGGCGAAGATCGTCAGTTTCACCCGGCAACGGCCGAACACCTGGTGACCGGCAACAATGATCGGGGCCAGGCACAAACGGATAAAAAGGTGCTGGTGCTGAGTAGTCCAATGGTACCCAAGCCCTTGCATTACCGCTACGCTTGGGGCCGTAGTCCGCTGGGCAATCTGCAGGCAGATCGCATGACGGACATTCCTTTCGCAACGCAACGCAGCGACGACTGGTCGCTTGAAAACGTTCCGCTGGGCGTGCACAACGAAGAAATCGCTCAGAAATTAGACCGTCAACAGCAGCGAAAGCTGACCCAAGCACTTCGTAAACAGGATGTCGATCGAATCCTGCTTGAGGCCCAGACGCTGGGAACCAAAACCCAAGAGAACTGATTTCTCTAGTTGCCTTTAGCTTTCCCCTAGGTCCAACCGCTTTAACTTTTCTGGCAATCGATCCATGAAACACATACTACTTCGGGTATCTCTTCTGGCAGTCATTCTTTTGTGCGGACTTACCGGCCTGCAGGCGCAGCAGATGCCCCAGCAATGGGTCGACGGAACGACGCTAGAACGCTTGAAGGACGTGTACCAGCGCGGTGAATTTCGAGCCAAAGGATTCCCTGCCAAGTGGACTTCGGACAGTACTGGGTACTGGGTCGAGCAGCGGGAACCGGAAACCAACCAGACCGTCACCATTCATTACAACGTGCGCACCGGCGAATCTATCGATCCGCAACCCAACGTTCCAGCAGCAGCACAGTCCCAACCACTGGTTTCGCCAGATCGGAAGCAGAGACTAGAAATTCGTGATGGCGATGTGTTTGTACTGGATCTTGAAACGGATCGACGGACTCGGCTGACTAATCGAACACCTGATCGTGACATTTCGTTTCACGGCCTTAGCTGGAGCCCGGATGCAAAACACGTGGCCTTCATTCAAACCGACAACACTCTGGTGAAGAAGCGATCGATGCTCGTCCCCGTGGATCCTTCCTATCCTGGAGTTCGCGAGCAACGGTTTGCCAGAGTCGGCGAGAAGATCGCAACGCAGCAAGTTGGGATTGTCGACGTCGAAGGCCAGAATCTACAGTGGTTGCCGATCCAATCACCCGAAGAAGGCTTTTATCTGGGACTTGTCCAGTGGGCGGGGGATTCGGGTGAACTGCTAGTTGAACGATTGAGCCGATTTCGTGACAAGCGGGAATTCTTTCTGGCTTCAACCGATGGCACACTCAAAAGAATCTTCCAAGAATCCGATCCCGCTTGGGTGGTGGCCAGCCAGGCCAAGAATTCTGGCCTGATGTGGATTCGTGATGGCAAAGCATTCATCGTGATCAGCGAAAAAGATGGCTGGCGACACGCCTATTTGTACTCGCGGGACGGTGAAGAATTGTCGCTGCTGACGCCTGGCGAGTTCGACATAATCGAACGCGCGGTTATTGATGAAGAGGGCGGTTGGTACTACTTTTATGCATCGCCGGAAAACGCGACCCAAAAGTATTTGTATCGCGTTGGGCTGGATGGATCGGGGAAGCCCGAACGGATCACTCCGCCAGACCAGCCGGGGACTCACGACTACGACTTTTCACCGGACGCAAAGTGGGCGTTTCACACGGTTTCCACTTTCGACACGCCGCCGATCGTGGATCTGATTCAGGTGCAAGGTCATCGGGTAATCAAAGTGGTGGAAGACAATAGCAAACTGCAGGAGCTGGCGAAATCCGTAGTATCTCATCCGACAGAATTCCTGCAGCTTGATATTGGCGGCGGCATCAGCATGGACGCGTGGATGATCAAGCCCCAAGATTTTGATCCCACCAAGAAGTATCCGGTCTTCATTTACGTCTACGGCGAGCCGCATGCACAAACGGTGTTGAATCAGTGGGGAGCTGCCCAAAGTCACTTTCTGCGAGTCGTCTCGGATCTTGGGTACCTGGTTGTATCCATCGACAACCGTGGCACGCCCGCTCCCAAAGGCGCGGCATGGCGACGTTCTATTTTCGGAAGCCTTGGCCTACTTTCGACCGAAGAACAGGCGGCGGGATTAAAAGAACTAGGTCGCATGCGGTCCTTCGTCGACCTTTCGCGAGTTGGGATTTGGGGCTGGAGCGGCGGCGGGTCGAATACGCTTAACGCTATGTTTCGCAAGCCCGACGATTATCACGTAGGCATTGCGGTGGTCCCCAAACCGCAACCGCATCTCTACAACGCGTGGTTCCAAGAGATTTTTATGCGAAATAGAGAAGTAAATCCCGAAGGTTACCAAACATCGGCGCCGATCCATTTCGCCGAAGGCCTGAAAGGCAAACTGCTGATCGTGACCGGTTCAGGGGAAACGAACACTCACATTCAAATTATCGAAGGTCTGGTCGACCGACTGATCCAGCTTGGCAAACCCTTCGACTATATGGTCTACCCGAATCGTGACCACGGCCTAAGTGAGGGGCCAGGAACCGTCGTGCATGTTCGTCTGCTAATTACCCGCTATCTGCTGCAAAACCTTCCCCCCGGACCCAAGTGACACCCGGGGAACATTAATCGCGAGATCACCCTTGATTTGTTGGGGACCCGCGGCCGATGCCGGCGGCTCATCGTAACCCGCTGCAATGCGTCGCACGGATTTACTGAATGACGCTACTTGCACCACGTTTTACTATGCCTCTTCAGCGGTCCAACGTTTTACGAGGCTGCCGTTTGACGTGACCTCATCCGACTGCCGCGGCTTTTGATAGGCGCGGCGGTGTTGCATGGTCTTGGTTAGATCTTGGACCGAATTGACCATCAGCCGGCTCTCGCCCATCTCCCAAGGTAAAACATAGGCGTTGGCCAATTGGTCCACTTCACGAAAGTAAGATCGGCAGCTCTCCGCGTCCATTTCGTGTCGAACCAACCGAGTCACCTTGCCCTGAATTCGATCCCATGTTTGGGCGTGTGGCACCTGATCCACGTCCACTAGAAACCGCTCGCGAAATTGCTGAACCTCCGCGTCAGATGTTAACCGCTGGGGCAATGCATTTAGCATCGCTTGGATCACGGCGGGGAAAGGAGCGACCGCTGTGGCAACTTGTCGTGCAACTTTTTGATAGGGAAGCCGAATCTCGACCACCCGGGGCTTTACCGGACAACTACAACCGTCATGGTGGTAATACTCAGCTTGACTCAATTTTCCAAAACTGGATTTGCCTCGAACTTTTCGATAGCTGTCCGCTTCAGTTTGCAGGTTTTTGCAAACCACCAGACCTTCTTTGTCAATCAAGTCCAGGAATTCAGTTCGATGTTCGGCTTTCAAAAGTAGATCATGCAAGTAATCTCCACTGGCACCTGACGCGGGTCCGTCGATGACTAGCCCGAATGCGTGAGGCCGCGAAACCGGAAACTCGACTCCGCCCAAACGAATCCAGGCGTCACTGATCAAAGTCATAGCGAATTCTTGAAATCAAAGTAGAAGATATGCAAAACATCAACCAACGCAACCCACTTAATCAACGATTCTTCTTACGCATTTCGCGTTGAATATCGCGATCAGTATCACGCTTTTTAAGGTCTTCACGCTTGTCATGCATCTGTTTACCTTTGCCGATGCCCAGCAATACTTTTGCGATCCCGCGTTCGTTAAAATAGATTCGTAATGGAACCAAACTAAGCCCTTTTTCGTTGGTCTTAGCCTCCAACTTCAACAGATCTCGCTTATGCACCAATAACTTGCGAACTCGCAAAGGGACGTGGTTCATGGAATTGGCCTGGGCATACAATCCGATATCAGCGCCCACCAACCACAGTTCGCCATCTCGAGTATGAGCGTAAGCCTCGTTCAACGACAACTTGCCGTCACGAAGGCTCTTGACCTCGCTGCCATGCAACACAATGCCGCATTCGATCTTTTCGAAGATCTCATATTTGTGGTTGGCTTTACGATTGTCGGCAACCATTTTCCCGCCGGACTCGGTTTTCTTCTTATTGTCTTTTGATTTTGCCATCGACGTTCAATTCAAGGTCCGAAAATTCTTTTGCCCCAGTTCTAACTCTGGTCTAACTCTGGTCGCTGGGCTGCCCACGACCCTAAAGTCCCCATTATGCAATGCTTAGGGTCGTTCATTGTTTCAGATTACCGCAAAATTCCAAGGCAAATTTGAACGCAATTCCAGTTTTGCAGACAAGTTCCGATGCCCAAAAGATCGTCTGGGTCGTGAAAACAATCGTTCCAGACCATTTTTCTGGGATTCAAACGTCAATCCTAGACCAATTCAGTGAATAATAATGCTGGCGTGCCCATTAAAATTGTGACGAATTTTAACTAGAATCCGGTTACAAACCGATCCAGTGCCCCGTCCGACTGAATCAAGACGCGGGTGCGCGCGAACCGATCGCTTGCTTTGACTTAACGTAAAAGGAACACCCAGGGTGTCGAAATCTGTACAACTGCCAATCATCTCGGACACTGGGACTTCTGCCTGCGGTGAAACCAGCAGCGACGGTTCACGCGGTGAGAGCAACGTTGGCGAAAATCTGATCAACCTAGGCGGGACCGACGATCTGGCGTCGACGGTCAAGCGTTTGCCTCGCTGGCTAAAGCGGCCGATGCCCAAAGGCGGCGTGAATTTCACGTCTGGCCTAATGGAAGAATTAGGACTTGAAACGGTTTGCGACAACGCCAAGTGCCCAAATCGATCCGAATGCTATTCCCAGCAAACCGCAACGTTCATGATTTTGGGAAACACTTGCACTCGCCCGTGCGGTTTTTGTGCGGTCAAGCGTGGGCGACCAGGCGCCCTTGAATTAGACGAACCCGATCGCCTAGCACAAGCGGCCCAACGCCTTGGGCTTAAGCATGTGGTGATCACCAGCGTGACGCGAGACGATCTTGAGGATGGCGGTGCCGATCATTTTCGTCAGTGCATTTTGGCGGTTCGCCAGCGAATCGACGCCACGATCGAAGTCCTGACGCCCGACTTTATCGATGACCCAGAATCAGTTGCCCTGTTGATGCAAGCCAAACCTGAAGTCTTTAACCATAACACCGAAACGGTTCCTCGATTGTATCGTCGAGTGCGTGGCCCCAAATCGCAATATCGATGGACGTTGGAATTGCTGCGACTGGTCAAGCGACTCGACCCCGGCGTCAAAACCAAGAGCGGCCTGATGCTGGGATTGGGAGAAACGCACGACGAAATTTTCGATGTACTGTCCGACCTACTTGATGCAGATTGTGATTTCTTAACGCTGGGCCAGTACCTGCAACCCTCGGAAACTCGATACCTGCCCGTGGTGCGATACATTCCACCTGCCGAGTTCGACTTCCTGGGCGACATGGCCAAGAAGATGGGCTTCAAGAAAGTCGCTTCCGGTCCATTCGTGCGATCTAGCTACCATGCCCGCGATATGGCTGAAACGCCAGTGTAGCGACGCTGGGCTTGGGCAAATCGACTTGCACGATTTTCTCGGCAATCTAAACAAAGAAACGGCTACTGTGAAAGTCAGCCGTTTTTTTGTGTAAAATGGCGTTTGTGAATTCTTTCGCTGACAATGTAAACAGTGCCAAAATCTAACCGCCGGAAAACATCGATGTTCAATCACAAGTCACATCTGTGGAATGCCTTCGGCTTACGTCGACTGCTGATGTTGACGTTCTTGACTTTGCCATTTGCAACCATGGCAACCTCCGTCGTGATGGCACAAACCATTGCCTTAGAGCAAGGCTTAAGTCCGATCGATAATCCCTTGAAAGGATTGGTTCCGTACGCTGATCCTGCCAAGGATCGCTTTCCACACAGCATGGAATTTTCGTATCTGCCCTTAGGGAAATTGGTAGTGGGCCCGAAAAGTTACGACTTCACCGCTCTAGAATCACTGCTAGATGATGTGGCTTCACGTGGCAATCAAACAACTTTCCGCATCATGCTGGAATACCCCGGCAAAACGGACTTGATCCCCAAGTACCTAATCGCGAACGGCCTGAAGGTTCACAAATACAAGAACACGAATACGGCACCATTTCCTCCGACCGATGTCGAAACCCCAGACTACAGCGATAAGAATTTGCGTCGTTGCCTGCAAGACTTTGTGATGGAAATGGGCAAGCGTTACGACGGTGACCCTCGAATCGCTTACATCACCGCCGGCCTGCTTGGCACGTGGGGTGAATGGCACACCTATCCTCGTGATGATCTATGGGCCAGCAAGGAAGTACAAACAGAAATTTTGAACGCATACGCTAAGGCCTTTACAAAGACGCCGATTCTACTGCGATACCCGGCCGGCAAAGATGCCTATCACCACGCGCCGACGTCTGACCAACCCTTTGGCTACCACGACGATTCGTTTTGTTATGCGACGGTGCCTACGGGAAAAGAAGAGGACGACTGGTTCTTTTGGACGTCCATGAAGTCCGCGGGCCTGAACAATGTTTGGCAAAAATATCCGATCGGTGGAGAAATTCGTCCCGAAGCCTGGGGGTGCTGCTTCGATGAACCCTCCTGCACTCCTGAAGGCCAGGATTTCGCTGCGTGCCGCGATTTGACTCATGTGACCTGGCTAATGGACAGCGGCCTGTTCGCAGAAAAAGCCAGTAAGAATCGTTACGATCGTGCCGTCAACGAAGTACGAAAAATGGGGTATGATTTTTACGTTTCACAGGCGACGCTCAAGACCCAACCCGTGGCCGATTCTGCCGACATCACGTTGGCCGTTAGCTTGGAAATTTCAAATAACGGACTGGCACCGTTCTATCATCAAGATTGGCCCATTTACCTGGCTGCGATCGATGCGAAAACAGGCGCGGTCATTCAACAGTGGAAGACCCATCAATCTCTGTTGGGAATCATGCCGGCAACACGGCGAAAAGACACCACACAACTTCAATTCACGCAAACGATACAATCGCAATTCAAAACCGCAGTCTTCGCGATGGGTGTGCCCAACCCCATGAAAGGTGGTAAGCCGCTTCGGTTTGCCAATCAAAGTCAAGATCAACACGCAGCTGGCTGGCTGACTCTTGGACCATTGCAATTACCCAACTAATGGTCACATTCCCTTGCGCGATCTGCACAAAACATTTTCACAAAACATTTTCACACTGGATTTTCACAAGCCCTCGAACCTTTTCACAAGCCCTCGAACCTAGGCACGGCTGCCCAACGGGCTATTGTTTTCGAAAGCCTAATCTCTGCAGGCCCGTGGAGACCACTTGGTTTTTCATCATGATCTTCCACACGATTTGACTCTGATGATTTGCCGACTGAATCAAAATTGGCCCCTGATCAATACCCAAGTAATCCCCGTTGATCCAGATGTCCGGGGCGCTTGACGCCAACTCTGGACCCTTTTGATTATTTGGTATCGATTGTCGATTGGGGAACGTTAGATTGAACGAATCAAAGTACCCAAACTTTCCAACTAGGCGACCTTGGTACCCTTCCCAATAATGCTTCAGTGTCGGCATACAAATTTCTGGCGCAAACGGCAGGCTTCCCCCGGCTGCGGTGGGTGCAATCGTACCATCGTCAACATCATATTCGATCGAAATTCCCCTGGCTGAATAAGATTGCACCTCTTGCTGCTTGCCTTGGTAGGACACACTGCCCCAACCTGGTCCGTCACATGCGGTTAGCCCCCAAACGTTTTTGCCATAACCTATGAAACCCTTCGGATTCTGTTTTGCATATTCCCATTGAGCCAAGGTTGCCCGTCTAGAATTTTCGAAATAGTCGATGCCTCGTACCCGAGTATACGAATCAGCGATGCCTCGAAAATCGATGTACATTTGCGAATATTGATGCCCAAACAAGGGTCCAAAATTGATATAGCTTTGACCATAATGCTGGGCCCAACGATACGTCTTGACGTAGTTCTGATAGGTCGTTGGATCAATGGGATGGGTGTCGCTACCGGCCGCTAAGACGTGCAGTAAAATCGCTTCGTCATAACCTTGCCAATGATACGCTAGGAATCCGGATTCCGGCTTCCAGCCCATACAGATCAATCCATTGGACGAAACCATCCATTCCCATTGGACGCGATTAAAAAGATCCTTCGCCTGGCCCCTTATTTTCATTTCAATCGCACTGTCTTGATCAAAGTAGCTGCCGCAGGAAATCACTCCCGCCATCAACAAGGCGGTATCGATCGACGACAACTCACAACGGTCATACCGGCCCCCCGAATCCATATCCAAGAAGTGATAGAAAAAACCTTGATGGCCAGACGCATCTGGTTCCGACCCCTGGGGCAAGCGGAGCAAGAACCCCAATGTCTTTTCAACCCGCTGGGCCGCTTGCTGGCGAGTGATAAATTTCTTGTCAACGCCGATCACATAGCTAGTCAATCCAAACCCTGTAGCCGCGATGCTGCAAAAGCGTTGCGAGGGAAATCGATCTGGGATCAGTCCCGTTTTCGGATCCGCCAACTCCCAAAAATAGTCGAATGTCCGCCGTTGCATTCGATCGATGCTGAAACTTGATCGCTGCTTAGATTCCAACGGGTCAAAATCTTGAGCGTTCACTGACTTTAAGCAGGTCGCCCAAAAGAACGCGACCACCAAGATCTGTTTCCACCACACTTGCTGTACCTTTTCGTGAAGAACCCCAGGCCAATCATGCAGCCTTCGCCACCCAAAAGCAGCAAACTGCCAGACCTTTGGCAAACGACGCTTACTATGACTTTGGCCGCTTGGCACCTAGTTTGACGATGAAGTCAAAGTGACTTTTTTCAACCGGTTGCACGCTAAGCCGCGAACCACGTCGTAGCAGTTCCATCCCATCCAACTGGGAATAGGTCTTCAATTCTGACAGAGGAATCACTTTTGAAAATCGTTTGACAAACTTCACATCGACCATCATCCATGCCGGATTGTCTGGGTCGCTTTTAGCATCATAATGTTTATCTTTTTTGTCAAAGGCAGTAGGATCAGCGTATGCCTGGGCAGCGATCGACGCGATACCTGCGACGCCGCTGGGATCGGCATTGGAATGATAGAACAGAACCTGATCACCCACCTTCATTGAATCTCGCATGAAGTTGCGGGCTTGATAATTCCTTACACCGTCCCAACACGTCGTTTGCCCTTCGTCTGCCGCTAAATCGTCTATCGAATAAACATCAGGCTCTGATTTCATCAGCCAAAAAGAACGCGCCATCACATCCTCAAAACTTGGTTTGGGTTCAATAAAAAACGCTCGAGGACCTGTTCAGTCGTCGAGCGTTGCAAAATACGAGAGCAAAGGCAAAGTCACCTTAGTTGATGGTCATCTTGCCGGAACGAAACGCGGCCGCCATCGCTTGAGGAACTTGCGCTTCAGCGTTGATCAATTTCGCTTGGTTCAAGGCAACTTCAGCTTTCATTTCCTGCTCTTCAGCAATCGCCTCAGCACGACGTCGTTCGGCATTGGCTCGAGCCACACGAGTGTCCGCTTCGGCTTGATCCACTTGCAATCGAGCTCCAATATTTTCGCCAACTTCAATATCCGCAATATCGATTGATACGATTTCGAAGGCGGTCTGAGCGTCCAGGCCTCGAGCCAACACCGCCTTGGAAATGGTGTCGGGTTGTTCCAGCACGTGCCCGTGAGTTGGACTTGAACCAATCGAAGACACAATGCTTTCACCGACACGAGCAATCACGGTCTCTTCGGTCGCACCACCGATCAACTGATCCAAGTTGGTTCGAACAGTCACACGAGCCCGCACCTTAAGCTCGACGCCGTTCTTGGCAATCGCACTAAGAAAGTTCTTTCCACTTCGCCGAGGATCAGGGCAATCAATGACCTTAGGGTAAACGCTGGTCTGAACCGCATCCATACAATCACGACCCGCAAGGTCGATGGCGCTGGCACGATCAAAATCCAAATCGATACCTGCTCGTTGGGCCGCAATAATCGCATTGATGACTCGCATTACATCACCCCCTGCCAAATAGTGAGCTTCCAAGCGAGCGGTCGTAATTCCGTCAGGTTCGCGAATACTGAGCCCGGCCTGGGTGGCCATGATCTTCGCATTCACAATAATTCCAGGCTGCACTTGTCGAAATCCCATCCCGATCAAGCTGGTCATGCTAACCTTGGCGTTGGAGGTCATGGCTTGAATCCACAGCCCCAAGTATTTGGCCATTAACGCAAAAATGATCAGACCCAAAATGACCAAAACACCTATGCCGGCAATCGCAGCTAAGAATATCGGGTCCAAACCTTGGGCGACCAGCGGAAAATTATGCAGTTGGATTGAATTCATCATAAATCATTATTTCCATCTCAAAGGATTTACGCCACATCGCGGCCTGTCCCATTCTCAAACATCAGGCATGTCGCCTGACACAACGGCCTACATCGCCACTAAATTCTAACCCACAGCCATTAAAACTACCAGCAAGGGATTTATCCAAGAACCCACTGTAATTCCGTCAAAAACACAGGGCTCTTGGGCTGAATTAGACAAAAGGGCTGTTTAAACACCTGAAAACGCGGTGAATCCGCGGGTCGTCCAGGCCGCAATTCTAGAATCCGGACATCGTTGAGCTAGCATCTGCAAATCGATCCGACTGAACACCCATTACTTGCGCCATGGTCAGCAGTAAATTGGACAAGGGCGGATGCCGATCCGAATCGAAGGCCAAATGTTGCCCTTGCTTTACTCCCAATCCCTGCCCGCCAGCCAACAGCACTGGCAAGTTCTTGGGCGAATGCTCGCCACCCTCCCCCGAATTCATTCCACTGCCAAACAAGACCATCGTGTGATCCAACATCGAACCCGGACCGTCGGTGGTCGATTTAAGCAGCTTGAGGAATCTGGCCAAACGCCCCAAATGAAAACGATCGATCGTGGCCAACTTTTCCAACATTCCAGCGTCCCCACCGTGGTGCGAAAGTTCATGGTGGTTCTCACCGCCTCCGCCATAGCCGCCCGCTTCACGAGACCATTCAAACGTTATCACTCGCGTTGTATCTGTCGCAAACGCCAGATAATTGATTTCCATCATGACATCCAGCCACATCGGACGATCGTGCGCATCGCCCGGTTGCATCGACAACTGCAAATCCTTCATCGCAACGTCTGGTTTAGGAATATCAATCCAACTTTCTAAACGTTGGACTCGCGCTTCCGTTTCCCGCACACTCCCCAGGTATTCGTCCATCTTGTGTTGGTCGGACTTGCCCAATTTTCGGTGCAACAAATTGGCTTCAGATAATACGCTGTCCAAGATCGACTTCTTTTCCGCGTATCGCTTCAACGTCGCTTGTCGATCCGCTGCTTGATCAGGAACAAACAATCGCTCGAAATACCGCCGGGGAGAATTCTCGGCGGGCAACGGTGTCCCCGACTGATCGAAGGATAACGTATGACTGTGACCTGCCGAACCCGTTCCCGACGTATCCGAAAGTTGAATCGAAGCAAAGCGAGTATGCTTCGCGTGTTCCGCAGCTACAACCTGATCCACCGATATCGTATTACTGTAATCACTTCCCGGCACTGCGGTCAGATCCGCAGCCGTCAACCAAGTATCGGCGCCGCTGTGCCCTCCCTGCGATGACGGGTGCCCGACACCTGTCAGCACGGAAAAGTCGTTTCGAAACTCTTCTAGCACCCGCAGTGTTGGCGATAATTCATAGGATTGACCCGAACCCTTGGGCATCCACTGCAAGATATTCACACCGTTGGGCACATAACAGCAAATCATCCTAGGCTGAACCCCTAATGACTGCTCCCACGGCTTGAATTGGGAATCATTTGCTTTAGCCAGCGCTGGCAGCATCGCGTCCAGCATCGGCAAGCTAAGACAAGCGCCTAGCCCTCGAAGCACGTGGCGTCGTGACAGCGGTTTCTTTGAATTGGAAAACATCTGAATCGTCCATCAAATAGAAAATTTGTGTGACAAAATAGGACGGGTGTTACTTCGATTGAAAAACTTCTGATACGACAATCCATTTGATCAACGACCGCATACTTTGGTCACCCTGACTTAAGTGCTCTGCGGCCTGGTCGACGTGTCGGGAATCGGCAATATCCAATTCCCGCCCCAAAGCGTAGGTCAACATCTTGCCGCTGAGACATTTTAGAAACAACACCTGCTGACCGCTTAACACTTTTTGCAGCCCACGGACCCCCACAAATTCAGTGCCGTCGATCATCTTCGCAGACGCATCAACCACCGGATCATCCTGGTTTACACGGCCTTTGTAGCCAAAACCCTCCTGGTCTCGCCAGGCGCCCGCCGCATTATAATTTTCTAATGCAAAGCCCAATGGGTCAATCTTGTTGTGACACCTGGCACACTGCGGCAGCGTTCGATGAATTTCCAACCGATTTCGCACCGTCGCCTTATCAATGCCTGGCACTTTTGGCGCAATATCACCCGCATTGGCAACCGGCAAACCGGGATCCATACCCAACAAATTCTTCATCACCCATGTTCCCCGTTTCACCGGGGAAGTCCGAGTACCATTGGAAGTGGTGGACAAAATCGAGGCCTGAGTAAGCACGCCCCCTCGCTGCACACCTGCGGGAACCGGAACGGATCGAAAATGGTCTCCACGGACATTCGCGATTCCGTAATATCGGCCTAATCGTTCGTTGATCACCACAAAATCGGATGCCACAAAATTCATGACACTCAAATCTTTGTGCAAAATTTCAGCGAAAAAGGCCTCAGACTCGGCCACAATGGACTGCTCTAAATGACGGTCATATCGAGGGTACAAATCTTCGGCTGGAGGATTCGCACCCACGTCTCGCAAGTCTAGCCATTGACCCGCAAAATTGGCAACAAAAGAACTGGCTTTCGGATCCACCAGCATCCGATCCACTTCGGCACTTAAGATCACACTGCTGGACAACTGCCCTTTGGCTGCCAAAGAAAACAGACGATCGTCTGGCATACTGCTCCATAAAAAGTATGACAAACGGGTGGCAAGTTGGTATTGATTCAACGACCTCGGTTTTGCTTCACCTAAAGCTACCGCGTCGCCGCTTCCCGCTTGATCCAGCGGTTCGGCCAAGAATAAGAAGTGGGGTGATACCAATACGGCAGTCAGTGGATATTTGATCGTTTCTATCAAAGAGGTTCCGTCTGCAGCAGCGGCGTCATACAGTTCCATCTTCGCGGTCAATTCGGCTTCTGTGATCGGTCGACGGAAAGCCCGTTGCATGAACCGTTTGATGATTCGTTGGGCTTCCAATCGCTGTTGCGCTCGACTTTCTTTATCGGTCGGCCTTTGTGCTTTTTCTGTTGCCTGTTCGCCGAGTGTTTTATCGGATAACAACAAACGCTGATGGCTTTGGGGTGGCCATTGTCCGTAGATCGGTCCTTCTAATTCAATCCAATCCACCCACAATTCGGGTCTGGCAAAATCATCCGAAGTTTGAAACCAAGAATTTTCGAGTTCACGCGGAATCGCATAAGCATACTCCAAGTTGATCCCCGCCTTTTGCGATGAAAAATCTACTTGAACTTCGTATTCTTGGGGTTGGTCGGCGGTGGCATCGACATCAAATTCGGCAACCACCCGCGGCTGCCCACCTAAGGTTTGAACCAACTTTATCCGCGGCGGTCCGTAATCGTACATTGGGTCGGTCCGAAAGTGCTCCAATGTTTCTTCAAAGGCCTGGCGATGATACTTCTCGTTTTTAGGACGTTCCTTATTGTCCTGTTCTAACCGCTGCCGAAGAAAAACTTCTGCTGAATCAACGACTTGCTGCCGCTTGGGCACTTTTCCAAACGCGCGAATTCGAAGCAGGTAACGCCCCTGATTCGGCAAAGCAAAATCGCGAACATTCAAGTGCCGATCCCAATTATTGTGGTGCATCACTTTGTATTGATCGACCACTTTATTTTGTCCACCGTTGACAATCAATCGCTGCCCATCGTAGGACACTCGATTACTGTCATTGTCGCCACTTTCTAATTGAAACCGCCACTTCAACGCCACCGGTTGGTCACCGCTAACCATTGCCTTGTCCAGAATTTTTTGAGCCGTCGCATAATACAGTTCCAGCAGCAAAGGCGACAGCGACAAGGCATTTCCGTTATTGTCAAATCCACCCGCAGGAGGATCTTCGGGGAAACCCGATACATCGACGTCAATTCCGACCAGATCGCGAATCGTATTTCGATACTCATCACGATTCAATCGTCGCAGCACGATCGACGAATCCTGCCTGGTTCGCTCAGCATCCACGATCTGCCCAGTAATCCAATCCACCACTTCGGAGACACGTTCGGTGCTAGGCTGTGGCTGATCTTCTGGCGGCATTTCGTGGCTGTTAAGCACATTGACCACTTCTGACCAACGAGCCTTGCTGGACAAATTATTAAAGTTAGATTCTAACCCGTCGGTGCTAAATTCACCCTCGGCGTTATCTTGCGAATGGCAATCTCGACAATATTGTTGAAAGAATGGCTGCACCTTTTTTTCGAATCCGTCATCGTCGGCAACGACAAAACTAAAATTCCAGCCGCTGCCAGACGAGAAGATCAAGAGTTGGAAAATAATCGCCAGCCGCATTTGATCACTCATTTCTTTGGTTAAAATTTAGCGTTACAATCGACTCGGGATGACGGCATGAAATTGCAACCCCATTCCCTGCGGCCTACAGTTTAACCAAAAAAAGTTTGACCGGCGAAGACATGACCCGAATAAATTGCCAGCTTAGCGCACGATTGGCAATTTAGAAATCGACGCGTTGGCTTGACGACAAACTTATTCACCTATTGACCGACTTCCACACGAGTTGACCGACTTCCACACGAGTTGACCGACTTCCACACGAGTTGACCGATAGCAGTTGACCATGCCGAGGAACCAAAAGGCTTCTTTGTCGATGCGAAATCCCACTTCACCCAATTCCAGTGCGATCCAAACCCAAGGCTTTGCGATACTGCCTAAGGCCTTCTCGCAGCAACAGGTGCAGCAGTTAAACCAGGCGCTGAGCTTCGCGTTCAGCCTTTGCCAAGACAATGTCTGGATACAATACCGAGCGGGTCAAATCTTCGCCGCCAGAAACATACTGCAGATCTTTCCGCAGATTGATCACTGGTGGCGACGGCCATTAATTGTGCAAACGTTGACAGACGTCTTGGGGAAAGAATTTGGTTTGGTCCGTGTCCTTTATTTCGACAAACCGCCCGGCCAAAGCTGGGCCTTGCCGTGGCACAAGGATCGTACTTTGGCGGTTCAAGAAAACCACTTGGCATCCAACTACTTCCAACATCCCACCAAGAAGGCGGGCGTCAAGCATGTCGAAGCAGATCAACGAATCCTGAACGAAATGTTGACACTGCGAATCCACTTGGACGCGGTCACCGATGCCAACGGGCCTTTGTTGGTCATTCCCGGTTCGCACTTGGAACCACTTCTTTGGGACCAAATGCTCTCGGAAAATGCTACGTCCCGTATGGGTGCATCTACTAGTAATGAAGCGCTAGAACACGTTGTGCCAGAAACCATTTACGCCAACGTTGGCGATGTCCTGGCCATGCGACCTCACCTGACCCACTGCAGCGGAAATTCGGATCCGCACACCGACAAACATCGCAGAATTTTGCATCTAGAATTCGCCGCCAACCAGCAACTTCCTGACGGCTACCAATGGAATCACTGGCTAAGCCTGAGAACACAGGCGAACCAACAACCTGAAACAGTTTGCGGTGGCTCCGCTTAATTTTGAGGCCAGTAAACAGCGGTTCCCGCCTGGATCGGTTGGATTTCAGGATGTATTGACGGTGCCCGTATCGCTTGGACCAAGGGCCCACTTCCTGGCGAAACCGGACCCATTCTTCGTTTCAAATGTTGCTACTTCCCTTCATGGAACAAAGGACGCTGGTAAATCAAATTTCTTCTGTTTTCTTGAGCGTATCCGGATCGTTAGACGATTTTCGTCGAACGGATTTGTCTGCATCCTGATCTGGGGAATTGGATGGTTTTGCCCATTGGGTGGCAACCGACGTCGCCTATTCCAAATGCCCTGACGACCGCCTGACCCAATCGCTGCCATTATTCTTTAGCTGGCAACCGGTCGACGTCCGGGGTGAAGATTATATCGACGGATTGATGTCGTATGACGAACGATTGGCTCCATTAAACTTGACGTCAATCGAAGCAACCAATTACGGCGCGTGCGCGGGTGCTCATTCGGGAAGATTGTGGAATGATCCGTTACGCGATGGCTTTCGCGGGGCAATGTCTAGCGATGAAAGGATCACGATATCCAATATTCGTGATGGGCTATCCCACACGATTGTGTTCGGCAAAACCAGCGGTAATGTGGACGCACGCCATCCATCAGATCCACGGAATTTAAAACGACTTTCTAGCGGAGTGATTGTTTAATAGAACAAGATTTTATGCCTATTCTGTACACGTCCGCCCGTTAATGAACCACCCTATAACGACATCAGGTATTTGAACAATTCAATGCGTTGCTGTTGATTCAAAGTGTTCAATAGTCCTTCGGGCATAAACGAATTCTCGGACACTTTCACCTCTTCGATGTCGTCCATTGCGATGGTTTCGGTGGCCGACGCCGTGCGAATTGTCAGCGCCGAATCCGTTTGATTTACTACCAATCCACTGATGACTCGGCCCTGGACGGTCAAAATGATTCGAGCTTGAAAGTCGCGCCCAATCACGGCGTTAGGTTGCACAATATTTTCTACGACATAGTCGATTCCCTTGGACCCCGACCCCTCTAATCGCGGTGCTATTCTTTCACTGCCTGGATCGTCTTGATGGCAAGTCGCACAAAGTTGCTTAAAATGTCCAGCACCCGCTGCACCGCTATACGCCCACAACGGCGCAGACTTATACTCTGCTACCATTGACCCAATCGCCGCCTTCTGTTCTTGAGACGACTGACTTAACTTACCCCACTGCTGTTCTAACTTTTGGTTCAGATCCGCATTACCAAGATTGGCAATTTGACGAACAAAGAAGGCGGTCAAATCGCTCTTGGGAATCACACCGGAATCGGTTGCTTCAAGGACCCAATGCGCCCATGAAACTCGACTGCACAACACTTCCATCGCTGCGGCACGATCCGCGTCATCCCAGCCGGGCATTCGCTGCAACAAATGGTTGGCGATTTCCAAATCATCAAATCGAATCAACATCGGCAGGACCGATTTTCGCAACGCCCCTTGGTCCAACAAAGGCAGCAGGAGAGACCCGTTTCCTGGCGATGAATCCAGCAGCAAGATGGACAGAGCGTACTTCTTCGCTTCGATGCCCGCACTGCTATTTACAAGGGTCTTCCTCATTTGCTGAAACAATAATTCATCACCAAATGCTGCACCTAACGAATGAGCGGCTTGCACCGTCACGCGATCTGTGGACCGATAAAGATCGGCGGCAACCGACGTCCAATCTTCGGGAACTTGCAGGCCTCGCATCCCTTGAATCGCCAACTCGAACAGCCGCAACAAACGGTACTGCTCGGGGCCGCTTGCCGCCGCCAGTCGCGCTGCCACAATCGCTCGTCCTTGGTCCGACAACTTCGCGGCGTACCAATACGCATAATCACGCAGGATCGACAACTTCGCCTGATCCGCCAACTCAATCCCGCGAGGTAAATCAGATTCCATCAGCTTGGCGACTGCGTACCAAAGTAACAAAGGTAGTTCGCGATCAACCGAATTTTCCTGCTGCTGACTCAGTTGGGTCGCTATTTTCCAACCAAGTTCGTCTGGCAATCGAGTAATCGAAGATGCCAAATACCGCCGCACCATCAAGGAAGAATCACTTTGGGCAATGGACATCAACAGTTGACTGACCTGTTGACTGGGCAGCGACTCCACTGACAACTGGACGACCCAAGACCGCACGTATTCGCTGGGGTCCGTTGCCAACGTTTTGGTCAGCGTCCAATCCAGCGATCCCACCTCATGCAAACACCAGATTGCACGCAGACGCCGAGTTTCATCTTCGTCGCTGGTCGCCATCGCTTGAAGCTGGCTAATCGCGGACGGATCGATAGCACGCTGCGACGATCGATGACTCATTTCAAGCCTCGCCGCTCTGGCATGCCAGTCATTGGCATGATTCTGAGCGCCCACCAATTGCAAGTCCGAAGCGGCAATGTAGTCAATCGAAACTGGCTGGAAGGTCGCGTCAAATTTCATTCGATACATTCGCCCGTTGCCTCGGTCCCACTGTTCCCAGTCCGGGTTGTGGCAATGTCGCGGATCATACCAATCGCTCAGATACACCGCTCCATCGGGCCCCACTTTCAAATCGACACCTATGTACTGTTGATCGGCACAAAACAGTACATCTTGACCTGCGTGCACGGTATTGTATCCCCCGTCTTCGCGGAGATTCACTTGCTGATTCATTTGATGGCCATGCAAATTGTGACTGAATAGATGATTGCGATACTGATCTGGCCAGTTATCACCCAAGTAAATCATCGTGCCAACATGCGAATGGCCACCGTAAACTTGCCTTGAACCCACCTTGCCAGCGCCGCCTTCGCCATGACCATATCGAGCCGAAGCTAACATGAAATTCTTCATCGCCGGCTGCACATCGATCGACGTTGAAGATACAAACGGTAGATAACCACTGTTAACCTGGTTCCAATAATTGCCACCTTGGATAACATGAGTCGTTGAACCACGTCCCCAATAGCTACGACAATGGGTCATAAAGATTTGCCCGTGTTGGTCGTAGTCCAACCCCCATTGGTTACTGCCACCATGGGCAAAGACTTCGAATTGATGTTTCTTGGGATGGTATCGCCAGACTCCTGCTCTCATGGCTTGGCGTTGACTAGGTTCTACACCTGGCTTACCAATCATCGAAGAATTGAATACCCCTTGGTTGCCGTACAACCAACCATCTGGCCCCCACATGAAACTATTGAGCGTTTCGTGAGTGTCGGCCAACCCAAAACCGTCCAGTAAGACAATCGGTTCTGAATCGGGAACATCGTCTCCGTCTCGATCAGGTATAAACAGCAAGTCGGGAGCCGCCCCAACCCAAACACCGCCATGGCCAACTTCCATACCACTGACCAGGTTCAAACCTTGGGTAAAAATTTTCCGCGTCTCAAAGGTTCCGTCCCCATCCTCATCCGAGAAAATCAGAATGCGATCCAAGCCTTCGCCTTGGGGTCGCTTCTGCGGGTAAGAATAACCTTCGACCACCCACAACCTGCCTTTGGCGTCAAACGTAAACGCCATGGGTTGATGCAATTCGGGTTCGGCTGCAATCACATCGACTGAAAATCCCTTGGGCACGAACATTTGATTCGCAGTTTCGTTTCCTCGTTTATCACTTCCAGATGCCCCTTGATTGGAAACCAGATGCTGCAGAATCGGGTTCGCTGTAGAACGCCATTTCAAGACAGGTTGCGTCGAGACGGGTCGCTGGGAATGAAAACGAAAATCATCGAAATTCAAATGGCCCCAGGCGGCTTCGTTTTCATCCACCAAGCGAATGGCAATGGACTGCCCCTGATACTGCTGCAAATCGACAGCGACCTGTCGCATTTGCTCTCGATCCTCGCCCGTCGCCGAAAAAATCACTTCTGCCTTATTTTTGCCCTCTGCCACCAATAGTTCGACCCGAGTCGAATTGGCTTGACCACCGCCAATTCGGAAACTAGCGAAAGGATGGGTCACTGCAAAGGGTCGTGAAGTCAAAGTCCCCTGCCCTCGATCTTGAACCTTCTCATATCCAGCGATAAAGAAATCACCGTCCTTGTTACTGACTTGGGCCGGCCACCGACTGGAGATGCCATCTTGATTGATCGGTTGATCAGAAAATGCGTCACCGGTTGCGGTCCAGTCTTCCAAGACTCCTTTCTCGAAGCCCAAATTCAGAGCAACCCCAGAATCTTCGGGAACCTTGCCTTGGTCTTCGACTTGATCGGCCTTCTGGCGGACAACCGGCCCGGCAAGCAAAAAAGGGGCCAGGCGACTATTGCTAGAATTCAAAGCTTCCAAACGAATGTCACGAAATTCCACTCGAGTCTCTGGGCCGCTGTGCAGCTGCAACGCCAGCGAACCTGAATTCTCTTTTTGGTCGGCTTGACTGTCTTGCAATTCACTAAACAACGTCCCATTGACGTACACGGAGACTCGGTCGCCTTGAGCCACAATTCGATAGTCATTCCAAGCCCCCTGACGAAACAAGACGCCATAAGATTGCAGCGGCGCAAACGTCTGAACCTTACGATTCCCGTCCTGGCCAATTTCTACTCGGCTGCCACGTTCCACCAACAATCCGCGACCGTGCTCATCGTAGATTCGCCCAAGCCAAACCGCACCCATATCCAAGTCGGCCTGGTACCCTGAAACATGGTCAACGCTGTCAACCTGGCAACGAAATTGGATCCCTGAATTCGCAGCCACCGCGCCCGTCAGCTTAAACTGCAACCGCAAATCAAAATCTTCCAAGGACCCGCCATTCCAGACCAACCAAGTGTTATGATCCAAAGTCGTGCCAACTGGAATTTCGCCCACGATCGCTCCGCTTTCAACTCGCCAATGTCCTGGATCACCCTCCCATCCATCCAAGGATTTTCCGTCAAACAACGAAATCGCATCTTTCGTTTGGGCGAACAGTTGTAAATCGCCAGTCACTGAAAATTGCGATAGCAATGAACAGGCAACCAGCAACGCAATCACATATCGAACGGATAAAGACTTCATAAAGCAGTGGGATCGCAAAAATTCGGAAGTTAAACAAGAGATAAACTGAAGGTCATCGATTTATCAACGCAGCAAAAAATTTACTTAAGTCCGTCGTGTGGATGACCCACGGTTCATCAGGCACTGGGACATCGCTGGCAAAATACCCAAGAGCGAATCGACTTGCTCCGGCCCTAAGATTGTCCGCTCAATGAATTGTCAAAGATAGACAAGTGGCCAAGAAATGGATGGATGGCCCACACATAATTCTACATTCCACTACTGAAACTTGTGCTGCGGCAAGTTGTGCTGCGGCAAGAGGTAAGCTGGAACTGCCACTTCGTGCATTGCTACCAATCCACAGACTATGCAAGGGTTACCGACAAAGACTTCCAGCCCCGCCATTCCAAGCCCACACAGTACGGTGCTATCGAGGCGAAGACCTAAAATCCCAGCGGCAAATCACGACCACATCATTCCACTACTCGATCCAACCGCCGCCCAACACTTGCTGGCCATGGAACACAACCACGGCTTGCCCTGGGGCGACCCCGCGAACCGGCCCATGAAATAAGACGTGCAGTTTGTTGTCTGGCAAGGCGGTAATGGTTGCTGGTTGAGGCGGACTATTATAGCGAATCTGCGCCAGGCCTTCGAAGGGCGCGCCTTGGGAGACTGGCACGTCCGCAATCCAATTCGTATCTTTGGCGGTCAATTGGTCTCGACCCAGTTCGTCAATTGAACCCAACACCACGTCATAGGTTTTGGGATCAATACGAGTAACGAACACGGGTTCGCCCATTGCGATCCCCAGACCCTTGCGTTGGCCGATGGTGAATCGTTCAATCCCTTCATGCTGTCCGACAACCTTGCCCGCGGTTGTCACAAAATTTCCTGACGTGTTGATGTTGGCATCACGACGATCTTTTACAAATTGATCGTGGTGTCCGCTGGTGACAAAGCATATCTCTTGGCTGTCTTTTTTTTCCGCAACTCGCAAACCCACCTCACCTGCCAAACGGCGAATCTCGGTTTTCTCAAAATCACCAACGGGCAGCATCATGCGTTTGAGCAGCGGTCGCTTGATCCCAAACAAGACGTACGATTGATCCTTCGTCGCGTCTCGGCCTCGAATCAACTTTGGATCGGCCTCAGGGGAATTTTCATCCGTGATTAAACGGGCGTAGTGACCGGTCGCCACATACTGGGCCCCAACCGAATCGGCGTAGTAAAACAACTTGCCGAACTTGATCCAGTTATTGCACATCACGCAGGGATTGGGAGTCCGTCCCATCGTGTATTCGTCCACAAAGTAATCGATAATCTTGCTAAATTCCTCCTCCAAATTTAGAGCATAAAAGGGAATGCCGAGACGATCGGCAACCATTCTGGCATCGGCCGCGTCCGACGCGCTGCAGCAACCTTGTTTGTGGTCGGCGCGACCTTGCAGGATTGGTAGCACCGGCGAGGCAGCTAAGGTTCCATCGATACTGCAAGCTTGGGCAGCCTTTTCACCATGGCGCATAAACACGCCAATCACATCGTGACCTTGTTGGACCAATAAATGGGCGGCCACACTGGAATCAACGCCGCCGCTCATTGCCAAAACGATACGAGCCATAAGTCTTAATCTAATTTCTCGAAAATCTGTAACAGAAAACCAAACAAACCGGGCCTGCCCTCGACCTGCGATGCCCGAACCTTATCTTAATGCCCGAACCAATCAGCGGTCGAGTCTTGTCACCAGGGTATCATTCTAAGGGCAAGTCCAACATGGAGTTAGGGTGAAAACGACCGGATGCGAGGAGATCGCCCAATTGAGGCACGAAAGTGAACTTTCTGCCGTCCCAAACTGTGCCAGCTCCAACCACCAATCGCCAAAGATCTGCGGGTGCTTGCAGCCCTCTAGGGCCTCGACCATTTGCCGCCTGTTGGGCAGAATAGTCGATGTCGTGGTCCATTTTTTGGAAAATAAAAGAGAATTGTCGAATGAAACACCCTAGGTATTTGGTCATCTCCGGCAGCTTGCACTCGGAAAGTCGCTCCAGATTGCTGGCAAAAGCCGCCTACCAACGTCTTTTGGAATTAACCGAAAGTCACTCGGTTGTGACCACACCCGACACCGTTCACACGACCGAATCAACCGAAGTTGCATGGGTCGATCTGGCGGAAATTCCGTTGCCGCTGTGTGATGGCCAAAGTGCTTACAGTGATCCCAATGTAGGAAAACTTTCGGAACAAATCACACACGCCCGAGGCATCCTGTTGGCCAGTCCCATCTACAATTATGACGTGAACGCGGCGATTAAGAACTTGGTCGAATTGACCGGCCGAGCCTGGCAAGACAAGGTGGTCGGCCTGATGTGCGCCGCCGGCGGCAGCGGTAGCTACATGTCGCTGATGCCATTGGCTAACAGTTTGATGCTGGATTTCCGCTGCTTGATCTTGCCGAAATTCGTCTATACCACTGGCGACGCTTTCTCGGCCGATCAAATCGATGACGAAAAAATCGTAGCACGCATCAATGAACTAGTAGAACGATTTTATCAGGTCGCCAATGCCGTGCCATTACCGCCAAAAATGGTATGATGACGCGGTTTGTTTATTGAAGATTCAATCCACCACGCCGCAGTTTAAGCAAAAGCTTGATGCGTGCGGGGCAACCGGAAACTTACAGCGAGAGATTGCTGTTGGTTTGCTTACTTTTTTTACCCTTAAAATCCAGATTCGCTTAGGAATACCGTTCTATGAAGACTGTTAAAAATCTTATTTTCTCGGTGGCTTTAGCGACCGGTGTTGCCATCAGCGGCTTGGTACCCTGCCAAGGCTTTGCGGACGACTGGACTCAGTGGCGCGGCCCGAATCGCTCCGATAATTCCAACGAAACTGGATTACTGAAGGAATGGCCAAGCAACGGGCCTGATCAAGTCTGGCTAAACAAAGATACTGGGCTGGGGTACGGCGGGATCGCGGTTGCTGAGGGAACTATTTTTACCGTTGGATCACGCGATGACCAAGAGTTCGCAATCGCGCTAAGTGCCAAAGACGGTAAAGAAGTGTGGTCGACAGTGATTGGCCCCCTATTAAAGAACAATTGGGGTGATGGGCCGCGCAGCACGCCTACGATCGATGGCGACTTCGTTTACGCGTTGAGCGCCCAAGGACACCTGGCATGTCTGGATCGTAAGACCGGAA